>Ga0209083_1000050_pt1 | contig 185922 bp, 155 predicted proteins | sample AM7aDNAmetaG_FD_184132 | JGI IMG/M metagenome (GOLD analysis project Ga0209083, IMG submission 184132) | Freshwater microbial communities from Finland to study Microbial Dark Matter (Phase II) - AM7a DNA metaG (SPAdes) (version 3) | ecosystem: Environmental > Aquatic > Freshwater > Lake ... | reverse complement strand
AGCGACTCGGCGGTAGGGTCCGAGCGATAAAGTCACTGGCGATGAGAATCGGCCGCTCAAAGACGGTCCCGGCCGCATCGGGGCGAGATCATATTGTGTTGGGCTGCCACCTAAATCGACAGGCCCTTACATCGGGGCTTTCCCCCTCGTCCCCTTGTCCCCATGTCTCCCCCTCACGTCCTCTCACCCTTTCCACTTTCCCCTCGGTACTTTCCACTTTGGGGGTGTGCCCTTCGCCTTCAAGTAGGACGGGCGACCCCGCCCGTCAGCGCAAACCGTCGCCCGCGCGAGCACCACCGCGTGCCCACACACCGCTCTCGATCTTCGCAAGAGCCGTCCCCGCGCTGTGTCTTGTTTCCGCTTTTCGCTTTCCGCAATCCGCTCTTCCTTCTGCAGGGGCGAGACAATCGTCCCCACGTTATCATGCACATACCCACGGAAGGAGCCCATTCGATGACCCAATACGACGCTGTCGCACAGGCTCTCGAACAGCTTGGCGGTGTTGCAACGTTGGCGCAACTCTACCACCAGGTACCGAAGATCCCCGGCTGCGCCTGGAAGACGAAGACACCCAACGCATCGATCCGCCGGATCGTGCAGCTCCACAAAGGCATCTTCAAGCTCAAGCCCGGCCTATACGGCCTGCTCTCCATGAAGGCTCAGATCGAAGCACGCGGTATTCTTCAGGAGACGGCCCGAAATAGGGATTCGCAGGACCTGCAACAGTCAAACCACTCGTACTATCAAGGCCTGCTTCTCACCATCGGCCATCTTCGACGCTACCAGTGCTGGGCACCAAATCAGGACCGGAACAAGGCATTCCTCGGAGGCACCATCGGCACCACTCGGACACTCGATGCTCTTCCCGCATTCAGCTACCCCGACCTCGTGAAACGCTGCGCCACAGTCGATGTGATCTGGATGAATCATCGCCTGATGCCCGGCAGCCTGTTCGAAGTCGAGTTTTCTACTGACATCCAGAACTCGCTGCTAAAGTTCTGCGACCTGCAGGATTTCCACACCCGCATGGTGATCGTCGCCCAGCGCTCACGCCATCCGGAGTTCCGCGCCAAGCTCGCCTACAGCGCCTTCGCCGACATCCGCGACCGTGTCTCGTTCCTCGATTTCGCGAGCCTGGTGAAACAGTACGAGCATATCGCTTCACAGGGCCAGACCGAGGTCGTGCTCTAGCTCTTAGGGCCGCGTTCCCCGGCATTCAGGATAGCCAGGACAGCCCCAGAACTCGGATCCCGCGTTCGGCCCCTTACGTGCCATGCGCCGCACCATCTGCTTGCCGCACAAGGGACATGCCGGTGCTGGCTCAGCTCCGCTGGCATGCATTTGTCCCGCTGGCGACCGAGTAGCCTGTGGTACGCTCCCGGCGGACAGTGTCCCGACGTCCCCCAGCAACCGAGCCAGCGCGGCACCATCAAGAAGCTCGATCCCGTTGTCGGCCCCGCACTGTATCCCGTCATCCGTAAACCGCCCTGATGTAGCAATGATGCCGCCATCGGCCTTTCGGCTGACCACCACACTATGGAATTCGCGGACCTCTCTAACGCCCACCTTATACGCCTTCCAGTGCTTGCACTGAACCAAGAGCAGCTTGCCGTGTCCATTCAACTCGATGTCCACGCCGCCGTCGCCGGAGGCGCGGCCAACCACTTCGGCCATGTACCCCTTGCGCCGGTAGCACTCGGCAACCAATTGCTCGAACTCCCGCCAAGGCAGTTCGCGTATTGATCCCGGGCCGTCTGATTTGTCCACAAGCAGTCGGGATCGGAGCTTCCGGATTTCAGCCGCAACCCAAACCAGCAGGATGCCTCCCCCAACCAGCCAACTTAGCATCGAAGACAAGACGTGTGACAATGCAGCGCCCGCCGATTGGCCTGACCCCGTAATGAGGGGCAATCCCCAGCGGAACATTGCAAATCCAAACAGCGCAAAACACGGCCCAACCCATACAGGCATATGCTGAAAGGCTTCATAGCTGATCTCGAACAAATCACCCAGCGCACCATCGTCTCGTCGCCTTCCCATATTGGCCTCCAGAGCCTGTCGATCATGACGCCGCGGCAATTGCGCTTCTGACGGTTCCCGCGTCTGGCACATGCAGCCGCCGATGCCACGAGAAGACGTTCCCATAGTCGAGGAAGCTGGTTATCTCCGAAAGCCCGCTGCGCTGGAACGTAGGACGTTGGACCTGTCGCGAGAATAGATCGCGCCGACTCTCATTGGACACAACAAAGAACCGCGGGGCGCCCGGCGACGTCAGCAGAACATCGTTGAACCTCAAGAGGCCCGAATACACCGGAGTCGAATGCTCCACCTCAAACAGAGCGGATATAGCCTGATGCGATTGCTCCAGCCAGATTACATCTACCTCGGATGTGAACACAGATCGCGAATCGATGTCTGCTGGCAGGCGATCGACCAGATGAAAACGAGGCGTAAGCGACCAGTCCAGCATCTCCACGTTGTTGGGAGGAACGTACACCCCAAATCCATTGGCATGGCCAATCGCCCCAATGAGCGTCTGTACCTGCGCATGATCCAGCACCGGCGTCGTCGCGCATTGTGGGATCACCCGCTCCGCCAGTACGTCAATGCCGCTGTACGCATCGATGTTGAAACGTCCCACACGCGGTAAGTACAGCTCGCGCGTGCCAGGGCTCGCGACAACCTGAGCCTTGTACTGTCCATCCAAGGCCAGCGGCGATTGCCGGATTACCCGCTCGAAGTCCGCATGAGGAACGAACAATGGAGGCGTGCCATCATCGGTAAACAAGCAAATAAACGAGTTGTGCCCATCAAGCTGGGCCAGATCCACATTGCGTAGTCCGAAGAACGATGTGCCGCGTTCATGTACTCGCGAGTACCGCAGGTAAAGTCTGGCATCATCGCGTCCAACGACAAAAAGCGAATTGCTGCCGGGCAAACGCTGAAGTTGCCCAAACCGTTCGGTCAACTGCTCAACCAGAGACTTTTTGATCTCGTTGGCCACAATCGCTCTCGTAAACAACTGGTAGACGCCGGAAGCAGCACTTTGACACCGCTTAGTGTACTGCGCCCTGCCCCCGTCTCAAGCATCTCGCCACCAGGTTGCGCCTGACCATGGAACTCCGCCGCCTGTTGCTGAATGGCCGTTACATTGCATCATCTCACTCGTCAATCGGGTATGGTCCCCATGGGTCAGCGCATGGAGTTCACGCCTGCTGTTCGCTTCACTCACCGGCGACGGCGTCCTGCTTGGGGTGCCCCCGCTTCCACGGCGACAAAACACGCCGAGCGCTTGCCAACGTGGCGTCGTTGCGTGAGATGGATCTGCGCCTGTTGGTCGCTTCACTCACCGGTGACGCAGGTCTGTTGTTCCATGCTCCGTGAACGCCTGCGGTAGTACCGCCGAGAACCTTCGCCCTTTGAAGTGGTCGCATTTTGCGACCACCTCCGCCTTCTCCGGTCCTGCAATCCTGATCCGTGCCCATCCGCGCTATCCGCGGTCTACCATCTGCCTTTGCGCTTTTTGAGCTTTATGGTGGCCAATCTTCTGCCCCCAGACCTCCAGAAGGGTTGACGCCTGCTGGGCTTCGCCCCGGCTTCTGCGGGCCTGTTTTGGCCCGCTCCGCTTCCACCACGAGTACGTGGAGCGCTTGCTGACGCTATAGCGCCCTTCGGGCTACGCGCGGGCACGGCCCGCGGACTAAGTAAGTCGCCTTCGGCGACACGGCGGCGGGGGTTTGGGGGCCCAAAAATCTCAAAAGATTTTTGGATTTCGTTAACCCCTTGTCATTCCTCATCTTCTGTTTTTGGACCCCTCCAAATCACCCCATATATATAGAGGAACGTGGTTTTTTCCGCGCCTCCGACCGATGTTCCATTCTGCTTTCTGGTTTCTGCTTTCGCCATTTGACAGCGCAGCAACCAACGCTCTTTCTCAACCGAATACCCGCACCACCCAAAAGCCCACCGACTGCAAGCCACTGCCCGATGCTAAGCAAAGCGAAGTCCCGGCTGCGCCGGGGTCACACTTTGTCACCCGATGTCACACATTTTCTCGCGACCTTCCCCTCCTCTCCCTTTGGTCCACGGATGGAGTCGCTGTGGCGACGAGAGGAGTCGGAGGTGAGGGTGCCGTGCCCGGCACAGTGGAACAAATCGGAACGTCCTTCCGACTTCTGACCTCTGACTTCTCTGCCTATCTTGAGCACCTTCCTCAAAGACGGTGAGCGGCGCAACATACCGTCCGCGACCGCGCGCGCTAACTTGAGCATCTTCGTCCGTCTAGTGATATAGCTCACATACCGCCACCGACTGCGCAAACGAACCTGCGCATCTTCCCTTTCCGCTATCCGCAATCCGATATTCCTCGGAACCTGCGCACCTCCTCCCCCAATATCGACCCAACCTCCTGTCCACACAGCACTTAGCGCATAGGGGGTCCCCACCTCCAGAACCTGCGCAACTGCTACTTATCCACAATCCCCTCTCGCCCTCCCCGCGTCCCCTACTTTCCACTTTCCTCTCGGTACTTTCCACTTGGTGGTCCCCGCCTCTCCTTGTCTCCGCTTCCGCTATCCGCTTTTCGCTTTCCGCTTTTCCCCCTCCCGGATTATCCTTGGTTAGCCTTCTCTCACTTGGTATAATGTCCCTCGTACGCTTTGATCATGTCTCGCGACGCAGGGAGGAATGTATGCCGCCAATCAATTTGGCAACGCTGAACGTGGATTTGAGCCGGATCGAAAATCCTGAAATCCGGCGGGCCATCCGTCACCTCATCCAGCAGCTCCAGGAAATCATCTCCCAGCAGCAGGTTCAGATCGAGGCGCTGGTTGAGATGACCGTCGACAAGCACGTCTGGAGCCAGAGTGAATATCGGCGCTACGTCCAGAAGATCTCGCAAAGCGCCACCGGCCGCCCCGAGCGCCCGCACACCGTTCCCGTGCCCCCGGTACGCGATCAGGCTGCAGCTCTGCAGGCCAACCCGCGCGAAACCAATGCTTCCGATGATGAGCCCCACCAAATCTATCGGCTATGACTGTCCGCCGCGATTCTCTGTCCCAGTAGTACCGCCAGTTTGGAGTTTTCGCGCATGGCAAACGCATCTCTCGGTGATTTCACACAGCAGGCTGCCGCCTATGCTCGCGCCCGACCGGGCTATCCCCGTGAACTTGTCGACCGCCTCATCGGCGCCGTCGGCCTGCGCGAGGGAAACATCGTTGTCGATATCGGCGCGGGCACCGGCCTGTTCACTCAACTTCTTTCCGGCCGCGGGCTGAACCTGATCGCTGTCGAGCCCAACCTCGCCATGCGCGAGCAGGCCCCAACCATGCCCGATGTGCGCTGGGTCGATGGCACCTTCGAGAACCTGGGCCTCCCCGACAGCTCCGCCCGCTGGGCCGTCGCCGCCCAGGCCTTCCACTGGGCCGATCCGCCGCGGGCATTGCCCGAGGTCCGGCGGGTGCTGCAAGTGGGCGGCTCCTTTACCGTCCTCTGGAACGACCGCCTCATGAACCGCACTCCACTGCTCGCCTGGACGCAGAGCCTGCTGCGCCGTCGGGCGCCGGACTTTGACGAGGGCTACCGCACCCGCGACCGCTGGGCCAACGTGCTCACTACCACCGGCGATTTTGCCAATGTTCGCTACGACGAAGCCGAGCACATCACCACCATGACCGCCGACCGCTTCACCGACCTGTGGCGCAGCCACAACCGCCTCTGCGTCGACGCCGGGGCGGCCGCCGTAGAGACGATCGTCGCCGAACTGTCCGGATATCTGCGCCGGGAACAGATCGAAACGGTCGATGTGCACTACATCACCCGCGCCTGGACCGCCACCGCCGTTTACAGAAACTGATCGACCTGCTCAAATCGCGCGGGTGCAACAGCGCAGCATCCTCATCCTCGCCAACCCTATCTCAGGCATGGGCCGTGGCCTTCGCATCGCCCGTGAAGTGGCTGGCTCAGCTTCGGCCGCGGACATCCGCGCTGCGATCTACACCCAACACCCCAGCACGTTGCCCCCGGATCTGCTTGCCTCCGCCCCAACAGTGATCGTCGTAGGCGGCGATGGCACGCTCCGCTGCGTGGTCGATCGGCTGCTTCAAGTCATCCCCGATCCACAGCCCCTGCCTCACGTCGCCATCATTCCCCTCGGCACCGCCAACCTCATGGCTCACCACCTTGAGTGCATGTGGGGCAAAGGCCCGATCGGCCCCCAGGTCATTCAAGCCATCCTCGGCGGCTTTCACCGCCATATTGATCTCGCCTCTGCCAACGGCACAGCGATGCTCGCCATCGCCGGCGCAGGCTTTGACGCGCAGGTCGTCCACAATCTGGCGACCATTCGCAGGGGGCCGATCACGCATGCCAGTTGGCTGCTTCCCACCCTTCGCGGCCTCTTCGGCTACCGGTTTCCCCCCATTACCGTCGCCCTTGACGGCCATACCGTCCTGGCCGACACCCCTGCCATCGCCTTCGTGGGTAACATTCCCGAATACGGCGCCGGCTTCTCCGTCACACCGGCCGCCCGACCTGATGACCGCCTGCTCGACGTCTGCCTGCTGCCCTGCGACTCCTGGCAGCGGGTCATTGAGCTGGGCATTCTCTGCGCGAACCAGCACCAGGTAACCAGCGATCATGCGCTCTACCGGCGGGCCAAACGCGTCAAAATCACCTCTCCCACGCCAGTCCCTGTCCAGATAGATGGCGACGAAGCCGGCTTCACCTCCCTGAGCATCGACTTGCTCCCGCGTCAACTCACCTTTATCGTTCCGGGTTCATGACCAGCGACATCTTCCAGATCGGCGAGAAACCTCTCTTCATCATTGCCGGCCCGTGCGTGATCGAGTCCGAATCGATCTGCATGGAAATCGGCCGGACGCTCAAAGCCGCCTGCCAGAAGCACAACCTGGCATTCATCTTCAAAGCCAGCTTCGACAAGGCCAACCGTTCCTCCGTCTCCAGCTACCGCGGCCTGTCGATGGAAGATGGCCTGAAGCTCCTGCGCAGAGTCGGCGATGCCTTGAGCGTTCCCATTCTCACTGACGTGCACGAACCCAGCCAGCCTGAGATCGCCGCGCGATACGTTGATGTGCTGCAGGTCCCGGCGTTCCTCGCCCGTCAGACCGATCTGCTGCTGGCCTGCGGCCGGACTGGCAAACCGGTGAACATCAAGAAGGGCCAGTTCATGAGCCCACAGGAGATGCAGCTTGCTGTGAATAAGGTCCGGTCCATCAGCACAGCTCCGATCCTGTTAACCGAGCGCGGAACCTTCTTCGGCTACAATCGCCTGGTCAACGACTTCACCGCCATCCCCGTGATGAAAGAGACCGGCTGCCCAATCGTCTTTGACGTCACCCATTCCACCCAGCAGCCGGCCGGCCTGGGCAACTCCTCCGGCGGCAACCCGCAATATGCCCCGATGCTCGCCCGCGCCGCCGTGACCGCAGGCGCCGATGGCCTGTTCATCGAATGCCACCCCGAGCCGACGAATGCCCTTTCCGACGCCGCCACCATGCTTCCTCTCTCCGCAATGGAGCCCCTGCTGAGTCAGGTCCGGCAACTCGCCGACCTGCGCAAGAGTTGGCAAGTCTGATCAGGGGAATCCCGGTAAACGTCCTACAGAGCAAGGCGTTAACTGCCGAGAGCTTTGGCAATCGCCGCCAGGAGTTCGCGCTTGCCGGTGGGCTTCACCAGGTGATCGGAGAATCCAGCCAGCATACTCTTGCGCACATCCTCATCCAGCCCATACCCGCTCAGGGCGATGCCCGGCAGATCCGGATATTTCGTCTTTGCATCGCGCATCAGATCCAGGCCACTGCCATCGGGCAGTCCCATATCGCTGATCAGCAGGTCAAAGTGCTGCTTCTCTAGAAGCGCATTCGCCGTCGCCATTTCCTCAGCCCATTGAACGTGATACCCCTGGCCGCCCAGCAGCCGCACCATGGCCCGGGCCGTGTCGCCGTGGTCTTCCACCAATAGAACTGAGAGCGCCTTGGCGGGCGCGGTCAACGAAGGTGCTGCCGCCACCTGGGCCTGCCGCTGCGCCAGCGGCAGGCGCACCTCGAACGTGGCTCCCTTGTTCCTGCCCTCACTGCGGGCAATGATTGTTCCACCATGCATCTCGACGATGGCCCGGCTGATCGCCAGCCCCAGGCCCAGTCCCCCGAAGTGCTTGGTAACCGCATGACCGCCCTGCTCAAAAGCATTGAAAATGCGCTGAAGGTTCTCGCTGGCGATCCCAACCCCGCTGTCGGTGACCTCCGCGACCACCTGCCCATCCTCCAACCGGCAGCGCACACCCACGCAGCCACCTCGTGGCGTGAACTTGACCGCGTTCTTCAGCAGGTTCCAGAACACCTGCTGCAGTCTTACGGCGTCGGCATCCACGACATACGGCGCATCGATGCCCAGATCCACAACGAATTCCATATTTCGCGATGTCATGTCGGCATGGCAAACTTCGCCGGCGGCGCGTATCACCTGGCAGAGTTCCACCGGCTCTTTGCGTAACGCCAGCTTGCCGCGGGCGATCCGCGTCACATCCAACAGATCGTCGATCAGGCGCGTTTCCAGTTCCACGTTTCGCCGGATCGTCGCGATGTCATCGCGAAAACATTCCGGCAAAGCCGCATCCGCCTCCAGCATGTTCACGATCGTCAGCACCGGCGTCAGCGGGGTGCGCAGTTCATGCGAGAGCACCGCCAGAAAGTGATCCTTGGCGCGGCTGGCCGCCTCGGCATCCTCCTTCGCCCGCTGCAGCAGTTCCGCGCGTTTGCGGACGATCGCATAGCGGATGGCCCGTGTCAGGCCCTGCCCGTCCAGCGTGCCCTTCACGAGGTAATCCTGTGCCCCGCGCTCCACCGCCGCGACGGCCATCTCCTCATCATCCAGGCTCGTCAGCAGCAGGATCGGCATCTCCTCGGCCGCTCCCCGCAGTTGCGCCAGGCCTTCCAGGCCGGAACTGTCCGGCAGGCCCATATCCAGCACCGTCACATCGAAACGCCGGCCGCGCAACTCGCGCAGGGCATCGCCCAGCCGTTCCACATGTACCAGTTCAAAGGGCACCGAACGGACTTCCGCCAGCGCCGAGCGCAACAGCAGCGCATCGGTCGGGCTGTCTTCCACCAGCAGAATGTCGATCGCCTTTGTGTTCATCTCATTGGGACGCCGGCAGGGTCACCACGGCAAACCAGAACCGCTCGATGGACTTGATCACCGAGGCAAACTCCGAAAAGTCCACCGGTTTGGTGATATAACAATTGGCGTGCTGGCCATAGGCTTTCATCACATCCTCCTCTGCCTTGGAGGTCGTCAGCACCACCACCGGGATCATCTTCAGTTGCTCGTCGTTCTTGACTTCCTGCAGCACCTCGCGCCCATCCTTGCGCGGCAGATTCAGATCCAGCAGGATCAGATCCGGACGTGCGGAGTTGGCATAGCGCCCCTGGCGGCGCAAGATAGCCAGCGCCTCAACACCATCCTCGGCCACCTGCAGATTGTTGATCACCTTGGCGCTTTCCAGCGCTTCCCGGGTAATGAGCACATCCGTGGGGCTGTCTTCGATGAGCAGAATGTTGATGGGTCGCATGCTGGAAGTATCATAGGTCATACCTGACTCCGATCGGAAATGGTGAATAGAAACGTCGTACCCTTTCCCGGCTCTGACTCCACCCAGATTCGCCCGCCATGGCGTTCCACGATGCGCTTGCAGATGGCCAGCCCGATGCCGGTTCCTGGGTATTCTCTGCGCGTGTGCAGCCTCTGGAATACGCCAAAGATGCGCTCGCGATACTGCGGCTCAATGCCAATGCCATTATCGCGAACGGAGAACTGCCAGGCGCCATCGACCTGGGCGGCCGATACATGTACCGCTGGCGTTCGCTCCGCAGTGAATTTCAGAGCGTTGCCAATCAGGTTCTGCAGCAACTGCACCAGGCGGCCGTCATCAGCCATGATCGTGGGCAGCGGATCGTTGGTGATGATCGCCTTCTTCTCGTCCACCGCGGTTTGCAGGTTGCGCACCGCCGCCTTCAAAACTTCGTTGCAGTCGGCAGGCCGCAGGGCGTTGACGCGCGTGCCCACGCGCGAGTATTCCAGCAGGTCGTTGATCAGCGCCTTCATGCGGCTGGCCCCCTCCACCGCATGACCAATGTACTCATCGGCCCGGCCGTCCAGTTTCCCCCCGAATCGTTGCTGCAGAAGCTGCACGCATCCCGCGATCGCCCGCAAAGGTTCCTGCAGGTCGTGCGATGCCACATAGGCGAACTGCTGCAGTTCGGCATTGGATCGCGCCAGTTCCTCCATCGCATGCTGGATGCGCTGCTCCGCCAGCCTTCGTTCCGTCATATCGCGCGTAACCTTGGCAAATCCGCGCAACTTCCCATCCGCATCGCGGATAGCCGTCAGCGTCACGTTCGCCCAGAACCGCGAGCCATCCTTGCGCACCCGCCAGCCCTCTTCGCTGAATTGCCCCTGTTCCGCGGCGATCTCCAGTTCCTTCTGCGCCTTGTCGGCGGCCTGGTCCTGTGCACTGTAGAAGCAGGAGAAATGCTTGCCGATGATCTCCTCGGATGAATAGCCCTTGATCCGCTGGGCGCCGGTATTCCAAGTGACCACATTGCCGGTTTTGTCGAGCATGATGATGGCGTACTCGCTCACCGCCTCCACCAGCAGGCGAAGGCGCTCCTCGCCCTGCCGCAGCGCATCCTCGGCCACCTTGTGTTCGGTCATGTCGCGCGTGACCTGGGCAAACCCCGTGAGTTCGCCAATGTTGCCGCGGATCGGAGTCAGCGTTGTTCCCGCCCAGAACCGGCTGCCATCCCGGCGCACCCGCCAACCTTCCTCGGCATCCCGTCCGCGCTCTACCGCCAACTCCAGCGCCCGCGCGGGTTTCCCCGCTGCCACCTCTTCAGGAGTGAAGAAGCAGGCGAGATCTCTGCCAATGATCTGTTCCCGGGAATACCCCATGATGCGTTGCGCGCCGGCGTTCCAGGTGGAGACCTTCCCCAGCGAATCCAGCATGATGATCGCGTAATCCCGCGCCCCCTCCACCAGCAACGAGTGGAACCGCGCCTCGCTTTCGCGCAGGTCGTCAATGCGCTGCAGTTCACGCGCTCGAGTGCTGCTGAGCATTCTCGAGACCAGGCTCATGGTTACGCCACCGGTTATGAACACCAGTGACCGCGCGTTCTGCACCGTGTCATTGAAGGAGAAAACCCAAGCCGGTTCGGTGAACATGAGATCGACCGTCAGCGCTGCCACGACCGTGGCCAGCACGCCCGGCCCGAACCCGCAGAACGCCGCGGCCGCCACCACCGCCGGGTAGAACACCAGGTAGGGTGTTCCCGCAAAGACCCCCGGGAACTCCCAGCGCACCACCCCTGCGACAACAACCAGCCACAAGGCTAAGGTGTAGTCAAAAAATAGGCGGCCAACTGAGCTGGTTTTCGACATATGGAGATATGGCACAAAGCCGCCTGGATAGTAAGGCCCAACTGAGCCTTCTTCCACCACGGCATTATTGGCGTACGAGCGAATCGTACAGCATCGTCCTTGATGTGAGCACTCCCAAAACCCACGCCATGATTGATCGAGCCATGGACCGCAGCCACAGCGTGCAAACTCTCGCTTCACGTGAGAATCGTGGAGACAGGATTGACGAGGAACTGCTCGATGGGTGTTCCATCACCGCCGATGAGCAGTGGTCGGGCATCACTATAGTGCCTGCAAAACGATGGCATACCCTGGAGCCGAATTGGGCGACGCTGGCTCTTGACCTCCAGAGCGATGATCTGCTTGCCATTGGCCAGAACGAAGTCCACTTCGGCCGCACCTTCGTTCCAGTACTGCACCTGCCAGGCCGTCCCGGCTAGTTGGTTCAGCAGATGAGCCCCAACGGCCGACTCAACCAGATGTCCCCAATAGTGATGGTCGGCCAGGGCCTGCTGGAACGAAAGTGGCTGCAGCGCGCTGACCAGCGCTGTGTTCAGCACCTGCAGTTTGGGACTTGATGCCCGTTGCCGAACGGATTGCCCGCAGAACTTCTGCAGTCCGGCGACGAAGCCGGCGCCGTGAAGCAGGTCAATGTAATGAGCTAGTGTAGTTGTATTGCCGGCATCCTGAAGCTGTCCGAGCATCTTCTGGTATGACAGGATCTGACCAGAGTACCGGCACGCCAGATCAAACGTCCTCCGCAGCAGAGCCGGCTTGTCAACGCGGGTCATGAGCAGAATATCGCGTGAGACAGTCGTCTCGATCAACGAGTCGTTGATGTAGGCCCGCCATCTCGCTTCATCGCCAATCAGCGACGCTGCGCCGGGGTATCCGCCAAAGTAGATGTACTGTTCAACTGACCAGCCAAACGCCTCGCGCATCTCGGCGAATGACCAGTGCGGCACGCGGATCACCTCGAAGCGGCCGGCAAGACTCTCAACCAGGCCCTGCTGCATGAGCATCGGCGAAGAGCCCAGAATCAGCGTATGCAGTTGGATACCAGAAGCGGTGTCGGCATCCCAAAGAGCCTTGACGGCGGCAGACCACTGCGGGATCTTTTGGATCTCATCAAGGATCAGCAGGCCTGAAGTGCCGGCCGTTCGCATGGCGACTCGTGCGGCTTCCCATTGCTGCTCAAGCCAAACTCGGTCAGCCGGACCTGCCAAGTCAGCCGATGCCATCTGCACCGGGCCGTGACATCGGCTCGCGGCCTGCCGGGCGAGGGTCGTCTTACCAACCTGCCGAGGACCTACCAGAGCTTGGATAAACCGCCGAGGCTCGCGCAACCGTGTCACCAGCGGGATGAGCTGATCACGCGTAAAGGCATTGGTAGCAGGCGTTTCCGACTTACTCACCATACTGAGTAATTTTACTCACTACGTTGAGTAATTCAAGCGGTTGGTCTTTTACACCCGCTCCGCAGCAACAAGGTCTTCCCACGTCTCCCGGCGACGGATGAGCTGCGCCTTTCCGCCATCCACCATCACTTCCGCAGCCCGGCGGCGATTATTGTAGTTGCTGCTCATCGCGAAGCCATACGCCCCGGCAGTGAACACGCACAGCAGATCGTCACGCTTCACAACCGGCAGTGGCCGGTCCTTCGCCAGGTAATCGCTCGATTCGCAGATCGGGCCGACCACATCGACGATCTCGCCACTCCTGGGCAAGTGTTCCCGGTTCCGTTCCGTCGGCACATTCGCCGCATCCGGCCGCACCGGCCAGATATAGTGATAGGAATCGTACAACGCCGGGCGGATCAGATCGTTCATCCCCGCATCGACGATGACAAACCGCTTGTTGCCGCCGATCTTGCGATAGAGCACGCGCGTAAGCAGAACTCCCGCGTTGCCGATGATGTATCGTCCAGGCTCGATGGCGATGCGATACGGCTTGCCCGCCAGCAGCGGCAGCAGCGCCTTGGCATGCTCTGTGATCGGCTTGGCCTGTTCCTTGTGCATGTAGTTGACGGCAAAACCGCCGCCAATATCCAGCCACTCGATATGGTGGCCCTCAAGCATCAGGCGATCGATCAAGGCAGTTACCTTCTTGACCGCCTGCACGTACGGGTCGATCTCATAGACCGGTGAACCGATGTGGATATGCACACCGCCGATGCGAAGATTCTGCAGGCTCTTGTACTTCGCAAAGAACGCCTCAGCGCGTTCGATGTCAACGCCGAACTTCGTCTCCTTCTTGCCGGTGGAGGTATGCTTGTGCGTCTTGGGATCGACATCGGGGTTAACCCGCAGGGCGCCCACCGCCTTCTTGCCCATCATCCCGGCGATGCGGTCGATGTTCTCGGCCTCCTCCTCAGACTCGATATTGAACGCCGCGATACCCACTTCCAGGGCATAGCGAATCTCCTCATCGGTCTTGCCGACGCCGGCGTAGATGATCTTCTTCGCATCGCCGCCGGCCTGCAGTGCCCGATACAGTTCCCCGCCGCTGGTGACATCAAAACCGCACCCCTCGGCCGCCAGGACCTTGCAGATATGGATATTGCCGCAACTCTTGATCGAGTAGCAGATCGTTGGATTCACCGGGGCGAATGCGGTCGCAATCTGGCGATAGTGCTCGATAACCGTCTGCTTCGAGTAGACATAGACAGGGGTGCCAAACTGCTCGGCGATCTGCCGCGCGGGCACATCTTCACAGTACAGTTCATCGTTCTTGTAGGTGAACAGATCCATGCAAACACCTCTGACTGCCCAGCGCAAAGAGATCACAGATCTCGCGCGCCCGGCCGGTAACCGGGGGAGGAGTTATACTCTATGCCTGCGATGAAAGCGATTGGGCCATGCCCGCTGATCGGCCGGAGGCATAGAATAGTAGCGAACACGCCTGTCTTCGCTCCGTACTATGAGGTCACAAATGCCGCGTAGGCTCGATATGGCCGACCACTTCTCCCGGCACTCCTGGGTTCTGCGCTACGGCATCACGGTTCTGTGCGTCCTGCTTGCGTTGGCTTTCCGCGAGGCCCTCGATCCCTTTCTGGGGGACAGCGATGACGATGTGACCTTCTTTCTGGCTGTCGCGGCGGCCGCTTGGTTTGGCGGATTTGGCCCTGCTCTGCTCGCCACGGCTCTGGGATATCTGGCGGCGGACTGGTTCTTCATTCCCCCTCGCTATTCGCTTTTTGTCATGACCCTCGACCACGCGGTGGACATGGCCGCTTACTGGATCGTCTGCGTCGCCATCGCGATCTTCAGTCACAGTCTGCACCGGTCTCGCGCCTTGGCCCTGTCACGCCAGAGCCAACTGGAGCAAGAGATCGAGCGGCGCAAACAGGTGGAAGCGCTTTTGCAGGAGGCGAAAGACCTGGCCGATCAGAGCGCCCTCCGGGAGAGTGAAGCCAACCATGCCAAGGACCACTTCCTGGCGCTCTTGAGTCACGAGCTGCGCAACCCGCTGACCCCCGTGCTGGCGACCACGTCGCTGTTGCAGCAGGATGGCCGTCTTGACGAACAGACACAAGAGCATCTTGAGGTCATCCATCGCAATGCCGAGTTGGAGGCGAGATTGATCGACGACCTCCTGGATGTGACGCGGATAGCGAGAGGGAAGTTGGTCCTGGACCGCCGGCCGGTGGACCTTTCCACGATCATCCGCCGCGCGGTGGAGGTGTGCCAGGTGGATATTGAGGCGCGGGATCAGCACTTCAAACTGGAGATCAAGGATCCGCCGCACCTCGTAGATGCCGACGCCACGCGCCTGCAACAGGTCTTCTGGAACCTCATCAAGAACGCGGTGAAGTTCACGCCCCACGGCGGCTGCGTGAGCATCAAGGTGATGCGAGAGATTGCTGACTGCCAATTGCCGATTGCCGATTGTCCCTCTGAAATCGGAAATGTAGTCGTGGAGGTCGTCGATAATGGCATGGGCATCAACCCCGATGCCCTCGCTCGCATCTTCAACGCCTTCGAGCAAGCCGAGCGGAGTATCACCCGCCAGTTCGGCGGATTGGGCCTGGGGCTGGCCATCACCAAGGCCCTGGTGGAATTGCACGGGGGCACGATCAGCGCCCACAGCCGAGGCAAGGACCAGGGCGCGACGTTCACCGTGCGATTGCCGCTGGGAGCGCGGGCGCCCGCGCCCGCCATCCCCGACCATCCCAAGCCGATAACGGGCGGAGACACCTGCGCTCCCAGGCTTCGCATCCTCCTCGTCGAAGACCACGGCGATACCGCCCGCATCATGTCGCAGTTGCTTCAGCGTCAGGGCCACCGGGTCTGCACGGCCGGGGATGTGGCATCGGCCCTGAGCCTGGCGAGCAGCGAAACACTCGACCTGCTCATCAGCGACCTGAGCCTGCCCGACGGCAACGGCATTGACCTGATAGGGGAACTCCGCGCCCGCGGCCACACCTTCCCCGCCATCGCCATCAGCGGTTACGGGCAGGACCAGGACATCCAGCAAAGCCGCGCCGCCGGTTTCACGGCTCACCTGATCAAGCCTGTGGACCTGCCCCATCTCACGGAGGCCATCGCCACGATGGCCGGCGTCCGCGCCTCATGAGCTGCCGCCCAGAAGCATTGTCACGCACCGAATCCAGAATGCTTTGGCATCTCGCCGCCCCGTCCTTCCGCCAGCCCCATCCGCTCGCTACCATTACTCCCCATGTACGAAGGGCGACAGGAGAAGCTGCGCGAGTTCACCACCTGGGCAAGCCAGCACATCACCGGCGACGAGAAGAGCCAGGCCCACATCTTCCTCGACCGCCTTTTCCAGGCCTTCGGCCAGCGCGGCTGCCTCGACGTCGGCGGCTCCCCCGAATACCGCATCCGCAAAGCCACCGAAGATGGCGGCGGCACCGCCTTCGCCGATTACGTCTGGAAGCCCGTCGTCCTGATCGAGATGAAAAAGCGCGGCGCAGACCTCAGCCGCCACTATCGTCAGGCCTTCGATTATTGGACGCGCCTCGTCCCCAACCGCCCTCGTTATGTCATCCTCTCAAACTTCGACACCTTCAACGTCTACGACTTCGACAAGCAGGTTGACTCGCCTGTTGACACAGTGGAACTCACCGACCTGCCGACACGATGGGAGCCACTTGCCTTTCTGTTCCCAACGAATGAGAAACCCAGATTCGGGAATGACCGCGTCGCCGTTACGCGGGAGGCGGCCGACAAGCTGGCTCTCTGCTATCGGAAGCTCATCGTTCGTGGAGTGGAGCGCGCCACTGCCCAACGTTTCATCCTCCAGTCGCTCGTCGCCCTGTTCGCCGAGGACATCGGCCTTCTGCCCAAGTCGATCCTGCCGACGCTGCTTGATGAATGTAAAGAGCCGCGAGACTCGTATGACATCCTCGGCGGATTGTTCGAGGCCATGAACAGCCCGACTCCCCGCACCGGGGGCCGGTACAAAGGGGTTCGCTATTTCAATGGCGGCCTGTTCTCGAAGCCAGCCTGTATCGAACTGCATCCGGACGAGGTCGCGCAACTGCAGGGCGCAGCGACGAGCAACTGGTCCAAGGTGTCACCCGAGATATTCGGCACCATCTTTGAGCACACCCTCAGCGCGGACCCGCACGACCGTGAACGTCATGCGTACGGCGCGCACTACACCACAGCCGTCGATATCCGGAAGATCATCAAGCCGACGATCGTGGACCCTTGGACCGACGCGATCGAATCGGCGAGAACGCTTACTGAACTGCGCCGCCTTCTGGAGCGGTTGCGCACCTTGCGCGTGTTGGATCCCGCGTGTGGCAGCGGCAACTTCCTCTACATTGCATATCGGGAGATGAAGGCCCTTGAAGCCCGCACCATCGAGCGAATGGGCGAATTCAGGAGTGTTGAGCCCGCCCAGCGTATGCTCGGATTCGTTACCGCGAGGCAGTTCTATGGGATGGACATCCTGCCCTTCGCAATAGAGCTCGCCAAGGTCACTATGATGATCGGCAGGAAACTGGCCATCGACGAACTGCATATTAGCGAGAGTGACCTCCCGCTTGATAACCTCGATGGCAATTTCATCCGGGGGGATGCACTGATGTCCGGCGGTAACCAGACGGCGTGGCCGCCAGCGGACTTGATCATCGGCAACCCACCATTCCTGGGAGCCAAGAGGCTCAAGCCAGAGCACGGGACCGACTATGCGAACCGGCTCAGGAAGTTGTACCCTGAGATACCGGGTATGGCGGACTACTGCGTCTACTGGATCCGCCGGGCCCACGACCACCTACCCGAATGCACCGAGGCCGATCCCTTTGCCGGCCGGGCTGGTCTGGTCGGCACCCAGAATGTCCGCAACAATCAATCCCGTGTCGGCGGCCTCGATCACGTCGTCAAGACCGGCACGATCATCGAGGCGGTAGATAACCAGCCATGGTCCGGTGACGCGGACGTACACGTCTCAATCGTGAATTGGGTGAAGACCCAAGACCCGGGCATCCTTCCTAAGAAGCGGCTTCTTTGGCAGAACGTGCAGCCGGCCGCCGGGGCGATGCGAAAAAAAGGCGTGCGAGCGGACAAAGACTACGAGCTAGTCGTGCGAGAATGCGCTTTCCTGAATTCATCGCTATCCGACGAAACCGATAGCGTTAGCGCAATGGCCATCAGTGCGAATACGGCTCCCCAACGCATCTTCCAAGGTGTAACGCCAGGTCACGCGGGTTTCGTGCTGTCGCCTGAAGACCGAAACGCGATGATCGAGAAGGACCCGGTAAGTGCCGGGGTCGTGCATGCGTATCTGATAGGCCGCGAACTCGTCAGCGGCGACGGACGCCCGGAGCGGTTTCTGATTGACTTCGAGCAGATGACGATCCTCGAGGTGCAACGATACAAGGCGGCATTCACGCGGATTCGCGACATGGTGCTCCCGGACGTCAAGGCCAAGGCGGATGCCGAGGAAAAAGGTGAGTCTGCCCGAAAGTCCCATCTTGATCGCTGGTGGATGCTCTGGCGCGGACGAGCAGATATGCTGGCTGCATTCGCATCGCTAAAGGGCCGCGCCGTCGCTTCGTCACGAACACAGCGTATCCCGTTTGTCTTCACGTTCATTTCTACAGACATCCGGCCTGGCGATAAGCTTCAGACCTTCGCGTTCGACGACGACTACTCGTTCGGCATCATCCAGTCCGGTGCTCACTGCGCTTGGTATGAGGGACGCACCGCGAGGCTAAAGAACGAAGAGGACTACAACTACTCATCACAGTCTGTCTTCGACACTTTCCCCTGGCCGCAGTCGCCAACGAAGAAGCAGATTGACGCCGTTGCCGCTGCCGGGCGGGAGATCCGCCGCGTCCGCACCGAAGCCCTCCAGTTCCGTGACGACGGCCTCCGCGCCCTCTACCGCACCCTGGAGCTCCCCGGCAAGAATCCCCTCAAAGACGCCCACGCAGCTCTCGATGAGGCCGTCCTAGCCGCTTACGGCTTTGCCGCGAAGAAGGACCTTCTCGCCCAACTCCTGGAACTGAACCACGTCGTCGCCGCGAAGGAGAAAGCCAGTGAAGCAGTCACTGCTCCCGGCATCCCCGCCACCTACGGCCCCGATACTTCGTTGCTCATCACGGAGGATTGTATCCGACCATAAACCATTGTTATTATTGTGCTTATGGTAGACAGTTGATCTTTGGTTTAGTTTGAGCTAAACTCATGGCAGAAAGCAAGATCCATCCGACGCTCGTAATGAAAGGAAACTGGGGCGAAGTCCACTTCGCCCAGAGGCTAAATGATGAGCAACCAGTAAGAGCATTCTTGACCAATGAATGCCCCGAGAACGAGTTGCCGAAGCTGATGGAACTCTTTCGGCGAATGGCCCAGGATGGGAACATACCCAACATCCAGAAGTACAAGAAAATCGACGGCGTTATCCATGAGTTCAAGGCCAACGAGGTTCGCATCAGTTGCTACACCGATGCCAGCAAACGGCGCTGTTACCTCCTGCACGCTTTCCTCAAGAAGCAGGACGCTTGGCCACATGGTGAACTGCAGCGTGCGATAAACCTTCTTCACGAACACCTGGAATTCCTCAAGACAAAAGGCGGACCCCAATGAGCGAAAAATCATTCGTTGAACAATGGGCCCAGAATCCAGAGAACATGCGCCTCCTGCAGCAGGAACGGCTTATCCTCGAAGTCACCGGCCGTATCTGCCAATTGATGGGCGACAAAGAGATCAACCGCAAAGAACTCGCCGACCTCCTTGGCACCACCAAGGGTTACATTACGCAACTGCTCGACGGCCGCGCCAATATGACCCTGCGCAAGATCGCCGATGTATTCACCGCCCTCGGGGAAGCTGCCAGCGTCACCACCCAATCCCTCGAAAGCACCATCCGCCCGACCATGACGGTCGCTGAAGGTCCTGCCAACTGGCAACGCTCCTCCAATGTTGTGTGGCCCGAGTCTCTGAAAGTCGAGACGGGACCCAAGACGGAGGCCGCATGAGCAACCCGACCATCCAGAGCGCCAAGCCCAATAAGAATGCTGAACTCGCCATGGCCATGGCTGCGCTCGTCGAGCTGTTGGATGTACGCCTCATGGAAACGCAGGCACGCTGCGTTCCCGCGATAGAGGAAAAGCTCCCCGAGCGTCTCCGCTACCACGTCAATCATGAATGTGCCTTGGACCGTAACAGCAAACGCTTTGCCGTCATGCTCCATCTCATCGTTGACGCCCTGCAGGCTGGTGAGACCTCCGAACCCTTGCTCCATGTCGAGGCAAAATTCCTGCTCGCCTATGTAGTCAGAGACCTGGATGATCTGACCGATGCTCACTGCGAAGCATTCGCTGACCTCAACGCCCTCTTCAACGTCTGGCCCTACTGGCGCGAGTATGTCCAATCCATCACCACCCGCATGGGCCTGCCCGGCTTGGTACTGCCCGTCTACCGCTTTGGCCAACGCTTTACCGACGCCGTAGCCAACCCTCCCACAACCGGTAGCGGCCCGACCACCCAGGCACTCCCCAAAGTTTGACAATGGCTGCCCCTCTGCAACTGGAGGATTGCTTGTGACCACTGCAGACACCACGGTCGATTCGGTCGCCGATGCGGAACTGACCACGCAACACTGTCTCGAACCGGTAGATCACGTAGCCGGCGACGCCCAAACGACAGCGTTCAAACGCCGTGCACGCCTCCAGCAGGCACACTGGCGAGGAGATCGGCCCATCGGCCACCAACCCATTCGCCCATGTCCTGGAGAACGGCGGGAACTTGGTAGCCGGCTTCAGGTCGACTATGCGTTCTCTTCCAAGGCCAACTTCCTCAGCGACAACATCCGCCAAGCCGTTCGCGACCGTCTGGACAATCCGCAACGGCATCAGACCCTGAACACTGATCGTCTCCACTGCGACCTCCTCTCCTCTATGCCCATGTGCTTCAATCTCTTCGGTGAGCTCTGGGCCGACCTCGCATTGGCTGATCGTGCGGTGCATGCGTGGTGGCTAGATGTGCCGGGTCGAGTTTCCGCCGTCCGCTTCGAGTGGTCACCCGGCAGATGCGTTCCCGGCAAGTATCTCGAGAACAGGAGCGCCTTCGATGTAGCCTTCGAACTGGAATTGCCCGGCGGCCAGCGCGGCGTTCTTGGTGTTGAGACAAAGTACCACGAACACTGTAAAGCCGAGGCAGTTCCGCGCCCCCATCGCCTTGCTCGCTATGAGTTGGTCGCCGAAAAGGTCAACATCATGTCCACGGAAACGATGCAACGGAGAGTGTTGGGGACGGATCTGCAGCAGATCTGGCTCGACCACCTGCTCGCCCTCTCAATGAAGCAGCCACTTGGCGAATGGAAGTACGTTCGCTTCGTGCTGGTCCATCCCGAGAGAAACCCCAGTTACGCCAAAGCAGCAGAACGTTACGCGTCTCTTCTGACAGATGCGTCTACCTTCGGCGTCTGCACCATTGAGTCGCTTTTGAGGAAGAAGGTACTGCCTGAACCTACGGCAACCGCCTTTGAGCAGCGGTATCTCTGGCAGGACTTCTTGACGTGATGACGGTTCTCTTGACCGTAGTGCCATTCTCTGCTGGCTTTGCTTTGCGTGAGACCCCTATGCCTACGCCTGCTGTTCGCTTCCCTCACCGGCTTCTGCGGGCTTGTTTTGGCCCGCCCCGCTTCCACCACGAGTACGTGGAGCGCTTGCTGACGCTATAGCGGCCTACGGCCTACGCGTCGGCGCGGCCGCCGCATCCTTACCTAAGTCGCCTCCGGCGACGCTTAGGGCCGCCTTCGGCGGCGGGGGGACCGTCCTGCTGGCCGGCGGGTGGCAAATTCCTGCCTCAAAAAAATCTTGGTATTTTTGGGAAGCCCTGTTTTTCGGCCTTTTCCAAACAAAAACCCGCCCCAACACCCCATATAGTAGAGGAACATGTTTTTTCCTCCTTCCTCGCCCTCTGGGAGAGGACCAAGGTGAGGGTGTGTACCCGCGCAGGGGGACGTGTTGTTTCCGCGTCCCGGCTATTTGACAACCGAATACCCGCACCACCCAACGCCCACGGATTGCCATCCGTGGGAAAGCCCCCCGCCTGCCTCTTCTACGTACTACGCCACACGTATTACGTTCTTGCGGACCAATGTCGCACTTTGTCACAGAGTGTCACACATTTTTTCCGCAACGCCACGGCGCCCACCTTCGCCTCTCCCATTGGTCATTGGCTTCTTGGGCATTGGTCATTCCCGCGAAGCGCGGGTGCTACACCCCTGCTACACTTTGCTACACAAATGTTACACAATGCTACACTTTGCTACACCCGTGCTACACCCTATCAAACAGCCCAAACTGCTCTAAGTCCCATCGCCGCCTGTACTTAGCGAGACGCGCCCCGCCGCCCATGCTACACCCCCCAAATCGCGCGCCCCTTCCCTCCGCCGTGACCTGCTCCAACTCCTGTCCGACACGCCACTTACGCCCCAATCGTCCTGAATTCGACCCCTGCTACATGTAGCACGCGACCTCGCGCACCTTCTGACTTCCGACCTCCGACTTCTGTCTTCTGTCTTCTGACTTCCGATTTCTGATGTCCATCCTGAGCATCTTCGTTTCCGCTATCCGCAATCCGCTCTCCGCTATTCCTCGGAACTTGCGCACCTCCTCCCCCAATATCCGCCTAACTCATTGCCCCCAAGGCACTTAGCGCATAGGGGGTACCCCCGCAAACAACCTGCGCACCTGCTACTTTTCCACAACCGCCCGTGCGGCCTGCCGTGCCTATTACTTCATCGCGACGATGCGGAACAAAGCTTTGGATCATCCTCCGGCAGCGCAGGAGCCGCATCCCGCCCACGCCACCATGATGCAATGACCGAATCGAAGAGAATCTGGGAAAAGTGATAGATCACACACGGCACGGCGGCCGCGCCGCCGTATCCCAGCTTGGCAACGATGCCGACGGCGGCAGGTAGCGTTTTCTGCGAACTGATGAAGACGATGGCTTTGCGCTCCGGCGTCTGATACCCGAAGAGTACCGCCACGCCCTGGGCCACAAGCATCAACACGATGTGCAGTGACAACAGCGCAACCACCAATAGCGCGATGCTGCCGGCCGTACTGGCCAGAAGAGTGGCGCGCCCCGTGGAGAAAGACATATAGGACAGGGTGATGATCAGAAGCGTGGGCACCAGATTGACTAGCGCCGACGGCTTAAGCTTCATGATCCGCCGGGCGAGGATGCCGACTACAAACGGCAACAACACGCTCAGGATCAGGCTCTCCAGCAAAGGCATCACCGGCACCGATACCTCTCGGCCGGGCAGGCACAGGGCCAGCAGATTGGGAACCGCGAAGACGCCCAGAAGATTCAGCCCCACCGTCAGGAGAACCGACCAGGCCGTATTCCCATTCGACGCCTGCGTAATCACGATCACCGAAGAAAGCGTGGGCGCCATCGTGCACATTACAACGATTCCCGCAGTCAGTTCCGGGTCCAGATGCAGCACCCTGGCAATGGCGCTGCCAAGCAAGGCACCGCCGACAAAACCGACCAGGCCACATATCGCAAACGCGCCAAGCAGCCTCTTGCTGACGATCAGCGATTTGATATCCGTCTGGTAGCCGTTGACCAGGAAGATCAAACCGATGAACAGGAACTCTGCCTGCTTAAGGTGAAGCCAGGCGCCGGAACTCGGGGCGACCATGCCGAAAAGAAGCGAAAACACAAGGCCAACCGGTAGAACCAACTGCTTAATCACGCGATTTCTCCACAAAACTCTTAGGCGCCAAGCATATCAACAGTATTGGGAAATGCGATTCCGCCCCCGCGGGCGCTAAAGAGCCGCTTATTCGAAGCGCATGAAATGCCTCTGGCAGTATACTTCACAGCAACACATGAACGTTCGTTCAGCCCGTGACATACCGGATGCACTCAAGGACCTGGCCGGCGACCTCCGCCGGCTGGGTGAGAACTCATGGGCCGATCGGATCACCCTCGCAGTCTCGATGCGCAAAGAAGGGCGCGACCTGCTGAAGGCTGCCAGCGGCCTGCTGGCGGAACTGGCCAAGACTGCGATCCCGCAGAAGTTGGGATACACCCATCGCGTGATGGCGCTGCAACACGCTGCCACTGCCCTGCAGATCGGCAACCGTCTCAAACCCTCGACGCTGCAGCGCACAGCGCGAAATGCCGTCTCTCATCGTGAGGGATTCCATGTGCGCAATCTGGGACCGGCCCTGGTCTATCGAGAAGGCGGGCGCACGATGACCATCCCCCTCGAAGCCGCCGATGCCGGCCCCATTTGCCGGCTGAACGGCCTGCAATGGGATGATGACCCGGCGCCGCTGGAAGCCGGCGCCCGCGACATGATCCAGCAGCGCATTATCGCCGCCCTGCTCTTCATGGATGCACCTTGCCGGATCTACGTGGAGTGAACTTGACTGCCGATAAACCCTGCGAACACTAGAGCTATGCCTTTGCCGGTTCGATACCAATTACTGAAGAAGGATGGCCTCGCCCGCCGTGGCCGCCTGCACACGCCCCATGGCGTGGCCGAGACGCCCGCGTTCATGCCCGTGGGCACGCAGGGCACCATCAAGGGCATTCTTCCCGACCACGTCCGCGCCACCGACTCACAGATCATCCTCGCCAACACCTATCACCTGATGCTCCGTCCGGGCGAGAAGACCGTCGCCAAACTCGGCGATCTGCACCGCTTCATGGCGTGGGATGGCCCGATCCTCACCGACTCCGGCGGCTTCCAGGTCTTCTCGCTCTCCGACATCAACAAGATCAGCGATGATGGCGTGACCTTCAAGAGCCATATCGACGGGGCGATGGTACACCTCACGCCGGAGCGCTCCATGCAGGTACAGAACGACCTGGGGGCAGACATCATGATGGCGTTCGATGAATGCCCCTCATCGACAGCGCCGATCGCGTATCAGCGCGAAGCGGTCGATCGCACACTGCGCTGGGCCGAGCTGTGCCTGCAGTCACACTCGCGGCCGGCCGATCAAGCTCTCTTCGGCATCGTTCAGGGCGGACTGAGCCCGGAGCTTCGCCTCCACTGCGCCCAGAAGCTGATCGCCATGGATTTCCCCGGCTACGCGGTGGGCGGGCTCGCCGTTGGCGAAGGCTTCGAGCAGATGAAGCAGGTGCTCGGCTGGATCACGCCGGTCCTGCCGGAGGACAAGCCGCGCTATCTGATGGGCGTGGGATATCCGCGCGACATCGTGGCGGCCGTTGCCTCCGGCATCGACATGTTCGATTGCGTCCTGCCTACCCGCAACGGCCGCAACGCCTATGCCTTCACCGCCGCCGGCGCTATCCGCCTGCGTAATGCGGTCCACACAGAAGCGACCGGCCCGATCGAGGAAGGCTGTGATTGCTACGCCTGCCGCACCTTCACTCGCGGAGCCATCCGCCACTACTTCTCCGCCGGTGAAATGCTGGGGCCAATCCTCGTTTCCATCCATAACATTCGCTTCTATCAGCGGTTCATGACGGATCTGCGAGCCAGTCTGGATCAGGGCACGTTCGCCGATTTCGCGGCCAGCGATCCCCGCTGCCGCCTGGCGGGCGGGACCGAAATCGGCATCGATGGGGAACTGCCCGAAGTTGTGCAGGGCTGATCTTCTCCACCTTACAATTGTGACGCAACTGGCGGTCGCCCTACTTCCCCATCAGCGCTGCCGCTCGCTGCTTGGTCAGGTTCATCAGCGTTTGCTGCGTGCCGATGTCCTCCGGGCCGCGCGGCTGCCGCTGCACATAGGTGCCATCGCTGTGCATATCCCATGCCTGGCGATGGTCGCCCAACATGATCTGCAGGATCTCCCAGAGCCGCTCGCGGTGGGCGGCGGTGGGAATCGGGGTAATCACCTCGACCCGCGAGCGCAGATTCCGGTACATCCAGTCGGCCGACCCGATATAAAACTCGCCGGCCGCCGGCTCGGCCGCGCCGTTCTGGAAATAGAAGATGCGCGAGTGTTCGAGGAACCGTCCAATCACACTGGTTACGCGGATGTTTTCGCTCATCGCCTTCACGCCCGGCCGGAGACAGCAGAACCCGCGCACGATCAGGTCAATCTGCACTCCCGCCTGAGAGGCCTCGTAGAGCAGACGAATCGTCTTGCGCTCCTCCAGTTGGTTCACCTTGGCAATGATCCTGGCCGGCCGGCAGGCCAAGGCATGCTCGATCTCGCGCTGGATCATCTGATGGAAGCGCTCGCGCATATTCACCGGCGCCACCAGCAGCTTGCGATAGTCGCGCTGCAGCGATCGCCCGGTGAGATAATGGAACAGTTCCACCAGGTCCGCGTTGATCTCCGCGTCGCAGGTCAGCAGGCCCAAGTCGGTGTAGAGCTTCGCCGTCTGCGTGTGGTAGTTGCCCGTCCCAATATGCGCATAACAGCGAATCCCGTCCGGATCATCGCGGACTACAAGCGTTGCCTTGGTATGCGTCTTAAGGCCCACCAGGCCGTACACCACGTGCACGCCAGCTTTCTCAAGGGCGTGGGCAAGCTGCATATTGCATTCTTCATCAAAGCGAGCCTTAAGCTCGACGATGCATACCACCTGTTTGCCCGCCTCGGCTGCCTGGATCAGCGTGTGGATGAACGGCGAATCATCGCCGGTGCGGTAGAGCGTCATCTTGATCGCCAGCACCTTCGGATCCGCCGCCGCCGCCCGTACAAAGCGTTCCACCGACGCGGCAAAGCTCTCATACGGATGATGCACGAGCAGGTCGTTGTTGCGAATCACCGTGAAGATGTCAGCTTCCTCATCCATCAGGGCGGCCGGCGTCGAGGGCGCCCAGGTGTCATAGCGAAGCTTGGGGATATTCAGTTCCGCCACCGGGCGGAGGTCCTGATACTCCAACTCTCCATCGAGCTCGTACACATCGCTCTCGCTGATCTCCAGTTCATCAATGAGGAACTGCAGCATCCATTGGTTGGGGTTGGGCGCCAGCTCTACCCGCACCACCTTGGCGAACTTCCGCTGCTTGAGTTCCTCCTCAATCATCTCGCGCAGGTCTTCGGCCTCTTCCTCGTCCATCTCGATCTCGGCATTTCGCGTCACGCGGAAGAGCATCACATCGCCCAGCGTCATCGAGGGGAACAGGTCGGCCAGATTGTTCCGAACCATGTCATAGAGCGACACGAACCGGTACACGCCTCCCACTGGCTCGGAGAGTTGCACCCAGCGCGGCATCATTTCGGGCACCTTGACCCGTGCAAAGAGCGGCTCCTCACGATCGGGATGTTTCAGGATCACCCCCAACGACTCGGACAGGTTGGAGATGAAGGGGAACGGATGGCCGGGATCCACTGCCAGGGGAGTGAGGATGGGAAAGACATTGCGGCGGAAGAATCGCTGCGCGGCTTCGCGTTCGGAATCGCTAAGTTCGTTCCATTGCAGGAGATGGATGCCATTGGCCGCCAGTTCCGGCCGGATCACCTGCTTGTAGCACTGGGCCTGCTGCTTGAGCATTCCCAGGATGCTGGTGCGCAGCGTCGCGAGCACCTCTGAGGCGGTCATCCCATCGGGCGAAGCCGAAACTGCGGAGGGCGCCTGGCGTTTGAGCCCGGCGACCCGCTTCATGAAGAACTCGTCGAGGTTGTTGGTAAATATCCCGAGGAACCGCACTCGCTCCAATAGCGGTGTCCGCGGATCCACCGCCTCATGGAGCACCCGGCGGTTGAACTCCAGCCAAGACAACTCGCGGTTGAGAAACTCGCGAGGTGATACCTCGACCTCTGAAGTTTCCATTACCGTCGAAGACATAGCTCCTTACCCGCGGTTCGCTGCATATCCTGACAAGGATAGGCTCGCTACGTTAAGACCATGCTAAGGCCATTGCTTCGTCTGGGCTACCCCCAAAGCCCCGCCGGGTAGTGCGAAAGGGCGAAAGGGGGATTGTGGATAACTTCCGAAGGATGAAGGCGGAAGGATGAAGGATGAATCAGAAAGGCCAGAGGCGCGAATATCTCTTGGCGCTGTAAGGCATTGCGATACAAGTAGTTAGAGGTTCGGTGGAGGAGGAGGTGCGCACGTTTCTTTTGATCATTGATCCTTCGTTGTCCTTCGTCGCTGGTCATTCGGTGGGGGCTCGTGTCGCTCGAGGGCGAGCGACCCACGGGGGAAGATGCCACTTTTCTTGAGGACAAGAAAGTGGAAGGAAAAGCTGCCGGGGCGCTATTTCTGCTCGCCGGCTACGAATGTGATGGTCTTGGGGGTGCCATCGTAGACGTACTCCTGTTGCCAGTAGCCCCAGACGCCGTGGTCGGAGACGAAGACCCAGACGTTGACCGGCCGGCTGGCGTTGCCGGGGGTTGCGCCGGCGAAACAGGAGGCGGGGATGGCGTAGGCGGCCGGGCCGCGGCCGGGGGCGTTGCAGCGGACCATGCGGGTGCCGCCGCTGGTTAGCGGGATGCGGACCATGGCCATCACGCAGGTGTTGCGGGCCGTGTTGAACTTGGAGAGGTCGAGCGTCAATGGCGGGTTGGTGGCCGACGCATCCTGGACGGTTGGGGCATCCTCGGATACTTCGCGATCGAGGGTCAACCTGGTTAGCGTGAATGTTGCGGGCTGGGTCAGTTTGCCGGAGAAGAGTTGGAACGCGGCGACTTTGCCCAGCGACACCTGGGCGGCAATCTCCAGCGGTATGGCCAGTTCGTTGGCGCCTTGGCGCAGCGGCGGCAGCGCGATCGTCTGGCTTCGGCCGGAGGTGTCGGTCAGTTTGGCCGAGAGTTGCAGTCCGGCCGGGCCGTCAATGTTCAGATGCAATACCTGATAGCTGAGCCAGTCACGTTCGATCGGGGAGGGGGTGAGGCTGATGCCGGGGTAATCTCCGCCGGGTGCCAGAGTGATGCGTGCCTGGCCGTGGGAGGGCGCATCGGGCTGAATCTGCGCGCTGTTGGCCGCGAGGTGCATGATCGAGGAAGAGAGCAGGTCGATCCGTGCGGCCACGGGGGCTGGCCGCTCTACCAGGCGTACGTTGTCCAGGTAAATCGTCTGTGGCGCGCTGGTCTGGGCGAAGAATCGCACTCGCTTGATCGCCGTAACATCCAGCCCGCGCGAGAGAAAGGTTCCCTGCCGTAGTGCGGCGATCGTCACTTCAACCTCGTTGGCGCCGGGAGCGAGCTTGTAGGGGTACATGTCGCCGTTGTAGCGCGTGGCATAGTCGCGGCTGGCGGCATCATCGGCACGGACATTGAGCGCAATCGTCTGCGAGGAAGCGTTGAAGATCGAGCATCGCATCGCCAGATAGCCAGACCAGTTCTGCGGAGTGGCGAACTCAGCTCCGACGCCGGGATACGGTCCTGGGTTCAAGTCTACCTTGAGCGATCCACCGCCGCGCGTGGCCTGGTCCTTGCTGAGCGCGACGCTCGCGCCGTCAGATCCCTGCCAGCCATCGGTTGAAGATTCAAAATCCGCCAGGATCAAATCCGGCGCTGATACGGCCGGATTCCTTGATTCGGCCGCCGGGTGAGTGGCAGTCACTGTTCCGCCCTGGCGGCAACCCGCCACGATCAGGGTCGCTACGATGCACACCGCTATTCGAACGATTCGTGCTGTTGTCATAGATTCCTCGTTTTGCTGGTTCTAATACCGCCCGTAGGTTCGGGCCGTCTCGACCATCGCGTGCAGGTTAACGTCGGGGGTGTCGCGGCCGCACTGGTCGCCAGTGGAGAGAATGAACCTTCCTCCCTCTTTGGCGTCGTCGATGGCATGGCGGGAGGCACGACGGACATCGTCGGCGGTCCCGCGCAGCATCACGTCGGTGGTGTGAAGGTTGCCTTTGAGTGTGAGCTTGTGGCCGTACTTCTGCTTGAGGTCACGAAGCACGCAGTCGCCCATGGGCGGGATTTCCAGGGGATCGATCACGGTCAGGGTTGTCTCCTGGGCCATTAGTTTGACCAGTGCGGTTTCGGGGCCACAGGCGTGTATGTGTGTCATCATCCCGTGTTGGGTGGCCAGTTCGATCCCCCTTTTGACGGCGGGGAAGGAGACCTTCAGGAACATTTCCAGCGTCTGATAGACCAGCGCCCCTGACCCGCCGACACAGAGGAAATCCGGCTTGACCTCCATCTTCATGATGCGGGCAAAGCGCTTCTCCATTGCCTCGATGCGCTGATGAGCCCACAGTTCATGCTTGTCCGGGTTGTCGTAATAGCGATAGATCCCCTCCTCATCGAAGCAAGCGCACGAGTTGGTGAGCCATGCGCCCACCAGGCCCTGGTCGCCCAGTTTCGCCTTCAGTCGGGCAAAGCCGGAGGGACCCCGGTCGACGCTCTTTACACCCTCCAGCGGTTCCCATCGGGCGGGAACCTGATCCAGTTGAACCCTGTGCGGCAGGACATCGTACGTCGGCGGATCGGCCACGTAGTAGACATCGACGCAGTCGTGCCATCGGCGCACGCCATTGTCGATCCAGGACCACTGCGTGACGATCATGCGCCCGTCGCGGTGAACGATGAAACGCTGCCGCGTGGGATCCACCGGAGCGATCTCGTCCGGGAAGATCAGCGGCATGTAGCCATCCATCACGGAATCGATGTCGAAATGTTTGGCGCAGTCGATATAGGCATCCCAGATGGGGATCTGGTTGTAGAGGTAGAGGTCCCAGAACGGCCGGCCGGTCCGGCGTGCGGGAATCATGTTGGAGAAATCCGGCGCAACCGGGACGCAATCGGGGATGCCCCCGGAGAGAGTAGTAAGCAGCCGCTGGCGATTGGTCATGGCCGACTCCTGGGCGGCGATGATAGCGGGAGTGGTGGGTTTGCCAAAGAGGCGATAGGACGCAGTGGGAAGATCGTCGCGCAATCATTCGCCGGTAAGATCACACCGAAGCGAGGGAATGCGGAACGGGGATCGATGCATTGAGCTGCAGCGAAAGGTGGCCTATCAAGGTGCGTGCATCTGGGCACTCCCACTGGCTGCGGACGGAGGCAACAGAGTGGGCGGAAGAGCCGAACCCCCAATCAACTCACGCCGCTTCAACGGTCAGCCTTAGGCCCATCGCCCTGGTGACGGCAACAAGTGTGGAAAACCGCGGGTTACCGCGGGTGGAGAGCGCGCGGTGAAGACTTTCGCGCTCAATCCCGGCCAATCGGGCGATCTTTGCGAAGCCGCCTCTTGCCTCGGTGATGCGACGCAGCGCCATCAGCAGCACTGCCGGCTCATCGGTGTCCTCCATTGCCGCCTTCAGGTACTCCACGGCAAACTCCGGATCTGCTTTCAGACGGGCGATCATGACTTTATCGTGCGAGATGCTGGTTATCCTGTTCATCGCTTTGCACTCCGTAGCTTGTAGTCTCTCAAGTATCCGATGGCACGCGCGATATCGGCAGACTGCCGTCGCTTGTCGCCACCGCACAAGAGCAGCACGCAGACCCGGCCAAGCATCGCGTAGTAGACGCGGTATCCGGGTCCACAGTCTATCCGGAGCTCGCTCACGCCAGCCCCTACCGGCTTACAGTCGCCGAAGTTCCCCAAAGCCAGCCGGTCAATCCGCGCCGCAATCCGCGCTTCCGCTCGCACATCCCGCAATGATGATAGCCACGACTGGAACACATCTTCCCCCGATATGCTCCTGTAATGGCGGACTTCAACCATAGGACCATAGTAACTTATAGATCACCTCCGTCAAGCGGCCAGCCGAAGGAGTCGATCCGGGCTGAGGGCCGCGGTGTGAGGTAAGTGGTGTGCCGTTTTCCGGCTTCCGCAGTTACCTCGACGATGGCCGCACCGATGGGAACCGGAGTCGGCGTATCATGTGACACTATTTACGTCGCCGTACCGTCGTTCCCCGTACCGTCGTTCCACCTCCCGCCATATGACGGAACTGATCTACGGATAGACTGGCGGCCATTCACTCTCACTCTCACCCTCACTGGCCTTTGCGTCCAACCACCCACACGTTCATCTTCTTCTGTTCGCGAGCGAACGACAGCGCCGTCTGCGCTGCAACATTTCTCAGCAGCGAGTCCAGCTTCTTGCTGCGATCCGGATCCTTCGGCCGGCGGCTCAGCCAGCATGAACCCAGCGTATGCCACGAGACCATCTCCGGCCGGTCGCGGTCCACCTCATCAACAACCTGCATCCCTGCGCAGTTGCCCATCGCGTTCAGAAATTGGGCCAATGTTCCCGCCCCGCCGCCGCCGCCATCCTCCGCCACATACGGATCGCTGTAGAGAATCATCTGGTTGCCGCCGCTGGCATCAACATGCGGCTGGTACTCGAATTTCCCTCGCGCCACGATGGTCTCTCGCTCGACCTGTTGCTTCTGGATCGTGATCGCCGGATCGACGTCACGCTGGAGTATTGCCAGCAGTCCCGCGACCTTCTCCTGCTCTGTCGCGCCCGCCCGGACGACCCAGTCCCCTGGTACGGACCTCGTCAGCAGATCGGGCAGCCCCTCGAAGTCGCCGGTGTTCCACCTCATGACCGACTGCAGCACCATATTGAGCAGATCCACCTGGCCCCATGCTTCGCCGGCAGTCGCGATCTGCCCGTTCCACACGAAGACCATCTGGTCCGGTGGAGGCATGCGGTCTCCTGGCGCCGGATTATTAGTCGCCTTCCAGAATGCCGAGCGCGCAGGAACAAAAGGCGGTCTGATCCGCCTGACGACCTCCCCGTCCGCAAGGTCATAGACCTGATTGAACTGGGCCTGCAACTCAGGAGCCTTCGACGCTGCGACCGCGGGCTTCCCACCGTCTGGTCCCGGCGGAGCGGAGCCGGCCTCGCCCGCGACGGCCATAGCTCCGCCAGCCACAAGTACCGCGCCAATCACTAGCGCCACCACTTTCACTATGACCAGCGCCATCATCTTCATCACTCCCTTCGCCAGAGTTGCGCTCGTACTCGTACCATACACCAGTTCACGTACCGAGGCACGATCCCCGCAGAGAAGACAACGAGCCAGGGATCAAAAGCGAGCGCCTGCTGCGGCCTTACGGGGTCGGCCGGCCGGGCGAACGCGGAGCGAGATGCAGATGCAGCACCTGTTCGCGCCATGCATGAGTGCTAGCGGCCGATGAGTTGGTCGACAACGAACAATTGCTTTGACTCCTTCTTTCGGCTCCCGCCCTCACGATCATTGTCCATTAGTCATTGTCGGTTGTTTCTGTGTTCAGTGTCAGGTGCAGCTTCTTGAGGCCCCGCCCGTGGGCCCCGGCGAAGGCCGTCGGGTAGGGCGCATCGACTCCCTTCTGGGCGTGCCATAGGATCCGATTGAGTGTGTCTTCGTCGGCGCGGTCGGGATCATCGAAGGGCTGCGCTGCTGACTGCTCGGCGAGCCGGAGCGCCATGCCGGACAAAGCGGTCATCGGCGGGTTCTTCTGATCGAGCGGCACCTTGCCTGGCACATGCGTATAGGGGGTCAGATCGGCGCTGGAATTGAAACACGCCCCCATCGCCGGCGCCATCGCATCCATCTGGTTCATCGGCGGCAGCCCCAGCATCAGTTCCATCGTGTGCAGCACCGATGTCTGGTTGAAGAATTCGGAGATGACCTTCTCTCGCTTGGTATAAGGCGAGATCACCAGGCAGATGGAGCGGTGGCCATCCACGTGATCGAAGCCGTTCTGCGGATCGTCCTCGATCACGAAAATGCAGGTGGTCGGCCAGAAGGAAGAATGCGAGATCGCATCCACAATCCTGCCGAGCGCCAGGTCATTGTCCGCAACCATGGCCTCGGGCGTCGGCCCGCCGGGCGTGGTCCCCCTGGTGTGGTCGGAGGGGAGGAAGATTGTCGTCAGATTCGGAAACTCATTCGGCTGCTTCATCTTACTGAACTCCGAGAGGAAGATCTCGGCGCGCAGGGCATCCGGGATGCTCAGGTTCCAGCCGGGATAGGTTGGATGGGTATAGGGCGTAAGGACCTTCGGCCCCAGTTCGTTCGACCACGTCGGTACCGTTGTCGGCATCGTTGTATTCGTACTCGGCTGTGGGCCCGGACCGCGCGACCCGCGCGGCCCCGCCGACAGAAGGAGTTGATCAAAGGATGCGGTGGTATTCGTGCGGACCATCTCGCCGTAATTACGGAATGTCAGGCCGTGAAGCAGTGCGTCATCCCAGATAAACCCCGTCGGCGAAATCGCCATTGGATCCTCTCCACCGAACGGGTAGGAGCGCACCCATGCTCCGAAGGATTTCTCCAGGTAATCCACCGCCACCCCCTCGGTCGCCCAGGCATGCCCGTCCGCGGAAAGCACGCCGTTGTCGTAGAAGTTGTCAAGGAGGACGAACTGCTCGGCCAGGGCGTGTTGGTTCGGTGTCACTTCCCTCCCGAAGATGCACAACGACGGTTCGCCGTTGCCTTTGCCGATGTCTCCGAATACCTGGTCGTAGGTCCGGTTCTCTTTGATGATGTAGACCACGTGCTCGAAGACCGAGGGCTCCCCGAACCGCCGCGGCACAGGCGTCGCCTTTATCCCCGTTTGCGCCCGCTCCCACGCCTTGAGCGCCTGCGGGACCAGGGCATCGCGCTTGACCTGCTGGGTGTACTGCGACAGGAGCGAAGGGTCGGGGACATCCACGCTAAGAACCGACGCCCATGACGAATGCGTGTTCCATTTTCCGGCCGCACTCGGGTCGCGTGAGCCGACACCTTTCACGTTCGCGATCATCAACCGGTTTCCACTCGCCGCCAGCGCCCCCGGGTACCAGCCGGCCGGAATGAATCCGGCCACCGAAGGCGCGGGCGACGGCGCGGGCCCAGGGCCACCCAGGTCAATCACCGCGACGGCATTATTGCCCCCGACAGCTACGAACAGGGCTTTCCCATCATCCGATAGCGCGAGCGCGTTGGGCATCGAGCCAAACGCCAGGGCGGGGTCCGGCCGGACGTTCAGCTCGCGGGTTACCTTGCGTGTCATGGTGTCGATCACGGATACGGCATCGCTGCTGGCGCAAGCGACGTACAGCGTCTGGCCACCCTTCGCCAGCAGCAGGTCGGAGGGATGCAATCCCGTCTCGATCTGCTGGGTCTCCTTCATTGCGATCAGGTCTACCACAGAGAGCGTGCCAGTGGCCGCCGTCCCGCGCTGGTCGATCACCACGTCCGTCCCGTAGCTCTTTGCCGTCAAGTCTCCCGCACGCGCTCGGCGGCCGCCCCAGTTGGTCACATACGCAGTCTTGCCGTCGGGCGATATACACACCGCGTAGGGCGCGATGCCCACCGGGATCTCCGCTTGCACCGTCCCATCATCCAGAGCCACAACGGCCAGCGCATCGCGCGCGTTGAGGCAAACGTACGCGGTCTTCCCATCCGCCGACAGCGCCAGCCCGCAAGGGAATGTTTCACGCTTGTCGCCTTTGGGCGCTGGCAGCCGGATCGTTCCGGCCAAGGCAAGCTTGCCGTCGGTCTGCACGGCGACTTCCAGCAGATTCGACTGGCCCGTTGTCACGTACAGCCGTGACCCATCCTGGCTCAGCACGATCCCGTGTGGCGACGCTCCATTCTTCGGCGGGTATTTCCACTGCTGGCGAATCTTCCAGGAGCCGGCATCAATCACGATGACGGCATCGTTTGATTTCACGTACAGGGTCTTATGGTCGGGAGCGACAGCCAAATCGACAGGCCGGCCGTGAAATCCCGCCGACCGGCCGGGCAGATGAATGCGTTGTTGCGTGGGGAGAATCACTCCCGCATCGGTCGAGCCTACTCGCGTGGTCCGCTCGGTCGTCGAACGGCACGAGCATAGCGATGGAAACACGAGCGACGCGATCAGCAACACACGCGGGAACGGCATCGGCATAGTGCTGGCACCTATAGCGGATAGAAGGATTGGGGGCAATGTGGCTCTCCTATGGGTCCCAGGGGCAATTCGAGTTGCTCGTCCTGATCGCGGTATGCGCGTTTGAGGAAGTCGGGATCGAGTTGGTAGTCTATGACCGGGGGAGGGCTCCGGCATCGCCGCAACTCGCCGGCGGCTGGGGGTCCGGAGGCGAGCGTCTTGTATTGGTTGACTTGGTCAACATTCGATGCATACTTAATTAGATGTACGTCTTCCGCTGGAATGACTGGAACATCGACCATATTGATGAGCATGGCATGAAGCCATGGGACGCGGAGTATCTGGTGAACCACGCTAGAGAGCCATTTCCGCAAAAGCAAGGAGATGATCGCTATCTCGTCATGGGGCAATTGCCGGACGGAACGTACGCTCAGGTTGCGTTTGTGTTCAGTCCGCCTGGCGTGGTGTTTGTGATTCATGCCAGACCTTTGCTGGATATCGAAAAACGCCGTTTGCGGCGCAGGAGACCATCATGAAGAAACGCAAACCGTACTGGGAAATGACAACAGCAGAACTTCGCGAGGCGACCAAGGAGTTTGATCGGCCGTTTGCGTACGAGAAGGGGACACCTTTAACCACAGCCGATAAAGAGCGATTTCGCAAAGCCCGAGATCATGCCACAACCGTGAAGAGAGGCCGGCCGCGCATTGGTCGTGGAGCTGCAAGGATAACCACGACGATCGAACGGTCGCTGTTGCTGCGGGCGGATAGCTTTGCCAAGAGTCACGGACTCACTCGTGCGGAACTGATTGCACGAGGCATGGAACGTGTCCTCGCAGGTGCGGCATAGAAGAACGCGAGCCAAAAGATCATCACGCCCGCAGCAATACGAACGGGCGAGCGACGGTATAATCTGGTGTCAGGAGTATTATGGACCGCACAGCCATCCGAACACTGAGCAACTGGGGCGCAGCAGGTGAGGGGATCTATCTCATCGCTGGCCCGTGCAGCGCTGAATCGGAAGAGCAGGTATTGCGAACGGCTGCGGGTCTGGCTGCCGCACCCGCGCGCAACAGCGCATCGGGCGGCAAGCTGACTTTCTTCCGCGCTGGGATCTGGAAGCCGCGGACACATCCGGGCGGATTTCAGGGAGTCGGCATCGATGCGCTTCCGTGGCTCGTTCAGGTGCGCCAGCGGTTTGGCTTCCCCGTGGGCGCTGAAGTCGGCACACCCGAGCATGTTGAGGCCGCGCTGCGGCATGGGTTGGATGTGGTATGGATCGGGGCACGGACAAGCGTCGATCCGTATGCCGTCGAGAACATCGCGGCCGCTCTCAAGGGCGTGGACATTCCTGTGCTCGTGAAAAACCCCACCAGTCCCGACCTGGAACTGTGGCTGGGAGCTCTGGAGCGTGTGGCCAACGTCGGCATACGCCGGCTGTCGGCCGTGCATCGCGGATTCAGCACCGCCGTCGATACTCGCTACCGCAACGCGCCGTTGTGGCGCATACCGATTGAACTCAAACGACGCTTGCCCGGCGTCCCGCTGATCTGTGACCCCAGCCACCTGTGCGGCCGGACGGACCTGATCTTCCCCATCGCCCAGGAAGCGATGGATCTGTTGTTCGACGGCCTGATGGTGGAAGTGCATGACAATCCGGCCGCCGCCCGCAGCGACAGCGCCCAGCAGCTTACGCCGATGCAGTTTGGGGCGATGCTGGACCGCCTGGTTCTGCCGCGCCAGGGCAATGGCCTCTCTCACGATAGCCAGATGCTGCACCTGCGCCACGCCATCGACGAGATCGACGAGGAAATAGTGGGCCTGCTCGCGCGGCGGATGAATGTGGTGGGACAAATGGGCCAGCGCAAGCGGCAACAGCAGGCGGCGACGCTGCAGATGGGGCGGTGGGAGCAGGTGCTGGAGCATTGCTGCGAGGTGGCCCGCCAGCGCGGGCTGAGCGAGAGTTTCGTGGTTCAGCTCTATCAGCTTATCCACGAGGAGGCGATACGGCTACAGGAGGAGCCGGTGGCGGGGGAAGGGGGGCGACCAGCAGGCAAAAGTTAACCTCTCACAACGACGCCACGACGCCACGACGCCACGCCAAAGGAGAAAGCGGAGAGCGTCGCGCGGAAGGTTAGCCGCATGAACACAGAGAAGAGAGCTAGCCACCGATGATCGGATGACACGGACAGAAGGTTTCGAACAGGAGGAAACAGCGATAGTGGAGGCCGACGCTGATGCCGTTTTGCTGGCCCTGCCGTATCACGTCTGCTTGCATTGCTGCCGTCGTTTGAGAATGCGAGTTATGAGTATCGCTGGAGCGACAAGCCCTAGAACAACGACCGGCCACCACGGGAATATGAGCACGCGCGTCATCGGGGCGTGGAGCGCACTTATCCTGTGCACCGTCAGCCAGCCCTGACGATTAGTAATGATGTACGCTGCGGAGCCGGTGTCCAACTCGGTCCAGACACCTCCCTCGGGGAAGTGAACCGACGGCGGAGCATAGCTGCCGCGTAACCCAAGCAGCCCGAACAGAAGTATGAGCAGAGAGGCGATCATCGCGATGGTTCGAAGGGCGCGTTTCATGCTTCCGCCTGGAAAATCAAAGAGGGACAGATGCGGCCCTGCCCGGGGCCGATCCCCAAGCTTCTTTCCAACACTCTACCACCATGATGGCCATGTCCAAAGCAAAACCGCCTTCAGGCGGCGCCTTCGCCCGACTGCCGCTATCCCTGCCTCTCGGTTGCCGATTCTTCGATCCCAGGCCCCCTTAGCCGGATCACTGGCATTCAGGCAGCATTGGCGAATCGTCTCCATGTGGCCAAATCACGGCTAATCACGTCCAGTAGACGACAGGCAAGATGTGACGGCTGACGTTTCCCCTGCTCCCATGCCTGCACCAACACCGTGGAAACACCGAGAATCTCCGCGAACACCGCCTGCGAGACATTCAGCTTGGTCCGCACTTCCTGCACGGCGGCCGAAGTGTAATGCTGAGGCGGCGGCACCTGTTTCACCAGGCGACGGGACAACTGCGTGGTCCGCCCTGCGCGAAGGAGATCGCGAGCCTGAGTCAGTGACTCGATCAGTTCATCGCCGATGTTCTTGTTCTTCATGGTCATCTCGCAATTCCGCGGCAATCTCCGCAACCAGGTTCCTGCAGACGGCACGCTGCGCGCTGTTCAGGTTCGCCTGCTCATTCTTGGCGAAGATCAGCGCCAATAGGATCGTATCGAAGCTGGCAAAACATACGTAGCACACTCGCGTTGCCCCGCTCTTGCCGCGTCGCCATGATGGCGGAGCAAATCGCATCTTTCGCACCCGCCGGTGCCCGCCATTACCGGGTGTCCCGGGGCCGATCGCAGCAGTTCCTGCTCGAGCATCCGCAGATCTTCGTCCGTCAGGCCCATCGCTTTCCACCGGGACGTGAACAGCGGGGTCTGCAGGAACGTGTAGTGCATCCGCTGAATAGTATCGTACAATGTACCACAGTCAAGGAGGCCGGAAACTTAGATAGCACTGCCGTCCGTCTGGGCATGGCAGCGCGTCCGCGCAAAATGGCGGCCCGCCGCAGGGCGTTGCCCCACCTGCGGCTACGACCTACGCGCCACGCCGGATCGATGCCCGGAATGCGGGACGCGCGCGATGCCCACTGTCCGGATTGCTGGAGACGTGAGGCAGAGATAGCATCGGGCAATGGACATTCGAGACCAGCTTTGGCTGTGGGGGCATCCGGCCAATTCTCATTTCCGGCAGTTTGGGTTGCCGCAGCGAGAGTCGCGGATGGGGCCGGCGGAGGCGGCGAAATGGATGGGGATACCCAACGTCGTGATGGTAGTCTATGGTGGCAATCCAGCGCCGCCGTTTGACGCACATCAGCGGCCGCTGGATGGACTGCGGCGGGTGGTGTGGTCGATCGTGGGCGACTCGAGCAGCGAGCGCAACGATGAACAGACGGATGTGGAAGAGGTGTTGGCACTGGCGGGGCAGCATAGAAACGTTTGTGGCGCGATCCTGGATGATCTATTCAATGCGCCGGAGAACGGTTCGCGGCGGTGGCGCGTGGACGCCGAGGAACTGGCACGGCTGGCCGGCCGGTTGCATGGGGATGGGGCAGGCACCAGGCGGCTGGACTTGTGGGGAGTGCTGTACGCGCATCAGTTTGACCTGCCGATCGCCGCTCATCTGGGGGCGCTGGACGTGGTAACGTTCTGGACCTGGCATGCGCGCGATCTGGGGAAGCTGGAGGCGAACTTTGCGCGCTGCGAGCAGCTCACGCCCGGCAAGCGGCGAGTGCTGGGGTGTTACATGTGGGATTATGGCGAGGGCAAGCCGATGCCGACGGAGTTGATGGAATATCAGTGCCGATTGGGGCGCAAAATGCTGGAGGATGGCCGGATCGAGGGGATGATCTTTCTGGCCAGTTGCATCTGCGATATGGATCTGGAGGCGGTGGAGTGGACGCGGCGTTGGATTGAAGGGGTGTAGCTATCGTAGAAGGATTCGCATGCATCAGATCACACTCATCTCATTGTTGGCGGTGTTGGCAATCTCCTCGGGCGTCGGTGCGGCCGAGGTGGCCATCGCCAAGGTTCCGCCGCGACATCCCCGCGTTTACCTGCAGGCGGATGACCTGCCGGCACTGCGGCAGAAAATCGCCATGGATGAGTTCAAGCCCGCCTATGCTGAGGTCAAGGCGGCCATCGCCGACCGCCGCATCGGGCCGTTTTGTGCTGCCTTCGTCTACCTGATCGAAGGCGACAAGGACGTCGGTCGGCGGGCCGTCGAAGAGGGACTCGTCGCCATGCGCGCTTCCAATGACGGCCGCACCCCAGCCATGCCCATGCACTGGTGCGCGTGCGTCTATGACTGGTGCTATGACCTGCTTAGCGACCAGGAGAAGCAGCAGTTCATCACCGAGTTCAAACGTATTTCCGCCTCGCACGAGCCTTTTTACCCCGCGAAGCTCGACAGCCACGCCATCGTCGGCCACGGCACCGAGGGGTGGCTGCTCACCGGGCAGTTGCCGCTGGGCGTGGCCATCTATGACGAAGACAAGAGCATGTATGACGCGGCGGCCGCCTTGTTCTTCAAGGAATTCGTGCCAGCGCGCAACTTCTATTATCCCGGCCATGCCCATCACCAGGGCGATTCCTACGGCGGTCGATTCCTCCATGATCTGTGCGCCACGTGGCTGTTTCGCCGCATGGGCGCGGGCGATGTATTCACGCGCGAGCAGGAGTTCGTTCCCTACCAGGTGATCTACAACCTTCGCCCCGACGGCCGGCAGTTCCGTAGCGGCGACACCTTCGATGAAAGTGGAAAAGCGGGAGCCAAGCGGCTGATACAACTGCTGTGCGGCAGCTATTACGACAACCCCTATGAGATGTGGATGGCCGACTCGGATTTCTTTGATCGCCCAGGGCCCTTCGATCGCATATTCGAGCTGCTGTTCCGCAAGCCCAATGCGACAAAACGCTCGATCAGCGAGCTTCCGCTGGCCAAGTATTTTGCCCAGCCGATTGGCACGATGGTCGTCCGCACGGGCTGGAACATGGGTAAGGAATCGCCCGCGCCCGACGCCATGGTCAGCATGCACATGGGCGAGTACTTCTTCGGCAACCACCAGCGCAAGGATTTCGGGAACTTCCAGATCTATTATCGCGGCCCGCTGGCCATCTCCAGTGGTTTCTATGAAGGGCGCAACAACCTCTATGGCTCGGACCACTGGATCAACTATTACCACCAGACCATCGCCCACAACGGGCTGCTGATCTTCGACCCGGCCGAGAAACAGATGATCCAGAACAAACCCGCGGCCAACGATGGCGGGCAGCATTGGCCCAACGGCCAGCTCGATCATCCGGTGAATCTCGACATGCTCTTCAACCAGGGATACCACGTGGGCAAGGTGCTCAGTCATGGGATCGTCCCGGATCCAAAGCGGCCGCTGTACAGCTACATTTCCGGCGATATCACGGCGGCATATTCGAAGAAGGTCTCGCTGGTTACACGCTCGATGGTGACCCTGACCGGCGGCGATGCGAAGTATCCGTGTACGCTGATTGTGCTGGATCATGTCATCGCGGCCGATCCATCGTTCAAAAAGACCTGGCTGCTGCACACGATGGATGAGCCGACGATCGAGGGAGGGCGCATCAGCGCTGTCTATGACAAGAATGGCTACGGCGGGAAGCTGGTGGCCGAGTGTCTGCTGCCGCAGGGGGCGGCCATCACTAAAGTCGGCGGGCCGGGTAAGGAATTCTGGGTCGAGAGCACGCAGATTAACTATGCCGTGAACAAACCCAGCGGCGAAGGCGGCGCCTGGCGCGTAGAGGTCTCGCCGCCCGCGCTGGGGACGCCAGCCAAGGAAGATGTCTTCCTGCATGTGCTGAGCGTGATGGACAGCACGACGGCCGATGCGCCTGTGGTAAACCGCATCGATGCTCCTGATGTGGTGGGGGCGCGGATTGGAGATTGCGCGGTGCTCTTCGCTCGGCCTGGCCGGGAGCCGAACAGCTTCACATTCAACACCGACGGCCCCGCTCGCTTGCGCTACCTCATCTGCAATCTGCCGGCCGGGCAGTGGACCATCCAAGGCGGAGGCCAGGCACAAGCAACGACCCTGACCGCGACGGAAGAAGGCAAGAGCGTTTTCTTTGAAGGGCCTGCGGGGACATACACGGCGAAGATTAATCCGTGACGGGATTTGGGAGCAATGGTATGAGCGTGGATGAGATGATCGCTGCCGATGGACGATGTCTGTTCCGAATCCATGCCAGTGCGGCGGTTCTGGACAGCGCCGGAAGGATACTGCTGGTGCAGGAACAGAAGGCGGCATCACGCGGGAAATGGAACCTGCCGGGCGGGCATGTCGATCATGGCGAGAGTCCGGTGGCGGCGGCCATTCGGGAGACGGCCGAGGAGACGCACCTGAGCATTCGGCCTCTGTATCTGGTTGGGATCTACTCAAGACACCGGGCGGTGCGGTTTGTCTGCGTCGCCCAGCACGACGGCAAGATGGACGCCCGAGCCGGCGATGAGATCATGGCGGTGCGGTGGTTTGCACCAAGCGAGATCCTTGCCACGGAGGATGGCCAAATGGTCTCGCCAGCGATGCTGCGGCAGATCGTTACAGATATTGGCGCTGATCGACGGCTGCCACTGGAGACCGTGACCCACTTGGCGTGAGTTAGTCGGAATTGCTTGCGTCTGGTTGGGAGGATGGCTATCTATGAGGTGAAGGAGCCGGCATGGATTATACGACGCTTGGACGGACGGGGCTGCGGGTGAGTGTGATGGGGCTGGGTGCGGGCGGGCATAGCCGGCTGGGGCAGGCGACCGGACACCCGGCGGGGGATTCGGTGGCAATCGTGCGGCGGGCGCTGGAGTTGGGGATCAACTTCATCGATACGGCCGAGTCGTATGGGACCGAGCCGCTGGTGGGTGAGGGGATCGCGGGGAGTGCGCGCGACAGTGTTGTGCTGTCAACCAAGAAGAGCATGTCGAAGGATGGGACGCGAATCTCGGCGGGCGATCTGGTGCAGGGGCTGGAAGATAGCCTCAAGCGGCTGAAGACGGATCGCGTCGAGGTGTATCATCTGCACGGGGTGTCGGCGAAGGATTACCCCTATGCGCGAGAGCAACTTGTGCCGGCGATGCTGAAACTGAAGCAGCAGGGGAAGATCCGCTTTGTGGGGATCACCGAGGCGTTTGGGTCGGACACGGGGCATGCAATGATGTCGGCGGCGGTGAAGGATGACTGTTGGGAAGTGGTCATGGTGGGGTTCAGTATCCTGAATCAGTCAGCACGGCAGCGCGTGCTGGAAGAGACGCGCAAGAGAGGGATCGGGGTGCTGGATATGTTTGCGGTGAGAACAGCGCTGAGCCGGAAGGAGAAGTTGAAGGCGACGGTGGCAGCGCTGGTGGCGGAGGGGCAGATTTGCGGGGGTGGGATCGACGCTGATGCGCCGCTCGACTTCGTTTTGAAAGATGGTGCGGCGACGAGCATTCCAGATGCGGCGTACCGGTTCTGCCGGGCGGAGCCAGGGATTGATGTGGTGCTCTGCGGGACGGGGAATATAGAGCACCTGGAGGAGAATGTCGCATCGATTCTCCGGCCGGAGTTGCCGGAGGGGGTGAGGGGGAGGTTGGTGGAGATGTTCCGTGGGGTGGATAGTGTTTCGGGGCAGTGAGGAATGCAGTCATGCAGAATCCGATGCAAGTCCCTGAGATTAATGAAGATACACGATCGGCTGGATCGATATCGAAGCGCAGGTGGATGTCGTAGTGGCGGCGGCACAGATCGAGCAGGGCCAGGGCGACAAACGATAATCGCATGTGAGTTGTGTGATTATGGCTAAGACTTTGCGGAAAAAGGTGGCTAATCCCTTGCACGCGGCGGACGGCAGCGGATAATAGGCATCGTTCTCAGGTTGTGGGTATGCGACAGAAGCGATGGCTATTCGGCTTCTGGCGGTTTGATCATTTTCACGTTTGCAGGAAAGAGGCAGGCTATGGCAAGGCGTCATCAGGCGGCGGGGAATAAGAGACATCAGCATGCGAATGGGCAAATTGCCATTGATGGTGGATTTGTCCAGTTGCTGGAGAGCCGGATACTGCTGAGCGTAACTCCCAATCTGGCGAATGTGCCGTACATCCCGGGGATGGGATATCAGCTATCCGGGGACACGTTCTACATGCCCTCCTCTGGAGCCACGGCCCCCTCGAATGCTGCTCCGGTTCCGCCGGCGGGTCAGCGTCCATTTGGCGCCCAGTACGCCGATGGCAGCGAGTACATGAACGGCGATGTGTATGTCACGGTGGTGTTGCTGCAATCGGATGGCACGGTCGACCCCCAAACCGAAACCTGGACGCCTACCGAGATTGGTAATGTCAAGACAAGGATCGCTGAGGGTCTGAGCTGGTGGCAAACCGCGTATGGCAACCAGGGATATACAAGCCCGCTGAATTTCACGATTGACTTTACGAATGCCGATACGCCGTTCAAGACTTCGTATGAGCCGATCGACCGGTCGTCAACTGACCAGTACATGTGGATTGACCAGTTCCTTGCGACCAAGGGATCTTACAGCGGCTACAATGGCGTTTCGCAATTCAACGATGACCGGCGACTGGCAACCAATTCAGACTGGTCGTACACGGTCTTTGTGGCCGATTCGTCGGCGGATAATGACGGCATGTTCACCGATGGGTATTTCGGCTACGCCTATCTTGGCGGGCCGTTCGTCGTCATGACCTATGACAACGACGGCTGGGGAATCGATTCGATGGGCCAGGTATTCGCCCATGAGACCGGCCACATCTTCTATGCGCTGGACGAGTATTACGTCGCGGGGTACGGCGGGCAATCGTATTTTGACACGTCTGGCTACTACAACACTCAGAATACCAACGCCGCTTATCAACGCCCGGGAAATGTGCCGCCGCAGGTTGACAGCATCATGGGCGATGCCAACATGCAGACCGCTGCATACCAGAACCACACCACTTCCCCTGCTTCGATGGAGATGATTGGCTGGCGTGACACGGACAGCGACAAGATCATTGATGTTCTGGACCAGCCCTTGACCCTGACGGGCACAAGCGGCACATGGAATTGGGGAGGGTTGCAGTACTCCTTCTCCGGCACCTCCACGGTGCAGACGCTACCCAACCTGAATCCCGGCAGCCACTCCACCCCCGGCAACGACATTACGCTGAACGAGGTGGACTTCCTCCAGTATCGGCTCGATGGCGGGCCATGGATCAATGTCAATTCCAAACCGTACAATACGTTCAGCAAGACTTTCACGTCGCAGGTCATTAACCTCCCGTACGTTCCGCAAACTCTTGAGTTGCGCACCTGCTCAGCCGACAGCGGCGAGACCTCGGCGATCTATCCGGCAGACATTACGAACCATCCTCCCACGGATATTGCCTTGAGCAATGCTGCGCTGCCTCAGAATCAGCCGGTCGGCACAGTCATCGGCACACTTTCCACCACCGACTCCGACGTCGGGGATTCCGCCACGTATTCTCTGGTCGCCGGCCCAGGCAGCGGTGACAATGCCAGCTTCGCCATCAGTGGCGGCCAACTTCGGTCGGCCGTCTCGCTGAGCTATCAGCCCAATAAGGCTTATTCCGTCCGCATCCGTAGCACCGATATGGGCGGTTTGTTCATTGAGAAGATCTTTGCCATTGTGGTGAACGATCGTCCTGCCGATATTGCCTTGAGCAATGCTTCGCTGCCGGAGATCCAGCCGGCTGGCACCGTCATTGGCACAATCTCCAGCACCGACCCCAATATTGGTGACACTTCTGCGTACTCGCTGGTCCCTGGCCCGGGCGGCAATGACAATGCCCGCTTCGCGATCGTCGGCACCGAACTGCGAGCGGCCGCCCCGTTCGATTATGAGTCCAAGAACAGCTATACCCTGCGCATCCGCACCACGGACGCTGGTGGTTTGTTCCTCGAGAAGGCCTTCATTGTCACCATAACGGATCTCAATGAGGCGCCCACGGGCATCGCTTTGAGCAGCGCGATCGTGCCTGAGAACCAGCCTGCGAGCACGATTGTCGGCGCCTTCTCCAGCGCTGATCCCGATGCTGTGAACACCTTTGCGTACTCGCTCGTTCCCGGCTCAGGAAGTGCTGACAATGCCAGTTTCAGGATCAGCGGCAATCAACTCCTGACGGCCGGCAGCTTCAACTTTGAGAACAAGAACGGCTACATGATCCGCGTTCAGACCACGGACCAGGGCGGGTTGTCATTCGAGAAGGCATTCGCGATTGGCGTGAAGAACGTGAACGAGGCGCCGACGGACATTGGCCTGACGAACAACAGCGTTGCCGAGCATAGTCCGGCCGGCGCGGCGGCGGGCACGCTCCTGGCGATCGACCCGGATGCTCGTGACACGTTCACCTATACGCTGGTCGGCGGTGATGGGGCGGATGACAATGGCAGCTTCGCCATTGTCGGGGACACGTTCGTCACGACGGCGAGTTTCAACTACGAGACGAAGGACAGCTACTCCGTGCGCGTGCGGGCGACGGATGCCGGCGGGCTCTACTACGAATGCGCGATGCCGATCAGCGTGACCAATATCAATGAATGGCCGACGAACCTGACGTTGTCGCAATCGAGCATCCCGGAGGACCAGCCTGCAGGGACCACCGTGGGCACGCTGACGGCAACGGACCCTGATATCGGCAATACCTTCACATTCAGCGTGGCACCCAGAGCGGACGGGCCGGACTTTGCCCGGTTCACGACGGTCGGCGATGAACTGCGGACGACGGGCAGTTTCGACTTTGACGGAAAGAGAGCGTACTCGATCCGCGCTCGCGTGGTTGATCAAAACGGGCTGTTTTACGAGAAAGTGTTTACCATCAACGTAACGGAACTGCCCGAATTCGGTCTGCAGCAGGGCAAGGTCAAACCGGTCACCATTACGGATGCTGACGGCGACCTGGTCACCTTCAATCTCACCGGCGGCGGCAGCGGAGCAGTTCAACCCGACAACAGCGTTACCCTCACAGACACAACGGCCAACACCGTGCTGACCATTACCGTTAAGAAAGTGCGCGGCGCGGATGGACTGTTTTACCTCAATGGCCTGACCTCTGATGGACTGGTCAAAACAGTCAACGCCAAAGCGGTAGTTCGCTCTGGGCCGCTTCACCTGAACACCTTACACCGGACCGGCAAGGATCCCGTGCTCAACTTCTCCAAGATCGGTGGTGCTGGTGCGCAGATCCAGAGCATGCCAGGGGCGGCGAGCGGCGTTTCTGCCGAGAATTCTAGCGCACCTGCCATGTTAGACAGTGATGTCCTGCTGGGAGTTGCGACGAACTTCGCCGGGCGTTTTGCCGGGCGGGATGATCTGCTGAATATGGCTGCCAACTGATGTACCAGCAGACTGGTAGAGCAGGTCCGGCGGACCTGCTCTACATGCGCCCGAATTGCTTCACGGCATCATACATTGCCGCCAGGTGCTCAACTGGTGTGCAGGGAGCCAGATTGTTGGCGGCGATCATTACGAACTTGCCGCCATCGGTCACGCCAGATCGGCAGATATCGCGGACATGGTCGCGGATGGCGGAGACCGGTCCGCCCTTGAGCAACATGATCGTCGGGCCGCCGTAAATCTCGACGTCTGGTCCGAGCTGCCTGCGCAGGGCCCCGAGGTCCACCGGGAAACCGGTGTCAAACTGGCGCACGCTGAGGTGATCGCGCAGGAAGAGAAAAAACCGGCTGGCATCGCCGCACAGATGCACGCGGGTGGGACTGCCATCGCTGAAAGCATCGACGATCCGCTTGTGGTAGGGATAGACAAACTCCTCGTACTGCTGCAGTGAGAGCAGCACGATGGCATCATCGGCGAAGAAGAACGATGGACGCCGATACTGGCTCTTGTCCGGGGAATCGGGGGTGTGCTGCCATCGCCATTCGCGGACAGCCTTCATGCGGCGGATCAGGCAATCGGTGATGAAATCCATCAGGTCGTGGTAGTAGTCCGGGTCAGCGATCATATCCATGCAGACTTCCCCAGCGCCGCGCAGCTTGTAGGCGACGTCCAGCGGGCCGTCGGTCGTCTCGCTGGGGATGGTGCGCGGCGGATTGACGCTCAGGCCGTCGAATTCGAGGTTGCGGCAGCGCGACTTCATGTAGTCGAAGAACTCTACAGCGCGGCCCATCAGTCCTCCGTGCAGAAGGTCCGGGCACTGCATCTTGTATAGCTTGTGCTTGTCTTCGCGGAGGATCTCGATGGTGTCGGGGACGGCATTGCCATCAAAATGCAACGGACAGCCAAACCAGCCGGCATCATAGGAGTTCTGAAAATCGACGATCAGCGACCACCCATCCCTGGGCGGCCCCATCTCGCCATCGTGCAGCACATTCTGCCGGAACCACTTCTGGTAGGTGAGCTGGCACCGGATCTGCGCCTCGGGATTACTGAAGAAATCCTCGAATGTATACCCGGTGTTGTTGATGGCCGGGTTCTGGATCAGGTTTCGGATACTGCCGTAGATGGACACCGGCACGCGCGTGGGCCGCCCCTGCTTATAGGCGTTCCACACCTCGGCGACCTCGGCATTGTGACGCTGGAAATCCGGGGGATTGTCAAGGAAAAACGACATTCGTTCCTGGCTCCTTCTGATGTTCCTGGGATGTTGTCGCCTACAGCCTGGTGAACTGCAAGGTCCAAGATCACGTGCCGATGGTGAAACTGGCACTGGTTCTGCGGTCCGGTACAATCGCGCCATCTTCCTTGAAGGAGACAAGAGTGATTCTCAAGACATCGTTGGCAGGATCGGTCGTGGTGGCGTTGGCAATGCTGATCGGCGGATGTGCGACGAACACGTCGCCGGATTCGGTCAAGAAGGTTACGTCGTTCGAGAACGGCTCACCGTTTGTCCACGCACCGATTATCCATGAGTTCCCGGACGTCGAGCAGGTTCCGCCTGACCCACGCATGCAGATTGTCTCAGAGCATGCAACCGATGGGGGCAAAGCCCTGAAGCTCCACAACGGCACGCTCACGCTGGAAGGTCCGCTGGATTGGAGCGGCGGCTACGACTACCTCAAGCTCGATGTCTACAGCGATTGTTCGAATCGCAAGCTGCTGGTGGTGTTGCTGGAGGATCCAACCGTTAAGGGTCATTATTGGTGGCAGGGGCAGCTCTTCGCCGGTGTCATGCCGGGTAAGAACACGATCGTGCTGCCCATCGCAGGCATCCGCGGCGGTGGCAAAGGCCGGCCGTTCCTCCACGGCCCGTTGGACCTTGCACACCTTACCCGCGTGAGCTTCAAAGTCTTCCAGGGCGACATCTGGAGCTGCAACTATGATGACAAAGATGCCCTGTACTTTGACAACATCCGTCTGGAGAAGGACACCGATGGTGCCAAGTACCAGTTCCCAGGCCTGATGGCGTATGACGTAGGCACCGACCAGAGCCCGGTTATGCCTGGCTTTGTCCGCCTCGGGCCCAGCGACACCTACACAAAAGAGAAAGGGTTCGGGCTGCTACCCGATACGCAGATCAGCGATCCGGTCAAGAGGAAGCAGGCGATCGACTTCTATCGCCCCGACCCGCTCTATCGTGACTTCATTGGCATTGACAAAGGCGGTGTCCAGATCGATCTGCCCAATGGCAAATACAGCGTGTTCATGAACATCGATTTCGCTGGCGGATTCTGGGGCGAGGTCCAGTACTACCGCCAGCGCAAAGTCTTCGCCAACGGCACTCAGGTCGTAAATGACACGATGACCTTCGCCCAGGCGAAAGACCGCGAGTTCAGTCACTTCGATATCGAAGACTGGCCGGGCCTGGATGTGTGGGAGAAGTATGTCAGGCCCAACTACCACGAGAAGCGATTCGATGTGGAAGTGACCGATGGGCACCTGAAGCTGGAATTTGACGGCTCCGGGCTGGCCTGCGCGCTTTCGGCACTGGTGGTCTACCCCGCCGACAAGGCGCCGGAGGCGGATCGCTTCCTCAAGTGGGTTCAAGCCAAGCAGAAGTGGTACTTCAATATCGAGAACAAAGAAGTCGCACACACGCCGACCGGTCCATATTTTGCCGGCTCGGCCCAGGACTATCTGCGGGGCTACAGCCTCTTTAGCCGCGCGATGAGCAAAGATGTCTTCTACAACGACAAACCCGAAGCTGGTGAAGCCATCAGCGCTCTGAATGCCGAGGGATTCAAAGGCCAGTCGATACCCATGGACATGGGGATCGCACCGCTGAAGGATCTGGGCAACGTCACGGTGACCGTGAGCGACCTGGTCGCCCAGAACGGCGCCAAACTGCCGGCCGCCGCGTTTGATGTGGGCTATGTTTCGTATCGCATACGGCGGACATCCTACGAGGGCACCATGTACACAATGTCCCCGCGGTATATTCGCGCGGGCAACTCCATCGCGATGCCCAAAGACATTACCCGGCGCTTCTGGCTGCGGGTCAACGTGCCCGCCGATGCCATACCGGGTACCTATACGGGCCAGGTCAGCATCGCCACGGAAAAACTAGGCACGTTCAAGCTGCCGATTGAGCTGGCGGTCTTGCACGGCAGCCTGGACGAGGCCGATGTGCCGGCTGGCCCGTTCGGCCACACCATCGATATTCCCTGGTTCAGCGATGATCCCGACGCGGCCGCGTGGAATTCCAAGGTCACTGCGGCCAGCCTGGGCCTGATTAAGGGCAGCGGCTTCACGAGCTTCACCGGGTTGCCCATAATCAACTACAAGGGCTTCAAGGATGGCAAGCCGGTTCTGGACTTCTCCGTCGCCGATCGGCAGATGAAGCAGGCCCGCGAGGCTGGCTTCAAGCTCCCGGTCGCCAGCTACTGCGGCATGGGCGGACTGGGCCTCTACACCCAGGACACCAAGGCCATGCAGGCGGCCGGCTTCACGGATTACTCCGAGTTCATCAAGGCGGTCTTCTCGGCCATCCAGAAACACGCCGATGAAAACAACTGGCTGCCGGTGTACTACTCGCTGGGCGATGAGCCGGCCGGCAAGGAAGATGTCCTGGCCTCCAAGGCCAACGCCGATGCCTACCGTAAAGCCTTCCCCGATGGCCCGCCGTGGTTCACACTGTTTGGAAGCTGCGTGACTGGTAACCCCGAGGACCTGCACTTCCAACTGGGCACAAGCTTCCATGCCATCTCCTGGAACCTGCACAGCGAGGAGTCCGTCAATGCCCTGCACAAGCTGGGCGGCCAGTTTGCGATGTACAACAACGTCAGCCGCTGGGGCTATGGCGACTACCTGTACAAGGCGGTCAAGCAATTCGGCTGCAAGTTCCACGAAGGGTGGATATGGAACTGCGCTGGCGGCGATCCCTACTTTGGCCTGGATTGCCGCGAAGATGACTATTGCTGGGTGAACGCGACGCCGGATGGGAAGTTGATGGGCACGAAGCAGTTCGAAGAGGTGCGCGAAGGCATCACCGACTACCGCTGCCTGCTGACGCTGGCTCGCCTGGCCAGCGAAAAGGCCGGCACGCCCGCGGCCAACGAAGCGCAGGACATCATCAAGAAGCGAATGGATTCCTTCAAGCTCGGCGACCGCGCCGGCTTTGACGATTACCCGGTCTTCCGCAAGAAGGTCGTGGAAGCGATTGACAAACTGGCGGCAAACTAGACGCAGAAAGTATGAGAGACCAGACCAGGGACGGATCATCACAGATTTGATCCGTCCCTGTTCTTCTATGTGGCGCCGGCGCGTGTGCGTTGCCCGACTCAACAAAGCACAGACGGAGAGGTAAGAACGTCTTGAGGGGTTTGAGGAGAGAGACTGATGAGATTTGGCAATCGATTGATAACAGTGGCGGCCGCGCATCTTCTGCTGTCTTTGTGCCTGATGGTCTCTGGGCTGCACGCTCAGACGGTCAGCGAGACGCGCGTGCTGGCGGACTTTGCCGACGGCAAGTGTGGCATCTTTGAGAGTAAAGGCATCATCGGCCCGAGCAAGGAACTCGGCGGGAACAGCCTGCAGTTCAAGCAAGGCGCAGGGCTGTCTGCCTGGCAGCCCAAGGTTGCCATCGGCAGCTACGATCTCTGGCGAATGGACATCTTTAATCCTGGATCGCAGCCGGCCGCGGTGACGCTGATCCTGCGCGATGACTCCGCACCGCACGGGTACTATTCGTGGATCAACCGGACCATGGCCGCCCGGCCGGGCAAGAGCACGCTCGAGTTGTACATTCCGGGTCTGAAGCGCGGCGAGGGATCGCTCAAGGATGGTGTGGATCCGCGGCCGTTCCACTGGGACAAGCTCCAAAGTATCAGTCTCGATGCCGCCGCCGACGCGGAGATTGCGAACATCCGCCTGGAAAAGCTCGATTTCCCGCGCGACGAGACCGTGCGGGCTTTTGCCTTCGGCCCAGTGGGCGCCCCGGTTGTCCTGGGGGCCCGGGGCGTCACGCCGGAAACGAAATACAGTGATGAGACCGGCTTTGGCTGGACAACCGCCGGCTTTTCGCGCTCCGAGCGCCGGGCGCGGCCGCCAGACACGCTGCTGGGCAGTTGGATTGGCTGCCTCAATGCGACGTTCTCCATGAAGGTGCCGGATGGCACGTATCACGTCTGGTTGATGTGGGAAGATCCGGGCCTGTGGGATTTCTACCAGAACTATACCCATCGTAGCGTCAGCCAGAACGGCAAGACGCTCCTGGAAGAAACGATGAATGGCAAGGAGTTCCTGGATCGGTACTTCCACTTTGCCGATACCGAAGATCTGCCGGGTGACGACATCTACGCCCGCTATGTGCAATGGCGCTTCACGCCGCGCTTGTTCGACGTGCAGGTGAAGGGTGGCCGGCTGGACCTGACCTTCAGCAGCCCGGATACCTATGGCGCCACCGTCAACGGGCTGGTTATATATCCGGCAGAGAAGGCGGAGGTCGGCCGGAAGTTCCTGACAGCGCTGGATGGCTGGCGCAAGCATGAGTTCCAGATGGCATGGACGGAGAAGATCCCCGAGCGCACGGTTGTGGCTTCGGCGCAGGCGCAGAAGAACGCTGCGCAGGGGTTTGTCCTGTTCTGTCGGCCGAAGAACGAAGAGGTCGGGTTCTATCAGGCTCCGCAGGCTCGGGATGCACTGGGCGAACCAGCCACTCTGGCGATGACCATGGCGCAAGGCGAACTGGACTCGGCACGTTTCTGCGTCAATGCGCTGGTGGATCTGCCCGAGGTAACGGTGCAGGCCGGCGTCTTCCAGGATGGTAAGCAACGGGCGCTTCCATCGGATGCGATAAGCCTCCATATCTTGCGCCAGAAGTTCAAGTGCTTTGGGCTGGCCAATGGGCTCTATGGCTCGGTGCCCTGGATGCTCGTTGATGCCAAGCCGTGCGCCATTCCCAAGGGGGCAACGCGCAGTTTCTATGTGACGGCTCGGATTCCTCAGAATCAACCTGCAGGAACCTACAAGGGGCAGGTGACGCTGAGCGCTGGCGGAAAGCAGCAGGTCATCGGCATCTCGCTGAAGGTTCTGCCTCTGTCGCTGCCGCAAGCGGATATGGGCCTGGGAATGTTCGGTATCGGCGGAACCGTCCCGTGCTTCGCCTATTACCCTGAGAACGAGGCACGATACCAGCAGGACCGGCAGCGTTCCAAAGCGTTCGCTCGCGAACAGGGACTCAACTACATCAGCGTCGATGGCCCGACGTTTGTGGGCTTCGAAGGCGGCAAGGCGAAGTTTGATTTCGCCGCCGTCAAGGTGGCGTACGACGCGGCGGTACGTGACGGTTTCACCATCGTTGACGTGGACGGAGGACCGGCCAACCAGATGGCAAGAGATGTGCTGATGGACAAGGGTGAGCTTGCGAAGAAGAACGGTTTTGCCTCGCCGGCAGAGATGGCCAAGGCGTTCATGGCCGGCGCCGCCGAGCAGGCGAAGGCTGCGGGCGTGAGCGTGCCGGCATGGAGCTTCTGGGATGAGCCGCCCGAATCGGCCGCTGATGAAGTTCTGGGCCTGCATACGCGCTGCACCGAAGCAGGCGGCCGATGCACGATCGCGTGGAGTCCCAGCGGACCCAAGACGACCCGGCTGATCGATGTCACAAAGATCGCCAATCTCAACGTGGTAAAGAAAGAGCACATCGAGCAGGCACGCAAGGCTGGAAACACGGTCTATCTGAACAACCAGGGCGCCAACCGCTGGGCGTTTGGCCTGTACGCCTGGAAGGCCCACCAGGCTGGGGTGACGGCGTTCACCCAGTTCGTCTGGGACTACTATCACGTTGACCCATACTATGACCTCGACGGCGGCGAAGCGGATCTGGGCGCTGCCTATCCCGATCGCGAAGGCAACTTCCGTGCGGTGGAGTACCTGACCAGGATTCGCCAGGGCATCACCGACTACCGCTACACTCTGGCGCTGTCCAATGCGATCCAGGCATCGGTGAAGGGTGGCAGTGGCGGACAGAAACGGGTCGCGGCCGAAGCGCAGAGCTACCTGGACGGAATCCTGAACAAGGTGCGATTTGATGATACCGAAAAGGACCGTGAGCCGCAGATGACCGAAGCTCAACTTGATGAGTATCGCGCCAAAGTACAGGATTACCTCCTCAAGTTGCAGTAGCATGATTGCTTGCTGAAGTCTCTGATCAAAGGAAAACCAATGAAGCCACTATTTGCTCCGCGATATGCCTTGCTCGTATTGGGTCTTTTCTCTCAGGGCCTGCTGGGACAGGATGCCAACCGCTTCACGCCCCTGGCCAACTCCGGCGACGCCTCTGAGAACTGGGAGAGCCGCACCGGCCTGTGGGCCTGCCCCAGCTATGGGAACGATCCCAGTAAGGTGTTGCCCCTGGGGATTCGCACCTATGCGACCAAGGAGTCCGTGACCGATGGCGTGGCGCTGCGAATCGAGTTCGCCAAAGGCGCCACGGGTTCGATCACCTACGAGAATGCGCCGTTCCCCGCAGGCAGCGCCGGCATGACGCTTTACGTCAAGGGTTCGGATGAATTCGAGATGTCGATCAGGGGAGCCGCGACATTCAAGGTCACCAAACAGTGGCAGAAGATCGATCTCCCCTGGGAGAAGCTCGGCACCACCCGGGCTAAGCCCGACATCGGATATCAATGGGATGTCCGCCTCACCGCACCAGCGCCCAAAGACATGTGGGTAATCATCGATCGCGTCGGCTGCGAAGGTCCCAACTTCATCGCCAAGCCCGACATCCAGCCGACCGATGGCCCGGACCAGAAGATCAATACGCGCGAGGTCGTCGGCAACGAGCAGATCCTCGCCCCGACTCTCCAGCGTCTTAAGGCGAAGCAGCCGTTCAAGATCATCGGCTTCGGCGACTCGGTTACCGCCGGCGCGCAAGCCGCACGCGGCAACTGGGGGTTCAAGGATGAGAAGCTGACACAATTTCTTTACTTTGCTCATCTCGCCAGACTGCTGAACCAGCGCTATGGCTACGATGGAGTCACGTACGTCCAGAAGGGACACGGCGGCTGGACCGCCGACAAAGCCTTGGGCGTCGTGCAGCAGGATGTGGTCGCCGTCGCCGCGCCGGAAGATCTGGTCATCATCGAATTCGGCGCCAATGACATGTCCTGGGCCGGCCATTCCGTCGACCAGTGGTCGGCCGACCTCAAGAAGCTGATTGACGCCGCCAAGACCAAGACCTCGCAGATCATCATCACCTCGCCTACCCAGATCGGCATTGAACTGGGCAAAGCAAAGCAGGCGAGCGAGCGTCTGCGGACATTCGCCGCCCAGCAGAACGTGGCGTACGTTGATATTCTGCACTGGTCGCTCTACCGCGGCGAGAAATACTCCTGGGCCTACGAAGCCAACTCCGCCCATCCCAGCCTGATGGGGCATGTCATGATCGGCGAGATCATGGAAACGCTGCTGGGCGCACCGCATTTTGATTGGCCGGCCGGACCCGCTTCGCACTGATCGACATCGCACAACGGCAGGAGGAAGCGAATGACCCATCGCGAACGAGTCCTGGCGGCGCTGAATCACGAGGAGCCCGACCGTGTGCCGATGGATCTGGGCGGCTGTCTGGCCAGCACCATCGTGGCCCCGGCCTATGGCGCCCTGCGCGCTGAATTGGGTCTGCCTGCCTTGGCGACGCGCAGCGATCTGAAGTTCGCCAGCCTTGCGGTTATCGACGACGATGTCCGCACCGCTCTGGATGTGGACATCGTGCACGCTCCGCGCGCCTTCGGCGCCGGTAACGCCATCAGGACCATCTCCGAAGACCGCATGATCGATGAATGGGGCGTGCTCTGGCACAAGCCGCCGCGCGGCCACTACTACGTTGAGGAAGCTCCCTTCGCCAAGGAGGCCACGCCGGCGGCCGTTGCGCGACATGTATGGCCTCGCATCTCCGAGCTCGTTCAGACCGCTGGTCTGGCCGAGTCGATTCGCAAACTGCGTGCTTCTACGGATTGCGCTATTTCCTTGGAACTGCGCGGCCGCGTCATGTCTATGGGCCAGTTCCTGCGCGGGTTCGAGGACTGGCTGATGGATCTGGCCGACAATGCTTCGTTTGTCGAGGCGCTGCTCGATCGGGTGACGCAGCTTCAGGTCCAGGCCAATGATGCCATTCTTCGCGAGGTCGGCGACCTGGTGGACATCGTCTACACCTCCGATGATCTGGGCGGCCAACAAGGCCCGCTGATTTCGCCGGCCGACGTTCGCCGGTTCTTCAATCCGCATTTCCGCACCCTCTGGGGCCACATTCGCTCTCACACCAACGCCAAACTGATGCATCACTGCTGCGGCTCGATCTACCCGCTGATTCCTGACCTGATCGACCTCGGCGTACAAGTTCTCAACCCCATCCAGGTCTCCGCCAATCACATGGAGCCGGCTGTTCTCAAGCGCGAGTTCGACAAACACCTGTCCTTCTGGGGCGCTGTGGATACACGCGATGTCATGCCGCGCGGATCCACTGGCGATGTCCGCGAGGAGGTGCGCCGAAGGATCGGTGAACTTGGCCGCGGCGGCGGCTACATTATCGCTGCCGTCCATAACCTTCAGGTCGAAGTTCCTCCGGCCAACGTCGTGGAACTCTTCCGCGCCGGCAAAGCCTTGGGCAAATACCCGCTGGCGTGAACCATTTCTCGCAAGCTGCAGGACCATCATGAACACAACCACCCTGACGATTGACCCCGGCACGATCACCTCAACCATCTCGCCCCTCCTGTTCGGACATAACCTTGAGCACACCCGCCGGGCAGTCTGGCAGGGCCTCAGCGCTGAGCTGCTGGCCAACCGGAAATTCTGCGGCGAGCCTGGCCATCAGGGCGTGGCAACTCAGTGGTACGCAATCGGCCCCGACACTGTGCAGTTCCGCCTCGAATCTTCACTCTCCGCATACACCCGCCACGAAGGCGTTGATCTCGCCAGTCGGGGCAGTTGCGACTTTTCCGTCCAGCAACAGAAGATCCAGAGCTGCCGCGCCAGACAGAAGTGCGGCATCGGGCAGGCGGACATCACCTTAATCGCCAGCACCGCTTACAACGCGTTTCTCGCCCTGCGATCCGATCGCCTTCTGCGTGTGACCGTGCGGTTCACCGACCAGCCCGGCCGGCGCATCTACTTCTCACGGTCCTTTACGATCCGTCCTGGCACATGGCGCGAAGTCTCGTGCCGTTTCACTTCCCGGCATTCCGATCCGCACGCCCGCGTTGAGATCACCTTCGACCGCGTCGGCACGCTTCTGGTGGGAGCAGCGTCGCTGCTTCCGATCAAGACATTCCATGGCCTGCGTGTCGACGTCATCGAACACCTGCAGGACATCTCCACCACGCTCCTGCGCTGGCCCGGCGGCAACTTCGCCGGCGATTACCGCTGGAAGGATGGCCTTTTGCCCGTCCATCGGCGAGCCGGCCTTAAAGGTTTCTTCGACCAGACCCTGCGCTACACGAATGACTACGACACGCACGAGATCGGCATCGACGACTTGATTGCCCTTTGCCATAAGCTCGGCGCTGCTCCGTTCATCACTATCAACATCAGCCTCGAAACCCCACAGGATGCGGCCGACTTTGTCGAGTACTGCAACGGCTCGGCAAAGACCCGCTGGGGCAAGGTCCGCGCCCGCCGCGGCCATCGCGAACCCTACAACGTCAAGTACTGGTCACTGGGCAACGAGGCCGGCTACGGCCACATGAAAGGCCCCAATCGCCTCATCGATTACGTCCGCATGGCTCACGAATGCGCCACCGCCATGCGCGCTGTCGATCCCTCCATTGAACTGGTCGCCTCCGGCACCTGGTTCCCCGCGTGGGCGCGCAAGATGCCTCGCTCTTCGTATGCCGATTTCGAGCACGTCTCCTATCACTGGTACGTCAACCCGCCCATGAACGATGTTCTGGACCGCGATGTGAAACGCAACTTGCGCCGCATCGCCAACGTATCGGACCTCGATCTTGAGCGCCTGACGGAGCTGCGCAAAACGCTCAATCGTCGCGCCCCGGAGAGCCGCCGGCCGGGCATCTCCTACGATGAATGGAACATGTGGTACTGCTGGAACCGCCGGCCAATGGTCGTCGATGCGATCTATGCCGCGACCGAGCTCCACATGATCTGCCGCAACGCCGAGGAACTGGGCCTTTCGATCGGCGCTTACTTCCAGCCGGTCAACGAGGGCGCGATCCTCGTCACTCCTGCTGGCAGCGAGCTTTCCACGATCGGCCAGGTCTTCCGACTCTTGCGCCCCCATCAGGGCGCTCGCCTGATCGACCTCCCCTACCAGGCTAGCAGTTCTGTTGATGCCCTGGCGACGCTCAGCCCCGATGGCCGGACGGCACAAGTATCCATCGTCAATCGCAACTTCGACCGGGCGCAGGCCATCAACCTGAAACTGCCCGGCCAGAGGGCCGCCATGCTCCAACTTACTCCAGATACCGACCCCGCGTGCGCGGTCCGGTTCAAGACCGCACAGCGAAACCTGCCCGCCTCTTCGGCCGGCCGGTGGCTCATCGAATTGCCCCCCTTCTCGATTACCCGTGTTACCGTCCCGATGTCGGCGAAAGCACGGTGAAGTAAATCTCGCGGTACATCAGGAAGTTTGTCCAGTTGCGCAGGGCATACCCGCTCTTGGCCAGATTCGCCTCATCGAACTTGCCTGTCTCGCCGGCGGTCGGGTGAACGCCGTCCGCATCGATCAGCGTGCCATCCCACGATTCGCCCGGCCGGCGCTTCAGGATCTCCCCATAGTAATCGACCAGCGGCACCTGGTTCTTCGTGGCCAGTTCGCGAATGATTCCGTTCGCCTCTTCCACCGCCTTCATGGCCCCGCGCTTCGGCGGGATCGTGTTCAGTATCGGGATGCATCTGGCCGCGACACACTTGTCGATGACCTTCTGGAGCCCTTCCCGGTATCCCTCCGGCACCTTGCCTCCGCTGATATCGTTGGTGCCGATCATGATGATCGCCACCTCGGGTTTGTTCCTGCTGATCGCCCCGTCGATATGTTCAAGGAGCTTGCCAACCGTCCAGCCGGAATAGTTTCCGTTCTCCGGCTCTTTGGCCCGTGTCCCTTTGATCACATCACGCCAGCGCTGCTCCGGCTGTTTCGGCAAACCATCATCCTTCAGGAACGGCAGCGGATCGCACCAGTCGAAGACCGACCAGAACGCCATCGAGTAGGTGATCGAGTCACCGAACTGCGCCACAAACCCGCGATCTCCGGCAAACCCAGCATGGACTTCCTTGGCCTTGTCGAGCCAATAGGGCTTTTGCTCCGCGCCCAATGCCGCCCCGTACCCCATTGCCACCAACAAGACGGCGATAACCCGAATGTACCTGCACATAGGCCTGTTCCTCCTGATGCGGCTCCAACGTATGGCCGTCCTGCCTGCAACGCAACACAAACATTGTGGATAACTGAACAGGTGCGCAAGTTGCGGCGAGAGTCCCCCCTATGCATCAACTGCTGTGGAGACAACGGTTTAGGAGGGAATCGAGGGAGGAGGTGCGCAAGTTTATTTCGGTCATTGGTCCAAATGTCGTTGGTCGGGGAGAGGGTGTCGCTCGGGGCGAGGGACCCACGTTCAAAGATGCTCAGGATCGCGGGCGCTGTTCGACTGTCGGGGGAACCGGCCTTCCGGCTCTACTACGAACAAAGATGCTCAAGATCGTGTGCGCAGATCTGAGATCAATGTAACTCGGATAACACATTGGACAAGGTGCTCAAGATCGATGCGCATCTTTGGGCAGCGATCGCCTACTTGGCCGGTAGGAATAGTCGTATTCAGTTGTCAAATAGCGTGGCCGGTTAGAGGCGGGGAGGAGTGAAAAAAACAATGCTCCCCCATAATATAGGGTCGATTTGGAGGGGGTCGATTTTGGAAGATGAGGATTGGCAACGGTTTACGATCGTGAAGAGATCTTCTCACTTTTTTGGAGAGCAATAAATCATCAAGGTAGCCCGGCGCGAGGCGCATAGGGCAAAGCCGCTGCCGGTCTTGTACCGGGAAGCTTCCCTCGTTGGCGGACGCCTTGGGGCAGCAGGCTGCAAGCCTGCGCCACGAATGCTCGCGAACGCGGGAACTCAGCGCACCACCGGAGCTGTGGCGGGAGTGATTCCCACGGTGGCGATCAGGCGTTGGTTGACCTCAGATACGGCCTCGCCGCATTCCGGACAGATTCCGGACACATTCCCACGCAGATCGTAGCCGCATGCCTCGCAGTATGGCTCATCCGGGCTGAAGACCTTGGTACGGCGATGCTTCTTCCATATGACTTTGGTTCTGGCCGTGCCATCGCCCAGGCGAGGTCCCTCGTTCATTTGAACCGCCATGGTGAGAACGAAAATGCCGGATATGTAGGGAAGCCCTAAGGTCCAGTTCCTCTTGAAGGACCGGCCAAAGCCAATGGGTTCCAGAGTTGTGCGGTCCACAACCTGCACGCCCATGAGCTTCTTTCCCAGCGAATGGCCGGCAAACCCATCCTTGAATGCGAAGACGAACCCCAGGAGGATTCCCAGGATCATCCCCAGCCAGAACACGATACGAAAGCCCAATCCCAGGACCGTACACCCGTGATTGACGGCGACCCCGATTAGGACCGTGAAGATGGTGAAGGATATTCTATCGATCAGGAACGCAGCCTGCCGCCGGTTTGCAAATGCGTAGTAGCATTTCCGGCATACCTGTCTGCCATACAAGACCATTGGCTTTTTTATTCGTTCTGTGTCGTGGCACAGCGGACATGCCTTCTCAATCTCCTGGCGTGGCGGCTCGGGTTCGTCGCCACGGCACAGTTCCTCGCACTCGCGCACGGGGCGCCATGTTTGCTCGCCCTCTTTGCGTACAAGGTGGTCCAGACGAAGCGATCTCGCTTTCACCCAACCACGCAGGATTGTCTCGCTGATTGGACCGATAGGCTTACCACCATGTTCGTAGTACCACTGCCCCTCAGGCGGGTCGTTCCCGGTGCTCGGTGATGTGCCCATGGCCAGGCCTCCCAAAGTGACCATCTTCGGATCTTCCTTTACCAATTCAAGTCGCGTGGGCACAGAGAAGAATGGCCGGGCGGCGGATTCGGCGCGCCTTGCACAGACGGGAGGAACGCAAGAGAATCGGGCCGGGAGGTCAGAGATGCCCTTGTCGAGAGCAGCGAATGCGTTGCGGTGGTTAGCAGCGGGCGTCTTCCTGTCCGGGTTAGCTGGATGCGGCTACCAAGTGCCGGCTGCGGGCCGATACACCGCGGGCTACAAGTGGTTGAGCCCCAATAATCAGCATGCAGCCCTCATGGATCACTATACCAAGGAGCAGTTGGAACACGTTGCAGGCAAGCCAACAATCGATGATGGAGAGGAGTGGATATACGTGACCAAGGTCGAGCAGAACCAGGGCATCCCGGTTGACATGCTCTTCGCCGCGTATGCCACGGGAGAGGCCCCGGTCTGGAAGACGACTGTCGTGACGTTTGATCTATCTGGCCATGTCTCGATGATTGCGACGGGTAGTGTGCGATCCCGCATCGCAGAAGATACGCGATACGGGTATATCATGGGCATCCCGATCCTTCGCGGAGACAGGATCCGTTCTAAGCCGGAGATCAAAGGTGAATGCCTCGGGCCAGCCGGTTTTTGATTTTGGCAAAGTCGAGATGCGCCGGATTGATGAGGTCAGTTCTGCTGCCGCACCTCGACGGGCATCTGGCTGAGCCGCTTCAGGATCTTCTGGCGTCGGCGCACCGGCCACCAGTCATACAGGTAGATCTCCATCGGCCGCCACATTGCCACCCAACCGGCTATGGTCAGGCTTTCCCGGCCGAGAACGGAGAACGCGCCGGCTCCCTCTCCCACCAACAGCTTGCTCAATGTCAGACAGGTGGCCAGAAAGACCAGTCCGGTGAACAGACTTCTGCGGCCGTCCTGCATGAGATGCCGGAACTCCAGCCGGTTGAGTTCAACGCGATAGGCGAAGTAATGGTGGATGGCGCGTTCGATCATGGACTGCGGGTCCTGGTCTGGTGGCAACGTGCCCAGATGGACAACCAATGCAACTGGTTCGTGCAGAGGAAATTCCCGCGCCCAGCTCACGATGAACTCTTCCGCATCATGGTCCAAGTCTTTTTCGTTGAAAGGCGAGGGGTCCATGGTGTTGAATAACTGCCCAATATCCCGCAGCTTGAGTTCGATGCGGTGCATGTTGGTTGGGTCTTGGCCGTGCAGGTTCGAATTCATGCGTAAGAGGGTAACCGGGAGCGGCCAACTTGTTGAGCGGTCTCTCGAGCGCATTCTGAAACTGGATGTCCTGTTACGCGGGCATAAGTGCATTGCCTATATGGTTTAGGCCGGTGACCGCCTTGCAGGAATACAACGCTGCCGCCCCGATCCACTCCCTACAAGGAATCGAGGTTGTCAATCCCCTACCCCATTCCGGCCGCCACTGGGAAGAGAGCTATGACTGCGCCTCTGTCGATATGGTGTCTGTCAGCGTAGGGGATAAACTCCGGCAAACCGCATCGCACAACCAGACAACTGGAGCAAATCACACATGCCAAATCTCGTGCTCGAAAACGACCTGTACCTGCTGGAGTTCGACGCCGCCCATGGCGCCCTCGTGCGTCTGCGCGACAAGGTCGGTGGGTGCGAGGTCATCGCTGAACCGCGCCTGAGCGAGAGCTTCCGCCTGCTTCTGCCTATGCCGGAGATGCATGCCCATTACATCTTGGGTAACCAGCAAGAGCTCTCCCACGGCAAGGTCACGGGTAGCCGCGCGGTTCTGCGCTGGAACGGACCGCTGAATAGCCCCCAAGGTCAGTTCGACATCGCCGTGGTTTTAGCGGTTGAGTTGGCCGGCGATACCGCGGTCTTCCAGATGCAGGTGATCAACCGCTCATCGCTGGTTCTGACCGAAGTTTGGCAAGCCATGGTTGGTGGAATGACAGGCCTGGGCGGCGACGATGCAGCGCGGCGGCAGACCCGCGCCACGCTTCCGATCGGGCATGGCAACTGGGACCGCGATTTGTTCGCCAACTTCGGCACGCGCGAATGCCTGGGCGTGACCCATGCTGAGCACCATTTCGCGTATCCACTGCAGTTGTCCATGCCGTGGCTGTGCCTGCACAATCCCCAGACAGGACGGGCGCTCTACTGCGCTGCCTTGGAACAGACTCCCCGAACCAAGCTGATTCGCCTGGCGCTGCTGCCGGGCGTGGCACATGAGCGCAAGGGAACCGACTGGCTGCGGCCGGACGAAGTGGATGGTGAGCCGATCGGCGTGACAATGAACTGGGTCAACATCCCGCATACGCAGCCGGGGCAGACGTTTGTTGGACCGCAGATCGTCATCCAGTGTCATGCGGGCAATTGGCGGCAATCGGCCGGGCTCTACCGACAATGGTTCGAAAATCAGTTCCTCGTGGTCGACTCACGCGAGCAGTGGATCCGACGCGAAACGGCTTATCTCGACACGATGTTCCTGCTGCCGGAAGACAACGTCAATGTGACCTTCGCGCAGATGCCGCAGTGGGCGGCCGCCGCCAAGCGGGCAGGCTTGCGCGCGTTGCTGATCAGCGGCTGGCATCGCGGCGGGCACGATCGTGGCTATCCCATGTACGAGCCTGACCCGCGCTTGGGCACCTATGAGCAGCTTCGCCAGGGAATCGAGCAGTGTCACCGCTTGGGGATGAAAGTCTTCTTCTTCGTCAATTTCGACCCGGTCGACGAAGCAACATCGTGGTATCAGTCCGAGGGCAAGCAATACACCGCGCTGGATTGGCGGAGATTCGATTTCGGGCCGTACGGCTGGGGTATGGGCACACTCTCGGCCCGGGCCAGCATAACTCGGACGGGCCTGGTCAACTGCAATCCGCTGCACAAACCCTTCCGCGATCTACTGGTGGGCTTCTTCCGCAAGCTGGCGGAGATCGGAGCTGATGGCCTGCACATTGACAAGCTCATAGTCTACAACGCGGACTTTAGTCCGAACCTTGGCGTCAGCCCCGATCAGGCCATGGGCGAGGGCGAACTGGCGTGCCTGACTGAGGTCATGCAGGCCTGTCGCAAGGTCAGCCCTGATTTCTGCATCTCCTATGAGGGGTGGTGGGACCGCCTGCTCAGTTACGGTGATGTAACGTGGTGGGGTTCACCTGAGGAGTCGGCTCTGAAGGTGGCCTTCCCACAGTTGACCACCTGCGTTGGTGTCACCCAGCCGGGCGATTTTAACATCATCAACTCCGCCGTCTTGCGCGGGCAAAGCCTGCTGATCGGCCCAGGCCACTACACGCAAGGCGCGGACTTCCCGCCCATGCGACGGGTCATCGAGTACGCCGCCGAGGTCACGCGCATCCGCAATGCCCTGCTCGATGATGTCTCGCGCGCTGCGGTAGCCGGCAAGGATGAATTGCTGGTCTCCGGCCCGTTCGCATCGGATGCCCACGCCACGTGGTCGGTCTTCCGCAACACCACCACCGGCCGGCGGGCGGCCGTCGTGGTCAACGCCGGATCGGCCGCCCTTAGACTGACCGATGTTCAATTCGCCCGACCCAGCAGCGGGCGGGCGACGCTGCATCAGCCCTTCCACGCGTCCACCACGATCACGATGCCAGCCGGGCTGGAGATCGAAGGCGAACGGTTGGCCATCCTGGTCGAGGCGTAGGATTGCCGGCAGCGACGGTGGGAATGGCGGACATCGGAGCCAACGGCGCCGAGGAGCCGCCCATCATCACCTGTGGAACCGACGTCAGCAGCGTTACCCGGATGACCCAGGCGTATGGCACGGTCTTAACTGCGCAAGATGTGATGGCGGTGATAACCGGGCTTAAGCGGGGCTGAGACACGGTTTGGGTTCAGGCACTTAACAATCTGCCATATAAGCACTTGCGGCAAAAAAGGAGAGATTCCCCTGATGTTGCACTGGACACAAAGGCACGTTTCCGCTAGGGTTATAGACGGTTGGTTTCCTATCGAGCGATTTTGCGACAGTCATCCTGCCTGCCTTTTCTCTCTCATGAGATTCCTGCCGCTTTGGGCACGAGCGTACGGCCTCTTTCACTGCGAACCCGGAAAGTAAAAGGATGGGTTCATCTTGCCAACTCAAAAGGAGATTGCATATGGGCAAGAAGCTTTATGTGGGAAACCTGAGCTACGACGTTGACAGCTCTGCACTGCAGAGCCTCTTCGGTGCACATGGCACCGTCGAGAGCGCTGAGATCATCGCGGACCGCGATACCGGTCGCAGCAAAGGTTTCGGATTTGTCGAAATGTCGAGCGACGCGGAGGCCCAGGCGGCCATCGCGGCTCTGAACGGCGTGGAGCACTCCGGCCGAGCCCTGACCGTCAATGAAGCCAAGCCGCGCGAAAATCGCAGCGGTGGTGGCGGCGGCGGTGGTGGTCGCGGCGGCTTCGGCGGCGGTCGTGGCGGCGGCGGCGGCGGTGGCCGTGGCGGCTTCGGCGGCGGCCGTGGCGGCAGCGGCGGCGGCGGCGGTGGCGGCGGCAACCGCTGGTAAGAGTTTCTGGTATAATCCAAGGCGGGCCGGGCGGAAGCTCGGCTCGTCTTCTTCGTTCCGCGCTGGTGAGAGCCCTTTGGGCTGCTCTGGCGCGGAGCGCCGGTATTCAGGAGAACTATGCCTCGCAAAGCCAATGCAGCCGCCGAATCACTCAAGCAGGCCAAAGCCCTCCTGGGGCAACCCGTGGACAACGAGGCAGCAATGGAAAAGCTGGGGGCGCGGGGCAGCACACCGCTGGCCCGCCGGCTCACGGCGGCCGAGGCAGCCTCGCCCAAACGCGCTCAGGCATTCCGCGAACTCGCGGCACGCATGATCACCTGGGCGCCCAATCGCATCCGCACGCTGCAGCGCGCCGTGCTGTTCTATGTGCCGGATGGCGCCTACCAGATGCAGGTCTTCGCGATTGATGATGCCCAGGACAATTCGCTGGTGGTCTGCTGCGAGGATGTGCTGGCGGCGGCGACGGCTTCGGGACTGCTTACCGCGCGCCCGGGCGAACCGGGCGTCTATACCATCGAGGGATCGAAACAGACCCTTACGGTTGAGCGGCTCGATGGCAAGACTGAGAACCCCCCACCGTATATCAACTCCATGACGGGATGGAACCGGCGGGCGATGAAGATCATCCTTCCGGCCGATGTGACCCCGACACAGGTTGAGGCGACGCTACTAGTGTGCGCTCTGACCGCGCAGACGTGGAAGACGGCGCCGGTGAAAGTAGTTGGGTAGGATGGGATGGTTCTCCGTCCCAAATCAGGATCACTTTCTCACTCCAGAATCACGCGAAGGGCGTTTCCGTGACTGTCTGGAATGCAGTAATATTGGCACCCGACCATGAATGGCAAGTACAGGCCACCGTACACCATTTCCCCTGTGATCGTCCGCCACATTGCGGAGATCAGCGAGTTGGTCGGCCGGTATACAGTAAGCGGCGATACGCCACTGACACCACGGCTGCGCCACGGCAATCGGCTGCGCACCATTCAGGCATCGTTGGCCATAGAAAACAACTCGTTGACCCTGGAGCAGGTCACCGCCGTGCTGAGCGGGAAGCGCGTTCTGGGGTCGCCTCGCGAGATTCAGGAGGTCCGCAACGCCTTTGTTGCATACGAGCGTCTTGATAGCTGGGAACCAGCCCAGCGCCGCGATCTGCTGGCGGCACACCGAGTACTCATGGCGGGACTGGTGGACCGCCCTGGCGCATACCGGAGCGGCGCTGTTGGTATCTTTCGGGGCAAGCGGGTTGTGCATATGGCCCCACCGGCAAGTCGCGTGGGAATCCTGATGGATGATCTATTGGGGTGGCTTAAGAACACCGACGAGCATCCGTTGGTGGCAAGCTCCCTGTTCCACTACGAATTCGAGTTCATCCACCCGTTCGCTGATGGCAATGGACGAATGGGACGGCTTTGGCAAACGTTGATCCTGAGCAAGTGGAAGCCGCTGATGGCGTATCTCCCCGTTGAGACGGTAATCCATGATCGGCAGCAGCAGTACTATAGAGTTCTGGCTCAGGCGGATCGGGGAGGAGATGCCACACCATTCGCGGAGTTTATTCTGGAGTCGCTCCGAACTGCGCTGGTTGAGGCGGTGACGAGCGACCAAGTAACCGACCAAGTAACCGACCAAGTAGCGAGGCTGCTCGCCATACTGGCCGACGGAGAAATGGTAAGCACCGATCTGATGGCTAAACTGGGGCTTTCCCATCGGCCGACATTTCGGAAGAACTATCTGGAATCGGCTCTGACTGCGGAATTGATTGAAAGAACGCTACCGAAATCACCACGCAGCCCGACGCAACGGTATCGCCTCACCGATAAGGGCAGAGCTATGCTTGCACGACAAAAATTCTAAGCTGGCATTTGCAGCATCAGGCGGCCTTTGTGGACGATCAGGCTGCCGGGGGAGGCAGCTTTGCCTTCCTGGCCCAGGGCCGGCCGGTGATCACGGGAAATGGCGAGCATCTGCTGGGCGCTGTTCAGGTTGGCCGCGAAAATCGTGAACTGCGGCAGTGGCGAGAGTGATGGATAACTGTCGAGATCGAGCTGGTCGACAATGCTATACCGCTCCGTCGGTTCGCGAATGGCAGCGCTGATCTCGCGGATGGCCGGGTCATCTCCCAGGGAAACACACAGAAGGTGGAAAGCCGACGGGCGCCCGGGTGTGCGCGAGCGTGGGGTCCAGGTGGTGGAGAAGACGAGCACCTGCGTATCGCCCTTCTCGAACAGGAGGTTGGAACCCTCACGAATGATGCCGGCATCGCGCAGAGGGAGCAGCTCGAGAATCGTCGGACAGTCCAGTTCGCGAAAGTTCTTGTGGATAAACTGCTGGATGATGCGCTTGCGGCTGCGCGTCCGGCGGATGGATTCGAGAATGGCGGAGATGCTGCGGAACATCGATCACTTCTTCCGGGCGATCTTGTTCTCGGTGCCAGCGCGAAGACGGGCGATATTCGAGCGATGGCGGACCACAATCAGCACGGTGACCAGTATCGCAAACAGCAATAGCGGAAGCTGTCGGCCGAAGGGGTCCCACCCATTTAACCGCCCGATGATGATGAACGTCAGCGGGAATGCCGCCGCGCCAACTATCGACGCCAGGCTTACATATCGGAACGCAACGAAAACCACGATCCAGACAGTCATGGCCCCAAGTCCGGCGACGGTGAAGAATGGGTAGAGACCCAGAGCCACGCCCGTACTGGTGGCAACTCCCTTGCCGCCGGTGAATCTGAGGAAGACACTGAACATGTGGCCGCAAATGCCGGCGAAGCCGATCAGCAGGTGCAGGAGATTGACCATCGCGCTGCGGTCGGCGGCCGCTCCATCACGTGATAGCACCCAGGACGCCGCCGCCATGGGGAGCAGCCCTTTGAGCAGATCGAGGACAAAAACGATGAAGAAGAATTTCAGGCCCAGGAGCCGACCGAGGTTTGTGGCGCCGATGTTCCCGCTGCCGGCTGTACGCGGATCGATGCCCTTGGCCCGGCCGACAAGCAGGCCAAACGGAATCGATCCGGCCAGGTAGGCGATCGGAATCAGCAGCAACAGAATCGTCTGCGTCGTCATGTCTCTCTCACCCTACCCCCTACCATCCCAGCGCATATGCCACATTGCCATTGGGCGAGGCCGCCGCCAGAAGCGTTCCGTTACTGTGGTCGGCCTGGACACACATGACTTTGCCGTTGGCCCAGTCGCCGATGAGCTGAACATCATGGCCGAGCCGGCGCATCTCGGCAATCACCTCCGCCGCGATGCGCGGTTGAGCGTCAAGCCGCCCGGGTTTGCCCTCGCGCGGGTAGAACGAACTGGGGAAATGGCCGCTATGCACCAGCGGCGCATCGAGCGCCTGCTGCAGGTTCATGCCGAACTCGGTATGGTTCAAGAAGAACTGCAGAGTCCATTGATCCTGCGAGTCGCCGCCTTGCGTGCCAAAGGCCATAAACGGCCGATCGTCTTTGAGCACCAGAGTGGGTGTGAGCGTGGCGCGCGGCCGCTTTCGCCCTTCCAGGGCATTGGGCCGACGGGCATTCAAATAGAACATCTGCCCGCGCGTGCCCAGCGGGAAGCCCAGGCCGGGAATCACCGGTGAAGACTGGATCCAGCCGCCGCTGGGCGTTGCGGCGATCATGTTGCCCTGCGAATCGGCCGCGTCGAGGTGCGTGGTATCGCCGGGGCCGGCAACCTTGGCATTCTCTCGTGGCGGCATCCCCATTGCCCTGCGGTTGTCATCGACGACATGAAAGCCGACGAAATCCGGTACACCGTTGCCCACATCGCCTGGCCGCATTTCCAGCGATGCCGTCGATCCGATCAGAGCGCGGCGCTGATCTGCGTACTCCGAGCGGAGCAGCGCTTCCAGCGGCACGCGGTCAAACTCAGGATCGCCGTAGTATGCCTCGCGGTCGGCAAAAGCCAGCTTGGCGCACTCGGTCAGCACATGCAGGTACTGGCAGGAGTTGTGTCCCATGGCCGGCAGATCAAAGCCCCCCAGCAGCCGCAATTGCTGCTGGAAGACCACGCCCTGCGTCCAGGTGTTGCACTTGCAGACATCGAGGCCTTTGTGGGTGATCCGCACCGGCCGCTCAACCAGATCACGCTCTCGCCAGAGGGCCAAATCCTCCAGGGTCAAGAGCCCGAGGTGCGACTGGCCGCTGGCATCGGCCACCGGGTTCTCACTGATGTACTGCACGATGCGCTGGGCGATCTCGCCTCGGTAGAAGGCATCGCAGGCGGCCCCGATTCCGGCAATGCGCGATGCTCCGCGCTCCGCCTCGGCCGCCACAAGCTGGCGGAGCGTCCACGCCAGGTCAGGGTTGCGCATGAGCTTGCCTGAAGGCAGCGGCCGGCCTTCGGGCAGATAGATCGCGGCGGTCGTGGGGTATTTCTGCGTAAACAGTTCGGTGAATCCGCCCAGCGATTCCTCCAGCCATTCATACATGGGAAAACCGCGATCGGCCAGTTCGATCGCTCCCTGCAGGACTTCGGCAAACGTCTTGGTGCCCCAGCGTGCCAGCACCGTCGCCCAGGCGCCCACCATGCCCGGCACGCACGCCGGCAGGTAGCCATCGCCGGGAATCAGGTCGATCCCGTGCTCGCGGCACCAGTCAATCGTGAACGCCGCCGGCGCGAAGCCCTGGCCACTGACCGCGAAAGCTTCGCGGTCTCTTGCCGAATACAACAGAATCGGCACCTCACCGCCGATACCGTTATTGTGCGGCTCCAGCACGATGAGGCAAAACGCCATGGCCGCCGCAGCATCAAAGGCATTGCCGCCGCGCTCGATCATGCGCAATCCACAGGCGCTAGCCAGATAATGGCCGCTGGTAAGCACAGCGCGCGAACCGCGAACGACAGGACGAGTTGTAAACGCAGGCATAACGGCCTCCAGCACCTACAGGACATTCACATCGGACCAGATGCGATGATACGGTCAGAGCGCCGTCACCGCTACATGAGGTGCGCGATGTGAGTGCGGCAGGCCAGGAATCCGGACGTGTTCTCGTCAGTATAATTTCACTTGCTCAATGCGGATGCTGGGCATGCCCAGCTTGAACCGCGTGAAGCCGGAGAACTTCGGGAGATCGAGCCGAAAAGCCATGGGCGGCTGGGTCTCACGCGTATAATCGCACATGCGCGACCCCGCCGCCGGCATCATCGGGCTGTCCATGCCCATCCACTGCTTCGATGCGGAGGGCCAGCAGGCAAGCCGCTTACAGGTGTAGGCGCACCACACCACCGCCCACACTACTATGCGCGGCTTGTTCTCCAGCGAGGTGAGAAACGCTTCGTCGTCACTCAGGTGATTGGGCACGACGGCATAGTCATAAAGCTGCAGCGCCTCATTCAGTTTCTCTTTGGTGTTCAGATGCTTCAGGACGCTGGCCTTGAGCTTGAACAGCGGGAAATCGTTGCGCAAGCGTCGGGCGAGCTCGTCATTCGTACATGTGACACTGTTGCCTTCCACGTGCAGACGGCGCAAGGTCGGCAGGGCCTCGGCGTAAGCCTCATCGTTGAAATAGTGATTGGTCAGGTTCAGGCCAAAGCCAATGCCAAAGTCGCGCAGACGCGCCAGGGACTTATCAGATGTGCCCGGGTCCCAACCGGGGGGGCGGCCACCATAGAGGCGCAGACGTTCGGGAGCGAATCCGAAGATTTCGTCAACGTTCGCTGCATATTCCGGAAAGAATCGGCGAATGTGGGCAATAACATCGCCTTCTGGGGGAAAGGTGCGCGCGGACGCCGTGAACTTCTTACCGGTGATATTACCAATATTGAGCACGACCGCTCCTCGTACTGAGAACTCGACGCCGCGACAGTAAGGGGTTTTCCGTTCCTAGGCGACCCGAGAGCAATACGATTCCAATGTATCATCGGTTTGGGCGCGATCAAGCGCCACGATGGAGTCTCGTTGCGATCTTGTCAACGGTAGCCTATAGCCGTTAAGGCGGGCTCAACTGACTGGAAAAGCAATAGAGATACTTTTCACCGCGAATATACATCTGGCTGCCGCTGAAGAAGGGGGCGGCCACGAAACGCTCAGTGCGCTGCTGCCAGTTCCGGCGAACGATGCTTTCGATCTTGTTCTTGGCGAGCTGCTCATAGGTTCGGCCGGGTTTCAGTACGATCGTGGCTCCGGCGTCGCCCAGGATGTAGATCTTCCCGCCGGCCAGCGAAGGGCTGATGCCGATGCCTCTTGCGGGGCCTTCGTTGGCATTTTCAAAATGGTCGAGATCCAGAAGCTTTTCGTACACGATCTGCGTCTTCTCAAGATCAATGACGCTCAGCACACCCGAGCCGTTCACGCAGTAGGCTAATCCATCGTGAATCAGCGGCGAGGCGAGAAACCAGTCGAAGTAGTAGGTTGGATAGCGGCTCATATCGACCTTGAGCGACTGCACCGATACGCCGTCCAGCGGGTCTGAAAACTGCCCAGGCAGCAGCACCTTATAGAAGTGTCCATCGATCGAGAGTTCATAGATCGTGTTGCCAATGGCCACCGGCGAAGGGATTTCCTGGTGGCGTTTGCCGATCTCCGAACCCTTGTCGCGAATGAATTTGCCATCGCTTAAGCGGACGATGTGGCCCGAAGGCAGGACCGCAAGATTCGTCCCGCCGACGCCGATGGCGACAGGGGTACCGTGGTAGCGAAGCGTGTTGGGGCTAGACAGTTCGTTGGTCCAGAGGCGCTCGCCCGTGCTGGCGTCGAAGGCAATGAGCTTGTTCATGAAGACCATGACCTTGCCGTCAGCGAGAAGAGGTGAGACCGAGTATCCGTGTTCCCAGAAGGACCCTTCATTATCGAGACGACGCCAGATGAGTTTGCCATCCAGGTCATAGCAGCAGGTAACGCCCGTGGCGAACCAGGCCCATACGCGTTTGCCATCGCTCACGGGAGTAAAGCCGGCGTAGCCGACATCCTGGCCCTTGGGCATGAGGTACTTCTTGTCATCCACTTGCTTCATCAAGGAGTACAACTGCTTTTCGCACTCGGTCTTGTCCTTGTACCCTTCGCCGCCACCGACTTCCTGGAGTTTCGGAGGCGACGCGGTGGCGAAGGAATCATTGACAGCCCGCAGTTTCAGTTGGAGCGCCTCCATGTTTTGGAAGATATCGGGGTGATCTGTCTTCTCGGCCTCGGTGGCGAACTCATCGTAATTGTTAGAGCGGACCCACAGGATCTTTCCGGTGGCAGCATCAAGGCAGACGAGATCGGCGGGTTCAGAAAGCAGGAGTATCTTGCCGCCGACAACGATCGGGGCGCCGAAACCCTCACAGGCCGGAAGCAGGACCTTCCATTGAATGTTCTTCTGATCCACATCGGCCCGCGCGGGGGAGGCCGGCGTGGCGGGCGTGGCGGAGGGGGCGGAGGGGGCGCGGAAACTGACATTCACATACCAGGTGCCGGCCAGCGGCGGCGCACTTTTGGCGCCCACCGGGGTCGAACGCAGCAGCAGCGTGTTCCAGCCCTGATGAAGCGCGACCGACTGGGGGCTATAGTTCATGTCGCGATCGGAGGCCTTCTGCGTGAGTTTCCCGTTGATCCACATGCGGGCCGAATCGCTGTGATTGACGTTGATGATGAACTTTGCGTCGGCGGGAGAATAGATCCAGGTCGCCGCGTAGGCGGCCTGTTGGACATCCTTGCCGTAGGAATCAAATTGCCGTGCGAAATCGATGAACGCAGTATCGGTTTTCATCGCTTTCCAGGCGGTGCCGGCAAGTTCTCTGCCCAGCGCCGGCTCGAGCTTTGATTGATCATCCGCATAGGCCGGATCGGCGGGAAGCTTCTTCTCATCCATGGTGTCGGCGATGGGACCGAGGATGAGCCATTCACGGATGATGCCGTCGGGCATGGGGTTGCCGGCCGGCTGGTTGTCTTTCGGCGGCTCTGCCTGAAAGCGCAAGCCATCGACGGCCTTGCTGACTTGCTGCCATTGCACGGGCGGGGCGGCTTGCGGGTAGCTGCCCGTACCATCGCCGCGCCAACCGACGACTTCACCGGCCGTCAAAGCCGCGGAAGTGAAGGCGAGGAGAACCAGAACCGCAAAGAGTTTGCTCATTTCATCTCCGGAGTGTGCGCGATGCAGGCAGTTCTCTCGCTATCGGGACATGTCGAATGCGAGGACGGCTCGCCGGCCACGAATAGCTTCGCGCGTCGAGACCCAAAGTGCAACCGGCGTGATGGACGACTACTTGGCTCCCGACTTCATCAATTCGGCCAGGACATTCGTGTTCTTGTTTTTCCGCCCCCAATCCAGAACGGATTTACCCATTGCGTCTTTCGCGTTGACATCCGCGCCAGCCTTCACCAAGGCCGCAGTCACCTCAGGGCTGGGATTGTTCATGGCCGCTAATATCAGCGGCGTCGCACCATCATTGTTCTTCGCATTGACATCCGCGCCAGCCCGTACGAGGGCCGTGATCACCTCAGGGCTGGGATTCAATACGGCCGCATTCATCACCGGCGTCCAGCCATCCCAGTCTTTTGCGTTGACCTTTGCGCCGGCCGCGATGGCCTCAAGCACCTGCTGCACGGCGCAATTCTGACATAGTTTGAAGAGATCAGGTGGGGGCGTTTGGGCAATGGCTTTCCCCCTCGCGTTCTTCGCGTTGACGCCCGCGCCCGCCTTTACGCTGACCTCCGCGCCAGCCTTCACCAGGGCGGCGACCATCCTCGAGCGATGATTAAGCTGCGCGTACATCACCGGCGCCCAACCATACTTGTCCTTCGCGTTGACATCCGCCCCGGCCTTCACCAGGGCTGCGATCACCTCTGGGCTGGGATTATCGCTGGCCGCGATCATCAGCGGCGTCAAACCATACGTGCCCTTCGCGTTTACATCCGCGCCACCCTTCACCAACTCCGCGATTACTTCTGGGCTGGGATTCTTGCCAGCCGCGATCATCAGCGGCGTCACGCCATCCTTGTCTCTTGCGTTGACCTCCGCACCAGCTTTCACCAGGACTGCGATCACCTCGCTGCGATTCTTACCGGCCGCGAACATCAGCGGCGTCCGACCATCCTTGTTCTTCGCGTTGACCTCCGCGCCGGCCTCCACCAGGGATGCGATGACCTCTGGGCTGGGACTGGCCCCGGCCGCGAACATCAGCGGCGTCACATCATCTTTGTTCTTCGCGTTGACATCCGCCCCGGCCTTTACCAGAACCGCGATCACCTCAGGGGTCGGATTGACCATGGCCACAGTCATCAGCGGCGTCCCGCCATACTTGTCCTTCGCGTTGACATCCGCACCAGCCTTGACCAGGGATGCGATCACTTCTGGGCCGGGGTCCTTGGCGGCCGCGCTCATCAGCGGCGTCTCACCATCAAGGCTCTTCGCGTTGACATCCGCGCCCGCCCTCACCAACGCTACGATCACCTCCGAACTGGGATTATGCTGCGCCCCCATCAACGGCGTCCAGCCATAGTTGGTCTTCGCGTTGACATCCGCGCCAGCCTTCACCAGGGCCGCGATCACCTCTGAGCTGGGACTAGACTGGGCCGCGTATATCAGCGGCGTCCCGCCATCCTTATCTCTTGCGTTAACGTCCGCCCCCGCCTCGACCAGTGCAAACACCATCGTCGGAGAGCCGCTCCCCAGCGCTTCCCTCAGTGGCACCTCACCAAAGTGTCCTGCAGTATTCACTCTCGCCCTCACGCGCGGATCCTTTAGCAGCAGCGCCAGCGCCGCATCATCCTGCGACCGGATGGCAAGCGCCAACAGGTAACTCACTTCCTCAGGCCGATCCAAGAGCCCCGGATCCTGCTGCAGGAGCGCCGCCGCGGCCTTGCTATCTCCAGCCGCCATGGCCTCGCTCAACCGCGCCCATCGTCCCTTCGCTTCCAGCGCAGTTGGCAAGACAAAGTGATCCACCCCGACCGCCACCAGCGCGATCACCAGAGCCCATCCCGCCCACTTCCACTCCCGCCGGGTGCGTCCTCGCACCACATTGCCCGCCGCCATCACATCCAACCCGCATTCCGGACACCGCCTGCTGTCCATCGGCTGGCCGGTCAGGTCGTACAGACATTTCCGGCAATGCGGATGCGCATCCAACCGCCGGACTCGCAGACCCCGATAGAAGAGATAGACGCAGAGCAGCCCCACGCCAATCTGCAGCCACCCCCACAGACTCACCAGTACCTCGCCAACATGGCTCGTCATATAGCCTCTTGCTCGAACCGTATGACAATCGTCACGCAAGACTGAGCAAGAATCAAGACTGATATATCTCGTCCTCGCTCTCATGAAGATACCTCTGATCCACTACAGGCAATCGCACCTCGCGCGTGGTAGGATGGCTGCGATGGACCTGTCGGGCTGTTGCCATGCATCACAGAATGACACCACGCGGCTGCGTCAGACCCGTCGATTCTCAGAGAAAGTGCCAGGAGTCGCTTAAATGGTGGACGATGTCGCCGCAGCATATCGAGTGCTTGGTCTGAAGCCCGGGGCGACACCGGAGCAGGTGAAGCATGCGTACCGCGATCTGATCAAGACCTGGCACCCCGATCGCCTTACGAGCGATGAGCGTCTCCGGTCCCAGGCTCACACCAAAGCTGCAGAACTCAACGCCGCTTACGCCCGCGTGCAGGAGCACCTTCGTAATCCGCCGGCCGATCCCGAATCGGGCCACCAGGCATCCCCATCGGCACAACCGCCAAGCAAGCAGCAGGGGCAATCGCTCCGCCCTCGCCCGCGTCCCGCGCCCACACGCCCACCCGTACTGCAACGCGAGCAGCACCCCGCCGGGCCCTGCCAGGACCTGGCGCTTCTCTCGGCAGTACTCGGCACCGTGGGGCTGCTTCCTGGTGCCCTGCTGGCCGGACTCGCGATGGCCATGAGCAGGCTCGTAACGCCGGACGTGCCAGCTCAGGCTATCGCGATGGGACTGTCGGTGGCGGTTCTGCTCGTCGGGTTCACGGCCATCATCATGGCCGGCATCGCAATGCTGGGATTGCCCAAGACGAAAGCAGCACTCCACCGAAAGGCAGCGGCCAGAGGGCTGGTTCTGGGTGGTATCAATGCCATCGCAGGCGGTGCAATCCTCCTGATAGAAAACTCGATCTCGCAATAGTGGAGTTGCGATGGGGAGTGAGGGGTGTTGTTTTGTGCGTCGACAATCTGCACTCCCGTGGTTTAAAGCTCCAATAACACACGTGTATCTACTATTTTCGGATATTGCGTTGTCCGATCAACGATCTACAATACCGGATTGGTTGGGGCGCAACATGAACTATCGACTCTCACGGCGCAGACGTCATCGGCAACTCATCTGGCTTACGGTTGGGGCTCTGGTCGCGGTGGCCAGTTTTGTGGCCCAATGCTTCATCAATCCCTCGGATATCAGAGATACGAGTGTGGCCGCAGCCGACGCGGCCCAAAAGGAACATAAGGTGTTGCAACCCGACGTTGATCCGCCGGCGGTGCTCCCGGAGCCTGCCTCTTTGATCATGATGGCCCCGGTGATCGTCCTGCTGCTGCGAAGGCGCCGCGGGAAATAGCCCAAGTTTGAGTCAGCGGCGCGGACGGGCGTGACGGACGCTTACTCCATATGGCAGGCCGAGCTCTCGGCAAACAGTCACCCCCCCCCAATGCCTCGGGTGGCTCGCTTGGGTACCCGGTACGGATGCTACGTTCACATGGCTGCCGGTCATGTTCGCTGTGCGACCAGAGGTGGTCTTTTGCGGCATGGCTATAGTGCGGTCACTGCTGGAGTGACTGGCGATCCTCACCTCTTGGTCGTGCATGGCCGCGGGCTCACTCATTGTCCTGATCCACCTCAACGGTTCGTCCAGGAGGCCCGTCGCTGGCATCACCAACACGGGCGGGCATTCGGATAGCCGACACATTCCGCGAGTCCCCTGTGACAGACATCGGGAAAGCTACGCAGACCCAGATTCGACGATGGCGGTATCTTTGGCCACTGCTATGCTATCTGGCATGCGCCCCCTCAACTGAGGCGGCCGGGAAGAAACATGAGCCCATGGGCTTGTATGCAGAAAGGATTGTCTATGCGACGGATCTCGACGATGTGCTGCGTGGCTATTGCCGCGATGCTGGTCCTTCTTGCTGAGGGCTGTTCCTCTTCCTCGTCCTCCGCCGGCGGACCAACTACGAACCCGACAGCCGACCTGAACAAGGACTATGTTGCTCCGAAGCTTGCCCCAAAGGAATCCGCCATCGTTAAAGCCAGTGGCGGGGTAAAGGTTGTAAGTGTCGACGGCGCCCGTGTGTCCGGGTCAGGCATCCAGATGGCTAACTACGGTGGCAACACGGTCGTGCTGACGCCCGGTACCCACCGCATCGTCGCCCGCCGGGCGGTCAGCGGCACGCCTATTACTTACAACGACGTAAGCTATGAGCAGAAGTTTGAAGCAGGCCACACTTACAGCGCCGGTCCCGACAGCGCCTTCGGCAGCCGCATCAAACTCGAAGATGTGACAGCGCGCTGACCCAACCAGCAGGCGCAATAGTCATACACCCCCGCCCACTGCCGCCAATCTGATTCACGCAATCGCCGCGACCACTGCGTATTCCAGCGCCAGCTTCGCAAAGTCGGCCAGTTGCGCGCCATCCTGGGATGGCTTATCCAGCCTATACGGCATGCCCAGCCACTCGTATTTGGCGGCCGCCGATACGTTATAGGGCAATAGCGCCACATCCTTCAGACCCACCTCGCGCATGAAGGCGAAGACTGCGCGCAGGTTTTTGTCTGTGTCCGTGATGCCAGGGATCAGCGGCACTCGCACCTGCACCTTGCGGCCGCTTATCCGCCGCGCGTTGGCCAGGACCTGGGCGTTGCTCGCGCCCGTCCATTGTCGATGCAACACATCGTCCATCAGCTTGAGGTCATACAGGATGAGGTCGGTATGCGTCAGGATTTTGTCCAGGCGCTCCCATTGGCACGCCCCGCAGGTTTCGATTGCAGTGTGAATCCCGGCCGCCTTGCAGCCTTCCAGTATGGCGGTCGCGAAATCTGCCTGCACCGTTACCTCGCCGCCGGTCAGCGTAATCCCTCCGCCGGAGTTGTCGAAGAACGGCTTGAGGTGTTTCGCTTTCTCAATGAGCCGCAACGCCGAGGTGGTCTGTCCCTTTATAGCCAGCGCCCCCTGCCCACAATACTGCACACACTTGCCACACATCACGCACTTCTCACGGTGCATCACGTGCTGGTGGTCGGCGATCTCGTGGACTTTACTCTCGCATACGCTCACGCACGTCCCGCACAGCGTACAGCGATCGCGCACGAAGATGACCTCGGGGCTGGCCTTGCGCGACTCTGGGCTGTGACACCAGCCGCAATTGAGCGGGCATCCCTTCAGATACACCGCCAGGCGAATCCCCGGCCCATCGTGCACGGCGAAGGTGTCCACGTCGAAGATCGTGCCCGTGATATCCAGGGCCGCGCCCGCGCAGCTACTCACGCCTTTGCCTCCTGGCGTTTGATGTGATGTTCCTGCTGCTCTCGGCTGAGCATCGTGAAGTAAGCGCACCAGCCACCCATGCGAACGCGTAGCGACTTGTACTTGTCCGGCTCGCTCTGAGCGGCGCGCAGTTCCTCGGTATCAGCCACCGTCAGGGTCATCATCGATCCGCCAGTCTGGGCGAAACTGCGGATCAGTCCCACCATGCGGTCTGTGCCCTGCTCACCTTGCACCAGTCGCCGTGCCAAGCGCAGATCCAGCGGCGCACCGGCCGGCAGATTGCAGTGATGCATCTTGGCGTAGGACAGAATCGCGCCTGGAATGCCTTCCATGTCGCGCCCCAGTGCCGGCGAGAAGTTGGATGACACCGGCTCGCCGTGGAGCCGCCCATCGGCCGATGCGCCCAGGCCTTCACCGATACCAATATACCAGGAAAACGTGCCCACTCCGCACGGGAACTTGATCAGTGACTGATGCGCCCTGGCATGCCGCGCCACCGTAGCAGTGAACACCTCGATCATCTCCTGTCCCATTTGGTCGGCCACCGGGTCGTCGTTCCCATACTTGGGCGCCCCCAGCAGTCTGCTGCGCAATGGAGCAAACCCGCTAAAATTCGCATCGATCGCATCGCACAGTTGCACCATGTTCGCAGCGTTTCCGTCCTTGCCGAAGATCACGGTGCGGATCGCCGTCAGCGAATCAATCGCGTGGGCAGCGCCTTCGGCGAGCATGCCAAACGTGCGGTATTTCGCGCCGCCGGCCGTCATGTCGGTGCGCGCTGCGATCGGGCCATCGAGCAGCGCGCTCAGCAGCGGGACCGGCGCGATCGTGCTGCGGTCGTTCAGGTTCGCCACAACTCGTGCCACGGTCCGTTCCACCAGCACATCCAATTGCCTCAGAAACGCTTGCCAGACCTGCTCCCAGGTAACAAACGTCCGCGGGTCCCCCGTATCCGGACCTGCCTGGCTTCCATCCAATCGCGACCGGCCACGGTTGAGGGCCCATTCCAGGCACAGCATCACACTAATGCGCAGAAAGCGGAAGTCCGTCCGGCCGGGGATGATGACTTCCCAGCAGCCGTCGTTGGTGTAGTCGCGTGCGTCGGCGGCCGGGATACCCAGGCGCACCAGTGCCGGCGCGATCGCCTCATCGTTGAAGATGGCCGGCATTCCGCCGCCGTCCTTCAGTGTCTCACTTGTGCACCTCAACAGTTCGCCCGGCGAGCCGCAGTGCACGCGCACCGTCAGCAGCGGGTTGGTCATCTGGTGCCGGCGGTAGCTCTCCAACAGGAGGAATGAGAGTAAGTTCGTCCCATCAGCGCCATCGGGCGTGAGGCCGCCGACCACGATGTTCTGGAGCCAGTGGTTGGTCGCGTCCAGACTGTCACGGTTGCGGCCCAGTTGGGATGAGGTGAAGTGCCTCGTGCGGCTGCCCGGGTTCACCGGCTCTTCTTTGCGGGCCTCCGGCCGCTGCTCTTCCGTTGCCTTCGCCCGCTCGTTGAATTTCAGGCAGAAGCAATCGGTCAGTTCAGCCGCCTGCTCCAGTGTGATCCTCCCCTGATTCAGGTCCGCCTGTAGATACGGCCAGACATACTGATCCACCCGTCCCATGGCGTTGCCGTTCTTGGTGGAGTGGAAGATCATGTGCAGCAGCCACACCACCTGCAGCGCCTGCCAGAATGTCTGCGCTGGCCCGGAGGGCACCTGCCGCAGATTCGCCGCCATCTCGCGCAACTCTTTCGCCCGCTGGGAGTTCGCCTGCTGCGATGCCTCCAGGTCGCAGCGCTCGGCCAGGCGCCCGGCAAAAGCCATCACGCCATCGAGCGCCACGACCACCGAATCCAGGAACGCCGTCTCATCAGCGCTGCGCGCCGCCGGCCGCTGAGCGTCGACTTCGGCGAGAATCCCGCACATGCCCTTGCTCAGCAGCCTTGGATAGTCAGGCACAATGTGGCCAAACACGCTGTGGATGCTGAGCCCGCGCTCGGCCGCCTTGGATCGCTCCTGGTCGTTCACGTAGTCGGGAAATCCCCACTCCGCGTGGATGCGCGGCTCTTCGAGCGTCATAGAGCCCGCGAAAAGCTGGCCCTCCCAGAGATCGGTCGGCATGTGTGATAGCTTGAGCGCGATGGCCCGGGCCTTGCGGACAGCGAGGGGCTCGGCCATGTGCCGGTCGTCGATGCGCTTTGGGCATTCCCAGCCCGCCGGCGGCCGCTCCATCGCCCCGCGCACGCGCCGCCGCAGGTCGACGACGCGTGTTGTATCGGCCCGATCCCAAATGACCTGAACATCATCCATGGGGGAATCTCCGCGGGCATTGTGCCATGGGATGGGGGAAGTGGGAAGCGGACGCCGTCACATGAACCCTCTGCCGCAGGGCGTTCGCCTAATGAAGCGCACCACCGGCGTGAGGCCGATTACCCACGGTCGCCATCCGCCCAGGACTTCGCAGTAGTGCCAGTCGGCGAAGTTGATGCTTGTGCGGCCGCGGTTCGTTATACTCCCCGGCTTTAGCCGACGGCTGTAACTTAAGGAGATCCTGATGTTGACCAAAGCGACCAAGGCAAAGAAGACAACGACGGCCAAGGGCCAGGCGGAGGTACTATTCGCGCCGGCCGCCATCCAGCGACTCGAGGCCGAGGCGAGTCTGCCCGCCAAGTTCCTGCGGCTGCTGGATCGTTACGATCTGAAGAAGATCTGCGGCGGCGGCACGGTCGCCATCAAGATCCACGTCGGCGGCGGCTACGGCTTCACCACCATTCCCCCGCTCTTCCTCCGCCTGCTGGTGCAAAAGGTGAAGGATGCCGGAGCCAAGAGCATCTTCCTGACCGATGGGTCGGGGTCCATGCCCGGAGCCACCGCACGCGGCTATACCGCCGAGGTGCTAGGAGCGCCCCTGCTGGGAGCGGCCGGCATCCGGGACAAATTCCTCTACAAACACAAGGTCGGCTATCGCACCCTCAAGGAAGTCGAGATCTGCGGCAATATCGAAGATGCCGACGTCCTGCTGAATGTCAGCCACTTCAAGGGCCACGGCGCCTGCGGCTACGGCGCCGCAAGTAAGAACCTCGCCATGGGCTGCGTCACCGGCCGGACGCGCGGCGATCTGCACCGCCTCGAAGGCGGGCTTGAATGGGATCCCGAGAAGTGCATCAGGTGCAAGAAATGCGTTGAAGCCTGCAACCGCGGCGCAGCCCGCTGGGATGACAAGGAAGACCGCCTCAAGATATTCTACCATCATTGCGCTTACTGCCGACACTGCGTCCTGGCCTGCCCGAAGAAGGCGTTCAAGATCAACGGCGGCGGCTTTGTGCCCTTCCAGCGCGGCCTGGCCCTGGCCACCCGCGAGGTCCTGCGGACCTTCGACCCCACCCGCGTCCTGCACATCAACTTCCTGACTCAGATCACCGTCTACTGCGACTGCTGGGGGTTCTCCTCCCCGTCCCTGATCCCGGATGTGGGTATCCTCGCCTCGCAGGACATCGTGGCGGTGGACAAAGCCAGCCTGGACATGACCCGCGACGGCGAGCCCCTCCCGGGGAGCCTCCCGCCGGGGCGCGAGCTGCTGAAGGGCGACCATCTCTTCGAGCGCATCCATGGCAAGGACCCCTACGAGATGATCCGGCAGATGGAAGAGATCGGCCTGGGCAAGGAGCAATACGCAGTAAAGGAAGTGCGCTGATAAGGAGCCATTCATGACTATGAACCATCTCTGTCGCTGTGCCGTTGTGTTCGCGATGTTTACCTGTTTTGCAGCCTATGGCCGTGCGGCGGATGCTCCGCTGAGCGTCAAGCCCGGCGAGCCCAAAGCGACCGCGACTATCTACTGCATCGGCGTCATGTGGCCCGTCGAAGGCGACAACAACGGCAGTGCGCGCTGCGCTGTCCAGTACCGCGAGGCAAACTCGAACAAATGGCTGGAGGCAATGCCGCTCTACCGCAAATATCCCGTGGTATGGGACATCAAGAAAAGCATCGCCGATAACCGGTTGATCGCCAGCGAGGGACGCCTCGGCGAATGGGGCAGCGGCGAGTTGGACTATGCCACTGACCGATGGAAATCCAACTACCTCGCCGGCTCTATCTTCAACCTCAAGCCCGCCACGACCTACGAGATCCATCTCACTCTCACCGACCCCGACGGCAAGCTCTCCATCGAGAAAACGCTCACGTCCACGACACGTAGCGAACCAGTGATTCCGACCGTCGGCCACAATGTCGATGTCACCGCCGCCGACCCCGGCGCGCTGACCCGGGCGCTCGAATCCGCCAGGCCCGGCGACATCATCCTCGTTCATAAGGGGACGTATCAGGGACCTTTCACCATCAAGGCCAGCGGAACCGCCGAGAAACCCATCGTCATTCGCGCTGCAGGCGACGGCCCGGCCGTTCTCAAGGGCACAGGCTACGTCAAGGATAGTTACTCGGTCGTTCTGCAGGTGAGCGGCTCGCATATCTATGTCGACGGACTTGAGCTGCGTGAGGCGGTCACCGCGATCAACATCGGCCAGGGCCGATTCACGGAAAGACCGCAGTGGGACAAACTCAAGGCGAGCGGCCAGATTCTCAAGAACGTCGTCATTACCCACTGCAGGACCTCTGCCACCCAGTACGCCATCATCGGCACCGCGGATGAATGCTTCATCGCCGATAACGATCTTGTCGGTCTCGCCGTCGACGTGCCCGGCATCGACTGGAGCGAGGGCGAGGGCGTCGAGGTGCACGGCTCGGCAAGCGTGGTCTGTTACAACAGAATGTACCACCTCTCCGATGCCGTGAGCATTTACGACTTCACCGACAACCAGGACTGCTACAACAACGAAGCAATCTGCAACAGCGACGATGGGATAGAGCTCGATTTCTCGTGGGAGAATAACCGCGTCTGGGACAATCGCTTCTGGTTCCCGACCAATAACGGCATCTCGTTCCAGCCTTTCATCGGCGGTCCGGCCTACGTGATCCGAAACGAGGTTATCGGCGCGCGCGAGGGATGCTCCAAGGACCGCTACGGATCGTCTGATGTGTTTCTCATCAACAACACATTCGTCGGACATCGGGCATTACCCGAGATGGGCAACAATTTTGAACTGGCTCCTTTCGATTTACCCATGAAGAGCTTCAGCCGGAACAATCTCTACCTCATCCAGGGCGCTACCGACGAGGCGGCCGTCAATGTCCACCCCGAAGAACCGCTTCTGCACACGGCGAATATGGACTACGACGGCCTCGGCGGGCCATTCATGATCGGCAGCGAATACGGCGCCAAGACAATCGACCCGGCTGTGTATCCCGGCTCCCATTATGTCTCAGGTCTCGGGCTCGTCTTCCCCATCGAAACCTTTGCCAAGGTCGCCGGAGCTCTGCAGCACTACACGGTGGTCGATCCGTCAAAGTTGTTCCAGACACCGCTGCCGCCGTTTCATGACTGGCGTAAAGATGGACCAACACCGCTGATGCTCCTGAAGCAGGACAGCGCAGCGATCGATGCCGGCACGACATTGCCCAACGTCGTCGAGGATTACGCCGGCAAGGCGCCCGACCTGGGCGCGCATGAGTTCGGAAAGCCCGTGCCGCACTATGGGCCCCGGGACCGTTGAAATGCCCGACCCGGGCACGCAAAGCGTGACTTCTGGCTTCTGATTCCTGACCGAACTCGATCAGGCTTGCCGCCCTCGCAGGGGATCGTTATACCTATCCCGCGACTTAGCTCCGAGAATGAGGCACAACATGAACAGCACCATCCGCGCCAGTTGGTCCAAATCATCCCGCATGCTCGACTTCGGCCAGGGGGCCGTACCCGCCGATGCCGCCGCCATGCGCAAAGCCCGCGATCTGGTCCCCAACCTCAAACCGGTGCCCCTTGGCCTTGCTCCCTCGTTCGGCTTTGGCGACCGCATCGGCCTGGCCACGCCCGGCCATGTCCGATCGCTCGCCGCTAGCGCCAAGACCAAGTCCATCCTCCCTATCTTCCCGCAGCAGTCCATCCGCGAAATGACCCGCACCGGCCGGTCGGCCCAGCAGGTGATGGATGAAGCCCTGCACGGCATGCTCGCCGCCGGCTACACCGGACCAACCGGCGCCGATGCCGATCATCTCAAGACCGAAGCTGACGTCGACATCACCGCCGCCGCCGGCTTCTGCTTCTTCACCATCGACCCTTCGGAGGATGTCGACCCGAAGGCTGACAACTACACCGAAGCGGAAGTGCGTGCCCGCTTCGCGCAGGTTCGCGAGCAGGCCCCCTGGTTTGACTCCTACAAGGGCCGCAAGATCACGCTGACTACCGGGACAGTGCTGTCGTTTGACGAGATCTCCTGCATGCGCGCCGCGGTCAAATATGGCCGCGCGATCGTCCGCGTTCTGCGCATCGCCAAACACATCGACACGGTCATGCACGGCGCCGGCTTTGAAATCGAGCTTTCGGTTGATGAGACCCCCCTGCCCACCACCCCGCAGGAACACATCATCATTGCCGAGCAGTGCCTGCGCGCCGACGTGAAGGTCGTCAGCCTCGCCCCCCGTTTCCTGGGCGATTTTGAGAAAGGCGTCGATTACAAGGGCGATCTGGCCGCCTTCCGCCGTTCGCTGGCCGACCATGCGGCCATTCCCGTCCTGCTCGCCGGCAGCAAGGCCTACAAGCTGTCACTGCATTCCGGTTCCGACAAGCTCTCGATCTACACCGATATCGCCCGCGCCACCAAAGGGCGCTTCCATGTGAAAACCGCCGGCACGAGCTACCTTGAAGCTCTCCGGGTCGTGGCACGACATGAGCCCGATCTCTTCCGCGACCTGATCGCCTTCGGCCGCGATCATTACGATGTGGATAAGAAGACCTACCACGTGTCAGCGACGCTCGCCGCCGTTCCCGCCACCGCCGCCAATATCGGCGAGCTCGAGGAACTCTACCTGAACACCTGGCCCAAGACCCCCGCCAACACCGGCTTCACCGCCCCCGGCCGCCAGATCCTCCACTGCACCTTCGGCTCAGCCCTGACCGACGAGAAGTTCGGCCCGGCCATTCGCACCGTGCTCTTATCTCATCCGCAAACCTACTCAGATGTTCTAGCCGAGCACTTTGCCCACCATCTCGATGCACTGGCCGCGGGCCTTTGATCTGTGCAGCGCGAAAAAGAAAGCCGGGCAACAAATGCCCGGCTCTTTTTCGTAGACGATTTAGCGGAATCCGTCACCGCCCGACAGCCTGCCCCAGCACCGACGCCCCGGCCGTTTCGATCCGGCCGACCAGTTCATCGATCTGCCCTGCAGTGAACTCGGGATTGTTATCGATCATCACCGACCGCCCTAAAATTCCCAGCGACCGCGCGCACATGTCCAGCGAATAGTGCATGCGGCAGCCGCGGTTGGCTTCCCAGGTATACGGATTCATCGCCGGCACATGCCCGGCCCGGCGGTTCAGGATCGGATCCCACTCGTTATACGTATGCCGTCCGGTCTTGGCGGAGATCACGCCGCCAACCTGCTTGGCAAACGCCTCGGCCGCCGTGGATGTCGGCAACAGATAGCAGATCTTGGTGCCGCATTCCCAGTCGGGGCTGTGCCTGGGGCTGGCAGCTAAAAGCCCGCTGGCGGTGGTCCGGCGCAGGATGTCCTTCTTGCTCTTGCGCATCGCCGAAATCGTGTCGTCGATTCGGTCGAGCTGAACATTCATGACCGCGCCTTCAAACTCTGATGCCCTGGAGCCATTGGCGCTGAAACTGCGGATATCCTGTTCCTTGCCATTCCAGAAGAAACCGCAGCAGTCGGTTGAGCAGCGGACAATCTGCATTAAGCGCGGGTCGCTGCTGACCACCGCCCCACCTTCGCCGCAGGTCATGTTCTTGTAGTAGTTGAAGCTGAACGCGCCCGCCAGGCCAATCGAGCCCAGCTTCTTGCCTTCATACGCCCCGCCCACACCCTGGCAGGCATCCTCGATCACGATCAGCTTCCGCTTCTTCGCAACCTCCATGAGGCGGTTCATGTTGCAGGGCAAGCCCCACATATGCACCGGAATCACCGCCTTGGTCCGCGGCCCGATGCCGTTCTCCAGTGCCTCAGGAGAAATCGTAATCGACTCATCCACATCGACGATCACCGGGATCGCGCCAACCGCCAGCACCGCCACCGCCGTCGCCATGAACGTGTGAGCAGGCACAATCACTTCATCGCCGGGTCCGATGCCCGCCCCCGCCAGCGCCGCCACCAGGGCGGCCGTCCCGCTGGCAGTCATCACCGCCTCGCCGACGCCCACGTAGCGAGCATAGCGCTGCTCAAACCGCCCGCACTCACTATCCTCCATGTATCGGAACAGCTTGCGGCTCTTGATCACCTTCGCCACTGCGTCGATCTCTTCCTGTCCGATTCGGTACATGACTGTTCTCCCATTTCGTTTCGCTGTTCACCAACGCCGGCGACGTGCGAGGTCACATTGGCCCCCGCATCAATCCAGACGCGCTCCTGGAGGTCTCTACGGTTGCAGCAGGATCCATGCTACCACCCAATTCGTACCTCGACAACGCCGACCATACCCGCTCACCCTCCACCGCGATGCATCCCCGCATGTTGTACAAGCCACATCGCGCCATCCGTAAACGAGCGCACACGAATCAGGCTGATTCGTGTGCATTCGTCGACAGATCCCTGGAGCGTGGCGGATCAGACACGCCGGCGATGTGCGGGCCTTGCTGCACCGATCACTGCAGTACGCCTCCGAAACAGCAGCCCGACACTCGCCATGCCGATCGTCGCGAACGTCGCGGGTTCAGGCACATGCTCATAAACGTTGTAGAAGCCGCATTCGGGCAATCCATCCGCGCCGCCGGCCGTGGAGGCAATGCGGATGATCGAGCCATCGGCGGTCGTTGTCGGAAGGTCCCAGTTCGTGCCAATGCCGAATACATTGCCGTGAGCCGTCCACGCGTTGTTGAACTGACTGACGTAGAACGCACAGTCCGGCCCAACCGATGCCAGGTCACCATATGCCCCGCTCACGCCCGCGATGTCCAACATGCTGGATGGGGCGCCGCTGATGCCTGATGACCAACTGTAACGGGTGATCGTCCCATCATTGTTGTTGCTGAACAGGGCATTGGAGGCGCTGCCATCGCCAAACGCCAGCCCATCGGCATAGTGCGTCGTCGTGAACTGGCTGAGCACAGTGCCAGAGCTGTTGATGACAATGATCTGCTGGTTCGCCTGCCCCGCCAGGGCGATCAGACCACCGGGCCCGGCCTCAATGTCGTCGATCAATCCACTGGCGCTGTAGATGGTCGAATCCAGACCAGTGCCCGGGTTGTAGATATGGATGTCGTTACTGCCACTTCCCGCGTTGTACACGATCCGCCCATCCTGCAGCAGCGTGGCGCCGTATCCCGGCCCCGCGGCCGTGCCAGCCAAGGTCTGGGCGGGGCCCCATGTTGAGAGATTGAACCGCTGCAGCCCCGCCTGGCCGGGAGCGTACATATATCCATCCAGGCCCTTGACCATGCCCACACCGTTATAAAAGAGGCCGGTAATGCTGTGCGTGGCAATCGAGCCGTGCAGGTTTGTTCCCAGGTAAGTGGTGTTCTGCGTCGGGCTGTATTCAATGATGTCCGATCCATTGCGGCTCAACATATTGCCCGAGTTCGTCCATGCCAGTCCCGGCCCGCCAACCAGCGGACCGGTGTAGATCTGCTGGCTATAGCCCGGATCGATCACCGGATACTGCACCGCCAGCGCCTCGCCGGCCATTGCCGCCAATACCACCGCGCACGAAAGAGCAACATGCTTTCGCATAAGAAAGTCCTTTGTCTGCCAGAGAGCAGGATAGAAGTGCAACCAGCCGCCTGACCGATCACTCCAGAACACCTGGAAGTGTCATTTCAGACAGGCGTCTCCACTCGCCACGTCCCCTTCACCTGATATGCATTTCAGGCGAACTCAGCCTTGACCCGCCAAGACCGTAGGCGCGTCGTCACCACAATGTCAATGAATGTAGTTCACCGATTTCCCGCCGCCACTCTCACTCCCCCACCGATATCGTCGGCATGGTCGTGGACTCGACCTCCAACGATGCTGCCGGTCCTCGCCCGCGCACCAGCACACCCACATCCGCTGCTTCGGGTCGGTCAGGCAAATCCTGTCCTCCGCCGACTGCAGCGAGCTCCTCTCGCAAAGCAGCTCGGTGGCATCCCGCACCACCCAATGCACCAACGTTATCACTGCCTCAACTCCATCGCTCTGGATGAACCTCATCTCCAAGGTATGATCACCTCATGGACCCGCAACACGGCGGTTACACGTTCACAGATGCCACCCCGGCCATGCGCGCCCAACTCACCGCCAAGCTCAACGCGCCCGGCCGGCACCGCCTCTCTGAACAGATCTTCCACCTCGATGATGGTTTCACAATCGTCGCCGTGCTCAACGGCCTCCCTGTCGGCGTTGTTTCTATCGTGTGGAAGACCCTCCCCGCGCCGCTGGGCGACTCCAAGGAGGCCTTCATCGATCTGATCGACGTCGATCCGGAGCACCGCCGCCACGGCATCGCCCACCACCTGATCGACCTCGCCTCCGAGCGCGCCCGACGGCATGGCGCCACCCAACTGCGCGGCTGGACCAGTTGCGATCGCCCCGAAGCCCTCCACTTCTGGAGATCCCTGCACTTCACGCTTTGCCCCGCCGAGGTCCACCCTCTCCCAAACCTCACCGTCCAAGGCTTCTACATTGCCAAACGCCTCTGAGCATCTCAAAGGAGCCGCACTGACTGGAAGACGCGTTCTAGTCGTTCCATAACTCATTTACTATAAAACTCTTACACCTGATCAACTCAGAGCAGACCATCTATAGCATCATGATGCTATAGCATCTTGACATCACCGATGCGCAAACATACGCTTTATGCGCTATGCGAACCACTCTCAATATCGATGATGACATCTTTGCCGCAGTGCGAAGCATCGCCAGCACCCGCTCAACGTCCATTGGCTCTGTGCTCAGCGAGCTGGTCCGCAAAGGCCTGGAGTCTGGCAAACCATTGCAGTCGCGAAACGGATTTCCCATCTTTGTGGTTCCGCCCGGAGCCAGGCCCATCACGCCCGAAGATGTCCGGCGGGCCGAGGATGAGCCCTGATGCCCTATCTCCTTGATGTCAATCTGCTGATTGCCCTTGCCTGGCCGAGCCATATCCACCATAAGGCCTCCCACCGATGGTTTTCCGAACATGCTCAGAATGGCTGGGCGACCTGCCCCATCACCCAATGCGGCTTTGTTCGCATTTCTTCCAATCCCACCATCATCCGCGAAGCCGTCGCACCACGTGATGCCATCTCAGCACTGCGCCAGATGCTCGCCCATCCGCAGCACCAATTCTGGCCGGACGAATTGCCTCTGGCGCACGACCACATTCCCGTCACTCTTCTGATGGGTCACCGCCAGGTAACCGATGCATATCTCCTTGGTCTGGCCATCCATCGCAATGGCAAACTTGCCACGCACGACCGGGGCGTCTGCTCTCTCCTGGACACAACCCAGGCTGCGTCGTTCGTCGAACTGATCTCCGTCTGACTGCCACCGGCACCATGCGCCGTTCACCGCTTCGGTCCATCCAGTTCCGGCGTGCGCGAAAATTCCCGCATAGGATGACGGAGCGAAAAAAGGGTCAAAGCATATTCCAGCAGGCACTTGAAACGCTGCCGCCTGCAAAGCGCCACTCGTCTCATCCATGCCCGATCTGTGCCTCATCTGTGGCCAATCCTCTGCCTTCCCCACATTCCGCCCTCCGCTATCTCGCTTCCCTCCCGTTCCCAACGCATGATCCGCGTTCATCTACGTTCATCTGTAGTTCACCCTCTGCACCGGAATTCACGCAGGTCACCGCCGACTCCAGTTCGCAGCAATGCCCCGCCTGACCTAAGCCCGCCACGGAATCATCCGCTTCCCCAGTTGCTCCTCATCAATCTCTAAACCCAGTCCCGGCCGATCACTAAGGAAGAACTTGCCATTATTCGGGCGCAGGGGCGTCTTTAGCACGACGCTCTGCTGGCCAGACATATCAGCGTATTCGGCCGGGTAATGTCCATGGAGCAAGCTCGCCGTGAAGTGCAGGTTCGCCATGTGGCCGATCGTCGGCTGGGTCTGATGGGGTACGAAATCCACACCCGCCGCCCGCGCCACGGCCGCCATGTCCAGCAGCCCCGTAAACCCCCCGGTCTTGACGATGTCCGGCTGAACGATGTCCACACCAGCATCGATCAGCCGCTTTACCCCCTGAAGCGTGTATTCCTGCTCGCCCGCGGCGATGGCTATGTCCAGTGCTGTCGCGACTTTATGGAAGCTCTCGGTGTGATAGTGCTGCACCGGCTCCTCAAACCAGAGATATCCCAACTCCTCCAATGCCCGGCCGACGCGGATCGCCCCCTGCACCGAATAGCCATTGTTGCCATCAAAGGCCAGGGGAAAGTCCTCGCCCACCAGCTTGCGCACCGCGCGGGCCTTGGCGATGTCTCCCGGGATATCCTCATCGCGGCAGGTCTTGTCGGGATCGAACCGGATCTTCACCAGCGCCGGCTCGATCTTGAGCCACTGCTCAACCACGCTCACAACCTGTTCAACGCTCCGCTCGCGCATGTCGCCGATCGAGGCATAGAACGGCATCTGCGTCCGCCACGCCCCGCCGAGTAGCTTATAGATCGGCTGCCCCAGGATCTTCCCCTTCAGGTCCCACAGGGCGATATCCACCGCCGCCAGCGCCCCGGCAAAAGCACCCTCGGGTCCGATCTTAATGTAATGATGAAAGAGGCGACTCTGAAGAACAGAGATGTCCAGCGGATCAGCCCCAACCAGGGTGCGCTCAAACGCGCCAAGAATCTCCAGTGAAGCATTGCCGCCATTCATTGGCGAAGCTTCACCGATGCCCCAGCGCCCTTGATCATCCCAGATGCGCACCCATGCACTGCGGCCGGGATTCCAGTTCACATGAAATACGTCAAGCTTGGTGATCTTCACTTCTGCCTCCTGATATTGCCGCCAATCCATAGGGAATGAAAGTAGCGCCGCCGCGGCCGGCATCGCCACCCTCGGCGAAGTATATCCCCTGCGTGCATCCCCTTGAAGCACACGCTCACGTGCGCTCCCGCTGCCCCGAAACAGACGAGCACGGCACAGGGAGAATCCTCGCCGGTGTAACATGGCAACTGAAAAAGACGGCGACAAGGGCAACTTCGTCGCTCCTTCCCCAATCCAGATTCCCGAATGCGCGGTTCTCTTCTCCCTCTGCAGGATTGATCATCAGCGATCCGGCGGGGCCTGCAACAGGGCGCGGATAGGGGTCTGCGGATAAGGGGTGTGGCTTACTCTACCTTCCACACCGACAGCACCGGCCACCCGCGCGTCCTGGCATCCATCTCCCGCAACCATCTCGCCGTCATATGATTGGAGTTATGCAACGCCGTATACGCCTCGGGGTAGTGCACAAACTCCAGCCCCACCGCAGGCTGATCGCGGTACGTGCCCGCGGCCGTGACAAAGACCGCATCAAGCTCACGTCCCAGCGCCAGGACTTTGTCTCGCTCCAGGACGATCTCGTACACATTTTCGGGCGGATAGGGCATCTGCTTTGCCACCGCCTGCGCATCGGTACCCACCTGCAATTGCTTCCGCCCCAGGGCTCCTTGCGTCGGCCAGCACAGCGCTGCGATCGCATGCAGTGGCCCGGTCTTCCGCATCGCATAAAAGTCCCAGTCGCCATAGGCATACCGCGTCGCACCACCGGACTGATTGGGAATCACCAGCGACGACGTCCGTCCATGGTCCACCAGATATACCTTCGTCGGCGTCTGCACATCCGTCGGCGGCACGATGGTCGTCGCGCAGCCGCCCATCAGCGCCGCCGCGGCCGCGAAAATGACTCCTCGGCACTTCATCTCCCGATCATAGGAAGCCACCCGCATCTGATCCGAAAACCTCGCCTCCCCAAAAACGCAAAGAAAGGGTAAGGGTCATAAGGTAATTCGCCACCAGACTCCGGAAAACCATGGAAGAAGATAGAACGCCGTTCGATTCCTGGCCTATAGGACCCAAGCCACGGCGCGGACCTATCTATTTGATCCCTGACCCATCTCGCGGGCATCACGGACTGATTCGCCACCCGCTCCACGATCTGACGTAGCGCTCGCTTTAGTGGATGCTGATCCGTAGTGTGCTTCCGACGTCTGTTCCGGCATCCAGTCTTGCGTGTCCAGCGGGGTCCTGGCTCCAGGCCCATCACGGTATCGAAGGAGCAGTGGCGGCCATTCGTCATAGGTGGGCCGAACCCATCCGTCCAGGACACCCCGACGATTCCCCATTGCATATGGGATCACAAAATGGGTGTTATCGTTGGGATCAAGCTCCCCAGCATACACCCGGAAAGCGCCATCGGCATTTACCATTCCGTTCGATGCATTCTCAGCCATAATACGGTATCGCCTCGACGCATGTGGGGGAACCGTCGCAGGGATGGACCATACTGGCATCTCGTCGTTGAAGAAACCGGGGCGATGGTCTTGCCAATGGAGCTGGACGACCACTAGGAACTCCAGTCCCGAAGGATCTTTGCGCCGACCCGCAAAGATGACCGGATCTTCGCCCACTGAAGCATATACGCCCAGCGCCCGCCATACCCGGCGTACCTCCGTCGGTGCCTCATGCATCACCGCGCTCGTCTCTCCACGGTGCTTCACTATCATTCCGACACCCACACTTTCGGGCATTGCCGTGACATTTCCCTCCTCAAATACCACGGCACCCTGGCGGAACGGGGGTACTACCGCGCAGGCCGCCCATGTCTGTTGCCACCAGAACCGCTGCCAGCCGGCCGCAATCTCCGGTGCAACGGCTACTGCGGCAAGTGCCAGCACCGTCCCACAACAAGCGAGCACCAGAACGCGGTATCGCATCCAGTAGGTCCGCGGCTTCACTGCATACTGCAAGATGTCCGGCACATCACGGCTCGATTTATCCATCTGCGCCTCCTCCTGTATCACGTTTCTCATCACGCCAGTTCATGGGAATCCAAGGAGGACTTATCTACTTCCTAGCGTCACCACTGCTATCCTTTCTCGGTCTCGCAGGCTTCGACCGCCATAGGTCGCCGATAGTATACCCCCGTCTTCGGCTCTGCTGTACCTTCTGCGCCCATCGGCAGGAATCTACGGTTCGGTCCCTCTGCTGCGAAGAAAAGCGAAGAAAACAGGACGCAGTTCGATTCGTGGCTCATAGGACCCAATCCACGGCTGACAACGAGGAATCCAAGAGGACGCATCGATTCCCTACTGTCACCACTGCTATCCTTTCCCGGTCTCGCAGGCTTCGACCGCCACAGGTCGCCGATAGTATACTCCCGTCTTCGCCTCTGCTGTACCTTCTGCGCCCATCGGCGCGAATCTGCGGATCGGTCCCTCTGCTGCGGGTTTGCTTGGCGAATTGATCCTCACCCACCTTCTCTTCGTTCAAGGAACGACTTCGGATTTCGGACCCGCATCACGCATCTGTGGCCTCCAAACGGGGCTGATCGTATAATAAACCGAGGTGAGACTATGCCATTGACCGTCACACTTGATCTACCCCAGGCCATTGAAGACAAGCTCCGCGCCGAAAATCCACATCTGGGGGCTGATGTCACGCGCGCATACGCTCTGGAACTCTTTCGCCAAAGTAAGTTGAGCCATAGTGAGTTGTCTCAAGTGCTGCATCTGGACCGCTTTGAGACAGATGCTTATCTGAAAAGGCACCAGGTCTATGAAGGTTCGCTCACGATGGCGGATCTGGAGGCCGACCAGCAAACGCTCAAGAGCCTGTTTGGTGGCAGCCGATAATGCTGGTCGTTGCGGATAGTTCCCCTCTCATCGTTCTGATTAACCCTTTCACCAGATCAAAGCGACCGATTTCTGGATATCGCACCGCCTGCTCGACGAACGGCTCCGGTTGTTCCGCGGACTATGAGGGGCCGGCGGCTCAATGTCGAAGCGAGTTTCGGGGAAGCCCAGGGGTTTCGCCTCTGCTGTACCTTCTGCGCCCAACGTGCTGAATCAGCCCGTCCAGGCGACAGCTACTCACGTCCCGTACCACGCGCGTTCTGAAACGCTTCCGCCAAGTTATTGGCGAAACGGTCATAGTAGTCACGATCTTTTTCGATTCGCCCCAGCAAGGACACATGCACGCCGCATTTCTTGGTGACCTCCGCAAGAATGGCCTCCACCGACCAGAAATGGCTTGCCAGACTGCGCACAGTCGTAGCCAGCTGCGAAGCTGGAGCTGTGCGATAGTCTGCCATGCTGCGCAATGTCAGGGTATATTGTTCAAATTCTGTTATCAACCTCTGCATTGCTTCCAGGCCGGGATGACGCCAGTCGCACATACTGATGATATCTCGTGCGGCCAACAGATGGGAGCGAGCAGCAAGGATGGGGTAGCCTGTGGAACCATCTGGCCCTTCGTGACCCGTCGGGACGTTGTGCAGATATGCGATAGGCGCAATCTCAAACAGTCCGCAGAGGTGTCGCGCGAAAGCTGTTAACAGGCAGGCAACAGGTTCAGAGTTCTCCCGTAAGCCAACGAGCGGTTGCGATGACGGGTGTGTGTTCGACATTAGAAGTTGTTCCTTGATCTGTGCTTCAGGTTAGCGTGAAACACGGGCGTGGAACACGGGAATCCAAGGGCGACGTGTCTACCTCCTAGCGTCACCACTGCTATCCTTTCCCGGTCTCGCAGGCTTCGACCGCCACAGGTCGCCGATAGTATACTCCCGTCTTCGCCTCTGCTGTACCTTCTGCGCCCATCGGCGCGAATCTGCGGATCGGTCTCTCTGCTGTTTTCTCTGGCGTAGCGTCGGGGGATTCCTAGGGGCACGCAGCTGGTGGTAATCGCCGGTTCCACAGATAATTCAGGCTATCATGAAGGCACTTGGAGAGCTGCAACTATGACCCGCAAAGAATTCAGATACGTCTTACCTGCATTGGCTCCATGCGAATTCCCCGAGATTCCAAGACCGAATGGAGCCGAATTGGCAGTCACGGTGACACAGGCCGGTGAAGTCCGGATCACAGGGAATAGTAGTGGACTGCTCTATCTGGCCCGCCATCTAGTGGCCATGGGGCTCCATCAGGGAAGTTCGGGCTTGCACGTTCATCTCGATCCTGAACTCGGGAATCTGGATTCTGGAAGTAGTAGTGTAATCGTCAGCAATCGAGATTTTGGAATCCCGGATAAGGGGGATTCCTAGGGGACGCTAAGCGGTCGTAAGCCATTGATTCCAGCACCACGTCGGGAGGAATGGCCTATGCCACCTATCCCAACCGCTTCACCGCGCGACCAAACTTCGCGGCAAGTGCGAGGAACTCATCGCCCCACCCGCTGCTAACGCTCACTTCCTGAATCGGACCCGTCGGCGCGAACAGCACAGTGAGATCACGCTTCGGCGGTAGCTTACCCGCATCGAGGGCTGCAATGTGCGCCGAGATCTCAGCCAAAGCCTCTTCGGCATTGTCCCAAGACGACCACGCGAAGTCATTGCCGGGGCGCGAGAGCCAAACGCTCGCTTCGCGCAGGACATCGGCGACTTGTCTCTTGGCGTCGCTCATCGGAGGTGAACAACCTAAGACCAATCAGCGGTCGGCCGCACGACCGGTCCACGAATATATCATACCATCCCCCGGCCGGTACGCTGCATTGGCGGGTTATCCGCCCGCCGCTTGGTCGCCCAGAATCGCCAACTCGCCACCGCCGACCGCGATGAACTGTTTGTCGCGGTCACGCGCAATCCACGCCTCGTATCCTGACGAATCGGGAATCACCTGAACGACATGTCCCGTGCCGAAGCGCAATTCGAGATCGAGCGTGTGTTCCCGCAGCACGACAGCTTCTACGGTTGCATTCGCAATACGGCCGTTCAATTCCGCGGCCGCATCGACCGGCGTGCGCAACCCGAATTGTTGCCCGTCGTCTTCGCTTGTGAAGCGAATACGACCTTTCTCAATCAAACGCCAAAGACAAGACACAACAAGCGAAGCTTCGCCGTCGAACGCAAACACCCAGTCATGCTCGCGATGCAGCACCGACTTGAGGTGATGTTGTGCGAGCCATGCTAGCGATTCCATGACGGCGTCTTCGGGCAGCTAACGTAAGTCCAATCAGCAGCCGGCCGCACGACCGGCTCACGAATACATCATACCATGCCGCGGCCGGTCCGCTGCATCGGCGGGTTATCCCGCACGGCAACACGCTCTTGCTCGCTGAGTCTCTGCAAGAGTTTCTCCGCCCGAGAAAGTCTCTTTTCCATGTGCGGTAGAAACACGTTCTTCATCCAGTCCTTGTGGGGCGGCAGTTCCTTCCCATCCTTAAGTTTGCGGACAAACAGTGGCCGAAATCCCGCCCAATCTGCATGCTTGCCGCTTTCCAGGTATTCCTTCGCGATGCGAATTGACTGCGCCAACGACTCGATACGATCAAGGATGGCCTCTCTCTTCGCGCTCATTGCTTCACCGACATGACCTCTGCGGGATAACGTAAGTCCAATCAGCAGCGGGCCCCACGACCGGCTCGCGAATACATCATACCATCCCGCGCCCGGTCCGCTCCAGTCGCGGGCTATTCCGTAGGCTCGCCATCCTCAAGTAGCTCGCCGCTGGCCACCCGCCAGATCAACCGGCGGTGCCTGAGTTGACCAAATTGCGTGAGCAGGCCCCCAAGACGATTGACGTCAGCTACCTCGGCAGGGATCGAGAGTTCCGTGATCTCTGTGTCTGGCGGGGAGGCGTTGCTGTTCAGCCGGACGGTCACGCAACAATGCCCGCGCGAGTTGATCGCCTGAACCCGCAGGCTGAAGAAGTACGCGAACCGATCTTCCGGCTTCTCGGAGCCGAGTTGATATACGATCTCCCGTTCTCTGTTCCCGGTGTAAGCTTGCATCTGCGCGCCCAACTCTCGTAGATCGTTGGCGTTGCAGTAGTACTCGAGTTCGCCGCGGAGCCGCCCATTCGATGCAGTGATCCGGAGACGCAGGTGGTATGGCTCCTCGTACGGTGTTCGCGATAGCTCGATACGAATGGCGTCCATAAGCGGTATAGGGGACCAACGTTCAATGGCCGGCCCGGCGCCGACCACGCTTTCATTCTACCAAGGACGATTGGAGCCGGGCAGGTCCATTGCAGCGTTTGGTCCTTCCGCGGGCCGGGACGCCATTATTCCCGCGCACGGCGTGCGTTCTCTTCCCATTCGGTCCAATATCGCTTAGCAGCGGCCTCCAACTCCGCCTGCGAAATTGCACGGCCCTCCGCCAGCGAGATGTCGGTCCGGTCGTAGACGAGTTCCAGAAACCCATTTGCGCAGACAACGGAGACGATCCCGTCCGCGTCCTTGGCACTGAGGACTTGAACATCGGCCGACGCGATTGCAGATAGATCGCTGACCGCGTCTCCCTCGAATGGCCGGTACTCGAACCGCCGACAGCCGCGCAGGTGGACCACGACGTGGCTAGCGGCAGTCGGCAGCTTCTCGCACAGATACTCGATCGCGACGCGGACGTGTACATCACCGGGGACCGAGCCGTCGATCGCCTCGATCGAGCCGTCGTGCAGCGTGTTCCAGACGGCGTAGTCCAAAGTGCCTCCCGCGGAAGAACCTCTGATTAACCTGACCGGCCGCGCAAGATAACGTCCGGCCGGATTACCGGCAGTATACGCCGCAGGTTCAGCCGACCCAAAGCCTATCGCATACACTCCGCGGCGCAATCGGACGAAATGCCGGCTCAGAACCGTTCATCTGCGGCATCCGATCTTGCTAATTTATCTATGTGCTCTTTGTGGCTACATCTCTTCGCGCCTTCGTGCCTTCGCGTGAGAAGAGGTGTGTTCCGCGCCTGTTGGTCGCTCGACTCGACTGAGCTCGCCGAAGTCTGCTCCCCGGCTTCAGCGGCTGGCGGCCGCCTCGTCTCCCGGCCACAATCCGGCCTTCGCCTTGCTGACGCTATAGCGGTCTTCGACCTACGCGCCGACGCGGTCGTCGCATACTAAGTTCAGTCGCCTCCGGCGACGCTCTGGTCCGCCGCAGTTTACCCGCCGTGGCGGGGCGCGTGGGGTTGGGAGGTACCATTCTGGCATAGCTCATCGCATTACCCAAGTCCTCCATCCCGCCCAAAATCGTGAAAGAATTCTGTCCGCGCGCAAGTGCCTGTCATTCCTCATCTTCCATTTTTGGCACCCTCCAAATCGACCCTATATTATGGAGGACCCTCGCGCCCTCCAGCTATTTGGCAAGTGAATACTCGCACCAGTTCCAAAGCCCATGGACAGCGGTCCATGGGAAGGCCCGTGGACCAAAGTGGAACAAGATGAAACGTGTTCCACGCGACTGTGCGCGCTAACTTGCGCACGTTTGCCTTGTCGGTGATTCAGCTAACGCGGCGCATAGGACTGCGCACACGAACCTGCGCACCTTGGTCTGCATGCTGACTCCTGACTTCTGACTTCCGATTTCTGAGCTTCTGACTTCTTCCACCTATCCTGAGCACCTTCCTCCCCTCCGTGCCTGCGTGCCTTCGTTTCTGCTTCTGTCTCCTGACCTCTGACCTCCGACTTCCGACTTCTGTCTTCTGTCTTCCGACTCCTGACTTCTCCCACGGGAACTTGCGCACCTCCTCCCCCAATCTCCACCTAACAGATTGTCTTCGCAGCACTTACCGTATAGGGGGTACCATCGCAAACAACCTGCGCACCTGTCACTTATCCACAATCGCCCCCGCCCTGCGGTAGAATCTCCCCAAGTTCGCAGCGGAACAAGATGTAACCAGCGCAGGAGGCATTCGTGAGCAGACCCAACGTAGTGCTGATTATGTCGGATCAGCATCGCTTTGACTTCATGGGCTATGAGTCCAACGGAACGACGTTCACGCCCAACCTCGACGCTCTCGCCCGACGGGGCACGATCTTCCGCAACGCCTACTGCAACTCGCCCCTCTGCAGCCCCTCCCGCATCTGTTTCAGTGCCGGCCGGTACGGCATGAACTGCGGAGCGTTCTCCAACCTCCACGAGCCGCCGGCGCACATGCCATCCTTCGTCAGTCAGTTGCGCTCAGGCGGCTATCGGACCTGCGCCATCGGCAAGACCCACATGGAAATCCACGCCTACGACTCCGACCTGACCTCCTACCGACACCGCGAGTTCATGGGTTCACTCGGCTGGGATCAGACCAAAGAGGTCGCCGGCAACGGGCTGATTACCGTCGGCATCCAGGACAGCTACAGCCGGTGGCTGCACGAGATCGGCATGTTCGACAAGGTGGCCGAGTTCTTCTGCCAATGGGGTGTCCCGAACGTGCCGCGAAAGAATCCCACGCACTCGTTCAAGGCCGTCGAGTGGCCGTTCGCCACGGAGATGCAGGAAACCGCCTTCATCGGGCGCAACGCCGTTGACTGGATCAACTCACGTGATGGCTCACAGCCATTCTTCCTGCACGTCGGCTTCGTCGCCCCGCACTCGCCGATACAGGAGAACAAGGATGACATCGCCAGGTACAAGGACGTTCCCGAGACCCAGCCCCGGGGCGCCAAGCCGCCGCCGTGGCTGGCCGACGGCCGGCGCGGCTATCGTGCGATGATCACGCACGTTGACCGATGGGTCGGCCAAATCGTCGAGGCGCTGGCAAACAAGGGCCTGCTGGAAAACACCCTGTTCATCTACACGAGCGATCATGGTGAGATGGCCGGCGATCATGACCGATTCGACAAGGGCGTCTTCTACGAGGGCAGCGTCCGCATCCCGATGATCGTAGCGGGGCCCGGCGTCCGTGCCGGGCAGGACAGCAAGGCCCTGGTGGAACTGCTTGATCTGGGCAAGACGATGTGCGATTGGTGCGGCATTCCTCCGCATCGATTAGACCAGGGGCGTTCCCTGGCGCCGGTCTTGCGGGATGGTCAGGCGCATCACCGCGACACGATCTACGCCGAGTACATCTGTGACAAGATGCTCTTCGACGGCCGGTACAAGCTGATGTTCGGCGATCCCGCCACCGACCAGCGCAACTTTGGTGGCCCGCAACATACGCACAAGCCGGCCAACGCACCGCCCAACCGCTGGCGGCTGTACGACCTTCAGACTGACCCGCACGAGTTGCGTGACTTGAGCGAGGATCCTCAGCATCTGAAGCTGGCGGCCGAGATGATGCAGAAACTGCTCGTGCGCATCGCCGAGAACACGCAATCGCTGCCCTCCAAGGACCGTGGCAGACCCAGGCCAGTGCATCCGGAAACCGTGCGAACGTGAGCGAGGCAGGAATATCGCGCTAAACCAACATGCAGCATGCTCTAATACCAACGCCAGCCCATCTCCTTGATCGGCAATCTCGCAATCGCCGCGCGATCGCACGGGACGCGGACCAGTTCGCCATCCGGCGCAAGAATCTCGGTGTGGCCAAGCCGCCGCGCCTCGGCGATGAGGCGACGACGCCACTCCGCGACCAGCTTCTCGTTGCCCGCCCTGGATGCCATGTTGACCAGCTCGCAGGGATCGGAGGCCAGGTCGTAAAGTTCCTCCGTCCCGCCCTGCTGGGCATAGCAGTATTTCCACCGCCCATCGGTGACCATCGCCGACACCCAGGGCTCGCCGCCGTAGTTGCTGTAGAACACATCCCGGATGTAGCCGGTTCCTTCGCGGATCGCTGCGGCAGGGTGGTTCAGCGGACCCGTCAGGTCGGCGCCATCCGAGACTTTCGGCAGCGGGCACTCCGTCAGAGCGGCCAGCGTGGGCAGCACATCCTGCAAGCCCGCGAGTTGCATCCGGCGCTCGCCCCTGGGCGTGCCCGGCGCCTTCACGATGAACGGCACGCGGGCGGAGCCTTCCAGGAAGATGGCCTTGAACCAGGTGCCGAAGTCACCCATCATGTCGCCGTGATCAGCGGTGAAAATGATGATCGTGTTGTCAGCGATCGCCATCTCGCGCAGAGCCGTTGTCACCCGGCCGATCTGGGCATCCTGGAAGCTGATCGATCCATAGTAGTATGCCTTGATGACCCGGCGTGCCTCGGGCGAGATCGTGTCCATCGCCCGCGTGATCCGCTCCCGCTGCATGTGCGGATTGCGATCCATGATCATTGACTCATCGCCGACAGGCGGCGGCACATCCTTGGGCGAGTACATCGTCGCCCAGGGCAGCGGCGGGTCGTACGGCGAGTGCGGTTTGGGAAAGCTGCACCACACTAGGAACGGGCGATCCGCACGGTTCCGCATGTGGTCTTTGATCCGGGCGATAGTCCGGTCGGCGACCCAGTGGTCGGGACAGAGTTCCTGCGGCAGCGGCGAGGGACACGGGCGGATATCGTTGTTGCCGATTCCATGGGCGCGGCTGAATCCCTTCCATCCGGAGTCGGTGAGGAAGTCCATATAGTCCTCGACACCGCGGAGCTCGTTCTTGCGGTCGAAATCGTAGAGGATCCTGCCGGACTCGCACGAGTCCCATGTTTCGAAGCCGTGGACCAGGCGCGGCTCACCCGGCGGCGAGTAGGGTTCGTAGTGCAGCTTGCCACAGGCGTACGCCCCGTAGCCGAACAAGCGGAAATGCTCGGCCAGCTTCACCGCCTCCGGCTTTATAGGCCCACCACCTCCCTGCCAGGTGCAGCAGGTAAGGGAGTGGCATCCGCAGGTCATGGCGCCGCGGGCAGGCCCGCAGACAGGATTGGGCGTGTATGCCCTGTGAAAGACGACGCCATCGGCGGCGATGCCGTCCAGGTTCGGCGTCCTGCACACTGGGTTGCCGTAGCAGCCCAGGGCGTCCGCGCGAAGCTGGTCGGCGGTTATCAACAGGATATTGGGTTTGGCGCTCATGACGGGTCCTCAGTCGCCTTACCGAAACGCACGTCGGCGGACGATCACGCCGCGCCCGGCGGGTATGGGAAGGTCAAACTCCACGGCACCTGGCTCAGTTCAACCAGGAAATCCGCCAACCCAGCCGCGCCGCCTTCCACGAGTATCCGACCTTTCTCGGCCGACGATGCCCGGGTTTCACCGCCCCCGCCCAGCGGCACGTGCAGATGCCACGGTCGGACGTAGAAGACCTTCCCCTTCGCGATCGATTCCACCATGGGCCGGCCGACGGGGAGATCCTGCAGCTTGTCGGCGTGCACGAGGTCCGATCGCAGGTGCATCATCCGGCACGTCTCCGATTCTCCGCCGTGGTCCGAAGGATGTTCAATGACCGCCGCCGCCTCTTTCGAGAGCGGGCCGGCCGTGATGCACACGAACGCCCGCCGCGAAGGATCGGTGCGGTCGAAGTGCTCTCGCAGAGTGGCGCGCATCGCGTCGGTGTTCCCGCCGTGGCCGTCCACCAGGACGATCTTGCGGATACCGTCCTCCTCCAGCGCCTGGATGATGTCCAAGAGCGTCAGCATCAGCGTCCGCACGCTGATCCGGCAGGCAAAGGGGAACGGCTTGAAGTTGACATTGTTGCCGATCGGCAGCGTTGGATACATCAGGGCGCGAGCCGAACGCCGGTTGGCCAGTTCGACCGCCCCGCGGCACAGGGCATCGCACTGGTAGAAATCCGTGCCGTACGGGAGGATCGGCCCGTGCGGCTCCGTGGAGGCCACGCCCAGCACGACCACCTCCGCCCGAAACTCGCGGACCTGGTCGATCGTCATCTCCTGAAGAATCCCTGAAATCATGCTATCTGCTCCTTGGTCGCCGAAGTATAACTTCGACGTGCAGAACATGAACTACTACATCTCCTCCGATATTGAGGGCCTTACCGGGTTTGGCCACGCCGGGCTGACCGACGATCAAATCCTGCTCGCGCACATGACTGCCGTCGCTGAAGGTCTGGCATCCGCTGGTGCAGGCGAGACATCGCTCACATCGTTTCACGGCATTCCCAGTGGTTTGCCCGCGCATGTCAAGCCCGTCCGGCGGAGCGATCCCCGCGAGTTTGATCTGCCGCAGTTGACATCTGGGCACGCTGGACTGCTGCTTCTGGGCTTTCATGGGCTCTATCCGGGATCCTGGGGGCATTCGTACAAGTACAAGAACCTTTATCTCAACGGCCAGAAGTGCGGCGAGCACACGATCCAGATTCTGCTGGCGGCCAGCAAGGGCGTGCCAACCGTCCTGTATGCCGGAGATGACCGCTCGATTCCCGAGGCGCAAGGGCTTGTTCCAGGCCTCACGATCGTCAGCACGCGTCCCGGCCAGCGAGGCGACGAAGGCCCGATCGATCAGGCCGTGCTGGACAAACTGCGCATCGCCGCGGCAGGGATTGTGGGTAAACGCATTGCGCCCCCTGAGATCCCGCAGTCGCTTACACTGGGGGTTCCTTTCCGCACCGACCTTGCCGCCCAGTTTGCCAACGAACTGCCCTACCCGACAATCCGCGATGGCCGAATCGTCTCCCGCAAGGCGGACAACTTCGCCGACATCTACTCATTTCTGATGGATTGCTTCGACTGCACAAACCGCGCCAGGAAGGTCCATGGTCCGGAACCATATGACTAATGACTAGGAGAGATCATCTATGGCACAAGTACGATTCGCGGTCGTCGGCTGCGGAGTCATGGGCAATCAACATTCCCGGAATGTCTTTGAGCATCCGGGGGCTCAACTCGTCCGGTTGATCGATATCGACCGCGCCCGCGCCCAGTCCCTGGCGGCCGGCTACAGCAATGTGCCGGCCTCGACGGACTTCCAGGATGCCCTTCGAGATGACATTGACGCCGTCGTCCTCGCCGTGCCTCACGCCTTGCACCGCGAGTATTCCATCGCCGCCATGCGAGCCGGCAAGCACGTGATGATCGAAAAGCCCATCTCCGTCAGCGAGCCCGAGGCGCTGGATATGATTGAGGCCTCACGCCAGTGCAAGCGCATCCTGCAGGTCGGCCATGTGCTCCGCTTCTACCCGGCCAACCTGCTGATCAGGCAGATCGCTCAGAGCGGCCAACTCGGCAGGCTCTTTCAGGTTCGCTACCACGCCGAGCACTTCCCCGACCTGTCGCGGCGGATGTGGATGGCCGGTCCCGATGAGGGCGGCGTGATCATCGGGGGCGCCATCCATCACACCGATCTATTGGCCTGGTGGGCCGGGCCAATTCGGGCGGTCCGCGCCTATGGCCAGACGATCCGTCCGATGTACCTGCAAACCCACATGCACGACCACGCCCTGATCGTCTACGAGTTTGCCAGCGGCGCCACCGGCGAGTCGTGCTACTCCGTCTCGACGCACAGCAAGGGCCTGCCGTACACGGAGGCCATGCTCAGTTTCGAATACGGCACGGTCATCCTCACCGCCGGTACCGGCGACATTCACCTCAACAACCAGGCGCCGGTGCTGCAGTACGAGCCGGGAACCCACAAAATCCAAGCCAGCAACGACTGGGGCGTCGGCCTGCAGAACGAGCTGGAGGCGTTTCTCGCTGCCCTGGCCGGCGAGCCGCTGCGCATCACGCCCGAAGAAGCGCTCTATGCCATCCGCGTGGCCGTCGCCGCCCGGCGATCGGCGGAGGCAAGTGAACCGGGCGTTCGGGTCGAGGTGCCAGCGATGCAGCCCTGACGAGTGCCCAGTTTGCCAGAAGGTACGCAGCGGTCCGCTGCGTCATGTGGTCGCCAGCTTCAGGCCGCCGCACATGCGGACCGCGGGGCGGTAGCAGCAGGTGGACTCGGTCACTATCATGACCGCAATGCGCTTTGCCACCGTCTGCCTCACCATCACCTTAACGCTTGCTCTACTGATGGGGACCGTTATGGGACAAACCACTGGTCCTGCCGAGTTGGCTCAACTGAACAAGACGACGCCCGGCGCTGCGCAGCTCACCGCCTGGTTCGCCGATGGCACGGCCGTTGCGCTCCCGGATCCCGGCCGCGATGGGGCCATGGTGATCCCCGATGGAGCGGCCGCCATCGGTGTGATCTGGCCGGTCCGACACGTCGTCGATGGCGTAACGCTCTCTGGCCTGGCCCAGGTGGGCGAAGTGCAATTGCAGGTCCATGACGGCCGGCGCTGGCTGGCCTGGCCCGCGCAATTGCAGCAGCACGACAGCGAAGTCCGCATGTCGTTCGCGCCGGTTGCCACGGATCGCCTGCGCGTGAGCCTGCGAGACTCGCGGATTACCGGCATCCAGGTCTATCCCTACTGGCCCGCCGCCGGCACTGACGGCGGCGTTGCCTGGCCCGATCTGGTCACCACAACCAGGCTCCAGCAGCAACTGCTGGAATCGAAGGATGAGCCTTCGTTCGAGGTCCTGGGCCTCCACGGTCTCTCAATGCCGATCTGGGCGACGATGGGCCTGAAAGACGGGGCCGGCGAGCAGGCCGTCTGGTGGGATGGGCAGATCCACGCTGCCGGCGGGCGACTGCTCGTTCGCGTCGGCAGGCAACCCATCTACCTGGCACAGGTGCGCGACACGCTTCGGCGCGAGCTGATTGACGGCTACCTCCCCGGCATCGTTACACGGGCCCAGGTCGGTCCGATCGAGCTCAGGCAGACCACGTTCACCGTGTCGGTCGGCCAGACACCGGCCCTGTGGCTGCGCGTGGAGCTCAGAAACACATCAACGCAGCGATGGCAAGATGAGCTGGGCATTGAGGCGCGCAACCGTCCCAACGACAAGGTGAATCACCGCTGGGCGTGGTCAGGAGGCATCCTTTCGCGCGACGACCGAGCTTATGTACTGACCAATTCCGGATCTTCGTTCGTCGCACCCTCCACAATCACCATGCCCCTGGCGCTGGAGCCGGGTCAATCCTTGGCCGTCGATCTTGTGGTCCCAATCGGGTTGGTGTCGGCCGACCAGGCTGGCGAACTCATCAAGATGTCATACGACCAGGCACTCACCCAGTTCAGGACCTATTGGGCCGGCATCCTCGCGCTGGCCATGAAGATTGACGTGCCCGAGGCGCGCCTCAACAACATGTATCGCAGTATTCTGGCCCAACTCTTCATCAATGCCGAGGGTGATCTGATGCCCTACGGTTGCGAGCCGTCGGCGTACGACAACGCGTTCTACGGCGTGGAGGAAGGCTACGCGATGCTCGCTCTGGGCATGTTCGGCTTCGGCCCCGATGCCCAGCGATACATGGACGCAACCTACCTGACCAGCGCGTTCCTGGCCAAAGTTCCCGAGCACAAGACCTACGAGGACCGTCACCAGCAGTACCGCAATGGTCTCTCGCCCATGTACGCGATCGAGCTGTACCGCCTGACGCACGACAAGGTGTGGATCGGCAAACACACCGACCTGTTCAACCAGTGCGCCCAGTGGACCATCGCCGCTCGCCGATCGACGATGGACCAGGAGGACGGCAAGCGGCCGTTGCACTACGGCCTTTTGCCAAAGTGGTCCTACGGCGGCGACATCGCTGACGAGATGTGCTACCCGTTCTACTCCAACTTCGCCTGCTGGCGCGGCATGCAGGATACGGCTTGGCTGATGAACGATCTGGGCAATAAGGAGCTGGCCGACCGCTATGCTCAAGAGGCCAAAGACTACTACCAGACCCTGATGAACGTGGTTGATGCAGTCTACGAGAAGGATCGCACGCCCCCGTGCCTGCCCCCGCACGTATACGCCAAGGGCCCGGCCGGCGAGGAGTATTACCAGCTCTTCGCGGGGTGTATCCTTGACCTGTTGCCCTTTGAGTTCGCCGACAGACGAGCGGACTACATCGGCAACTTCCTGGTGGCCGACAACCGCGAGTTCTGCCTCCTGCCGCGCTTCCGCCGCGACGCCGGCCCCGGCGGCCTCGATGCGCTCTATGGCATGGGCCGCGTGCTCACGTGCCTGCACCAGGATCGCATCAACGAGTTCCTGCTGGGCTTCTATGCATTCCAGGCATTCAACCTGGAGCACACGTGCTTCAGCTCGCGCGAGACCAACGCCATCTATTCCAGCGACCTGCACCTGCGGACCGAGTTCAAAGTGCCGGCGATGAGCGACCCGCTGCCCTGTTCGTCGGCCGTCTCCCTCATCTTCCTGCGCCACCTGCTGCTGACCGAACAGACCAAAGGCGCTGGCCAGTTCACCGGTACGCTGCTGCTGCTTCCCGCCGCCCCGCGGCGTTGGCTCGCCGACGGGCAGCGCATCACGGTTGCGGATGCCCCGACACACTTCGGGAAGGTGTCGTACGAGGTGCGATCGCAGCTATCCAGCGGCCGGATCACCGCCGAGATACGGATGCCGGACAAGTCCGAATGCCAGGCCGTCACGCTTCGCCTGCGCCATCCCGACGGCAAAGCGCCGAAGGCCCTCACCATCAACGGCAGGGATTCAGAGATCGAGACAGTCAAGAATGAGTACATCGAAATCGCCCACCCGGCCGGTGCCTATGTCATTGAGGTACGGTATTGACTGGTTCGGGAATCTGGTCCTGGTTGTTCGATGCAATGCCGTTTCGTACCATCGCGACGTAATTCACGATCCTTTGGACCACCTGGAGACAGGCATACTATGAAAATCGGTGTCACTGGCGCCACTGGCAAGATTGGTCGCTGGCTCGTGCGCGAATTGCTGGACCGAGGCCATACCATCCGTGCGATGGTCCGGCCGATGCGGGATGGTTTCTGGGGCAACACTGCTTCCGCGGTCGAGGAGCTGCGCTCCTGGGGCGCGGAACTTTTCCCGGCCGACTTTGCCGACGACCAGAGCCTTAAGGACTTTGCCACCGGGATCGAGGTGCTGGTTCACAACGGCTATCACCATGTGGATGAAGACCACTTCCCCGTCGAGTGGACCAACCTGAATATCCTCGCCAGCATCAAGCTCTACGATGCCTTCTGGCGCAGCGGCGGCCGGCAGATCCTCTTCATCAGCTCCGGCGCGGTCTATGGCCGGGGTCCGATCTACGAAGAGCAGCGCTTCGGCCCAACCACGCTGCCCATTGACGAGCGCACCATGCGTGCTCCTCGCGGCCTGTATGCGGTCTACAAAAGCTGCATTGAGGATGCGACGGTCACGTTCAAGACCGTGCACGGTCTGGCCGCCTCCACCTCGCTGCGTCCCGCGGGCGAGGGCGTCGGCGAACTGCTGGGCTTCCGTTGCTACGACACCAAAGGCGCCTTTGCCGATGAGGTGCGACGGCTGCTGGCCGGTGAGGAAGTGACGTTGAAGCTGCCGCCCCAGATTGTGTGTGTGGATGGCCGTGACCTGGGCATCGGCTGCGATCTGCTGATCCGTCAGGGGCTCTCCAACCCGACATCGATCGCCGACTGGTACATCTGCTCCAATCGCCCCATCTCTGCCCAACGCTTCCAGGAAGTGTTCCGCGAGGTGTTTGGCAGCGTGAAGCTTCGGGTGGAACTGCTGCCTCAGGGGCGCATGCTCGGCGACGCGCTGCTTACCGGCATGGGGTACCAGTCCCGCGGATCGGAGCGTACCCTGCGCGACCACCTGCATGATTTGGCGGCCAAACTGGGCGTACCGCCACGCGGCTGAGCAAACGCAGGCGGCCACCCATCATCTCATCCATTCCAGCGTGGTAGCCCCTATCCGCTGTCCGCGCGTTCCTGCCCGACCCCTCTCATTCGCCATCCGGGCTATCTATGTCGTGCTATTTCAGTGCTGCCTCAATCGCTCCCACCAGTGCTGCGTCGTCCGGCTGCACTCTGTTCCCGAACCGTCCGATCAGGTTCCCATCTCGATCCACCAGGAACTTCTCAAAGTTCCACGCGATATCCCCCTTCGAAAGCGGCTTGCTTTCCTGTGCCGTCAGGTACTCAAACAGCGGCGCAATATCCTTCCCTTTCACGCTCACCTTGGCGAACATTGGGAAATCCACGTGGTACGTCGCCTCGCAGAACTCCTTGATCTGGGAATTCGACCCCGGCTCCTGCCCTCCGAAGTTGTTCGCCGCGAACCCCATCACCACCAGTCCCTTGTCCTTATACTTCGTGTAGAGTTTCTCTAGCCCATCATATTGCGGCGTATTCCCGCACTTGCTCGCCACATTCAGAATCAGCAGTACCTTCCCCTTGTACGTCGCCAGGCTCAAATCCTTCCCCTCGATGTTCTTCACCGTGAAGCTCTGTACATTCTGCTTGTCGGACGTCGCGGCCGCCGGCGCGGGGGTCGTATTGTCCGCCGCTGCGATTGCCACGGCCACCACCATTCCCAACATCCAGATCGTCATTCTCATTTTCAGTCTCCTCGAATACAAACGGTCTTCGCGCGGACGGCCCCACCGCCAATCATAGGCGGGCAAAGAATCTCCCATGCGGGAGAGGAAAGCCACGAGCTGCCACTGGCATCCGAATCTGTGTTGGATAGCATGAGCCAAATCATGCATCTGATCACACTCAGCTTTGACGATGGGTTTCGCAGGTCCTGCATCGAGGTCGCACGCATCTACGAGCAGTTCGGCCTCAAGGCCTGCTTCAACGTCATGGCTACCGGAGTGATGGCATCCGACAAGTATGGCGATGTGGCCAAGGGAGATTTTGCCCTGTGGAACGAACTCGCGGCCCGCGGCCACGAGATCATGCCCCATGGCTACCGGCACGCCGATAAGTCGGCCCTGTCCTTCGCGGAGGGGCGCGATCTGATCCTGCGCTGCCTGGACGTGTTCGACGAAAAGCTCGCCAGCTTCGAGCGCAAGGATGCGGTATTCAACTTCCCCTACAACCGGACCACCCCGGACTTGGAGCAGTGGCTGCCCACCGTCGTTCGCGCTTTTCGCGGCGGGTTCGCCGAGGCCGGGCTCAACCCGCTGCCCAGTCTCCAGATGAAGGCAATCCGCACCACCGGCTTCGGCCCGGAAAACTGCGAGGCCCATCTCGATGACTGCATCGAGAAACTCATGGCCCGGCCGGATGGCTGGCTGCTCTACAACACCCACGGCCTGGACGAGGAAGGCTGGGGGCCCATCGGCGCAAAGTACCTGGCACGCCTGCTCGAGAAGCTTGTAAAGCGCGACGACGTGCGCCTCATCCCGGCGGCCGTAGCGCTGAACGCCGCCAACCACTAACCGCTTGCTCGACGACCCCCGAAAAGACCGGCGCGCCAGCTCATGGGTGCTGGTTGCATTGCTTGCATCAGCTAACTAGCATTCGTCCCTTGGATTGAAGGCAAGACGCTGCCATGAAACGGTTGCTAACCATCATCTTTGTCGCGATCGGTGCAGGATGCACCGTGGGGAAGGACTATCAACGCCCGAAGCTTGAGGTTGAGAAGACCTATGGTCAGGCGGCAGCGACCCAGCCAACGTCTGAGCCCGCGGACGCGCAGCAGTGGTGGAAGACTCTGAACGACCCGATGCTCGATGAACTGGTGGCTCGTGCGATCAAGAGCAATCTGGATCTCAAGATGGCGGCGGCCCGGCTGCGCGAAGCGCGCGCCTATCGGCAGGTGGTGGGCGCGGATCAGTATCCTCAGTTGAGCGTCGGCGCCGGCTATACGCGGGAGCGATTGAGCAAGAACGCTGCGCCCTACAACGCGTTTAATGCGCCCGACTTCCCGTGGGCCTTTGATGTGTACAACGTAGGCTTCGATGCTTCCTGGGAAGTCGATCTGTTTGGCGGGACCCGCCGGGCTGTTGAGGCGGCAAACGCGGATGTTCAGGCAAGGACCGAAGCGCAGCGTGGTGTGATGCTGAGCGTGATCGGCGAGGTCGGCCGCAATTACGTTGAGTTGCGCGGGTATCAGCGCGGAATGGCGATTGCCCGGGACAATCTGATCCTGCAGCAGGAGGCATTGCGCCTCGCGACGGATCGGCAGACCAGCGGATTGGGCACAGATCTGGATGTGGTGCGGGTGCAGGCGCAGCTTGCCACAACACAGTCGATGATACCGCAGTTTACCAGCCAGCAGTGGCAGGCCATCCATCGCATCGCGGTGCTGCTGGGCGAGGATATCGAGCCGGTGGGGAAGCAGTTGATCGAGGCCAAGCCCATTCCGGTGCCGCCGCAGACGGTGCCGCTCGGGGTGCCGGCGGAACTGTTGCGGCGCAGACCCGACATTCGCATGGCAGAACGCCAACTCGCCGCGGCATCAGCGCGGACGGGGATGGCAGAAGCGGATCTGTATCCGCATCTGCAGATCGGCGGGCAATTTGGGCTGACGGCCGACCGTGGCAGCACATTCTTCCAGCGCGACAGCCGTGGCTACAGCATCGGGCCGTCGATAAGCTGGCCGATCTTTGATGGCGGGCGCGTACGGGGCGTGATCAAGGTGCGATCGGCGCAGCAGGACCAGGCGATGATTGCATACGAGGCGACGGTCCGGCGGGCGATCGCCGAGGTACGCGATGCGCTGGTCCAGTTCACCCAGGAACACCTGCGGCGCCAATCGCTGGTGGAAGCCGAAAAGGCGAATGCCAGCTCGGTGACAATGTCGCAACAGTTGTACACCAAGGGCCTGAGCGACTTTCTGGGTGTGCTTGATGCCCAGCGGGCACTGCTGCTGACGCAGGATGCGGTGGTGCGCAGTGAAATGACCGAATCAACGGCACTGATTGCCGTATACAAGGCGCTGGGCGGCGGATGGGAAGATGTGCTGCCCGAGAAGCCGACCACCCAGGCAAGCACGAAGTAAGGCGAAAGATATGTCCCAGACTTCAGAGAAGAGTGTTCCTGTTGAGGAAGAGGAAGAGCAGAAGCCGGCGTTCCGAAAAACCGTTGGGCTGGCAATCCTCGGGATCGTGGTTGTGGCGCTGCTGATCGGCGGCGCGCTCTATTACCTCCACGCGATGAAATACGAATCGACCGATGATGCGGCCATCGAAGGGAATGTTGTCCCGGTTAGCGCGAAGGTAAGCGGGAGAGTGCTGGAAGTGCTGGTGGACGACAACCAGGAAATAGCCCCCGGCACGGTGGTGGCGAAACTTGATGCCAGGGATTTCGAAGCGCGGCTGGAACAGGCCAAGGCCGCACACGATGTGGCACTGGCGAAGCTGGAAGTGGCGCGGACGGCGGTGGAACTGACCCGCGCAAACACCGATGCGCAACTGAGCGATGCCGTGGCGGGCGTGGAAGCCGCCAAGGCGACCGTTCAGGCCCGCGAGTCTGATCTGGCGGCCGCTCGGGCGGACGTCTCGGCGGCCGAGGCAGAAAACGCTCGCCGCCAGGCCGATCTCAAACGCTACGAGCAGGTGGATCAGCGTTTGGTGGCGCAGCAGCAGGTGGATGCCGCGCGGTCGGCGGCCGAAACCGCCCGGGTGATGCTCAATACCGTGCAGAAACACGTAACTGCGGCGGAGTCGGCCGTTAGCGAAGCTAAGGCAAAGGTGACGCAGAAAGAGGCCACAGTGGCCGCTGCCAGGACCGGTCCGCAGCAGATCGCCTCCGCGCAGTCGCAAGTCAGTAGCGCCCAGGCGGCCGTCGCACAGGCGAAAGCGGCACTGGATGCGGCACAGCTCGACCTCTCCTATACGACGATCACGGCGCCATGTGGCGGCCGGGTGGCACGCAAGAGCATCCAACCAGGGCAGTATATGCAGGTAGGCCAGGCCATGATGGCGGTCGTGCAGCCGGATGTGTGGGTGGCGGCGAACTTCAAGGAAACACAGATCACGCGGATGCGCACAGGCCAGGAAGTGGACATCAGCGTTGACGCGTACCCGGGCAAAGAGTTTCGCGGCAAGGTCGCCAGCATCCAGGCGGGAACCGGGGCGCGATTCAGCCTGCTCCCGCCGGAGAATGCCACCGGAAACTACGTGAAGGTCGTGCAGCGGATACCGGTGCGGATTGAGTTCGATGGTGATGAACACGCGCAATATTTGTTGGCTCCCGGGATGTCGGTTGAGCCGCACGTGCACGTTGGCGCAGATCAGGATCAGCGGCCGGCGCCCATAGCGATACCGGCTCAGGCAACAATAAAGCCCTGATCTTCGAACGACGCAAAACTGTCTCATGACCGAAGCCGCATCCCAATCTCTTCCATTGCACCATGTCCAGTGGCGCTCCAGCACCAGCCCCTGGCTGATCGCGGCCGCCGTGATGTCGGCGACATTCATGGAGGTGCTCGACACCACCGTGGTCAACGTCTCACTACCGCACATCGCCGGCAACCTGTCCGCCGGGACGGAAGAAGCCACTTGGGTGCTGACAAGTTATCTGGTCGCCAACGCCATCGTGCTGCCCGCGACTGGCTGGCTCAGCAGCTATTTCGGCCGCAAACGCTTCCTGATGACCTGCATTATCATCTTTACACTCGCCTCGGCACTGTGCGGGGCTGCCACCAGCCTGCCGATGCTGATCTTCGCCCGCATTCTGCAGGGCATCGGTGGTGGTGCACTGCAGCCGATCTCGCAGGCGATCCTGCTGGAGAGCTTCCCGCCCAGGAAACGTGGTGTGGCGATGGCGGTGTTCGGGCTGGGGGTGGTGGTCGCGCCGATCATCGGGCCGACGCTGGGTGGCTGGATCACCGACAACTACTCCTGGCGCTGGGTGTTCTACATCAACCTGCCGATTGGGATTGCCGCCGTGGCGCTGGTCGAATCATTCATCCAGGACCCGCCATACCTGAGTCATGGCCGCAGTCGCACGATCGATTACATTGGCTTTGGTCTGCTGGCGATATGGGTTGGCGCCCTGCAGATCATGCTCGACAAGGGACAGCAGGAGGATTGGCTCGAGTCACCGTTCATCCGCACGCTCCTGGTGATCGCAGCCTTGGGCCTGGTGGCGTTCGTGATCTGGGAACTCATGGTCGAGCACCCGATCGTGCATCTGAAGATCCTGAAGAACCGCAACTTCGCTACCGGCACAGCGCTGATCACGATCGTGGGCGTGGTCTTGTATGGTTCGATTGCGCTGCTGCCGCTGTTTCTGCAGCAATTGCTGGGCTACTCCGCCCTGGACAGCGGTCTGGCGATCAGTCCGCGCGGCGTGGGCTCGCTATGCATGATGTTGATGATCGGTCGACTCATCGGCGTCATCGATGCCCGACTGCTGGTGACGTTCGGATTTGGTCTTCTGGGCATTGCAACACTGCAGTTTGCCCATCTGAGTATGGTCATCGCACCGACGAACATCGTGTGGCCGAACGTATTCAGCGGTGTGGCACTGGCGTGCATCTTCGTGCCGCTGACCACCCTGACGATGGGAACGCTGCCGAACCACGAGTTGGGCAACGCCACCGGTCTGTTTAACCTGATGCGCAACCTCGGTGGCTCCATGGGCATCGCCCTGGTGACGACGCTCCTCTCGCGCGGGGCGCAGATCCATCAGGTGGGATTGGTGGCGCATCTCACGCCGTATGACTATGCCTATCAGCAGCGGCTCGCGCAGATCACCTCGGGGCTGGCGCCAAAGATTGGGGAACTGGCCGCCAGTCAGCAGGCGCAGGCCGGTGTCTATGGCGAAGCACTGCGGCAGGCGGTTCTCCAGTCGTATGTGGATGACTTCCGCCTGATGGCTGTGATGTGCCTGCTGTGCATTCCCGCCCTGCTGCTCTTCCAACGCCCGGTGCATGCGCCTCTGCCGGGGGCAGCGCACTAGAGTCGGTCATGCATGGGTCTGTTCGAGTCGATTGGCTATTGCGCGGCGCGGTTTGCCATTAAACGCGGATCGAGGATTACCCGGCGGCGCTTGAGCAGGTGCTGTAGCGCCGGCACATCCAGCCGGCGCAGCGCCTTGCCGCCGGTGCGGATGAGCATGGCCGCGGCGGCGCCGGCCGCCTCCCCGGTGACCGCGCACGCCGGAATCACCCGCGTGATGTCCCAGGCATCGTGGGCCGAAGACATGCATCGACCCACTGCCATCAGGTTAGCCGTCTTCACGCCTGTCAGTGCACGCAATGGAATGCAGTAGACCGGCCCTGACCTGCGCCAATGGCCGATCATGCCGACGGTGTCGTGAAAGAAAGTGCGGTCATCCTTCTCGTGCAGCTCGATCTCGCCCACCAGGCGGCGGGTCATGCGGAACGACGCGATCGCGGGCGGCCGCAACATGTGGATCTGCGGGTCGTTTCGCTGGGTGCGCATCTGACCGATACGCTTCTGCATCTCCTGGTTGCTGGTGATGTGCATCTGCGACGCATCGCGCGAATCACGCAGGGCGAAGCCGCGACTCGTTCCCTTGGGCAATGATCGAGCCATGAAATCAAAGTCCTGGCTATGAGGCACCAATTCAACATTCTTCTTGCCATCGGTGGCATAGAACCAGCCGCAGGGAACGTTCACATCGCAGTGAGCGAGGGTTTCGCCGGCCGCCATGCACACATCGGCATCGCCGGAGGCATCGATGACCGCCTTGCATGACAATGCAGAGCGCCCGCCCTTGTCCTCGATGATGACGGCATCGATGCGGTCGCCGCGCTTGTGGACACCGCAGAAGCGTGTGTCGTAGAGCAGTTCAATGTGCTGCTTCAGGGCCAGATGCTCCATTGCCAGAGCATATGTGGCGGGGTTGAAACCGGTGATGTATCGCTGCGCGGCGCGCTGCTCGATCGGTGCGGCATGCTTCCAGCAGTCGGGGATATCCCGTCCGCCGCTGGTGCTGTCTTGCGACCCGTCACGGACCGAAAGTTTCAGCAGCGACTCGGCCAGACCTGCCGAAACCTTGTGGCCCATGCCATCGCACAGCGGCAGGTAAACGATGATATTGCCCAGCGTGGCCAGGCCACCCAGGGCGTATTCCTTTTCGATCAGGCAAGTCTTCGCCCCTTCGCGCGCCGCCGCGACGGCGGCTGCCACACCAGCAATGCCGCCGCCAACCACGATTACATCGTAGCGATCGCGAACCGCCAAACGCCTCTGCGGCTCAACCACATAACCTGCCATTGGCTACTCCTTCGTCCACGCTCGGGCCACACCTGTCAACGTGCCATTCTGACTCGATGTCAGCGAGGCGGCAATAGGCGAGCAGGCGCTGGCCGAAGTTGCCGCAAGGTCGTACCTTACGCCGGCCGTGCGTTTGGCTTCGATCATCCTCATCATCAGCATCCTCTGGATCGGCTGGCTCGCTATGATGCTGGTCCATGAGACCGGCCATGTTCTTGGCGCGATTGCATCGGGCGGAACCATTCGCCAGGTCGTCTGGCATCCGATGGTCCTCTCCCGCACCGATGTCGAGCCCAACCCACACCCTCTGATCGAGCTCTGGGCGGGTCCGATCATTGGAAGCCTGCTGCCAACCATCGTGGCCAGCATCTGCCTGGCATTTCGACTGCGCAGCGCATACCTGATCTGGGTTGTCGTCGGCTTTTGCCTCACTGCCAACGGCGCATATATCGGCATCGGAGCGTTTGACCCGGTTGGCGATGCCCGTGAAATGGTTGCCCATGGCATGCCACGCTGGACGCTTGCGCTCTTCGGCTTCATCGCGGCCGCCGCCGGCGTGTGGATCTGGCACAACATCAGCCCACACCTTGGTTTTGGCCCGGCCCCCGTTCCCGTCAACCCTCACCACACTTGGGGGGTGTTTGCCATCGCGTTGCTGCTTACCGCGATCGGCTTAGTAATCGGCAATCCCGGCAGCCCGTAGGGCAGGGCAATGAACCGGCAGAGAGCTTTGCATGTGCTCATTCGCTGGCCCGGCTGATTGGCCAACCAGAAAGGCTAGCCGGCTTGACTCGCCTCCACGGTATCTTTGTCGAGGAAGAAGGATCCGGCGAGCCAGGCGGCGGCGCCCAGCAGCATGGCTGCGCCCACCGCGACGAAGCCGGCGTTCATGTTGCCGTTGAAGCTGTCGGTGATCTTGCCGATGACTGGAGGGCTGATGGCATCGCCAAGCAGGTGAATGACGAAGATGTTCATGGCAAACGCGGTGGCACGGACGGCCGGGGAGGTGACGTTCGCCAGGGCGGCGTTGCTTGGGCCCGTGTTGAAGAAGATCAGGAACTCGGCGAGGAAGATGAAAACCCACGCCAGCGGGAATGGCGCGTAGAGAACGCCCAGGAAGAAGGGAAAGGCGAGGGTCAGGCTGACGGCCGAGACGGCGAAGTACGCGCCGCGGATTTTCGTTCGCAGCTTGTCGGCGACCACGCCGCCGATGAGGGTGGCGCTAAAGCCAGTGACGACGGTGATGCCGCCGAAGATCAAGGCAACCGAATCGGTGGTGCCGACGCCGCGGAAATCGTGGATGTACTTGGGCATCCAGAAGGCGATGCCGCCGATGGCGAAGGTCAGGGCGGTCATGCCGACGCAGTTCAGAACATAGGAACGGTTCCTCAGCAGGCTCAGGTACTCCTGCATGGTGGCTTTGTGCCGCACCTGCTGCACGCGCGAAGGTTCGCGCATGAACAGAGCCCAGACGCCCAGGATGATGCCGGGAATCACCATGGAGAAGAAGGCCCAGTGCCAGGTGGCGATGCGCTGGCCGAGGCCACCTACGGCATAGCCGATGGCGCTGCCGACGGGAATGGCCATGTAGAAGTAGCTCATCACCTTGCCGCGCTCCTCCACGGGATAGAGGTCAGAGATGATGGTTGGGGCAAGAGGAGCGTAGGCGGCCTCGCCGACACCGACGAAGATGCGGGTCAGCAGGAGAAGCATGTAGGTGTGGGCGAGGCCCGTCGCGCCGCTGGCAAGCGACCAGAGGATTACGCCAATGCCGATGATCACCCAGCGTCGATAGCGATCCCCCATGAGGCCGAAGACCGGCGAGAGGACCATGTAGGAGATGAGGAAGGCGGTCTGGAGGTAACCCATCTTCTCGTCGGCAGACGGGTCGTTGGGAAGCAGTTCCTTCTGGATGGGCACGACGACGCTGGCGATGATGTAGCGGTCAATGTAGTTGACGAGATTGATCAGCAGGAGCAAGCCGAGCGAGATGCGGGCAAAGCGGCGAGTGTCGATCGTCGGCATATGAATAGAGTAGACACGGTCGATGGGCTTGTCCAAGGGATGGTGCCTTTGTCAGGACGTATGCAGATCTTTTCGCAGGTAGATTGTCGGCCAGTCCGGCTCTTTCGCGGCCGCGTTCTTTCCTGGCGGATCGATCCCCGGCGCCAGCGCCTTGGCGGTTACCTCCATCAGCAACCAGATGTCCAAGCCCATGTACACCGGAGGGAGAGGGGCGAGGCGTTTCTGGCAGCGGCGGAACAGGCTGCGCGCGCCGGAGGCATTCCCTCGCTTCATATGTTCAAGCGACACCGCGCACTGAATGAGGCCTTGATAGAAGAGCTTGTGGTTCCCATCTGCACGTTTCCAGAGATCCTCCCAGACCTCGTGTGCCTCGAAGTAGCGTTGCTGGTTGAACAGGGCGATCCCTTCAACGTAACGCTTTCGTTCCTCTGGTGGCTGTTTCTGGATTTCTGACATTGGTTGCCACGCTATGAGCGGCAGGCCTCGCGTGCCAGTTCCGCCCAGCGCGCGATGCGCTCGGGTTTGCGTTGCACCGTATGCACATCCTTCATGACCAGTTCCAGGTTGGTGCCGTGTTTGCGGCACAGGTCAACCGTGTGCTGCAGATCAGCTCGAATGGCGGCCTCATCAAAACACTCGGTGCTGATCAGGGTCGGGTTGGGCTTGCGGCAGAAGACATATTTCCCAGCCAGTTCCCGGGCCATGAACTCCTCGTCGCACCACGGCGACACGGATACCTTCCGCAGGTTTCGCAATCCCTTGACGATGTGCCAGCGGTTGTGCACGGGTTCGCAGCAGCCGTAGTACGACAGGCCGAACTTTTCGGTCAGCGATCTCTGGTATGGGAAGATGAACTGGCCGAACATCTCCGGCCCCACGCCCACGGTCTCCTGCGATTCCGAGAGCACCCACGTGTCCTGCATGCGCACCTGGCCGTTCATGCCGGCATGCGGTAGTTCCTTTGTATAGGCGACAGACCCCGAGCCGACATAATCGTTCTCGTTGTTCAAGCTCAAGAGGTCTTCTTTCTCCAGCCAGCTTGCGAAGGCAAGATGGTCATCGTGCAGGAACTTCATCAGCCGATGCAGCCCCTCTGGATCATCGATCATGTAGAGCATGAGCTGTTCCAAGCCGATCAGGTCGATGGCAACCCAGGTCATGCCCATGGTCCACCAATAGGTGCCGCGCATGCGCACCGGGAGGATATCGCCCAGCGTCTCTTCCAGGTGCTTCTTCCAGGTGAGCGTGGCGTCGCGATCGACGCTGAACTTACGCTTTTGGAGTTTGGCGAAATCCTCCTGCAGGTTCTTCAGCGGCGGCTCCCAGATGCGCGAGCCCATGATGCCATCGTGACTGCCGGAGGTGGACTTGGCGCTTACCCCATACGAACCTGGATCCACCTTCCAATTGCAGTTCAAGTACGGCTCAACCACCCAGTCATCCTTGACTACCTCGAACTGGTAGACCGAGGAACGCAAGCCCAACTCCAGATCGCGTGCCCACTTTTCCTGGCACTGGAGCATGGGCGTGATGGGGTTCTCGTTGTTGCCACCAAGGCCGCCGACCTCGATCAGCACCATCGGCGCGCCGCTCTGCAGGGCGTTATGGCGAAGCCAGCGCCGCTTGCGTGCGAGGTTGTCATCCGACGAAGCGATCTGCCGCACTCTCTGCGCCAGCGGCCGGAGAATGGCGAGATCGGACGAAGTGGCCACATATGTGCTGCTCATGGGTTACCTTATTTCAGGAACAGTTCGATCACCGGTATGGTCACGTTCGGACGCAGTTGCGGAAGGTTGATGGTCAGCGATTCCTGGGCGGTTACGCCAGCCTGACCGGCGTGCCAATCGCTGAGCCCGAGCCCGACCTCACTGCCATCGTGCAGAAGTTGGGCGTACTCAACCCGCTCGCCGTAGGCCTTGCCGTCGAGGAACAGGTGGGCGTATGGCCAGGAGAGCATGTGCACGTAGAGCCGTTTCTTCTCGGGGTTGTACGTCAGGCGGCAGTCCTGAGGGGTCTTGAACTCGGGGGGCGCCTGCGTGCAGCCGTAGATGGCGCGGCTGTGGTGGTGCATCCAGTTGCCGATGCCCTTGAGGCGATCCATGGCGCGGTAATCAAACTCGCCGCGGCTGGTCGGGCCAACGTTCAGCAGCAGGTTGCCGCCCTTGCTCACGCAGTCGATCAGGGTCTGGATGAGATTCTCGGTGCTGCGCCAGCTCTGCTCATCGCGGTGATAGCCCCAGGAGCCCGACATCGTCTGGCATGCCTCCCAGACTACGGGCGTGCCATTCACACGGACCCACTCGCGCGGCTGGAACTGCTCGGGGGTCTTGATGTCCCAGCCCTCGGGAAGATCCAGGCGATCGTCGAGGATGATGTGTGGCTGCAGCTTGCGGACCAGCTTGTAGAGCTTCTCGCTTTGCCAGTCATCCCGGCCTTTGCCTGAACCGTCAGGCCTCGGGAAGCTGAAATCGTACCAGAGGATGTCGACTTTGCCGAACTCGGTGAGCAGTTCGCGCGTCTGCTTGTGCAGGTATTCGACGTATTTCGCCTGGCTGCGGTTCTTGTTCATCTCGGCGCGGTTGGCTGCTTCACGGTAGGGGCCGTTGCAGGAGTCGATAATGTACTGGTCATGGTGCCAATCGATCAGCGAATGGTAGAAGCCGACGCGCATGTTCTGATTGCGGAAGGCATCGACCATGGGGTGCAGCAGATCGCGGCCGGCCGGGGTTTTGGTGGCCTTGTAGTTGCCGACTTTGGTGTCCCAGAGGCAGAAACCCTCGTGATGCTTGGTGGTGATGACAAAGTACTTCATGCCGGCGTGAGATGCGGCCTGGGCCCAGATATTGGGATCGTAGAGATCGGGGTCGAAGTGCTTGAAGTACTTGTTGTCATAGACCTCGGTGGGGATCTTCTCGTGATGGCGGACCCATTCGTGCCGCGCCGGCATGGAATAGAGGCCCCAGTGAATGAACAGGCCAAAGCGGTCGTGGGTGAACCATTTCGTATCGCCGGGGGTCTTAAGGGTTTCGAGCATATGTTTCTCCTGTAGGACAAGGATAGCGTGGCATGGTGCAGGACCAAAGTCCAGATGCGTGGCTGCATCGATTCTACGGTGAGGGTGCAGCGGCCAAACCAACGGGCTGACGCCCGCTGCTCTTTGTCGTCGCGCGGGACTCTTTGATCTCGGGCGGTTAAGCTTGAGGGCGAAAGGTAAGCTCATGATGGATATGGCAGTGCTGGTGGTGGCGATGATGGCGGGGCTATTTACGGTCTTGATGTCGGCGACGGCGGCGGAGGGGCCGGTGGACAAACTGCCGGTGATGAAGGCCGCCAGGATTGAGAATGATTTCGAGCTTGATGGCGATCTGACCAAAGCCATCTGGCAGAAGGCGGCGGCGGTTTGTATGGATCGTTCGATCAGGGATGGGTCGGCTCGCACGGATTTGTCCACGACGGTGCGCTGTCTCTGGTCGCCGCAATATCTGTACTTCAGCTATGAGTGCCCGTACGTCAGGCTCACGGTGTTCAAAACGCCATCGCCGCGCAAACGGGATGACCTGTGGGCCAAGGATGTTGTGGAGGCATTCATCGGCCCGGATCTTCAGAAGATCAACCACTATGCGGAATTTGAGGTGTCGCCATCGAACGAGCGGTTGGATCTGCTGATCGATCTGCCTGAAAAGGACTTCAAATGGGACAGTAGATTCCAGTCGGCCGTGAAGGTGGATGAGAAGGCAAAGATCTGGCGGGCGGAATTTCGGATCCCACTGTCGGCTCTGAGCCAGGAGAAACCCAAAGCCGGAACCCAATGGCGTATCAATCTCTTCCGCAATGACCGTGCTACGAAGGTGTTTCTGGCCTGGAGCCCCACACTGACGGATACCACGCACACGCCAGAGCGGTTCGGGATGCTGGAATTCAGCGAGTGACGGTAGCCGTTGCGGTGCGACCGCCTATTCGCCATCGCTGCAATTCTCCCGATAAACGGGCGGCTGGCGATAGCCCCATCCCATCCAGCCGTACGGGTCGGCGTGGAGTTTTGCGGCCAACCCTACTGGGACGTCCACAACGCCCACTTCAGCCGCTGGACCAAGAGCGCAGATCACCTCGCCTTCGGGGCCAACAACATAACTGCCGCCATTGAATCTACCCGCGTGATTCACCACGGCGATGCACACTTCGTTTTCCGCCGCCCGGCAACGGGTGATCATTTCATTGTCGGCACGCGTGCCGCCGGCAAAGCCGAAAGTGTCGGTGGCCAGCGGACAAGCGACAAACTGCGCTCTCATGCTCCGCAGGCAGCGAACCGATTCGGTGATCTCCCGGTCGAAACAGATCATCGCCCCGACATGACATTCTCCCTGGCGGTACGGACGGCGGGCCACGTGGAACTGCCTGCCCGTGGTGAAGCATCCGGTGCCATCCAGTCTCTCAAAGTTACGGCAATGGATCTTGCGGTAGACCCACAGGATCTCACCAGCTCGGCCGATGAACGCCGCAGAGTTATAGATCTTGCCAGCCTCTGCCTGTTCGGAGAACCCCAGCACCACATCCACTTGCAGTTCCCCCGCCAGCCTCCGCACTGCCGTAACATACTTGCCATCGAGCGGCTGCGCGAGAGCCGCCGTCCGCTCAGCGGCGCCGCCGACCTCATCCAATCCGTAGCCATCCAGCACGCATTCGGGTGTAATCAGAAGTTCAGCGCCACGATCGGCCCCCTGGCGCATGGCCGCCAGCAACCGTTCCAGATTCTGGTCCATCGCCCACCTCTGGGTGTGCACCTGACACAAGCCCACGCGTAATGTCGCACCGGCAATCAACGGCTGACTCATGGAAACACCTGCCTCGTTCCGTGCGATCGTAATTGTTCGATTGGGCCCCCGCAACGAGGCCGGGCGAGGAACTATGGACGTGACCGCAGCGTGATTTCCATGATTTGCCAGGTGCTGCGAGGCAACGTCGTAGGCAGGTTGCGTTTCATCATTGCCATCGGCCGGCCATTGGGGTTGGGACGAGAAACCGATTCCGCGTCGATCCCTTCCATGACCGGCACCATCGTCAGCTTGCTTCTATTGGTTATACGCCAGCCGGGCGCGCGGCGGGCGCCGGCGTTGCCCTGCGAAAACACGAAAACCCGTTTTCCGGAAGACAGAGCGCCCGTGGCGATCTCGTCGCGCAGCGCATCCAGATCGGCTTGAGTCTTGTTGCGCAGCATCTCGGTCAGATAGTGTGCCCGCCCGGGATCCATGGGCGAGGGGTCATCGGCGCTGCGGTCACCCAGGCGGTCGATCGTCATGCGCGTGAACACTTCGGGCGAATACAGAACATAGTCGCTCACCAGTTGCAGATGCTCGCTCAGGCCACGGGCATCACAGAAGAGCACCGACCCCGCCGGGATGTTGCGCATGACCGCATGGGCACGCTGTTGGATGTTCTTGCGGGTCTTGAAATCGGTCTCCAGAGTTGGCTGTGAGGTGGCGATGCCCATGGGCACCGAAACCGCCAGGAGCAGCATCGTCGCCAGAGCCGCAGCGATGTGCATGCGGTGGTGGGTTGTGCCAGGATGGGCGATTGCCACATGCTGCGCGGGCCAGAGCAGTACCCCGATGGCACAGATTGCCATGGGCGGCATGATCGTCAGAAAGAACCGCGAATACCCCACTGTCTGCCCATCGGGCGCCCAGTAGTAGGCCGTATAAAGTAGGAGGCCGGGCAGTATCCAGGCCGCCAGGATCAATGCCAGCCGCCAATGCCAGACGAACCCGCTGATCAGTCCTGCCAGGGCCAGGGGAAATAGCAGCATCAGTCCCATCGCATAGAGCTGATGCAGCATCGTGTCCCAGTTATCGGCGAAGTATTTCCATGCAAACCCGGTGCTCTCGTTGGTGGGGTCGTAGCCGGTCCAGGTGCCCATGGCGACGCGGTTGTGCCAGAGAAGCGCCGCCAGCGGGATAGACCAGGCCGCCAGCACCGCGATCCCCTGCAGCCACGCCCGGCGGCTGCGCCAGCCCGAATCGAAGATGCCCAAGAGGGCCATGATGGTGATGGGCAGGATCAGGAGCCCCTCGGTATAGCGAATGCTGATGGCCGCCCCGGTCAGCAGTGCGCCGATCATGCCCCAGGCGGTTGAGTGGCCTTTCCACCAGAGCACCAGCAGATACATGCCCCAGGTGACCAGAAGCAATGTCGCCGCATGGCTGTTGGGATTATTGGTCAGGGCGATGGTTGCCGGGCTGACGGCCAGCAGGATCATCACGGCCAAGGCCGGAACTGAACCCAGAAGCAGGCGCGCCAGAAAAAACACGCCCAGCAGGGAAAGGGCCATCGAGATGGGACTGACTAGATGAACCAGCGCCACTCCAGAGCCGGCGCCGCCCAGTTTGAGCATACCGGCGTAGATCAGGGGAAGCCCGACCGGGTACTTCGGCAAGAAACGTTCTTCACTGCTACCCAAGTCGAAGCCTACCCACATGGGGCTGACGAATTGGAGTGGATCGATCTGGCCGGTCCCGACGCGATGCAGCCGAAGCGCCATGGAGCCGGTCGTGGCAAGCTGCTTGCCACCGACCATGTAGCCGTTCTGATCGACCCCACCATGCACCGGCAGCCAGGTGCGGAACATCAGCAAGGAGAATGTAAGCACGACCAGGCCGGCCAGAACCAGGCCGCAGATCCGTGTCGCCGGGCTCTCCGGCCGCCCCAAGGGCGCCTGAGCCGAAGATTCCGCTGCGATTTCCTGAGTCCGTGAGTCCATCTCGCTCCGCTTGTTTATACAGTGCCGAGGATCAGAACGTTACTTGGGGCGGGATATTCTCTGACGCAATGACTTGGCTTTACGGGTTTCCCCGTCTATAGATTGCCGGCACGAAAGGACGGCTGGTGCAGACGACATCCGGGAAGACGACAAAGCCGATCAAGACGCAGACAGAGATCCGGCCGCTAAGCTGGCCCTGGGTGCACCTGTTCCAGCCGACGCACTTCATCGTGCGGGAACTGGCATTGCCGCTGGAGCATTTGCCGATGGAGCTGGATGGAATGCGGATCGCGGTGCTCTCTGATCTGCATCTAACGCCAGTTTGGCACAAAGCTTATGAACGGGTGCTGGAGACGGTGGAAGCTCTTGCGACCGACATGGTGCTGGTCACGGGCGATATTGTCGATGACCGCAGAACGCATGTGCCGGCGATGCCGGTGATCCGCCGATACCTGCCAGCGCTGAGGTCGCGGCTGGGCACGTTCGCTATTCTTGGTAATCACGACAACATTGGATCAAGCCAGGAGCTGGATCGGTTGGGGATCCAGATGCTCGATGGGCGTCGGATCCTTCTTGAGACTGGCAAGGGCTCGGTGGAACTGATTGGGGCGATGGGACCAATGCGGGCAGATATGCCCGAGGGTTTTGCGGCACGGTTTGAGGCGCCAACCCGCGGCGTTCCGCGGATCGTGCTGGCGCATTTCCCGGATTTCTTCCCGAAACTCCAATCGCTTCAGCCGGACATCTATCTGTGCGGCCATACCCATGCCGGGCAGATCTGTTTGCCCACCGGCGCCATGCTCGTGCGCCACGATCACTCGCCCCGCAAATTATGTCGTGGGTATCACCGCATCGGGCCGACGCACTATATCGTGAACCAGGGGCTGGGCTTTTCCGGCGTGGCAATCCGGCTGTTCTGCCCACCGGAGATCGTCTTAATCATTCTCAAGCGTGCATACTGAAATCACTGATCTGCGGCTCGACCAGCCGCTGATAATCGCGCATGCTTAGCGTGATCGACGTAGTGTGGTTGCCGGCCTGGAATGTCACTTGATCGTCCGATAGCAGCGAGGTATCCATCAGGGTTGGCAATCCGTAGATCTTGCCCACCGGCGGCTCGGCTCCGATCTCGCAATCCGGGAAGAGCTTCTGCAATTGAGCTTCTTCGAGCAGTTCCACAGTGTGGGCATGGAGCTGTTCTCGAACCCGCATCAGATCAACGCGGTAGTTGGCGGGGATGGCACAGAGGCAAGGCTTGCCATCTACGGAAATGAGCACCGGTTTGATCACTTTCTTGCCAGTAACGTGCTCTTGGGCAGCCAGATCCTGAGAGGTATAAGCCGTTCCGTGGGAAGAGAGCCGGTACGCGATCCCCATTGAATCAAGGTAGTCCTGCAGCATCATGGTGCACCTCACATTCGGGTGCCGTCGGCCCCGCAGGCTCACGAGAGCCAACTGGCTCAACGCGCAGTTCCAAGAACACCAGCATAACTCTCTGGACGAGGCGCGGGAACGGAATCTTCGCCGTGTTTGTCCGGTTGGGGTTGCTCGCATACATTGCCGAAGCGCAGGAGCGGGATCTTAGGAATCCTGTAAACTGGAGCGTATTGTCCGACGTAACAAGGCTTTGCGCTGTTTGGGCGTGTATCATTAGCGGTGATTGGATCATGACCAATGCCGTGCGAGGCTGGAAAGAAGCCTCACCTTGCCCGTAAGATACGCTACAGCCCTGTGTCTTCATAAGAGGTGTTTTCGTAATGTCCCAGCAGCCGCCCGATAAGCAGCCACGCAACAGCAACCGGCCGGAAGGCCCGAACATGCCGGGCATGAAGATGGGTAGGAGCGTCTTCACCTGGCTTCTGGTCATCGGCCTGGCGGCCATGCTGATCATGCTGTTCAACCAGACGGACCGGCAGGTAGCGCGGATCGCTTTCAGCGAGTTTGACCAGCGGCTGGCCGAGGGAAAGGTGAAGTCGATGGCCATTGAGGGCGACGAGATCCAGGGCGAATTCCTCTCCGCGCAAACTGTGACCGTGGACGGTAAGAACGTGCAAGCCGTCAAGTTTCGTTCCCAGGCGGGCATCGGCGGGTCGCTGAGCCCCGAGATGGAAACGTACATCCGCGAACATCGCAACGGCGCATCGCTGGTGTTTCACGAACCGCAGAACCTGCTGATCAACATGTTCCTGCCGATCATCCCGTGGATTGTGCTGATCGCGTTCTTCTGGATCTTCGTGTTCCGTCAGTTGCGCGGGGCGGCCGGCCCTGGCGGCATGCTCGGCAACTTCGGGCGCTCGCGGCACAAGATCACCACTAAGGAACATACCAATATCACCTTTGAGGATGTGGCCGGCATTGAAGAGGCCAAGGATGAAGTGAAGGAGATTGTCGAGTTCCTCCGCAATCCCAAGAAGTTCCAGCGCCTGGGCGGGCGCATACCTCGCGGTGTGCTGTTGGTGGGTGAGCCCGGCACCGGCAAGACCATGCTCGCCAAGGCTATTGCCGGCGAGGCGGATGTGCCGTTCTTCTCCATCTCCGGCTCCGACTTTGTGGAAATGTTTGTCGGCGTCGGCGCCAGCCGGGTGCGCGATCTCTTCAAGCAGGCCAAGGACAACTCGCCGTGCATCATCTTCCTGGATGAAATCGATGCGGTGGGCCGGCGACGCGGCTCGGGATTCTCATCCGGCGGGCATGATGAACGCGAGCAGACGCTTAATGCCATTCTGGTTGAGATGGATGGCTTTGAAACCAATGACCAGGTGATTGTCTGTGCGGCGACCAACCGCGTGGATGTGCTGGATCCGGCACTGACCCGTCCCGGGCGTTTTGATCGCCAGGTTACGGTGCCACTGCCCGATGTGAAGGGACGTTTCGAGATTCTGAAAGTGCACGCCCGCAAGGTAAAACTGGGACCCAACATCGATCTGCTGCGGCTGGCGCGGGCTACGCCGGGGTTCAGCGGCGCAGATCTGGCTGCCATCATCAATGAGTCGGCACTGGGCGCGACAATGGCTAACAAGGAAGGCGTCGAACAGGAAGATCTGGAAGAGGCGCGCGACAAGGTTCGCTGGGGCCGGGCTCGCAAGAGCCGCGTGATCGACGAGAAAGAGAAGATCGCCACGGCCTGGCACGAGGCCGGCCATGCCGTCGTACAGTGCTTGCTGAAGGATGCCGATCCGATCCACAAAGTGACCATCATCCCGCGCGGCAACTATGGCGGTGCGACGATGGCGCTGCCCGAGAAAGATCGCACGAACTACTCCAAGTCATGGGCGATCGCCCAGATCAAGGTTGCCTGCGCTGGAAGAATCGCCGAGCAGATGTTCACCGGCGATATGAATACCGGCGCCTATGGCGATATCCGCCAGGCAACCGTTATCGCCCGCCGCATGGTGCGCGACTGGGGCATGAGTGATCGCGTCGGCTTCGTCTATTACGGCGAAGATGAGAACAAGCCGAACATTCTGGGCGATTTCGGCGGCGGGCGGGAGTACTCCGAAGACACGGCCAAGGCGATCGATGAAGAAACCAAGAAGTTGATTGACGCGCTCTATCAGCAGACGGGCCAGATGCTGGAGGAGAACCGCGATAAAGTCGAGGCGGTGTCCAAGGCCCTGATGAAGTACGAGACGATCGACGCTTCGGATCTCGATCAGATCATGAAGGGCGGCGCCCTTGCCAAACCGACCATTGCGGAGTTGATCGAGAAGGAGCAGCGGCAACAGCAGCTTCCGGCCCCGCCGAAGCCTGCTGAATCGACCGGCGGCCAAGGGCTTTTGGGCGGTGGGCCTATCCCGCAGCCGGGGTAGAGTCCATCCACGGTAACCAGCACCTGATCCGCCGGATGCGATGGACCGTGCGGGGGTGATCATTCCCATTATTGAGAGAAGGCGACTGGAGCGTTCTTGAGACGATTCCGCATTGCCATCATCGGCGAGAGCCCCTGTGGCCAGTGCTGCAGCGCCAACTGCTGTCGGCAGAATGGCCATGACTATGCCGTACTGCTGCAAGAGGCGGAATACGCTCGCTTTGGGCCTTTTGCCACCGATGTAGTGATTGAGGATGCCGGCCGGCGTCTGGTCGAAAAAGCTCTTCCATATGTGAACGGCCGCTGCCAGTTCCTGGGCGAAGACAACCGTTGCACGATCTATGAGTATCGGCCTGCCAATTGCCGGCGGTTTCAGTGTGTCGATCACTACCACAACCGCGGCCGCACCCCAGGTCAGCATGGCCGGTTTCTGCAACTCAACCAGGACATTCTGGAACTGCTCGAAGCGTGGTGACGGACGGGCAGTGCGCCCCGCACGAGAGCGGCCCTCCGCAGCAGTCTTTCAACGGCGTGCCGTTGGTGAAATAATTCACATGCATCCTTAGAAACCCGCGGATAATATCGTAAGTGCATATAAATACATTAGTTAAGTGTTTGTCGATTTGACTCTACACATGGTTGACCCCCGCGTCTTCTTATCGGTAAAATGGCAGTGTCCTACCTCGAGGACCCTGAGGAGAAAGCGTGCGGGCAATGATGACTCTATCCTGCAACCTTATACGTCGGCGCTGGACCATTCGTGGTCAGGTGCAGGGAGTGGGTTTCCGCCCATTTGTCTATAGGATTGCACGCGAAATGAACCTCGGGGGATTCGTCCGTAATCAATCATCCCTGGTGATTGTCGAGGCCCAGGGCGAAGAGGCGACGCTTGATCGATTCTGGCACGCCATTGACGAGCGCCATCCCCAGATTTGCCGCATTGATTCTGTTGATTGTGAACGCATTGCGATTGTTGACGGGAGCGGGTTCCAGATCAGTGACAGCGCGGCCGATACCCAGCACCGGCCGGTGATTACTGTGGACGCGGCCGTCTGTCCCGACTGCGTCCGCGAAATGCTCGACCCCGCCGATTTCCGCCATCGCTACGCTTTGATCAACTGCACGAATTGCGGGCCGCGCTACACCATTATCCGTGCCATGCCCTATGACCGGGTCAACACGACGATGTCGCGCTTTCGTATTTGTGAAAAATGTCACCAGCAATATGCGAATCCCGCGGATCGGCGTTTCCATGCACAGCCAGTGGCCTGCCCGGCGTGTGGACCGAGGGTCGAACTGGTCGCATTGCACCACGGTAGAGGCACGGAGACACGCAGGTGCGCGGGACAGGTCGATGCGATCTGCGAAGCGGCCGGGCTGCTGAGTGCAGGAAAGATTGTCGCCATCAAGGGGATTGGTGGATTTCATCTGGCGTGCCGTGCCGATAGCGATGCGGCGGTGGCGGAACTGCGGCGGCGCAAACAGCGCGATGCCAAGCCGTTTGCCGTGATGTGCGCCAATGTGGAGGTGGCCCGCCGGCTGGTGCAACTTGGTCCGGCAGGTGAGCGAGAACTAACTTCCCCGGCCGCCCCCATCGTGCTGGCGACGATCGCGAATCGCAAATCTGGCATCTCAGATCGAATCTTTTCCGGCACGCATCGTCTTGGCGTGATGCTGCCCTATACGCCGTTGCACCATCTGCTCTTTGCCGAACTGGATCGACAGGTGGACGTTCTGGTGATGACCAGCGCGAATCTGACTGATGAGCCGCTGGTGAAAGATAACCAAGATGCGATTGTACGACTGGCGGGAATCGCCGATGCAGTCTTGTTGCACGATCGCGACATCGAGCGGAGCGTCGATGATTCAGTCGTGATTGATATGGGGGCTGGAGAAAAAGTGTTGCCCATCCGTCGGGCACGCGGGTATGTGCCGCAGGTCATCCGTCTTCCCTTCGTGCCTTCGTGCCTTCGTGGCTCCGTGCCTGTCTCCCAAGGTCTCTGTGTTGGCGGGGAACTCAAGAATACGGTCGCCGTTGTCCGCGGCGACGAGGTCATCCTCTCCCATCACCTCGGGGATCTCAAGCACACTCTGGCCTATGGGTACTTCCAAAAAGCGATAGCGGACCTTTGCCAGTTGCTGGAGGTGAAGCCGCAATGGATCGCACATGACCTGCATCCCGGCTATCTCAGTACGCAATGGGCGCGCAAGCTCGGAAAAATGTGGGATGTCCCCCTTATTCCTGTGCAGCATCACCATGCCCATGCGGCGGCGGTGCTGGCGGAGCATGGGGTGACAGAGCCGGCCCTGGCGGTAGTCTGTGACGGCGTGGGATATGGAACCGATGGCATGGCCTGGGGTGGAGAGCTGCTGCGGGTGGCCGACGGTGAGTTCCAGCGTTTAGGTCATCTGAGATCGATTCGGCTGCCTGGCGGAGATGCGGCAGCGCGCGATACGCGCAGGTGCGCCGCCGGCGTGATGCACGCGCTGGGTCGATCGATCGATGGGCTGTTTCCGAGCGATCAGCAGGTTGTTGTCGAGGCGATGCTCAGCAGCGGACGGAATTGTGTGACGAGCTCGGCGGCGGGACGGCTGTTCGATGCGGTGGCGGCCATTCTGGGCGTCTGTGACGAGAACACCCATGAGGCTCAGGCCGCGATGGCACTGGAGGCCCTTGCCTTTTCGGGAAAAACAAAAAGCAGAAAGCAGAAAGCAGAAATCGGAGCGGCTCATGGCGAGATACTCGTCGATCTGCTGCCCCTGATCGCGGAGTTGGGTGATCGGAAGCTTCGCGGCGAGGCCGTTGCGGATCTGGCGGCCGAGTTCCATGAAGAGTTCTGCCAAGCATGGGCTCAAGCTGTTCAACTGGCGTCCGTCCGGACAGGTTTGCGGGTTGCGGGCCTGTCCGGCGGCGTCTTCTGTAATGAGATTGTTACAAAGCGACTCAGCGAACTGCTCCGTGAGCAGGGGATGACGGTTCTGCGTCATGAAGTGGTTCCGCCCAATGATGGTGGGATCGCGTTGGGGCAGGCTGCGGTGGCAACAGCGCAGGTGATGGCCAGAAAGGGGCGGATCTGATGTGTCTTGCTGTTCCTGGCAAAGTGATCCGGAAGGTTGGCGATAGCGCCGAGATCGACCTGCAGGGCAATCGCCTTGAGGTCAGCACCGTGCTCGTGCCCGAAGCCACCGAAGGTTCATGGGTCCTGGTACATGCCGGTTTTGCGATCCAGACGTTAAGTGATGAAGAGGCGAAAGAGACGTTCGACTTGCTGAAGGAACTGGAAACGGCCGGATGAAGCAGGATGTGGCACAACTTCGCAATCGACTCCGCGCGGCGGCGGCGCAGGTGCCGCACGGCCTCTCCTTTATGGAGGTTTGTGGTACGCACACGGTAGCCGGTTTCCGCACTGGTCTGCACGCGATGCTGCCGGCCAACGTGAAGCTGCTATCTGGCCCGGGATGCCCGGTGTGTGTCACCGCCCAGGGTGATATCGACCTGATGGTCGATGTGGCGCTCGAGGCGAAGGTCACGTTCTTCACGTATGGCGACATGCTCAAAGTCCCGGGAACGAGAGGGAACCTGGAACTGGCCCGCTCCCGCGGCGCCAAGATAAAGGTGCTCTATAGCACGCTCGATGCCGTGAAGTACGCCCAGGCGAACCCGGCCGAACAGGTGGTACTGGGCGCGGTTGGTTTCGAGACGACAACACCTGCCACCGCAGTTGCCATTCTCGAGGCGCAGAAGCTCGACCTGGCGAACTTCAGCGTGCTCGCCAGTCACAAGGTACTCCTACCCGCCCTGCGAGCGCTGCTCGACGGCGGTGAGGTGCAGGTGAATGGGTTCCTCTGTCCCGGCCACGCCTCGATCATCCTGGGCAGCAATGCTTTCCGGCCGCTGGTCCGCGACTACGGCATGCCGTGCGTCGTGGCGGGTTTTGAGGCAGATCAGATGCTCGCCGGCATGGCGCGGCTGACAGAGATGGTCGCCGATGCCTTGCCCGAACTCGACAACGTCTATCCGCAGGTGGTGAAGCCCGAAGGGAACCGAGTGGCGCAAGCGATCATTGCCAAGGTATTTGAACCAGCCCCGGCCAAATGGCGGGCGCTGGGCGAGATAGCGGGAAGCGGGCTTCGCGTGCGCGATGCATATGCGCAGTTCGATGCTGTGCGAAGGTTTGGACTGGTTGCCGGTGATGCGCCTGAACCGGCCGGCTGCCGGTGTGGCGAAGTGATCACCGGACGCTGCACACCGGCCGACTGCGGGCTGTTTGGGCGAAAATGCACGCCGCTGGCGCCTGTTGGGCCGTGCATGGTCAGCAGTGAGGGGTCATGTGCCGCGTGGTTCAAGTATGGCAGAGGAAGCGACAACGCGACAACGCGACGAAGCGCCAAAGAGATGGTGGCATGACAGTCCCTCCCACCATCCTCCTTGGCCACGGCGGCGGCGGACAACTGATGGATCAGTTGCTCGATGAAGTCGTGCGCCCGCACATTGCCAATGAGATTCTGGGCGAAGGGCTGGATAGCGGGTTTGTGGATTTGAGATCTGAGGTCCCGGATTTGGGATCTCGACTTGCCCTCACGATCGACGGCTACGTCGTGACCCCTTGGAAGTTCCCGGGCGGGGACATTGGACGAATCGCGATCAGTGGCACAGTGAACGACCTGGCCGTGTGCGGCGCCAAGCCGCTGGGGATTGCTCTGGGGCTGATATTGGCCGAGGGGTTCGACACCTCGGCACTGAAGGAGATCATGGCCTCGATCGCCGCGACGGCGAACGAGGCCGGCGTGAAAGTGATTACCGGCGACACCAAGGTTGTCGGCCGCGGCCAGGCCGATGGGATTTACATCACGACGGCGGGCGTCGGCGTTTGCCCAAGCGACTACAAAGTCGCTTCTACAGCAGATACCGGCGATGTCCTGATCATCAATGGCCACATCGCCGACCATGGCATGGCCGTCATGCTCACGCGCGAGATGCCACACCTGAAGACACCGATCAAGAGCGATGTGGCGCCGCTGAATGGGCTGATTCAACATGTGCTGGAATCGGGCGCCACGGTCCGATTCATGCGCGATGCAACCCGAGCAGGGCTCTCCGGCCTGGCGGCCGATCTGGCGCATCGCTATGCCCGGCGGGTGGTGCTGGAGGAAAAGGCAATCCCCGTCCGCAGAGAAACGCGCCACGCGGCCGAAATGTTGGGACTGGATGTCCTGGACGTCGCCAATGAAGGCAAGGTGGTGATGGTCGTCGCCCGCGACGATGCCGATCGCGTGCTCAAGCTGATGCGCGAGCATCCCCTGGGCGAACATGCGGCGATCATCGGCCATCTCGCAGAACAACAGGATGGAATTTGTGAGCTTCGCACCACCTCTGGCGGGAGCCGGATAGTGCAGAAGCCGTATGGAGAACAGTTACCGAGGATTTGTTAGAGCGTATCTGACAAAGGAAACAAGCCTTCGACCAGTTTGGCCGAAGAGAACTCAAAGAAGTGGAGTGAATATGAGCAGCATTAGCGCGATGCCAGCCCCGCCGAGCAGTGACAAGCGGTGGAAGCTGGTCGATGCGGCGATCAAGCGACATGGCCGGGCCGGCCACTCGTTGATCGAGTGCCTGCACACGATGCAGGAATGTTTCGGTTATCTCGATGAGCAGGGATTGAAGTATGTGGCCACGGCTCTGAATCTGCCGCTGAGCAAGGTTTACGGTGTGGCGACGTTCTACCACATCTTCAGTCTCAAGCCGCAAGGCGAGCATACCTGTGTGGTCTGCATGGGCACGGCCTGCTACATCAAGGGTGCGCCGCAGATTCTGGCAGCCCTGGAAGAGAAGTACGGCGTGAAGCCTGGCGAAACCACCAAGGATAACAAGTTGTCCGTCTTGACCGCTCGCTGCATCGGATCCTGTGGACTGGCGCCCGCGGTGGTCTTTGATGGCGATGTTGGCGGCAAGATGGTTTCCAGCGATGCCCTCAAGCGCGTCGAGAAGTGGATGAACATATGACTGCCGAAGAACTCAATGAGCTGATTGAGCAGGAAGTCGAGGCCAACAAGCTCTTCGTTCACAGCATCAATGTCTGTGTCGCTGCCGGCTGCCTTTCCAGCCACGCTGACCAGACCCTCGATGCTCTGAAAAAAGAAGTGAAGGCCAAGGGCCTGGACAAGGAGATCAAGGTCAAAGGCGTCGGCTGCATGGGCCTGTGCGCGGCCGGTCCACTGGTCGAGATCCGCGATGCCAGCAACGCAGCCCAGGTTATGTACCAGGGCGTGCAAGGCGAGCATGCGGAGCAAGTCGTTGCCTCCGCCGGCAAGCAATCCGTTCAGTCGCTGGTCTGCGACACCTCCATCCCGTTCTTCGCCAAGCAGGTGAAGATCGTGCTGGAGAATTGCGGCCTGATCGATCCCGAGCGGATCGAGGAATACATCGTCGCCGAGGGCTATCGTGCCCTGCAGAAATGCCTGCAGGAACTCGCACCCACCAAGGTGGTTGAGGAAGTAACCAAGTCCGGCCTTCGCGGCCGCGGCGGCGCAGGCTTCCCTACCGGCCTGAAATGGGCCACCGTCGCCAAGGCGCAGAACAAACAAAAATACGTGATCTGCAACGCCGATGAAGGTGATCCCGGCGCGTTCATGGATCGCTCCGTGCTGGAATCCGACCCACACCGTGTGCTCGAGGGCATGGCCATCGCTGCCTACGCCACCGGTGCCAACCGTGGCTACATCTACTGCCGCGCGGAGTATCCGCTGGCCGTGAAGCGGCTGAAGAATGCCATCAAACAGGCCGAAAGGGTCGGCATTCTCGGCCAGGGCATCATGGGCACCACCTTCAACTTCACGGTTGAAGTGCGCCTGGGCGCTGGCGCGTTTGTGTGCGGCGAAGAGACGGCCCTGATCCATTCGATCGAAGGCAAACGCGGCACCCCGCGGCCACGCCCGCCATTCCCGGCGCAGTCGGGCCTCTGGGGCTGCCCCACGCTGATCAACAACGTCGAGACTTTCGCGAACATCCCACCGATTCTCCGCAAGGGCGGCGCGTGGTTCGCCTCCATAGGCACCGAAAAGAGCAAGGGCACCAAAGTCTTTGCACTGGCCGGCCGGGTCAGCAACACCGGCCTGGTCGAAGTGCCGATGGGCATGAAGCTTCGCGAGATCGTCTTCTCACTCGGCGGCGGCATCCCCGACGGCAAGAAGTTCAAGGCCGTGCAGACCGGCGGTCCTTCCGGCGGCTGCATCCCCGAGCAATTCCTGGACATGGAGGTCGACTATGACTCCATCGCCAAGGTCGGCTCGATCATGGGCTCCGGCGGCATGATCATCATGGACGAGACCTCGTGCATGGTGGACGTGGCCAAGTTCTTCATGGAGTTCTGCAAGTCAGAGAGCTGCGGCAAGTGCGTTCCCTGCCGGGTCGGCACCAGCCAGATGTACGACATTCTGTGCAAGGTTACTGATGGCACCGCAACACCCGAAGAGATCGCGATGCTCGAGGAGTTGTGTGATTTGCTCAAGAGCACAAGCCTGTGCGGACTGGGCATGACCGCTCCAAATCCCGTGCTTACCACGATGAAGTACTTCCGCAATGAGTATGACGCCCACATCCAGGGCAAGAAATGCCCGGCCGGCGTCTGCAAGATCAAGGCCGCTCAGGAGGTGCTCGTATGAACTCAACCCTCGCATCACAGATTGTAACACTCAAGATCGACGGCAAGGACTGCGGCGCCCGTGGCGACGAGACCATCCTGAGCGTCGCCCGTGAGAACGGGATCGATATCCCCACCCTCTGCCATTACGACGGGCTTACGGACATCGGCGCCTGCCGCATTTGTCTGGTGGAGGTCAAGGGATCGCCCAAGCTCTTCGCCGCCTGCTCCACGCTGGTGACCGAAGGCATGGAAGTTTCCACCAATTCGCCGCGCCTGCAGCGCTATCGCAAGACGATCCTGGAACTGCTCTTCTCCGAGCGCAACCACGTCTGTGCCGTGTGCGTGAGCAACGGCCACTGCGAATTGCAGGCGATGGCGATGAAACTCGGACTGACGCATGTGCGTCTGCCGTATCGTTATCCCAATCTTAAGGTTGACGCGACCCACACCCGATACGTGCAGGATGACAATCGTTGCATCCTGTGCCAGCGCTGCGTTCGTGTCTGCGCTGAGATCGAAGGCGCGCATGTCTGGGACATCATGGGCCGCGGCATTGAGGCGCGGGCGATTACGGATCTGAATGAGCCCTGGGGCGCCAGCACCAGTTGCACAAGCTGCGGCAAGTGCGTGCATGTCTGCCCGACCGCTGCGATCTTCGAAAAGGGCAAGTCGGCGGGTGAAATGGTCAAGCGGAGCTTCGTCTCGGAGCTGGCCGCGAAGCGTGAGGTATACGAATGAGCAAAGCAAGAATTGCGACCGTGTGGCTCGATGGGTGTTCCGGATGCCACATGAGTCTGTTGGACATGGATGAGAAGATCATCACCCTGGCTTCTCTGATCGAGATGGTGTACTCGCCAACTGTCGACATGAAGCAGTACCCCCAGAATGTCGATGTCTGCCTGATCGAGGGCGCTGCCTCGAGCGATGAGGACATTCACAAACTCAAGATCATCAGGCTCAACACCAAGTGCCTGGTGGCCCTGGGCGATTGCGCGATCACCGGCAACGTGCCCTCGATGCGCAACATGTATAAGGTCGAGGAGATCCTCAACCGTGCGTACGTCGAGAATGCGGTCCTGCAGCAACAGATACCCAGGATCGGCGTGCCGGTTCTGCAGACCCGCTGTCGTCCGATCCACGAGATCGTGAAGGTCGACGTCTTCGTGCCTGGTTGCCCGCCGCCATCGGAGACGATCTACAACTGCGTCGCCGATCTGCTGGCCGGCAAGACCCCTGATATCGGCGCGACCACGCGCTTTGGAAAGTAGAGGATCAACCATGAGTCAGTCAATAAGCGTCCCAGTCACCGCCTCCGGCGGCAAGCTGGCGCGAACGATCACCATCGATCCGGTCACCCGTGTCGAAGGGCACGGCCGGATCACGATCCAGCTCGACGACAAGGGCAACGTCGCCGATGCCCTGTTCCATGTGACCCAGATCCGCGGGTTTGAGAAGTTCTGCGAAGGCCGCCCCTTCCAGGAGATGCCTTCCATCACGGCCCGCATCTGCGGCATCTGTCCGGTGTCGCATATGCTGGCCAGTGCCAAGGCCTGCGATGAGCTGCTGGCGGTGCGCGTACCGGAAACCGGCATCAAGCTCCGCCGCATGCTCAATCACGCCCAGTATGTGCAGAGCCACGCGCTCTCGTTCTTCCATCTCTCCAGCCCTGACCTGCTGATGGGAATGGATGCCGAGCCGCAGAAGCGCAATATCTTCGGCGTGATCGAAAAGCATCCCGAGCTGGCCAGAGATGGCGTGCGCCTGCGCGGCATCGGCCAGCAAATCATCGAGATCCTCGCCGGCAAGAAGATTCACGCGGCCTGGCCCGTGCCCGGCGGCGTCAATCAGGCGCTCACCGCCCCGGGCCGCGAGAAGATCCTCGCGGTGCTCCCCGAGGCGTTCACGATCATCAATCGCACGCTCGACTGGTACAAGAGCGTCCTGGAGAACTTCCGCGATGAGATCCGCATCTTCGGCAACTTCCCCTCGTTGTTCATGGCGCTGGTAACCCCGCACGATCCGGATGAGCACAACGCCATGCTCGATCACTACGATGGCGTCTTCCGCTTCGTCGATGAGTCGGGCAACGTGGTGAAGGACAACATCGATCCGCGGAAGTACACCGAGCACATTGGCGAAGCCACTGAGGCGTACAGCTACCTCAAGAGCCCGTTCTACCTTCCCAAGGGCTATGCCGAGGGGATGTATCGCGTCGGGCCGCTGGCGCGCCTGAACGTGATCGACCGTACCGGCACGCCCAAGGCCGATCGTGAGTGGGCCGAATTCCGCGCCCTGCGCCGCGGTGTGATCCTCTCGAACTTCCATAACCACTATGCCCGGCTGATCGAGATTCTGTTTGCCCTCGAGCGTCTGGAGCAGTTGTGCAACGACAAGGGCATCCTCGATCCGCACGTCCGCGCCATCGCCAGCCACAACGCCCACGAGGGCGTGGGCGTGATCGAAGCGCCGCGCGGCACGTTGATCCACCACTACAAGATCAACGATGAGGGCCTGATGACCTGGGCCAACTTGATCGTCGCCTCCGGGCATAACAACCTGGCGATGAACCGGTCGGTGTTGCAGGTCGCCAAGCACTACGTGAAAGGCGCAAAGATCAGCGAAGGCATGCTCAATCGTGTCGAGGCGGTTATCCGCACGTACGATCCCTGCCTCTCCTGCTCAACGCACGCGGCCGGGAAGATGCCTCTGGTGATTGAGGCCGTCGATCCGCAAGGCAACGTGGTCAGTATGTTAACCCGCGACTGACCTCTATCACCTGCGCGGAGAGGAAACTTCCCGCGCAGGCTTTCTGAACCACGAGGCAACGACGAACGCGACGATCACATCCGTATTCGTCGCTGCATCGTGGTGAAACAGGACCATCAATGACACTGATCATCGGTTACGGCTCGACTCTCCGCCGCGACGACGGCATCGGCTGCATCATCGCCGAGCAGTTGATGGACGCCCCGCCATCTGCGATCTCAAATCTCAAATCTGCAATCGATATCATCGCTCGTCACCAGCTCACCCCCGACCTTGCCGATGCCGTCCAGCAGGCGGACCACATCATCTTCATCGACGCCTGCGCCGACGCCGCCCCCGGCGAGGTGCGCCTGGCCGAGGTCAAGCCGGCCGGCGAGAACTGGGGCGCATTCGCCCACGAGATGAGCCCCGGCGTCCTGCTCGATTGTGTCCGAGACGTTTACGGCAAGACCCCCCGCGCTCACCTGATCACCATCGGCGGCGAGACCTTCGACATCGGCGAAGGCCTGACCCCGAAAGTCCAAGCCGCCATTCCCGTCGTTCACAAGATGCTGGCCGCATTGACTGCGAAGTAGCTCTCGCCATTGCGCATTAATGGGCTCGTCCGTGTTCGCTGATCGTCTCTCCCGCGCGGTTCACGAAGATCACCCGGATCGGCATCTTCCCCACCGCATGCGTTGAGCACGACAGGCACGGGTCATAAGCGCGAATGGCATGCTCAATGCGATTGAGCGCTCCCTCGGTCACCTTGGCGCCGTTCAGGTACTTCTTCGCCACCACCTCAACCGACTTGCTCATCGCGTAGTTGTTGTGCCCGGTCGCGACGATGAGGTTCACCTTCGTCAACATACCTTGTTCGTTTACCTGATAGTGGTGGAAAAGCGTCCCGCGCGGGGCTTCGAGCACACCCACTCCCTCGGCGTTCTTCACCTCGCCGGGGATGAACACCTCGCTGGCCAGTACCTCGCGATCCTGCAGGATCTGCGCAGCTCGCTCAATCGCATACAGATCCTCGATCAGCCGCGCGTAGTGGTAATAGAGTGTCCCCTGCACCGTCTTCCCGTCGCGCATGTCCTGGAACTTCGCAAACTCCACCTGCGCCAGCGGCGTGGCCATCTTCCGGCTGGCGTTGAGCCGGCCCAGCGGTCCAACCCGGTACGTGCCGGCCGGGAATCCCAGTGCCGTCAGGTACGGGAACTTCAGATACGTCCAACTCTCCACCCGCTCCGAGATGTGCTTCAGATAGTCACGCCCATCAAACCGCACCACCGGCTTACGCTCCGAATCCACGACCTGCAACGGGCCATCATAGAGCTCGTCCGCATCGTCCTTGCCAACCATTCCCATGTAGTTCGACGCGAATGAAGCGAACTCATCCATCACATGCGGCTGTTCCGCGATCCACCCTTCGATCAGGCCCAGCCCAACCTGCACATGCTCGATCATGGTCGGAATCTGCTTCAGGATCGCATCACGATCCTGCAATTTCAGCGGCCGGTTCACCCCGCCGGGCACCGCGAAGTTCGGGTGCACCTTGCGGTCGCCCACGGCCGCGATGATCGACTGCCCGAACTTCCGCAGTTCGATTGCCTTCAGCGCCGTCTTGGGGTCGGCCGCCACCAGCCCAACCACGTTGCGAATGGCCGGATCAGCGTCGAATCCCAATAGCAGATCCGGTCCGGCAAGCTCGAAGAAGTGCATCGAGTGTGACTGGATGGTCTGCCCCATATGCGCCAACTCGCGCAGGAGCTTCGCCGGCCGTGGCGGATCCACTCCGATGATCTGGTCGCACGCCTTGGCGCTTGCCAGGTGATGGCTGACCGGGCATATCCCGCAGATCCGCTCCGTGATCAGCGGCATCTCGTTGAACATCCGCCCTTCGCAGAACTTCTCAAATCCGCGGAACTCGTTGACGTGGAAGACGGCATGCTCAACCTTCTTCTGATCATCGAGATGCACGACAACCTTCGCATGACCTTCGATCCGCGTCACCGGCTCTATGACAATCTTCTGACCCATGGTTTACCTCTAGTGCCAGTCCAACAGCTTTCCCTTCAACACCGGCTTGCGTCCCGCCGCCAATTCTGTCAGCACATAAAAGATCGCATCCGCCGATGGCGGGCATCCGGGGATGTTCACATCCACCTGAACGACCTGGTCGATCGCTCTTGCATCCTGCATGACCGCGATCTCTGCATGCTGCGGGATGCTGCCGTTTACAGTGCTCTCGGTCTCAACATACGCCCGTTGCAACGCAGCGGCCGATGAACACGCATTCCGCATCGTGGGCACCCCGCCAAACACCGCGCAGTCGCCCAGCGCGATCAGCACCTTGCAGCGCGATCGCATCTGCCGGCAGACCGCTTCGTTGGCGCTGTTGTTCACGCACCCTTCAAGGATGCCCACATCCACCCCCCCCGCATCCGGATGCTTCAGATCCGTAATCGGCGTGGAGCGCAGCTCGGCCACTTCCAGCAGCTTGAGGATGCGCTCATCCATGTCGAGCAACGACATATGGCATCCGGCGCACCCCGCCAGCCAATCCGATGCTACCTTTACTTTCGCCGCCATAACGGACTCCTTGCGATCTTTGTCTGTTCTTCACTCACAATGAGTTCTGCACCTGAGCCATCGTCGCGAACAATCCCGGCCGACCCAGCACCGCCGCCATCATTGCCAGCGGCATCCAGTCCGGCCCGATCCCTTCGGGCGCTTCGGTTAATTCCACCACCGGCCGCTCTCGCCCCTCAATGTTCACGATCGTCCCGCGCTTCTCGGTCCACAGACGCCCAGGCAGCACCACATCCGCCTTCTTCGTCAGTTCCGAGTGCCCAACCGCCTGCACCACCGTGAAACTCGCCGGCGGCAGCACAAAGCCGTTCGACGGCTCATCGCCCGCCATCACGAATAGCGCATCGGCGATCACCTCGCGCATCTCAATCCCATACTGCGCTGCCCCACAGGCATTCGATCCCGTCGCCAGCGGCAGGAATTTTACGTGCGGCGGCAGCGACCGCAGCGCTGCATACACCAGCGTCGAGAGCGCTGGTCCATACATCACTACCGGCCGCTCGCTGGTCTCCAGGATCTTCCGGAGGCGCGAGATGCCGTCCAAGCTCAGGTGATAGGTGAACTTGAGCGCAGCGAATGGAGATGGCCCATGCCGGCTCATCGCGTCCAGATGCAGACGCTCAGTCGCATAGTCATCCATCGCGGTGTCATGGTCATCGACCACCACCACGCTGGCCTGCCGGTCATACGCCCGCTTGGTCAGATACCCCAGCACCTTCTGCCCCTGCAGCACGTCTTCACCCACCACCACGATGCATGTCGCATCTTCCAGGTCCTTCAGTTGCGCCCGCGGCTCCAGATCCAGAGGTGGCACCAGCCCATGCAGCAGCGTGACCTGGTCGCTATGCAGCACCTCATTAAGAAATGCGCCCATGGCGATCATCGTCTCATTGGTAAATCGCGGGCTGATCATCCCCGCAGTGCTCTGGGCCTCCTTGAACTTGCCGGCCGTGTACGTGATTGCCTCATCCCAACCGACCTCAACCAGCTCGCCATCGCGCCGGATCATCGGCTTGGTGATGCGGTTTTCCGGCCGTCGCAGCGACTCAAATCGCCCCTTTACGCACAGCAGTCCGGCGTTGTGCTCATCCCAGTCGCCATCCAGTCGCAATACCGTATTCCCGCGCACCATGGCCTTCAGACCGCACGCCACAGCACAGCCGACACATGTCACGCGCACCGTCCTGCATTCCGATGCATGTCCCACAAAGCTGCTGCGCTTGTCCATTAGCGCGCCGGTAGGGCATGCCTGCAGGCAAGTCCCGCATTCCACACAGGTTGATTGCCCGAATGTTACCGAATCGTCCGCACAGATCATCGTCTTTGCGCCGCGCTGGAACACTCCCAGCGTGTGGTTCGCGGCGATCTCATCACAGGCGCGGATGCACCGCCGGCAGAGAATGCAGCGGGAGTGATCCATCGTGAAGCTCTTCCGCGATGCATCGACCGGCCATTCTTTCTGCCATGCCGGAGGATACTGGAAGCAGTCCAGACCATAGCGATACGCCAGCTTCTGCAGCTCGCATTCGCTGGTCTCGGGTGTGCCGCTGGAGGCGCAGAACATGCAGTAGTGATTCCGCTCCGAGAACAGCATCTGCAGGCTGAACTTCCGGGCTTCCACCACCTTATCGGTTTCCGTGCGCACCACCATTCCCTCAGTTACGGGGAAGGTGCACGCCGGCTGCAGCATGCGCTGCTTCTCAATCTCCACCAGGCAGACGCGGCATGAGCCGGTTGCCCTCAGGTGCGGGTGATCGCACAGCGTCGGGACATCGATCCCCGCCGACTGCGCCGCCTGCAACACCGATTGCCCGATCCGGGCGTGCACCACCTGGCCGTTGATCGTGATGTTTACCGTGTCGCTCATGGCTTTTCCTCCCCCTCCTTATCCCCGTTCGCTCCCACACCGGCGCCAACAAGGCTGCCCGGCCGCTCGATCTCCATCAGATCCAGCCATTCCAGGTCGCATCGCAGGCACCGCCGGGCCTCTTCCATTGCCTGCGCCTCTTCCAGCCCAAGCTCCACCTCGCGGAATGTCCCATCGCGCTCGCGTACATGCAGCTTGCGGTTCACCGGCCGCCGCGCCTGGGCGTAGTCGTCCAGCGGAACCACCTGCCCGACATCCACGCGTTGGGTGATGAACTGCGGCTTCTCAACCTTGCCGGTGCGGATCCACGTATCCACCGCAATCGCCACCAGGTTGCCCTGTGCCACCGCTTCGACGATGGTCGCCGGGCCGTTCACGGCATCGCCTGCCGCAAACACGCCTGCCCGGCTGGTCTCCAGCGCCTCGCCTACGGCAAACACATCGCCGCGGCCAACCTTCACATTCGCCTCAGGCGTCAGGCAGCGCACATCCGGCACCTGACCAATCGCCGGGATCACGACTTCCACATTGAGCACATACGACTCGCTTCCGATCGCAGTGGGCTTGCGCCGGGCCGAATCGTCAAAGTCGGCCAGCCGCTGCTGCTGCAGCCGCAGGCCCGTGACATTCGCATCGCCTAGCACTTCGGTCGGGTTCACCAGCACATGGAACCGAACACCCTCATCGCGTGCGGCCTCGATCTCTTCCGGCAGATGCGCTGCCGGCATGTCATCGCCTGCACGGCGGTAGAGCACGTGTACTTCGCGTGCTCCCATCCGCAGGCTGACCCGTGCTACGTCAATCGCGACATCGCCGCCGCCAACCACCGCCACGCGCTTGCCCTTCACATCGGGCAGATTGCCCGGCGGCTTCATGTTCAGCGCCTTCATCGACGCGTCGGCCGCCACACGGTTAAGGAAGTCAATCCCGTCGATCACGCCGTTCTTGTCCTCACCGGTGATGTTCAGCTTTCGCGTCCGATGTGCACCGATCGCCAGCACCACCGACGCGAATCCCTGCTTCGTCATCAGGTCATCCAACGAGAAGTCTTTGCCCAGCGCTGCGTTGCATTTGATCTCCACGCCCGCGCGGCGAACATTCTCGATCTCCGCAAACAATTGCGCCCGCGGCAGCCGGTAATCCGGGATCGCCCAACTCATCATCCCGCCGGGGAACGCCAGCTTCTCAAACACCGTCACCTTATACCCGTGTTGCGCCAGCCGCAGCGCTGCCGTCAGCCCGGCTGGCCCGGACCCGATCACCGCCACCTTATGCTTCTGTGCTTCGGCAAACTCCTGCTTGCCGACCACCGGCTTGGGCGTCCAGGGTGTGGCAAACTCATGGTCAGCCATGAACCGCTTCACCAGCCGCACCGCCACCGGATCATCGATGTCGCCGCGCCGGCACTTGCTCTCACAGAATGCCGGACACGCCCGCCCGCACACCAGCGCAAACGGGTTGCGCTGCCGATGCACCTCGAGTCCTTCGGCAAATCGGCCTTGCGCCACCAGCGCCAGGTACGCCGGCGTATCCACGCCCGCCGGGCATGTGTTCACGCACTTGGCCCGCACCAGCGCTTTGCACTGCCCGCTCTTGCAGATCTTGTCATCAATGTGGGTGATGAACTCTTCCTCAAAGAAACGCAGCGCTGCCATGACCGGACCGGGCGTCCGCTGTCCCAGCCCGCACAGCGAGTTGCCCATCATCTGGTTCGACACTTCGCGGATGATCGTCAGGTCCTTCCGGCTCCCGTGGCCTTCGGTGATCCGCGTCAACGCCTCCAGCAAACGCTGTCCGCCCGCCCGGCAGGGGGTGCACTTGCCGCAACTCTCGGCCGCCGCAAAGGTCAGGAAATACCGCGCCAGTTCCACCATGCACGTGTCATCATCGACGACGATCATGCCGCCCGAGCCCATCACCGCCCCGGCATCCTGCAGCGAATCGAAGTCCACCGGCGTATTCAGGCACGATGCCGGCAGGCACCCGCCCAAAGGCCCGCCGGTCTGCACCGCCTTGAAGTGCCTGCTTTTCTGAATCCCGCCGCCGATATCAAAGATGATGTCGCCCAGCGGTATGCCCATCGGCACTTCGATCAGGCCGGTGTTGTTCACCTTGCCCGTCAGCGCGAACACCGCCGTGCCCGGGCTCTTGGCCGTCCCGATCGATGCAAACCACGTCGCCCCGTTGGCGATGATCTGCGGTGTCATCGCGTAACTCTTCACGTTGTTGATGTTCGTCGGCTTGCCCCACAGGCCCGACTGTACCGGGAACGGCGGCCGTGGCCGGGGCTCGCCGCGCTTGCCCTCGATGCTCGCAATCAGCGCGGTCTCTTCACCACAAACAAACGCTCCCGCGCCTTCCTTCAGATGGATATCAAACCCAAACCCGCTGCCCAGGATGCTGTTGCCCAATAGTCCCTGTTCCCGCGCCTGTGCAATCGCAAGCTGCAGCCGCTGGATCGCCATCGGATACTCTTCGCGGCAATAGATAAAGCCTTCCGATGCCCCAATCGCGTACGCCGCGATAATCATGCCTTCAATGACGCTGTGCGGGTCACTCTCCAGAATCGACCGATCCATGAATGCGCCCGGGTCGCCCTCGTCGGCGTTGCACACCACAAACTTCGGCATGCCGCCCGACTTGCGGCAGAACTCCCACTTCTGGCCCGTCAGGAATCCCGCGCCACCTCGTCCGCGCAGACCCGATGCCTTGACCTCCGCGATCACCGCTTCGGGTGTCATCGAACCCAACACTCGCGCCAGTGCCAGATACCCGCCGCGCGCGGCATAATCCTCAATCCGTTCCGGATCGATGATCCCGCAGTTCCGCATCGCGATGCGCATCTGCTTGCTGAACAGCGGCAAGTCCTTCAGCGGCGACCCTGAGCACTGGATCGTTGCATCTTCCGGCTCCAGTTCGCCTACCATCCACTCGCGCACCGGCCGCCGGCCGACGATATGTTCATCCACCAGCCGCTTCACCATCTCCGGCATCACGTTCGCATAGAGCACCCGCGCCTGCCCGGGAAGCTGGATATCCACCAGCGGTTCCTTCACGCAGACGCCGATGCATCCAGTCGCCGCCACCTCGGCCGGGATGCCGCGCCGCTTGAGCTCGGAGCGGAAGAAATCCATCGTTTCGCGCCCCCCTGCCGCGATCCCGCAGGTGCCGGCACCCACCGTCACCACCGTCGCGGTTCTGGCGCGATTGCTCCGCGTCGATCGCGCTGCTGCACAATACCGCTTCAGTTCTTCGATGCTCTTTAGCGAAGGCATAATCGCCTCCCAGGCGAGTTAGTGAAAGATTTCACCAATGATGTGCTAGGGCAAAGCTGCCAGTTGTTCGACCAGATTATCCGCGTTCAGCCGGCCGCAGACCTTCTCGTCCACGACCGCAACCGGGGACAATCCACAGGAGCCCAGGCAGTACACAATTTCCAGCGTGTAGCGGTAGTCCGGCGACGTCCCGCCCGGCGGGACCTGCAGGCTCGCAGACACCTTCTCGATGCTCTGCGCAGACCCCCGAACATGGCATGCCGTCCCATCGCAAATCCGCACCAGGTGCCGGCCGCGCCGCTTCAAATGGAACTGCGAGTAGAACGTCGCCACGCCATAAAGCTGGTTCAGTGGTATCTTTGCGCGCTTTGAGATCTCCCGCAGGACCACTTTTGGCAAGTATCCATAGGCATCCTGGGCACGCTGCAAAATCGGGATCACCGCGCCGCGCTGACCCTTGAATTGCTCGATGATCCGGACCAACGGAGTGAAATCGATCGGCTCCTCGACCGGCGGGCTTGCCCCACCTTCCGGAGCGAGGGCATTACTGTTCGTCGCCGCTAACATGGCACTCTCCTGAATACAGAAGACTTCGCCAACCACAGCACAACGTCAGCAAACAAACCTGACCGCCTCACTCTACAACGTTGACATTGTGAAATAAAGCACAAAATGATCGAGAATATCAATAACTCCTCTATGAGGTGCGAATTGTTGTTAGTGCTATCGGTAATTGCTTAGCTCCCCTCCCCCAATCGATCCTAAACACTGTCACACAAAGAAGGTACGCACTAACAATTGTAGGTACTAACTAGTTTCCGACTCCTGTTGCCCCGCAGCAACGCGCAAACCGTTCATAGTCCAAGTGCGCGATTTCTGGAGTGCGGCGACTTGTGGCACATCCGCCTGAGTGGATCGCCGCTTTTCTGCGAGGGACTTGTCCCGAGCCCTCCAGGCAAGACCACTCCGTCCCCTTTCCCTTCCGTCTCCCGCATCCATGCAGGGCGCCAATCGCGTTCGCGTGGGGACCGCCACCTCTCACCGCCCCGCTGGCATCTTCAGCGTAATCCCCACATCAGTTGGCCGCGTCTTCGAGTCGGGCGAATCAACCACCCCGCCATCGTCTTTCCCATCGGCGCCAACCGAGTAAATCACCAGGCTGCCATCGGCCTGTTTCTTCATCCGCATTGCCTGGCCATCGAACGGGTCCACCGGCATCGCCTCCAGATACCCAGGCACGAGCAAGTCAGAGGTGGCGGGATACTGCCCATGATCCAGCCGATACCGCGTCGCGGCGCAGGCGACCCCAACACTCGCCCTGAGGACCTGCGTCTTTGCGAGTGACTCGATGGACTTCAGTATGGAGGGCATAACAATCGCGCTCATCACCCCTCGTCGCTTGCCCGGCCGAAGCTCCTCCTCGATCTTCTTGCGCGCATCGGCCGTCTGGTAGTACGGCTGTTGCGCGATGTCGCGCTGACGTTGCATGTACTCACGGTAGATGCCGACGTCGTCCCGAAGCCATGCGAACCATAGTGCACCGCCAGCGCCGGATCGCAGTGTTCTTGCATACTGGCCTTGCCCGCTGCCGAGGTCGGCGAACATAGCCAACCCAAACGCCTCTTCGCCCCGCAGCATTCGGGCAAATGCTCGCGATAGCGCCGGCGGCTCGGGGGGGGTGAATGAATCCAGTTGCTCTTTGGACGTTACGGCCGGCAGCACGCGCGCAACGGTGTTGGTAGCGAGCGCGTCAATGGCAAGGGTCGTCAGCCCACTAATCAGGATGGGCGGTGCATTGAGATGGTTACCTGTCGCATAGATCCGCCGACAATCCGCCATCGCCAGTTCCACCTTGCCGCTCGCCGCCTCCGAGGTCGCCGCTACAGACAGCAGGATTGACCATGTGCGGAACGGCTTGCTCAATGTTAACACTGCGCCAACGTCGGGCTTGTCGTAGTCGTAATCCAGACGGCACTCCGGCATATCGGCCGCCTGACGGAGCACTTGCAGTGTCTTCTCCTGTCGCTGGAGATAAGCCGCCCCTTGAGCGGAGTTAACCTTCGTTTCGTCCCTGTAATCGACATCCTTGTCCGCGGCCGTGGTTGCCGCCTCAAACCGCTCGCGAGTCTTCTCATACAGGATCGCCGCGTTGGCAGAATCGGGTATCGCCGGCGGCGCAACGCTCAGTGCCATCGCTCCGGCCTCCGCACGCAACGCCTGAATCTCCACCTGCGCCCGCAAGTCCAGATTCCACAACGTCATCGCCATCAGCGAGATCACAACCAGCCATGCGGTAGCGATACGCGCCAGCGGCCAGGAAACCGCCCGTCGGATACCAGCGGCATCCCGCTTCCGCGCCATGATCCACAAAGCGATTGCTCCCACGAAATAGCAAACCGACAAGGTAATCGCCCAGCCAAACCCACTGTCCCGAAGGTTCGAGACATACCGCAAGCCCCAGGTGAGCATCAACTGTGCACCCAGTGGAACCAGCGGCAGCAGAGCGGCCACTGCACACAGAGCCTTTGCCGTACGCGCCTTGCGCCGCTGGCCGTTGACGATCACCAACGCCAGGAACAGCAGGCACGCCAGCAGCGTCTCGATCCAGAGAAGCACATAGCTCATGGTATAACCCCAATATTCGTGTTGATGGATGAATCACCGTGAATCAGCGGCACCAGCACAAGTCGCTCGCCGGCCGAAATCCGCTGCGCTATCGCATACGCCTCGTCGCGGCCGATCGGCAAATCCAAACTCGCAATCTCCGAGGCCAGCCGCTCCGTGCGAGCTTCGTCAGCCCGTGGCCGAGGGACAATCTCCGTCACCGACGCTCCAATCTGTGCCAGGGTCATCCCGATCAGCAGCATCGCCGCCATCGCCTCGGCAAACGCCCAGCGCGACCGCACCTCCGCTCGCCCAACGATCCGCGCCCGCACCGCCGCATCAGGCCCGGCCAGCCGGTACTGACCCAAAATGGATTCGACATCATGTGTGTCATCACTCATAGCTGTGTCCTCGACGGATCCAGAAACTCGCGAAGATGCGCGATCGCATATCGATACCGGCTGGCGGCTGTATTCGGCGGAATCGCCAGCGTCTGCCCAATCTCAGCAAAGCTGAGCCCCTCATACACCTTCAGGTGAACAACCTCCCGCTGCTCCGCCGGAAGCTGCCGCAACGCCCGCTCCACCCGCCGCTGTTCCTCACGACGCTCGGCCGGCACATCCGCCGCCTCCAAGAGGCAGACGTCAGCATTCTCCAGTCTCTCCATCGTCCGTCGTGCTCCCAGCAGCCGATACGCCTCATTCCGCACAACGACGCGAAGGAACGCCTTCATGGACAAGACCTCATCCACCCGGCCGCGGGAGATCAGCCGCATAAACGCCTGCTGCACCACATCCTCCGCCAGACCGCGGTCTCCCAGAATCATCAGGGCATACCGATACATCGACGGTCCCAGTGCGTCATACACCTGACCAATCCAATGCTCATGACCTTGTCCGGCCGCCGGGCGCTTCAGTCGATCCTCCCAATGCCCTGGACCCTCCATGATGATCACTTTGTCTGGATAATGGAAACATTGCAGGCAGCACGGCACCGCTCCAGCCGACGTGTCGTGTTTGCCTCGGGCGTCCGAGGATGTGAGTGCTAGGAAACCTGATTCCGCAAGCGCGGAGTTGGGGATCCTGGGGTGGAGGCTTTACCCGTCTTCCGTTCCGTTACTTCTCCGGCCGCTGGCCACGCCATTCGCCGTAAGGGTCCGGAGCACGGTAGATAAGTGTTTCGCCGTTGAGTTCGAGCAGTTTCACTTCTCGGGTCTTGTTGAGGAATTCGTACTCCGGCCGGTCCGGGTATTTCTTCTTGAAATCGGAGGTCTTGCAGGTCAGAAGCAGCGTCGGCGGAAGGGCATCCCAGCGGATGGACCAGGTGCCGGTGAGCGTGTTGCCACCGGGGGTGAAGTTCACAAGCGTATAGGTGCCATCTGGATTGAAGGTGTAATCGCCCTTGCAAAGCGGGCCTCGCCAAGTGCCCAGGATCTTCCGCTCGAGCGCGGCCATTTCCCCGCCTTTGGCCGCCACGACGGGCTGGGTGGCCGGAGCAGATTGTGATGGCGAGGTCGTTGGCGGCTTTGCCGTGGTCTCGCCGCGGACGGCCGGCGCCACCGCGATTTGCAGGAGCAGTGCGATCGAGAAGCCGAGCGCGAGCTTGGTTTCCATAGGTCGATCCTCTCAAGGGATTCCGTGGGTATACCCACCACCCGCACCACCTCTTTGACGCGGATGCGGGAGAAAAGTTTCAGAAGACCGACATAGCAGGGAAGCCGCTGGAGATGGGAATGTGCCGCTCCCCCCCCCATTCGGCTCGACCAGCTTTATCCAGATTCCCCATCCTCTCCAAAATCGGGCTGGAATTCCGGCCGCGCGTAAGTCCTTGTCAATACTCATCTCCCTCACTAACTTCCCTCAAAAACCACCCTTATTATGGGGAGACATGTTCTTTCGGATCCCTGTGGCCGTTCCCGGTCACGCTATTTGACAACCGAATACGGCTCTTCCTATCAGCCAGGTAGGCAATCGCCGCCCGAAGATGCGCATCGATCTTGAGCATCTTCGTTCGTAGTAGGGCCCGGAAGGCTCGTTGCCCCGGACCGCCAATTGCGCGGCCGAACTTGAGCACCTTCGCCAAGTCGGTCATCCATCTCACAGACACCCCAAGACTGCGGCACGCTAACCTGAGCATCTTCCCTCTGCCGTTACGGAATAATCAATGATCTCTATCCGTGACCTTTGAGCACCTTGGTCCTTGGTCATTCATTGGTCATTGGGCTCTGGTCATTGGGCATTCCAGCAGGAGTTATCCACAATCACCCCGAACTTGCGCATCTCCTACCCCAAGAACGACGCAACCTGCTGTCTCACCGACACTTGCGCAACATGGGGTACCCCCGCCGAGAACTTGCGCACCTCCTACTTATCCACACCCGACCCCTTTTTCATCCTTTCGCCATCCTTCATCCTTGTCCCTATGACCCTGTCGACGCATAGTGCCTTACCCCGATCCGCCAGAACTGCAGGCTGATCGCCAGGAACACCACCCCCGCCAGTGGCGAGAGCCATTGCAGCAATGCGGTTGACCCCAGCGGGTCGGACCGGCCGAGGATCGCATGGGCCGGGAAGTAGTTGATCGTCGCCAGCGGGATCACGAACGTGAACACCTGCCGGAACCAGCGATTGTAGATGCTCATGGGAAACTGCCCGGCCTCCACGCCGCCGTACGTGAAGCAGTTGACGATCTCGATGCTCTCGATCGTCCAGAAGCACATCGTCGCCTGCAGGATGAACAGCCCGCTGAACAGGCACACGCCGCCCGCGATCGCGCACAAGAGCAAGGCGATCCGCGGCGCCGTCCAACTGAGATCCAGGGCATGGGCAGACCAGAGCAGAATCACCACCGCCTGCGCCAGCCGGCCGACCCGCATGAGCTGCAACTCCTGCGCCAGCACCTGAAACGCCACCAGCCTCGGCCGCAGCAGCAGGCGATCGAAGTCGCCGTTGCGAATCAGCCGGCCGAGGATGTCGAACCCGCGCGGCACGGCTTCGGCAACTGCAAAGGCGATGCTGATCATCGCATAGAACAGCCCCACCTCCGGGAGCGTCCAGCCGGCAATCTTGCCAAAACGCTGGAACAGGGCAGCCAGCCCCAGGAACTCAATCCCGGTGATCAGGAAATGCGCCAACGCATGCACCAGGAACGAGATGCGATATTGCATCTGCCCGCGGATCGAGACTGCGATATATCGGAAATACAGCGATGTGGCGTTCATACTCACCCTCCTAACCTCCCTGGGCGACAAGCTGCTTCAGCCCGCGCTGCAGCATCAGCCGGCCGGCCATCACGAACACGGCGATCCACACCCACGTCTGCACGATGCCCATCAGGGCGGCCGTTCCCGTCAGCAATCCGAGATACGCCTGGAAGGGCACATCGATCAGCCCGCGGAACGGCATCGCCTGCACGATCGGCTGCAGCCACGCGGGAAACAGCGGCAGGGGAACGATGATGCCAGAGAACAGAAAGATCACCGCCGGAGCCAGACGCGAGATGCCTTCGCCGCTGATTGTCCACAACAGCGAGATCGTCATCGCCGCCGAAATCGCGCCCGCCAGAGCCGCACCGCTGAGAATCGCCAGCAACGACCAGCCCAGCGCACTCACAGAAGCAGGCGCCTGCAGACCCAGAAACGCATATGCCAGCACAAGCTGCGGCACCGCACGCAGCAATGTCGGCGCCAGCCGCGCTGCCAGGCAACGCGAGTACCACATCCCATACAGATCCACCGGCCGGGTCAGTTCATACGCCACTCCGCCCGAGCGGATCATCGCCGCGATCTCGCTCTCAACACCAAACATCGCCAGCAGCAGAAATGCCTGGCTGAGCCAAATGTAACTGACGACCTGCTCAGCCGTCATGGGCTGGGCGGCATCGGAGGAACGATAGAATGCCGCGAAGATCATCACGCGGACGTAGCCAAAGAAAAGCTGCGTCCCGATCCCGGCGATCGCCGCCGATCGGTACTGCAAAAGCCCACGAAACCGGGCATCGAGCATGGCGAGGTACGCTTTCATGAGTTGGTCCTATACAACCGTGCAATGATCGACTCGATCGGCGGATTCTCTACAAACAGATCATGAACCGGATGACTCGAACATACTCGACTGATCAGCGCGGCCGGCGAAACGCGGCTGGGATCGAACGCCAGCACGACGCGTTTCCCTTCCTTCCTCACCACGCGGGCATCGGCATCGCGCACCTCTTCCACGCCGTCGGCCAGATCGACCGTCAGCCAGCGCTCGGCCGACACGCTGCGCCGCAGCGATTCGAGCGTGCCGTCGGAAAGCACCTTGCCATCGGAGATCACGATCACCCGCCGGCACAGAGCCTCGATGTCATCCATGTCGTGCGTCGTCAGGATGACGGTGGTGCCGCGCTGACGGTTGAGCTTGAGAACAAACTCGCGCACGGCGAGCTTCGAGATCGCATCCAGACCAATCGTCGGCTCATCAAGAAACAGGATCCGCGGCGCATGCAGCAAGGCGGCCGCCAGATCGCAGCGCATCCGCTGCCCCAACGAAAGCTGCCGCACCGGTGTATCAAGGATCGGCTCGATCTGCAGCATCGCGATCAGCTCATCGCGTGCCGCTTCATATGCCTTCTGCGGCACTCGATAGATATCTCGCAGAAGCTCGAACGACTCGATCACGGGCAGGTCATACCAGAGCTGCGTGCGCTGGCCGAAGACGACCCCGATCCGGGCGACGTGCTCGACGCGCTGCTTCCACGGCACGCGCCCGTCGATCTCCACACGCCCGCCGTCGGGCACCAAGATGCCCGAAAGTGTCTTCACGGTGGTGCTCTTGCCAGCGCCGTTCGGGCCGATGTAACCGACGAGTTCGCCTGCCTCGATCGCGAAGTTCACTCCCGCCAGCGCATGTACCGGCCGATATTCCCGGCTGAACAGTCCGGTCACCGCGCCCCACATCCCGCTTCGGCGCACCGCGACATGGAACGTTTTCCTCAGGTCCTCCACGATGATCTGCGGCATACCGTCCTCCTCATCATCTTTAAGGTGCGCGGGTGCGCGCACGGACGCACCGCCCGGTCCGCAAAACCAAGGGGGCTCCACGTGATTGGGTTGTCCACGCCATTGGTGCGACGAAGCGCATCAACGCGATCCGCTTTACTTACCTTTGGGCGCAAGCGAGGTCAACGCCAATCTTCACGGATTGTTGGCGCCACCTTCGCCATCCGCGGCTTTCTCCATACAATTGCGCCTATGCGGAAATGGATCGCGCGGTTCTCGTTCACGCTCCTGATCGTCGGCGGGTTGCTGTTTTACCAGGCCTACGAGCTGCAAGGGTCCGAACCGCGCCCGCCGGCATGGCAACTGATCGTCATCGTCGCCAGCGGCGCTCTTGCGGTTGCCATGGGCGCTCGGGGCATCCGCATGCGCCATGAGCAGATGCGTGATGACCGCTGAAAACGCAGCGCCAAAGGGAATAGCCCGGGCTTGTTGCAGGTTTTTCTACACGGCATGACGGAGATAGACATGTATGGCTCTTGAACTCCTGGGTCTGGAAAAAACCTATCACGCTCCCGACGGATCGGCCGTGCCGATCGTCCGCATCGGGCAATTCAGACTCGAATCCGGACAGCAGCTTGCCCTGGTCGGCTCTTCCGGTTCGGGCAAGACGACGTTGCTGCACATGATCGCCGGGATTGTCCCCGCCGACGCGGGGCAGATTCTCTTCACCCACGATGGGCAGACCAAGAGTACGGCTGCACTGCCTGAGAACAGAGTTCTCGATTACGCAAGGAACGCGGGGCGGCAGGCCACCGATATCGCCGCCCTTTCGGAGGCCGATCGCGACGTCTTTCGCGGCCAGTACATCGGTTACATCTTCCAAACCCATCACCTCTTGCCCGGTTTCACCGCGCTGGAGAACGTGCTGCTGGGGATGAGCTTCACCGGGCGCAAACATGATCCTGCATGGGCCAGACATCTGCTGGCGGAGGTCGGCTTGCAGGACCGCCTGGACTACCGTCCTGCGAAGCTCTCCGTCGGGCAGCAGCAACGGGTGGCCGTGGCCCGCGCCTTGGCCAATCGCCCGCAACTCGTACTGGCGGACGAACCCACCGGCGCCTTGGATGCCAAGAACGCCCAGCAGGTGCTGCAACTCATCCTTCGCCTCTGCCGTGAAGTCGGTGCCGGCCTGCTCATGGTCACCCATGATCCCGGCATCGCGAAGCAGTTGTCGAAGACCGTAAGCCTGGACGAGTTGAATGCGACTGGCGGGAAAGCACCATGAATCTCTTCCAACTGATCTTCAAGCAGATGCGCCAGCGTTCGCTTTCCACCTGGCTGACGCTCTTCTCCGTGACGCTGGGGGTGACGCTTGCCGTGGCGATCATGATCCTGCGCCGCGAAGGAGGCAATCTCTTTGCCCAAAGCGACTTTGGCTATGATGTGCTGGTTGGCCCGCCGAAGGGTTCCCCGCTGCAACTGACGCTCAATACTGTCTATCACATGGATGTCAGCCCCGGTGTGGTGCCATATCAGCTCTACGCCGACATGATCAATGAGGGCGCCCCCGCGCCAGGCCGCCCCGACTACCGCCCGTATGTCCGCACCGCCGTTCCCTTCATGGTCGGCGACAGTTTCACCGGCCGGCGCATTGTGGGAACTTCGCCACAGATGTTCGGCTTTGACGACCGCGGCCAGCGCGTCGGCGAGCCGTTTCAGTATCGACGTGGCCACGCCTATGAACTGGCCGAGGGGCGAGTCTTCGCCCCGCGCAAGTTTGAGGCCGTCGTGGGCAGCGAGATGGCGCAGACGCTTTCACTGAGGCTCTACGACCCCAAGCTCAGTGAAGATGAAAATGAGAAACACGGCGGCGCCTTTCGCGCCACCCATGGCATGCCTGGCCCCAGTGATATCCCCGACATCCACAAACCTCGCTGGCACATCGTGGGCATCCTCAAGCCCACGCACACCGCCAATGACCGCGTGGTCTTCGTTCCGTTTATCAGCCTCTACGCCATCGCCGAACATGAGGGCGGACTGATCGACCAGACTCTGTTGCGTGCCAACATCAATCCATCGCGGATTCCTCCCGGCCGTCTCGATGAGGTGCTCGGCAAGCTAGGCATCGATCCGAAAAAGGTGCCCGAGTCGGTGAAGAGGAAGTTCGCGATAAAAGAGCCGGCTACCACGGCCGCCGTGACGGCCCCATCGGATGTGAATGAATTGATCAAAGGCGCCACGCTGGCGGCGCAGCCCAAGAAGGAACAGGAAGGCGAAGACGCCAATGCCTACCACCTGGATGAGCACGGCGATATCGTGCCCGACCTGCCCGAGGAGGACTGGAGCATTTCCGCCATCCTCGTGCAATCACGCGGCGGATTTCCCGCACAGCAACTGCTCTATAACTTCAAGGTGATCGACGATCGCGCCACCGCCGTCAATCCGGCCACCGTGATGCGGGATTTCTTCAACACCTTTCTTTCCGGAAGCACGAAGGTACTGCTGCTGATTTCGGTCATGGTGACGATCGTCGCCGCCGTATCCATCACGACGACGATCTACAACTCCGTTGCGGCGCGGCAAAAGGAGATCGCCGTTCTCCGCGCACTTGGCGCCACACGCCGGCGAATCCTGACGCTCATCTGCGCTGAGGCGGTCTTTGTGGGCCTGGCCGGCGGAATCTCCGGCTTCCTGGTCGGCCATCTGCTCAGTGCCGCCGGGTCGGCCTATCTGCAGGAAATGCTCGGCGAAGGGATTAACTGGGTCACCGTTGGCGCAGAGGAGTGGTTCTACTTGCTGGCGGTAGTGGTCATGGCGTTCCTGGCCGGACTGGTACCGGCGCTCAAGGCATACAAGACTCCTGTAGCGACGAATCTCAGTTGATCTATAGAGCGCAAGCCGTCCACGTGCTGAGGTTGCGCTACGAGCCCTGCTTGAGACTTGCATGAATCTCGTGCGCAGGCACGCTTGGCGGATTCTGCTTGTCGCGAACGAGAATCAATGCGAGTACCAGCAGCATCGCTCCGATCAGCACGGCGGCGGCCAACTCCAGTTCCTTCACCTGCCAGAAATTCATTCCCGCGCGGTGAATCGGCCTAATCATGGTCCAGCCACGATTGACGCCGGCCAACAGGGTCATCTTGCCAAGCCCCTGTTGCACGGCCAGCGGCACAACCTCAGAACCGCGCAAAGCAAGGAAATCAAACACAACCAGCGCGGCCGGCATGGACATCCCGCGCCGGCGGAGCACACCGCGAAGTTGCTCCATCGCATCGTTTACCCGTCGGCAGATCGTGGCAACCGAGACGTCGCGCTCCTCGGCGATCTCCTTCTGGCATCGTCCGAGGATGAAGTGCTGCACGAGCAGGTCGCGGGCCTCATCGGACACTTCGACCATGGCGTGGTCGATGGTCTCGGAGATCTCCTTCCAGCTCTTCTGGTCTTCCAGGAACTCGACACGGTCCTGGCTGTGAACGCGCTCTCGCCGCCGGCGCGCCGATTCGGACCGCGACACGTCGATGGCAAGCTGCGTTGCCGCCTTGTGCAGCCAGCCGCCCAACGACAAGCTGACATGGGACGGCCGGCGCATAAGACGCAGGAATGTCTCCTGCGTGGCATCCTCAGCAAGCTGCTTGTCGTGCAGCACGCGGTAGCATGCCGCATAGACCATCCCCGCATACCGGCGGACGATCTCCGCGAACGCATTCTCATCGCGATCGTCGGCGTACCGGTGAAGCAGAGCGATATCACTGATGGTGGCAGCAGCATTCATGGCTTATGTCTCACCATTATGCCGGAGGCACGTCCGACATTCTTGCATAAAATCAGAAATCGCTCCAAGCCGCCGATTCTTCCTTTGACCATCCCGGTCTGCCTGTTACAATCGCGTGAACCATGCGGGCGTAATTCAGTGGTAGAATGCAGCCTTCCCAAGGCTGACGTCGAGGGTTCGAATCCCTTCGCCCGCTCTAACGCACGTGCCAACAGACACTTGCATCTCTGCCGTGCTACGGCCACGACTGTGCGTCACTGTACCAATGAAGAATTTCATGTCGCGGGGGCCTTCGGGCGCTGCCAGGCTTGGTGAGCCACCCCAAGACAGCGAACCCGGCCAGGCTCTGCCGACGGCATGGCAAACGGTATGATCCAGCGGATCATGGCTCAGCAGATTCTGGCACATCACCGGTCTTCGCCTGAATCCAAGATGGCGCTGTTCCGTTCGCTGTTTCATGGCCGGGAGGATGTTTATGCTCGCCGATTCGAGAGCCGCAAGACGGGAAAGTCTGGATATCAACCCGCCTGTGCAAACGAATGGGTTCGTGGCGTATGCGAGAAGCCGAGGGTCAGGTGTAACGATTGCCCGAACAGGCGTTTCCTTACGGTAACCGATGAAGTGATCCGTTGGCATCTGTCGGGACAGGATGACGCCGGGCATGACTTTACCATGGGCATCTACCCGATGCTGCTGGACGAGAGCTGCTTCTTTCTGGCCGCCGACTTTGACAAGGCCAACTGGCAAGATGATGTCCGGGCATTCCTGGACACCTGCCGTCGATTGCACTTGCCGGCAGCAGTGGAGAGGTCACGATCGGGAAAGGGCGGCCATGTCTGGCTGTTCTTCGATCAGGCTGTCCCTGCCCATCTCGCCCGGCGACTTGGTTCACACATTCTCACCGAAACCATGGAGCGGCGCCCCGACATCGGTCTGGATTCCTATGACCGCTTCTTTCCCAATCAGGATACACTCCCCACGGGCGGAATGGGAAACCTCATCGCCCTTCCCCTCCAGAAACAGGCCAGAGCAATCGGGAATAGCCTGTTCCTTGATGATCAACTCCAACCCCATCCCGACCAATGGGCATTCTTGTCCGGGATCGCCAGAGTCGCTCGCGATCAGGCCGAGGACATTGTTCGCGCCGCGGCCAGTAGGGACCGGATCATCGGTGTTCGCATGGCGGAAACGGAGGAACTGAGCGACCTTATCGCACCATGGCTTCAGGCGCCATCGCGGCAGCCCAGGGCACTTCCCATCCAAGAACCTCTACCCGACCACATTGATCTGCATCTTGGCAACGATATCTACATCCCCAAGGAAGAGATCTCGCCCAGCCTGCGCAATCGACTGATCCGTCTGGCCGCGTTTCAGAATCCTGAGTTCTACAAAGCACAGGCGATGCGGCTGCCGACGTACGACAAGCCGCGCATCATCGCCTGCGCGGAAGACCATCCCAAACACATCGGCCTGCCTCGCGGTTGCCTTGATGATGTGGTCGAGCTTTTTTCGGTATTGAAGATCAAGCCCGTCATCCACGATGAACGAAATCCAGGGAAGCCGTTGAACGCATCCTTCCAGGGCCAGTTGCGGCCCGAGCAACAACTGGCCGCAGAGGCGATGCTCGCCCATGATACAGGTGTCTTGTCCGCCACCACTGCGTTCGGGAAGACGGTTCTGGCGGCATGGCTCATCGCTCAGCGCGGCGTCAACACGCTGATTCTTGTCCATCGCCGACAACTTCAGGAGCAGTGGATCGAACGACTTTCCGCGTTTCTTGGCATGCCGGCCAAGCGCATCGGCCGAATCGGCGGCGGTCGCAGGAAACCGACCGGCATGCTGGATGTTGCCCTGCTCCAAAGTCTGGTGCGCAAGGGCGTTGTTGACGATCTGGTTGGAGACTATGGCCATCTCGTTGTAGACGAGTGCCATCACCTTTCGGCTCAGAGCTTTGAGCAGGTTGCGCGCCGGGCAAAGGCCCGATTTGTCACCGGCCTCTCCGCCACGGTGGATCGCAAGGATGGTCACCATCCCATCATCTTCATGCAGTGTGGCTCTATCCGACACCGCGTGGATGCCAGAGAGCAGGCTGCCGCCCGCCCGTTTGAGCACACCGTCCATGTGCGTCCCACCTCATTTCGTCCACTTCGGCCGGCCAATCAAGACAAGCGGTTACAGTTCAATGAGCTGTATGGTGAGCTGGTTGCCGATGAAGCCCGCAATGAGCTGATCTGCCAGGACATCACCCAGGCTGTCCAACAGGGGCGCTGCCCCATCGTCCTGACCGAGCGCAACGAGCACCTTGATTTGCTTGTGGCGCGCCTGGCACCATCCGTCGCCAACCTGTTAGTCTTTCGCGGCGGTATGGGAAGAAAGCAACTGGCGGCGACGGCCGGCCGATTGGCCGAGATTCCTGAGACAGAGCAGCGTGTCTTACTTGCCACCGGCAAGTTTATTGGCGAGGGTTTCGACGATGCCCGGCTCGATACGCTGTTTCTCACTTTGCCGGTCTCATGGCACGGCACGATCGCGCAGTATGTTGGCCGACTGCATCGCCTGCACGATCGCAAGCGAGAAGTGCGCGTGTATGACTATGCGGATCTGAATGCGCCGATGCTGGCGCGCATGTTCGACCGACGATGCCGCGGATACGAAGCTGTTGGCTACACCATCGTGCTCCCGGCCAGCGCGGTGCCCGGCTGGCCGGCCGATGTCCTGCTGCCGGTCGATCCGCAGTGGAAGAAGCAGTACGCAGCCAGCGTCCAGCGGTTGATTCGCGACGGCGTGGATTCGACCTTGGGCCTGCTGTTTCTACACGCTGCGCGGGAACCATCGGCGGATGCTGAAGGTGTAGATCGCGCACGCAGTGCTTCTGAGGCATTCCTGTATCAGCGGCTGGAAACGCTTCCCGAAACGGCCGGCCAGTTCCGGCTGAACGTCGAATTGCCGATTTCTTTTGATGGGCGAGGGCGTATGGAAGTAGATCTGTTGTGCGAGAAACGTCGGCTGGCCATCGAGTTGGACGGATCACAGCATCTTGGCGATGCCGATGCCTATCGGCGCGATCGCCGTAAGGACCATTTGCTGCAGGAGAACGGCTACCTGGTGCTGCGATTCCTGGCGGAGGATGTCGCCAAACAACTCGACGGCATTCTCGATACGATCTTGCGCGCCCTGGCTCACCTGCGATGCAGCGACAATCAGACTTGACTTTTCGCAAATCGCTCTCCATGATGTTGAGCTATGCATTTGGTGTCCCGCGATTCGCTGCGACTGAGCCTGGGCCTTCTGGCCCTTACTCTTTGCTGCGCATCGTAGGGACTCCTCGGTTAACACGAGAACTCAAGAGGCCCTGCGATGCGGATCGCAGGGCCTCTTTCGTTTATACTCTTTCGCCCGTCCCGCCCGCGCATCCGCGCGGCTGGTGAGGCGATGCCTGAAAGGAAGTCCGCTATGGATACCGTACGAATCTTCGATACGACGCTGCGAGATGGTGAGCAATCGCCCGGTGCTACCCTGGACCTGCCCGAGAAGTTGGAGATTGCCCGTCAGCTCGAACTGCTGGGCGTCGATATCATCGAAGCGGGCTTCCCTATCAGCTCTCAGGGCGACTTTGAGTCAGTCAAGGCGATCGCCGCCACTCTGACGAAGGCCTCTGTGTGCGGCCTGTCGCGCTGCACGCCCAAGGATATCGAACGCGCCGGCGAGGCCGTCAAGAACGCCGCCAAGCCGCGCATCCATGTCTTTTGCGCCACCAGCAAGATCCACCGCGATCACAAGCTGCGCAAGGGCAAGGAAGACATCATCCGCATCTCGGTGGAGTCGGTGAAGCAGGCCCGCGGATACGTCAGCGACGTGGAGTTCTCCCCCGAGGATGCCAGCCGCACCGAGTTGGAGTTCCTGGCCGACATCTGCGCTGCCGTCATTGAGGCCGGCGCTACCACGCTGAACATCCCCGATACCGTCGGTTATGCCACGCCCAAGACATACGGCGAGGTCTTTAAGTACCTGATCGACCACGTTCCCGCGATCAAGGCCAGGGGCATCATCCTCTCTTCGCATTGTCACAACGATCTGGGGCTGGCGGTTGCCAACTCGCTGGCGGCCGCCGAGAACGGCGCACGCCAGATCGAGTGTACGATCAACGGCATCGGCGAGCGTGCCGGCAATGCGTCGCTGGAAGAAGTGGTCATGGCGCTGAAGGTGCGCGGCGACTTCTACAACATCGGCACGAACATCGATGCCAGCAAGCTCTATCCCACCAGCCGCATGGTCAGCACGCTGACCGGCCTGGTCGTGCAGCGCAACAAGGCCATCGTCGGCCAGAACGCCTTCGCCCACGAGGCGGGCATCCATCAGGATGGCGTGCTCAAATTCCGCGAGACCTACGAGATCATGTCGCCGGAATCGGTTGGCATCCCGCAGAATACCATGGTGTTGGGCAAGCACTCCGGCCGGCATGCTTTCAAGAACCGTACGGTCGAACTGGGCTTCAGCCTGAACGATGAGCAATTGGAGATCGCCTTCAACAGGTTCAAGACACTGGCCGACAAGAAGAAGGAAGTCTTCGATGAGGACCTTGAGGCACTGATCGACGACCAGTTGGAACTGGATTCACAGGTGTGGGTTCTCCAGGGACTGCAGGTGACGGCGGGGTCGAACACGATTCCTACCGCTACAGTCACGCTCAAGGACACCAATGGCGAACTGATCACCGATGCCTCGGTGGGCGACGGCCCGGTTGATGCGATCTATTCCGCCATCCAGCGCCTGACCGGGGTCAGCGGGAAACTGCTCGACTACCGCATCCGCGCGGTCAGCAAGGGTAAGGAAGCTCAGGGCGAGGTGCAGATCGAACTGCAGCATGCGGACAAGGTGATCCGCGGCCGCGGCTTGTCCACCGACATCCTTGAAGCGTCGGCCCTGGCGTACCTGAATGCCATCAACCGCCTGCGCTCGGCCGCCGCCCGCGAGTCGCGATTGCATCCGCATGCGGTGGTTGAACACCCGTAGATCTGACCGCGTCAAGGAAACCCAACATGCCACAGGCTACAGACTGGAAAGTCTGGCAACAGCCGGACGTCGCCCGTGCATTTACGCAGCGCCGCAAGACCATGCCCGGCCAGGAACTGCAACGCGACATGATGGCCTGGCTGATCTCGCGCTTGCCGGCCGGACCTCTAGCCATCCTCGATCTCGGATGCGGCGATGGCTTTCTGCTCGCCGAGGCATTGTCGCTGCGCCCGGGTTCGCAGGGCATCGGTCTCGACGGCTCGCCGGACATGATCAAGCAGGCTCGCATAGCGCTGGCGCCGATCCGGCCGGAGGTCATGCTCGTCCACGCCGATTTCAACGACCCGACCTGGCCGACGCGGCTGCCGCCGGTTGCGCCCGACCTGGTCATTTCCGGCTTTGCCATTCACCACAGCGAAGACGATCAAAAGCGTGCCGTCTACACGGCCGTTCACGCCCTGCTCAAGCCAGGCGGCCTCTTCATCAATCTGGAACACGTCGCCAGCGCGACGCCATTGGGCGAAGAGTTATTCGAAGAGATGTGGGCCCAGTGGGTTGTCGCCGTCGAGACATCCGCCGGCCGAGAGGCCCAGTACGAGCAGACCCTGGCTAACCACCGTGCCAGTCCGGAGAAAGCGTCCAACCGTCTGGCCCCGCCTGAAGTACAACTCCAGTGGTTGCGCAACATCGGCTTCCAGCACGTGGACTGCTACTTCCGCTATCACGAGCTGGCTCTCCTCGCCGGCTACAAGCGAGGTGAGCCATGACCACCTGGAACCCCGTCGACTACGCCCACAACTCTTCGGTCCAGCACACGTGGGCTCGAGAGTTGCTCGGCAAGCTCCATCTCGCTGGCCACGAACGCGTGCTCGACATCGGCTGCGGCGACGGCAAGATCACCGCCGAGATTGCGTCAGCCGTCCCCCACGGCTCCGCCCTCGGTATCGATAACTCATCCGACATGATCGCCTATGCCAAAGCCAATCACGAAGGCGGCAATGTCTGTTTTCAGATCGGAGACGCCTCCGCCCTTCCATTCAATGCTTCGTTTGACGTCATCTTTTCCAATGCTTGCCTCCATTGGGTCTACGACCACAAACCAGTCCTGTCAGGCATCCGCTGCGCTCTCGCGCCGGCCGGGCGCGCCCTGCTGCAGATGGGTGGCCAGGGCAACGCCGCCGACGTCATGGAAGTCGTCAACGAGATGATGGCCTCCCCACGCTGGGTCCCCTGCTTCCGCAACTTCACTTTCCGCTACGGCTTCCATTCCCCCGACGACTACCGCCGATGGCTTAATGAAGCGGGACTTCGGCCCGTGCGCGTTGAACTGATCCCCAAGACCATGCACCATGCCGGCCGCGAAGGCCTAACCGGCTGGTTCCGCTCTACCTGGCACCCGTTCATCAACGCTGTCCCATCCGAGCTGCAGGAGCAGTTCATCGATCAGGCCATCGCCGTATACCTCGACCGTCGCCCCCTCACTCCCGAGAACGAAGCGCTCGTCGCCATGGTCCGCTTGGAAGTGGAATGCGCCGCTCCTGAAGTGCGCTGACTTGCAGAATATCCATCTGCCCGCTCTGGGCCCTGGATCATTTGCTGGGCGCGGTCTTTGGATCGCACCCGGCCTTGCTGGTATAATGGGGCAATGGCTTCGCGAGAGGAAAAGTTTGCGAAAGGCGTTTTGTGGGTTGGCACCTTTGAGGAGGCCGAACGCCGCGACCGCGAGGCCTGGTGGGCAATGACTCCATTTGCCAGGCTTCGATCACTACAGCGCATGCGCGAACTGCAGCACGGCTATGGGACAGGCAAGACTAGAGCCAAGTTTCAGAGAGTTCTTCAAGTCATTAAACGCAACGAGAGTTAGATATCTGGTCCTCGGCGGCTATGCCGTAAATTTCTACGGCTATCAGCGGTATACCAAGGACCTTGATGTCTGGGTTGCTATTGACGGCGAGAACTGCGCCCGTCTATCAAAAGCATTGATGGAGTTTGGAGGATTCTCCGCCCGGCAGGTATCGCCAGATCGCCTGGCGGAAAAGGGTGCGATATTTGTCATCGGCCGTGAACCACTTCGCATTGATGTGATCAACGATCCCAAAGGGGTGGATTTTGACGAGTGCTGGGTCCGGCGCATGGATACGGAGATTGACGGTGTGGCAGTTCCTTTCATCGCCCTGGATGATTTACGTCTAAACAAACTGAAGGTCGCTCGCCCACAGGATCTGGTGGATGCCGCGAAACTGCCTGATCGATGGCCGATCAAACCGGCGGTACGCAAGACCCGAAAGCGCAGGCCGAAGGTGTGAGCGATGTTCCGCGAGGCTTGCGACCCCAGGCGCTTCTCCGTGCTTTCCTGTGAAAGCGGTGGCCATCCATCAGTAAGGCGGCACCCACCTCCGCAGTCCATGCGCGATGACAATCGCCGTGATACATCACGTAGTCACCCCATCTCAATCTCTATCGTTTGCTCGACGCCCACTGGCGCTACCAGCTTCTTATGCCAATCCGCCAGGGCCTTCTTCAGCGGCTCACCGCCGGCAGCCCCGGCCGATTTGTACCGCTTCACCACATTCGCCGCGCCAAGGCATTCATACACATCCTTGCCGATCCGCGACCCATCGGCGCCGCGGCTGGTGGCGGCCACCACGAAGTCTTCAACCTTGAGTTGCCCGAGCGCCTTCAATCCCTTCTTCTCACACTCGGCAACAAGCGACCCGACGATCTGGTGCGCAGTTCGGAACGCGATTCGCTTTGTCACCAGGTACTCCGCCAGACTGGTCGCATCGAGGAAGCCGCGGTCCAACGTCGGCTCGATGTTCTCCTTCACGAAGTTCGCCGTGCTCACAATCGCGGCAGCCATCGTCACGCAGCTCATCACCGTGTCATACGCCCGGAACAGAATCCGCTTATCCTCCTGCAGGTCGCGGTTGTATCCGATCGGCAGCCCTTTACAGATCGTCAAGAGTGCCATCAGATCGCCATATACACAGCCGCAGCGGCCGCGGATCAGCTCCAGCATGTCCGGGTTCCGCTTCTGCGGCATCATCGATGAGCCGGTTGTGTACTTGTCGGCGATCTTGATGAATGAGAACTCGGTGCTGGAGTAGATCACCCACTGCTCTGCCAGCCGCGACATATGCATCGCCGCCATCGACAGGGCAAAGAGCATCTCCAGCGCCTGATCGCGACACGCAGTCTGCTCAATGCTCGAGACTGGCGGCCCATCAAACCGGAGCAATTCCGCCACATACGCGGAATCAGTCGGCATGCTGCTGCCGGCCACCGCGCCCGAGCCCAGCGGCGAATCATTGGTCGTCGTCATGTACCCGGCCGTTGCGCAGCGATCCGCGTCGCGCTTGAACATCTGACACCACGCCAGGCATTCGGCGGCCGCCACGATCGGCTGTGCCCGCTGCATGTGCGTATACGATGGCATCACGATTTCAGTACTGCGCCCCGCCATCTCCACCAGCGCCCGGCACAGGTCGTGCAACCGCTTGGCCACCTCCATCGACGACTGCCGTATCCACAATGCCAAGTCCAGCGCCACCTGGTCGTTGCGGCTCCGCGCGGTGTGGAGCTTCCGTGCTGGCTCGCCAATCCGCCGGATGAGCTCGGCCTCCACGACCATGTGGATATCTTCCTGGCTCTTGTCCAGGGCGATCTTCCCGGCCGCGAAGTCCTCCTGAATCAGCTTCAGCCCCGCGATGATGCTGACCTCTTCATCCTCGGTGATCAGGCCCACCTTCGAGAGCATCTTCGCATGCGCAATCGATCCGGCGATATCCTGCCGATAGAGGCGATTGTCATACGAGATCGACTCGACGAAGTCCTGCGCCAGGGCATCCGTTGCCTCACTGATCCGCGCTTGCCATGATTTCTGTTCAGCCATAGAAGGACCATTCTATTGCGTATTCCAGTAGAAGCGACTCTATGTCATGTAGAAGCGACTTTGCAGCCGCTTGGGGAACACCCAATCACCTCCGACCAGCGTTACCAGCAGCGGCCGCCCCTCTGGCCTACCACGCATCTCTCCCCTCCCCAGCGACTACAAAGTCGCTGCCACAAAAGTCGCTGCTACACAATTGCACCGCGGCGCCGCGAATATTACGATCTTGTTATGCTGGAGTATCGTTTCCTCGACATTGATGCGGAAATCCGCCAATTCCGGTCCAATCTGCCCCATTGGCGTCAGGAAGGCACAATCTATTACATCACCTACCGTCTCGCCGATTCGCTGCCGCAGGAGAAACTCGACCAATGGTATCAGGAGCGAGATCAGTGGTACGCCGCTCATCCGCCGCCTTGGGATGAGGAGGCCTATGACCAGTACATGCAGCGTTTCCCCGCCCAGATCGAACGGTGGCTGGACCAGGGCTCAGGGCGATGTGTCCTCCGAGACCCTCATCTGTCATCCATCGTGGGCGAGTCGCTTGGCCATGGCCATGGCACCCACTACCTCTTGGATAGGTGGGTTGTCATGCCCAATCACGTACACGCCCTTGTCTGCCCTCTGCCCGGCACTGAACTCTCGACGATCATACAGACATGGAAGTCATATACGGCACTTGAGATCAACCGCTGGCTCGGGGAAGAGGGATCGCTGTGGCAGAAGGAATCCTTCGATCACATCGTGCGCAGTCCTGCTCATCTGGAGCGCTTCCGCAAGTACATCCACGACAACCCAAGACGAAAGGTAGAAGCGACTTTGTAGTCGCTTCAGGCGCACCAATCACCTCAGAGAACCGCAATAAGCCGCAGATAGCTCTCGCACCGACACCACGTCTCTGCCCTCCCCCAGCGACTGCAAAGTCGCTGCTACACCACCTATCCGTCGGGCCTGCACTGCTGTACAGTGCGTAGATATGGCAAAAATGCCGGTAATTGCGATCGTTGGTCGGCCTAATGTGGGCAAATCGAGCCTCCTTAACGCGATGGCGGGCAGGCTCATCTCTATTGTTCAAAATATGCCGGGAGTGACGCGAGACCGCATCTCCACTCCCCTTTACCTCAATGGGCGGTTTGTGGAACTGGTCGATACCGGCGGATTCGGCTTCCAGGATCCGGACAATCTGACCGAACACATCCGAGAGCAGATCGAACTGGCAATCCATCGAGCCGACCTGGTGATGTTCATCGTCGACTGCGGAACGGGCATCACGGCCGGTGATCAGGAGGTTGCCAGCCTGCTTCGCCGCGAGGGGATGAAGTCGCTGCTGGTCGCCAATAAGGCCGACGGCGAGCGAACGGATGCTTCGCTGGGAGACTTCGCCCGACTGGGGCTGGGTACGCCGATTGGCGTATCGGCTATGAACGGCCGAAACATCGAGCTGCTGCTGGAGACGTTGGAAAAGAACGTCGATCTCTCCGATGCCCCGACCTTCATTCCCGAGCCGGAGATGATGCTGGCGATCGTCGGCAAGCGCAACGCCGGCAAGAGCACACTGGTGAACGCCATCGCAGGGCTGTACGAGGATGACCCCAAGCGGGTGATCGTATCTGAGGTGCCGGGAACAACGCGCGATTCGGTGGACGTGCGCTTTGAAAAGGATGGCAAAGCCCTGACCGTGATCGATACCGCCGGCGTGCGCAAGAAGCGCCTCATGGTGACCAATGACATCGCGTTCTACTCATTCCATCGGGCAGAGCGGTCGATCCGCCGGGCGGATATTGTGCTGATGCTGGTGGATGGAACCGATCCGATCTCGGATCCGGACCGCAAACTGGGGCAGTACATCGCTCAGCAGTACAAGCCGGTGGTGCTCGTGGTCAACAAGTGGGACCTGACCATGAAGAAGATCCGCGAGTCGCGCAAGAACCCCGAGAAACTGCAGGACCAGGACATCATGGAGGAATACGGCGATTACCTGGAAAAGGAACTGCCCTGGCTCAGTTATGCCCCGGTGGCTTTCACCACGGCGAAAGATGGCAAGAACATCCAGCGCGTGCTGGACCTGGCACAGCACCTCTTCAAGCAGTCGCATGAACGGCTCTCGACCCACAAGCTCAATGATGCGGTGAAACTGATCGTGAATGAGCGTTCGTGCCCGACGCCATCGGGTAACCGGCTGAAGGTGTTCTACGTAACGCAGACCGAGGTGGCGCCGCCGACGATCATCCTGTTTGTGAACAAGCCGGCATATGTGACCGATGAGTATCAGCGCTATGTGCTCAACCGCATCCGCGACCTGCTGCCGTATCCCGAGGTGCCGATCAAGCTGCTGTTCCGCGCCCGCACCAGCCGCAACAACGAAGAACTGACGCAGAGCGGCCGGGCGACGAAGGTGATAAAGAAGCAGGGAACCGGCGGCGCGGGAACCAGCACCCGGCCGGCATACGTGCCGCAGAGGAAAGGCCGACCGTCAGGACGGCCGCCCAAGCGGCGGTAGTGGCGGTCACCGCAGCCGGTTCGCGAGATTCTCCAGCACCAGGTTGGTGTTCACATTGCCCTCGACATAAACCTGCGCCTGAGCCAGGTCGTCGATCATGCGGCACGCGCTCAACTGGAGCATGGGGTCATTCATGCGGCCCAGAAGTTGACGCAGATAGTCGGCCGCGAGGCGGAAGTAGAGAACCGTCGCTTCGCGGGTTGCCTGGTCTTTGCTCACGTTCTCATCGCGTTCTTCCTGCTTCGCAGCGTACATGCCGGCAGATTCGGCAAACCAGGCCGCCAGCCCTTCCACCGGCCGGTTGGCGAGAATCTGATCGATCGCCTGATAGAGCTGGATGCCGCGTTCCACAACACCATCCTCGATCCAGCGGGCAGCCAGGCCCAGTGACCCGTCGGCCATGATCGAGGCATATTGGGCCAATTGCGCATCAATGCCGCGAGCTGTGAGCTGCTTCACCACAAGGTCCTGAGGGAGCTGAGCAAAACGGATGATCTGCGTTCGGCTCAGTATTGTTGGCAGCAGCGAGTGCGGGGAATCGGTCAGCAGAATGATCAGCGTCCGACCCAGGGGTTCTTCAAGCGTCTTGAGCATCGAATTGGCCGCATCGCGCGTCATCGTCTCCGCTTCTTCGATGATGAAGACCTTGCCGCGCCCCTGCAGCGCCTTCCGGCCGGCCGGCTCCAGCAGATAGTCGCGGATCAGATCGATCGAAAGATCGCGGGCTTTGGAATCCTTCTTCGTCAGCCGGATAAGCTGCCGGTAGATCACGCGGTAATCGGGATGCGTGCCCGAGGCAACCAGGTGACAGCCGCGACACTTGGTGCAGGCATCATCCTTGCCGGGATTCTCACAAAGAAACCAGGTGGCCAGGGCCTGCGCGGTGGTGCCCTTCCCGACGCCGGCCGCCCCGGCAAAGATCATCCCATGCGGCAGGCGATCAGCCTGCCAAGCCTGGCGGATCTGCCCGATCGCCTGGTCCTGGCCAAGAATGTCACGCAAGTAAAGCACTTGTCGACAAGTCTACAGCCTCAGAAGTCGAGATGGAAACGAGCAAGAGAAATGCCGGCGCAGAGGCGGAGTGGGAGTGGCGCCCCCACCGCCTCCCCGCCCATGGACGTATGCGTCCATGGGCATCTGTGCCGATGTGTGTGAGCCGATCAGATCTGCACGACGACGGCTATGGTTTCGGTATAGAGCTCGATGGCCTCTTTGCACATCAAGCGAAGTCAGGCATTGAGAAGCTGGCTGGCCTGCGTGTAAACCATCTCGGGAGTGACTTCCTTCATGCAGCGGTGGTCCAGCGGGCAGATCTTCTTCTGGCAGGGACCGCAGAAGACTTTGACGCTCACCTTGCGCTCCTGCGGGAAATAGATCTCCGTCCACTCGGGGTGGGTGGGGCCGAAGACGGTAACGACCGGAACGCCGAACGCGGCCGCGATGTGGCGCGGGCCGGTGTCGTTGGTGATCATCAAATCGCAGCGGCGGACGATCTCTTTGAGTGAGCCCAGGCTCAACCCCTTACTGGACAGATCGACGGCGGCATGGGTCATGTGGCGCTGGATGGCATCGAGGATGCGGCGCTCGCGCGGGGTGCCGGAGAGGAGGATGGTCGCACCACGCTCTTCCACCAGGCGATCGGCAACGGCCGCGAAGTGCTCGGGCAGCCAGCACTTGGCAGCGCCGTACTGGGCGCCGGCGTTGATCATGACCAGGGGGCCCAGGCCATTGGCGGCCGGGCGCTCCAGGTCGGCATCCAGGCCAGCGCGGGTTAGCACCTGTTTCGCGGCATCGCGTTCGGCGGAGGTGACCGCCAGATGCATGGCGATATCGCGATTGCGGCTGCCCATGAAGTGGGCCAGGCCAAGGTAATAGTAGATCACCGGCGAGGGTACGAACTTGCCCTTGGCTTTGTAGGGCAGCAGGCGATCGGAGAGGAGAAACGCCCTCCCGTCGCGCTCATAGCCGACGATGCGGTCGATGCCCGCGAGCTTGCAGAGCAGGGCGCTCTTGAAGGAATTGGTCAGGAGGATGGCGGTGTCATACTTGCCGCGGCGAAGGCGGCCGGCGATTTTCAGCAGGCCCTTGCCGGTCTTGCGTTTCGTCTTGCCGGTGCGGTAGGTGATGATCCGGTTGGCATAAGGCAGGCCGGTGAAAACGGGTTTGACATAGCGCCGGCAGAGCAGGGCGATGTGGGCATCGGGATAGCGCTCGCGCAAGGCGCGAAGCATCGGCGTGGCCATGACGGCATCGCCGACCCAGCTCGGCTGTACAACCAGCATCCGTTTGGGACTCTGCATCGTGGGGGAAGAGTATAGCCGCAGACATCGGGACATGGGAGCGGCTGGCACAAAAGGCGGGAGGTACAAGATGCTGAGGCGAACGGCGGCAGTGCTTGTTGTAGCCGGGATTACGGTTGCGCTCGGCACTCATCGCGTGCTGGGCTTCACCTTTGCGCGATAGCACACATCGGGCAGATCTTTGAAGTCGTCGTCCTGTGTCCAGACGGTGGCACGGAGATGACGCGCCGTCGCCAGAACCATGCTGTCGGCCATGGCGATTTTCAGAACGTGACTGAGATGCGCTGCCTGTATCGCCAGGGCATCATCCAGGGACACGACTGTCCCTGTCCGCATCTGTGCCATGGCCTGCAGAGCAGCATCTTCGTCACGCTGCTGCAGAACGCGCTTAAAGACTTCGTAGATGCAGACCGTGGGGACGATTAAGTTGCCGGCGTCCTCGATTGCCGGCGCAAAGTAATCCGCGTTGGGTCCATCGGCAAAGTACTCCAGCCAGGCCGAAGAATCGACCACGTTCATAGCCGGTCCCTCTCGCGTAGAACCGACGTATCAATGCCTTTGAGGAATCCGCGGACCTCTTTCATCGGGCGCACCGGTACAAATTCAATGCGTCCGCCATAGGAAATCACCTGAAACTTGGTCCCTGGTTCAAGGCGCAACGATCGCCTGATGGGCTCGGGAATGACGACTTGATATTTGCTCGACAACGTCACATGGCTCATGTCGGCCTCGCTTCGATCGGATGATCGCTTTACGATATCATAATCGATCTAACAGACGGTTTCCATCGCTTACCAGATGATGTCTGTCATTTCGCCTTGAGCAGGCCCAGGCGCCAGGGGATCTGGCCATATGCCTTGCCAGCGCGGTCTTTGTCCAGGACGCCCTGGTAGAGGACCTGCAGGTTATCGGGGCCGATCTCCATCGTCTGGTCGTTGCCGGCGCGGATCAGTTCGATGTGACTGATGACGTCAGTCCACTTCCCGGCCGGTTGCTGCACGTTGAGCATGGAGGCAAACGCATCGTCCTTGCCGGCCGCCAGCGGATGCCATGGACCCTCCAGACGGTCGGCCAGATACGCGGTGTAGTAGCGCCACCCGTGGCCGTTCTGAGCCTCAATCACCGTGAGATACTCACTGCGGCCGCGAATGCGATAGGTGTGGCTGGCTTCGAAGAAATCCCCCTGCAGGGCAAGGACCGGCTCGCGCCATCGCAGCGGGAAGTCGACCAGACTTGTCTGACTTCGCCACATCTTGCCATCGAGTGACGTGAAGAAGAGATGGGCGTTTTTCTCATCGCAGATGACCCAGAAGTCCAGCCATGCCTTGGTGGCGGTGGGTTGACGCCCGAACATCGGTTTGAGCGATGACCAGCTTTTTGGATCGGCGATGGTAGTGGTGGTCGCGAAAGCCGGCTGATAGCTGGGCGACCAGGATGGATCCGACGCCTGGCATATCAGATACCACAGCTTCTGCGGTTCAAAGTAGAAGATCTGTGGCGCACAGAAGAAGCCCTTGTGGCACGGCAGAACATATTGATGCGCGTCGGCCGCCTGCGGCCAGTCGGCGAAGCTCAGGTACACAATCGCGTGGCTGCGTTGCGTGCCGCGCACGGTGCAGAAGAGATGCCACTTGCCGTCGGCAAAGACAATCGAGGGATCCTTGAGACTATGCCAGTCGCCTTCATCCTGCCTCGCGGCCATCAGGGGTCCGCTGCCGACCCAGGTGAAAGGCTCGGAATGCCAGGGCTGAGTCGATGGTGGCGCACCCAGCGCTGCGGCCATGAGCAGCAGGACACTAACGGCGGCGATCGGAGAGGTCATAGGAGATAGTCCTCTGGTGCGTCATCATACTACGATCGCACATCCGGGTGGTATCATGTTCGTAGTAGCGGCCGCGTTAGGGAGTGGGAGAAATGTCTGCCCGCCAAAACGCGGCTTCCGCCGCTACTACGAACGCTACGACCGAATACCCATGGCGCAAACCAAGCAACAGATTCAGGCCCTTCTCGCCGGAGCTTCCACAGCTCCGCGACACCGCTTTGGCCAGAACTTCATGATCGATCGCAATCTCGTCACACTCGTGGCCGAGGCCGGCCAGATTGCCCCAACCGATCTGGTCATCGAGGTCGGCCCCGGCACCGGCACCCTCACTGAAGAACTGCTTGCCCGCTCCCAGAACGTCATTGCCGTTGAGATCGACCGCGATCTGGCCGCTCTGCTTCGCCAGCACTTTGCCGGCCGGCCGGGCTTTCGCCTCATTGAGGGCGATGCCCTCTCCGGCAAACACGAGCTAAATCCGGAGCTGCTCGCCCCCATTGCTCAGGCTAGACTGGCCGGCACCTGCGTCAAACTCGTTGCCAATCTTCCGTACAACATCGCTTCGCCGCTGATCATCGAACTGCTCATTGCAGGGGTCGATTTGCTTGCCTTCACGGTTCAGAAAGAGGTCGCCGTACGCTTGAAAGCTGCGTGCGATACCTCTGAATATGGTCCGCTGACGGTCATGGCTCAGCTTCTGGCGGAGGTGAAACTGGAACGAGTCCTTCCGCCGCAGGCATTCTGGCCGGCACCGAGAATCGAATCCGCTCTGGTCACTCTTCGTCGCCGGGATCAGCCCTTGTCCGATCCCCGCGCGCTGGGGGCATTCGTGGCCGGGCTCTTCTCATCCCGGCGGAAGATGCTCCGCAAAGCCCTTCAGCAGCTCGATATCGTCGATTCTGACCGGATTCTCGCCGAACTGGGCATTTCCGGGCAGCAGCGCCCGGAGGTGCTTTCTCCCACTGCGATCCTTACCCTTTGGCAGGCCACCAACCGCGAGGCTTGAAACTCTCCCCGGCAAGATGTTCTAATGATGACAATGAGAGTACTGGTTCGATACAGTTGCCTCAGCCTCGCAGCCGGCGGTCTGCTGCTGGCGGTGGCTGGCTGCGCCCAGACCGAACGCCAATCGCCGGCAAGCCCCTCGACCATCCCGGCGCTAAGCCTCGATCAGCCGGCAACAATACCGACCACGCCGCCACCTGCAGCTATCCCGCCGAAACTCCTTGTGACACCAGCGCCGGCCACCCATGTCTTCATTGAGCCCATCCCACCTGCTCCCGCGATCGAACCCAGTCCCGAGCCGGCCACCGCGCCAGCTCCGGTCCTGATCGCCAAAGCTCGACCGGCCAGTGGCCCCGCTGCTCTACCCGAGACCCGTCCGGCCGAACCGCCCCCTCCCCTACCTCCGCTGCCCGCTCCGCCTGCCTCTGCGCCCGCCGCCCCGGCCACCCCGCAAGCCGCGATTGATGCAGGCCTGCATCGGATGCTCGATGGCCAAAGTGCGTTTAGTCCCGACCTGGTGGCCCAGCTCTCTACGTCCGATCAACAGTTTGTGCAGTGGACATTGGTGGGTATTGAAGCGTTCCATTCCCATCTTGCCACTGATCCCGCTACCGGCATCGCCGCGCTGGTCAATCTCGCCGACGACCTCCGCCCGGCCGCGCCACTGCGGATTCCCACCATGACCCTTTGCACCCGCGTTGATGGCTTTGGTGTCTATAACACCGTCACGGAGCAGCAACTGCCCGCTCTGGGCGCATCGGGCATTGTGCTCTATTGCGAGGTCCAGGGCTTCAGCTCCCGCCAGCAGGAGCTCAACTGGGAGACCCGCCTGGCGCAGCAGATTTCGCTGATTGACGCCCAAGGCCAAACCATCTGGCGCGATCAGCCCAATACCGTGGTTGACCTTTGCCGCAGGCAACGCCGCGATTTCTATATCGCCCGCATCATTCGTCTGCCTGAGAACCTGCCTGAGGGGAAATACATCTTGCAGGTGGCAATCGAGGACCAACTCACCGGCCGGAAGACCCAGTCTGATCTCCCGCTGCAGATGCCGGCGAAATGATTGCCGGATGAACGCCGTAGCATGTGGCGAGAACGTAACGGACCGATTGCATCTTTTGTCCTGCCCCGCTAATCCTGATGCAAGCACACAATCGTATTCCCGCTGTCCCCATATCACGCCATGCCAGGTGTTCCGGCTTCAGGCTGTAGTCTTCTCACTCAAGCGGCCTGAGAGGTACTTGTGCAGGATGCTGGAAATCAGTGTCTGATAGGGAATTCCCTCCTCGATCGCCCTGGCCTGGATGCCAGCCAGATCACGCTCGGCCATGCGGATGTTGACCCGCCGGTTCTTCTGGAGGGTATGGCGCGCATACTGCCGTAATCTGGAAATCTCCGACTTCCCGCCCTTGATCGGGCGCCACTCCTCACGCTCGTAGGATGCCAGGATCTCTTTTTCTTCCGCGTCAAGTTTCGGCTTCTTCATTTTGCTCTCCCCAGATACTTCCTGGTTGCCTTGCGGCTTGGAATGACCGTCTTCAGAAATACAGTTTCGCTATCTTCAACATAAGGCACGAGGTACGCATATCCGTCAACTTCGACAATCGCCATTCTCTGGTTGGGGTATTTCTCCTGGTCGGGATGATCCATCAAGTCCAGCACCTGGCCCTGTTCCATCAGCGCGGCAACCCGTTCAAACCCCAACCGGCGATTCTGTTTGAGCCATGCATTCTTCTGCTCATCCCACAGGATGATCTTCATCCTGGAATCCTATGACACCGTGTGCCTTTTGTCAATACATTGGCATCAGTCAGTCGTCTACAGCAATCCACAACCCAGGAACAACCGGATCATTCCCAAAGATGAAGGGATGATATCTCGTTGCGTGCGGCAGCAATGCGGGATGTCACCTTCCCACCATCCATCCCTTGGTTTTGACTGCACACAGATCAGCGGTCAGGCACATGTGTCTTCAGCCAATCGCTGATTGCAGCAAGGGCGACAGGCGCGAGGGTTTCCTCGATCTGGCCGTAATCAGTGGGTCCTCCCGGAACTACGGTTTGGAAAAGGTGGTTGAGATTGGGCAGTTTCATGATGACGACGCGTGCGTTACCGGCCTCTTTGAAGGCATGCGCCAGGCCCTCGAGATTATCCGTGGCTGGCACCTGAACATCTTTGTCACCATTAAGCGCAAGGACTGGGCATTTTACCCGGTTGATGAATGGAATGGGATCAAAGGCAAGCATCATCCGCATCGGCGGAGACACCGCATATTTCGGGTCCAAAGTAATGCCTCCCATCCAACGCGCGGCGGCCTTTTCTTCCGGACGAATGGCGTTGCGCATCGCCCGTAATCTGGCTTCGGCAGAGTTATTGTCTTTTTCCTGCAAGGGGACTAAGTAAAACTTTCTTACCCAATCGCGTACCCACACGGCTTCGGTTTCAATGGCACCCGCCTGTCTGGCACTCAGATAGTCCTGCAACACCATGTTGTCATACCCCTTTATGCCCAGGCCAGCCATCATGATGACAAAGGTGACATCGGATGATTGGGCGGCCGCCATCGTGGCTACACAGCCTCCCTCACTATGGCCCAACAGACCGATGGCCGTGCATTTAATCTCAGGGCGGTTCTTCAGGAATTTGACGCAGGCAAGCGCGTCACCGGTAGAGTCCCTCATTGTGGCTGGCTCGAAATCGCCTGTTGATTCCCCTACTCCCCGATCATCAGTTCGCAATACCGCGAAGCCCTGGCGTGTCAAATGATCAGCAAGCACGAGAAAGGGGCGATGGTTGAAGATCATTTCGTCACGATTTTGCGGTCCGGAACCGGTCAAGAGAATTACGGCGGGGAAAGGACCTTGAGCACGCGGCAAAGTGAGGGTCCCGGCAAGTTTGATACCTGCGTTATCAACCACGACCTCTTGTTCATCATAAGGGAAAGGCCGTATTGGGTTCTGCGGACGCTTGGGCGGCAAGGGCGCATTATCCACTCGCTTCAACGGCAAGGGAATCTTCTTGTTGCCTTGAATCAGCTTGCCGTCGATGGTGTCTCCGGTGGTGAAAGCGCCTTCATAACCACCATGCAGAGCTTGGATTCGCATCCGTATGCTGCGGTTGGCGCAAATGACTTGGTCCACGGGAATATCGAAAACTTCCTGATCGGGGCTGTCCGCGACGGCGCTAAGCCGCCCTCCTGGTCCTTCGGCTATCCGGAACACAAACCGTATCTCTCCAGAAGGAATCGGAAGGGTGCCCAGCCAATTCCCGCCGGCCTTGAATTCCGGCGGCTCTGCTCGAACCGTGCCGAGAGAAGACAAGCCGGCACAGGTCAGAGCCAAAAAATTGCATATCAGTGAACCAAATGTCATAGTTCTGTACCCGGTAAAGGTGACTATCCGCATTACTTCATTTGCCGGCTCTTGGGCCGCTCGAGCCGCTCTACGATAATATGGATCCATGCAGCGTGCCTCGGCCTTTGGCCCCTGCCACGATACCCGCATCGAGCAGGGCCCTAGAGCAATCCGCAACCCAGGAACAATCGGATCATCCCCAGCCCGATGGCGGTTGCGCACAGCGCCATCCCGGCCGCGCTGCCTCGACATGGCTTGTCGTTACTGGTGCCCAGCGTCAAGCTGCTGATCAGCAGTCCAAAAAAGGCAAATGGGATATTCAGCCAATTGAGCGCACCCAGCAGCGGCACCATGGCGATCATCATGCCGAAGATCGCCACCAGGCCCCAAAGTAGGCGTACAGCTTGCATAGTTCGACTCGCTTTCTACGATGGCACCGCCATCTGCCTCTACAAGAAGCAACCGATGCGGAAGGTTACAGGGCCTGGACAGAAGCACAGGAAACTGAGGACCAAATGACTACTGCGGAACTCGAAGCGAAGATCGTACAGACCGGCCGACCTCGCCTGTTTTTCGACGCGGGGGGGCTGGCGCAGCTCAAGCGGAAGATCGCCACGACACACCGGGAAAAGTGGGAAAAGCTCAAGGCTGCCGTTGAGGCGGTCGTCGACGAGAATCCGCCCGAATACCGTGGCATCGAGGGAGATCCCACCCGTCCGGGGACGCCCAATGACGAGATGCTGTATCAACGCAACTATGGATACCGCGTACCAGCGCTGGCGCTGGTTGCCCTGCTGGATCCCGATCCCAGGTACTTCGAGGCAGCGCGGAAATGGGCGCTCAAGCCGGCCGAATACCCGCTGTGGGGAGCGGGAGTATTCCAGAACTCCGGCCTGGCGGCAGCGCATACACTCTACGGCCTGTCCATCGCCTATGACTGGCTGTATGACCGCTGGTCGGAGCAGGACCGACGGACGTTGCGGGAACTGCTCGTGCGCCGGGGCCGCGACATGTACGAGGCCGCCGAGGGAATCACCGACACCGGATGGTGGAAGGCGGCGTGGCGACAGAACCACGCGTTCATCGACTACGGCGGGCTGGGGCTCACTGCGGCCGCGCTGGCCGGCGAGACGGCCGAGGCCGGCGTTTGGTTCCAGAAGGTAGAGTGGGCCTACCAACACATTTTCGCGGAACTGCCCGATGATGGATCGTACGAAGAGGGAGTGCCGTACTGGGGATACGGCTTTGAGTCTCTCATCCGCGTCATCACCGCTCTGCGCCCTTTCTTCCAGACCGACTTCTACGCCACCACCAATCTGCGGTATAGCCATCTCTTCCGGCTGCACATGGCCGGGCCGGAGATGCCCCAGATCGCCAACTTCGGCGATGGGCACACCCGCGACTGGCACGCCATGCGCACGACGATGTATCGCATGGCCGCCGAGTATCGCAGCCCGCTGGCGCAGTGGCTTGCGGAGGCCCTGCCCGATCGCAACGAACCGGACCCCTGTCTCTATTCGCTCCTGTGGTTCGATCCAACCGTCCCCGCCCAGCGGCCTGCCAACACGCCTCTTTGGAGCATCTTCCCGGAAACCGGCTTCGCGGGATTGCGCACAAGCTGGGAGAAAGATGCCCTTACCGTGCACTTCCGCAGCGGCCAGGTCAACGTGTCCCACTCGCACTTCGACGTAAACGACTTCCTGCTCAACGCGGCAGGTGAGTTCCTGCTGCAGGACTACGGCTACGGCAAGGTTGGCCCCGGCTACTTCAACCGCGAGACCATGTACTTCAGCACCGGCACTGCCGGGCACAACTGCCTCGTGATCAGCGGCCGCAACCAGCGCAATGCCCCCGAGGCCCGAGGCGTGATTACCCACTCGCAGGAGCGCGATGGCGTGCTCTGGCTGCGCTCCGATGCCACCGCGTGCTACGACAACGCATCTCTCGTGGCGCGCGAACTGGTGCTGCGGCAGCCGGACACTGGTGCCGGCGCCGGCACAGGCAAGTGGGGGTACGTGCTGGTGCGCGACCTCGCCCGCACTCCCGCCCCCGAACAGTTCGACTTCATGCTTCAGCCCGGCGGTGAAGTGGTGGTCAATGGCAACCGTTTCGAGATTCGCGGCCGCAAGGCGCGGCTTATCGGCGTGGTGCTTTCGCCGGCGCAAGTGACCATCAGCCTCATGCCCGGCCTGGGAGAGAACATCAACGTTCCGCAGCCCTTCACCATGCGCATCGCCGCGACGGAGAAGGCTATCTCCGCAGAGTTCATCGTCGCCCTCGTGCCGCTGGCCGAAGGCGAGGTAGCGCCAGATATTTCCGCTCCCTCGGCCGGGGTGGTACGGATCGGTGGCGAGGAACTGGTGTTCTCCCCGGACGGTACGAAGGTGCCCACATTCGGAGCGATTGGGGTTCGCTAAGCTGCCTTTGTGTGATTGCTGCATTCATTGCAGTGCGCCGGCTTTGGCCGGCGCATCGCATCCTCCTTTCCGAGTCCGAGAAAGATGCTGAGGCACGAGTTGAAGTCGGCAGCCCGGTGGAGGATGATAATGGCCCAAAGGGAGCAGGATGGCAGCAATAGAGACCAGGAACGGTAATCCGGCCGTTGCGTTCGTGAGAACATATGGTCCGTCGGGGGCAATCATCCTGTTGGTTGCAGCGCAAACTTCTTTTCGGTCGGGTTCTCCGGTGGCGAGTGCGGTCATCCCGATCATTCTGTGCGTGTGGCTATGGATCGTCGTCGCGGGAATTGTGAAGTGGAAGTACCCGCTTCGTGAACCTCATGCCACCGGCGCACGCGCGCACACGATAACGGTTAGCGCATCGCACGGAGGTGGCTATCGCTCTTCACTGGCTATCCTTGCGTTGCTGTCTCTTCTTCTTTGCGTCACGTGCATAGTCATGTCAATCAGGGCCGACTTGAACCGTGCATCGGAGAGAGCAGAGACCCTGGCGAAGATACAAGCTAACAACTACGAGTTGGCGCGCGCTGTCAAGCCGAACTTCGACGCGTCGGGCGGGGATCTGAAGGATGACATCCGCCGCCTAACTGAGAATAATAAGATAATCGCCGAGCGAAACCGGATCATCGCCAACGGGAACCGATTAGCGGCGTCGTTGATCGCTCCGCCGGCGCGTCAGTGGTTCACTCAGATGGTTGCACCATTGCTGATTCTGCCGATGTTCTGCCTCCTTCGCTGGCACTGGAACCGACGCCGAGCAGCGTGGCGGCTTGAGAATCATCTGTGCTCGGTCTGCGCGTATGATCTTCGCGCGAGTCCGGACCGCTGTCCCGAATGTGGAACGGCTATTCCCCAAGAAGAGCTGCGTACCCAAGCGTAGGTGGAGCGGGGAGTATATGGTGCTTCTGGCAACCCGGAACTGTACGCACCTTAACAAGGCCGCGATCAAGCCGAAGCTCGAGCCTATACATCGGCTCGTACCCTGCGCCACGGCTTGGTGCGCCCGGCTTTGATGTCCTGCATCCCGCGGGCAAATGACTTCTCAAATCCCGGAATCGTCAATAGCTCAAGCGTGGCCGCGTCGGTCTGACGATCCTTGACGAATGCGAGAAACTCTGATGCCACCCGCAACTGTGCCCCCGACATTGCGTCGATCAATGCTTTGGCTTCTTGTCTTAACGCAACGGTGCTCATGCCACCATTTTACTCCCCGCATTTGGTGATTCCAGCACGACAGCCACTTCACCCGATCTCACCTCGTTCACCTCACCCGCATCGGTACACCCGCCTTCAGTTCCACCACCTCAAGCCGATCGCCACGGCGGATGGCATATCGCCGGCTTTGAGGCGCCTTCAGCGTCGCCTCAGTCAACTTGCCTCCCTTCCATGTCATCTCTACCTCCACGCCTCCGCGCGCACGCAACCCGCGCACAGATCCATTGCGCCATGCCGGCGGCAATGCCGGCAGCAGGTGGATCACGTAGCCCCCGCGCCCATCGCGCTCATGGCTCTGCAGCAGCATCTCCGCCACTCCGGCCGATCCGCCGAAGTTCCCATCAATCTGGAACGGCGGGTGATTGTCAAACATATTTGGCAACGTGCAGTCGCCCATCAGCTTGCGCAAATGGCTCTCGGCCTGCTGCCCATCCTCCAGCCTGGCGAACAGGCTCACCAGCCATGCCCGGCTCCACCCCGTCCCGCCACCGCCATTGGCCAGACGATACTCCAGGCTCCGCCGCGCGGCGGCCGCCAACTGCGGCGTGCTTCGCGGGCTGATCTGGTGGCCGGGGTACAGCCCATACAGATGTGACATATGCCGGTGCCCCGGCTCGGGCTCAGCGTAGTCCTCGATCCACTCCTGCAAGCGCTGCGTATGAGCGCTAATCTGCAACGGTGCCAGCCGGTTCAGGGCGCTGGCTATCTCCTTCCTCAGTTCCTCATCCACTCCGCCCAGCGCCTTCATCGCATCCAGGCAGTTTGTGAACAGGTCATAGATGATCTCCAGGTCCATCGTCGCCGCATACGTGAAGTGGCTCGTCGTACCATCGACCTTCCTGAAGGCATTCTCGGGCGAGTGCGATGGGCAGGTCACCAGCCTTCCCTCCATCCGCGAACCGGCCGGCGCTTCGGTCAGGAAATCCAGCACAAACCGCGCTGCTCCTTTCATCACTGGCCAGCCGCGCTCCATAAGGAACTGCTTGTCCAGCGTATACAGATAGTGTTCCCATGGGTGGCGCGCAAACCACGCCGAACCCATCGGCCAGATGCCCCACACACCATCAACCGGCGCTGCGCCGCGCCAGCCATCGGTGTTGTGGTGCAGCACCCACCCGCCGCAGTTGTAGTATGCGCGGGCGGCCGCCGCCCCCGTCACCTGCAGGTCATCGAGCAGATCAAACAGCGGCTCATGGCACTCAGACAAGCCGCTGGCCTCCGCCGGCCAGTAGTTCATCTGGATGTTGATATTGGTCGTGTACTTGCTTCCCCAGGCCGGCGCGGTGTCGTTGTTCCAGATGCCTTGCAGATTGGCCGCCTGCGTGCCTGGTCGGCTGCATGAAACCAGCAGGTAACGCCCGAACTGGTAGTAGATCGCCGCCAGCCCCGAGTCGCTTGCGCCCGTCTTCGCGGCCGCCAGCCTTACATCGGTTGGGTTTGCATCGGCCTCATGGCCGCCGAGGTCCAGCTCCACCCTTCCCATTAGCGTCCCGAAATCTTGCACATGCTCGCGCCTCAGTTCCGTATACGACTTCGCCCCCGCCACCGAAAGTTGCCGCTTCCAGATCGCTTCCGGGTCTCCACTGATATCCCGGTAGTTCCGGTAGCTGGTCGCCGCCGCCACCAGCAGTGTTACCGTCCTCGCCCCGTGCACGCGCAGCACGCCATCGGCCGCCTCAACGCTGCCGCCCTCCCCCTCCACCCGCACCTGCATTACACAGGCAAACTTCATCCCCAACCCCTTCGTCACTGCCGTCCAGGACGTCTCTTTGCCATCATCCTTCCACTGCCCCTCCAGCACCACGCGCCCTGGCCCATCACTACGCAGCGCATGGGGGAATGCGGTGGTGAGTTTCACCTCAAAGCTCATCGGTGCCCCTGCCGTCAGGTGCATCACGATGACCTGATCCGGCGCGGACACAAAACACTTGCGAGCATATGCCACGCCATCCTGCTGATAGGCCACCTTCGCAATGCCCGTCGCCAGGTCCAGTTCCCGCCGATATCCCTGCACTTCGCCCCGGCCGGCAAACGTGATGCGCAGATCTCCCAGCGGCTGGTACGCATGCTGGAACTTCGGCCGGCCCATGAACTCCCGGTCCGCCAGAGCGGTCGCCTCTGCCTCGCGTCCCGCCAGTAGCAAGCGGCGAATCTCGCCCAGGTGCCGATGGGCATCGGGCACGTTGTAGTCACAGGGCACCCCTGCCCAGAGCGTGTCTTCATTGAGTTGCAGCAATTCCTCCTCCACGCCGCCAAAGAGCATGGCCCCCAGCCGGCCGTTCCCCAGCGGCAGGGCCTCATTCCACTCGGCTGCCGCCTGCGTGTACCACAACTTCATCTCTGACATCGCTGCTTCGCCTTTCTTTAGGATCTCCCGTTGCCGTGGGCCATCTTCGCCCCAGCGCCGGCGGCAGACAAGTTTCCCAAAGGAGAAGTCAGGAGTCAGAAGCAATGGGCGGTTGTGGATAAGTAGCAGGTGCGCAGGTTCTCGTGGGGGGTACCCCCGTGGTGGTATGTGCTGGTGTGGCATGGAGTTAAGAGCGGTTTGGAGAGGAGGTGCGCAAGTTCGATGGGATTGTGGATAACTCACACACCAAGGATGAAGGATGAAAGGGAGGCGGCGCGGTCAGGACATGGGTGGCGGACAAGGTGCTCAGGTCAGCGCGCACAGTCTGCCGGGATATGTTTGGCAGATCACAGTTGGTGGGGAAGGTGCTCAAGATCGAGTGCGCAGATCGGGTCGCATTTCCTACTTATCCGGTAGGAGTATGGGTATTCGGTTGAGAAAAAGCGATGGGCGCGCAATGGCCTCTACCTATACAGGCGGTGTCGCGCTTTTTGCGCACAAAGCGCACCACTTTGAGGGCGGATCTTCGATTTTCCATTGGTTTTGGGGGGTCGGGGTCGAAAAATCCGAAAAGATTGCTGTAAGTCGCGGTGCGCGCCTGTGCGCGCATGGGCAGGACTGCATGTGTTGAAGAACATGCGCCTAGAGCGTGTTATGAACTTTGGGCAATGTAGTGTAGAAGATAGGGATGGCAAGGAAGCCATACCCAAGCGACGTCACGGATGATGAGTGGGCCTTCGTGGCCCCGTATTTGACGCTGATGCGAGAG
>Ga0209083_1000049_pt1 | contig 185985 bp, 129 predicted proteins | sample AM7aDNAmetaG_FD_184132 | JGI IMG/M metagenome (GOLD analysis project Ga0209083, IMG submission 184132) | Freshwater microbial communities from Finland to study Microbial Dark Matter (Phase II) - AM7a DNA metaG (SPAdes) (version 3) | ecosystem: Environmental > Aquatic > Freshwater > Lake ... | reverse complement strand
TTCGATAGTTTTGATTTTATTTATTTTGCAGACATGAATATTTATATTCCGCTCATCACCAAAAATCTGGTCAGCGGGCAACTAACGGTATTGCGTACTTCATTGCCTTTATCTGAGGATAATGCCTCTGCCCGCACGCGCCCCAACAAGACCACTCCTGCAACCGGAGAATTCAACGCTGCTTTTGCCGGGATTAATCTTAATGAATTCGCGGTGATCGATAATTACAGCAAAGTTGAGGCAGTAAAGGCATTAGATAGAACAGGCCAGCACGCATCTGCCCGGTTCCTGGAGACACTGGCTTCTGTCGGTCATGTCCGGGCTCCTCCGCCGGCATTATTAGATAGTAATCCCCTGTTAAAAGATATTTTCGAGCGCGTTTTTGGAGTGGTCTATGTTGATAATTCAGGGGAGTTTTGGATATTCATCGCGCCGGATATCCTGGTTATTAATCACTCTGAAACTGTCCCGACATTAGTCCATGAAGCAGTAGAAGCCTGTTTAAGAAATCAGGGCGTTGCTATCGAAGAGGCGCACCTGGCTGCCGAGAAGGCTCAGGTGATGGCGGTTAAGTTATTTTTAGCCGGCCATGATAACAACAGCGAGTTATCGCAAGTAAAAGAAAATCTGCAATTATTTGCAGACGGTAAATTAAGCCTTGAGGGCTTGATGAGCAGGGTGTCCGGGGAGGTGATTCTTTCCCAGCAATCCAGAGTAGTATTTATCTCCAGGAATAACCGGTATGTGGTTAAGATCTATCTGGTTGCTTCCTCAGAATACCTTAAAGAAAAAGAATTCTTCCTGAATAACAATCCTACCGCTCAGCCGCAACTATATTATGCCAATGATGAGGCCCGGATACTGGTAATGGATAATCTCAATGACCTGGGTCTGGTGAGCTTATTTGAATTTATTCATAACGCCGTAGATTTGGAGCAGCTGAAGGTTGCGATGCGCTCGGCGGCAGCGGTATTAGCCAGGATAAATGCGGCTAAAGGAACGCAGGTTATTCTTCCTGATTTTTACGGCGAGATAAAAAATAAAGTAGCAGAAACGCTGGCTAAGTTATGGGAACTGGACCTGAAAGAGTACCTGGATATTTCTGTTTTTGAGCGGCTACGCCTCCAGGCTGCGGGCATAGAAGTGGTCTATATCCATGGCGATTTCGCTCCTTGGAATATTTTTGTTGATCCGGCCACAGGAGAGGTGGCGGCAGTTATCGATGCCGAAGATAGTGAGTTTGGAACACGCGCAGAAGAGCTGGCGCATTTTATCGTCGGCATGGTTGATGCCAGAAAAAATAACCGGCTCCTGGTTACGCATATGCCGGAACTTCTGAAAGTATTTATCGAAGAATATGTCCGGATTACCGGTATCAATAAAGCCGCGCTTTACGGCCAGATCCCTTATTTCCTGGTTGCGTATTTGATTGTCGGAGCTTACAGGTATTATAAGAAATGGGGCATGTGGGAATGGATGGAGTGGCGCTTAGGTCTGGCCCGGAAGATTATGGAGTTCGGGGCATTTTCTACACAAAAATTGGCGCGCGCTCTCCGGGAAGATTTATCTGATAATGATATCGTTTGGGTAAAAGGCATGGATTTTGTAACTTCCAGAGGCAACGGTTTTGCTTCCGGAGAGACTATAGAGGTCAACCGGGCAGAGGCAATGACGGTATATGCCAGGGTAAAATTAACCGGGAATAACGATAATGCCCTGGCCGCTAACGGAATTATTGCCGAGATCTGGAGCGATATTGATTCCGGAGTATTCCATAGCGTTGGGCCTTTAGAGTTCTTTAAAAGCGAGGGATATTCCGGTGAGATTGCCTATTTATTTAAGGGGACTATGCGTCCGAATAAAACAGGGGTTTTCGAATTTACGGTAAGGTTTAGCCTGGATGGTATAAATTGGCATTATGCAGAAAATCCCTATGGCAATGGCCGGGTAACCGTGAAGTTGACTGATTTTGAAGATGCGCTTGCCCGGCTTGAAGCAAGGATGCAAAGTATTATTGATGCAGGCAGATTGCCGATTATCCTGCTGGATATTGATTCTACTATAACCGAACAGCTCGGCTCTGAACTTCTGGCGGGAGCGGTTAAAGCAATGCGAAGCATTGCCATGGGCTTATTCGGGCTTAATACGGGGGAGAATATTGTAAAAGTTGACCGCAGGATCTTGAGTATTACCGAAGAGTTTTTTCACATACCATTCATGCTTCTGGCGATGGGTAATGAAATTTATGCCTGGTCAGAAGCGGTACATGCGTATGTGCCGCTTCCTTTTTCCGCCCACGGTAAAGGTGATGCCGCAAGGCGGCTGGCGGAATATCTGGGGATCCCGATCGAGGATTTTATTTTTATCGGAGATTTTCCGGACGGAGAAGAATGGCGCCGGGTAGATGATAGCGTGTTAAGGCAACCGCTAGGGGTTATTATTGCCCAAGGTTCAGAGCGTAACCCGGAGGATATCCGTGCAGAGTATGCAGAGACATTATTGATCAAGCCGCGCGAGTTGAGTTCTCCCTGGATCGGGCCTGCGGCAACTGTACGTTATTTATCCAGCATGGCTTCGGTCCTTGAGAGGAATCTGCGAGCTGTAGAAAAAGCACGCAGGGATATCTTAGAGGGATTACGGCTGAAGATATCCGAAATTCCCGCGCCCCGCACTTTTACCCCGCATAATTTTACCGTTGCTACTCAGTTGATAGCAGGTATAGCTTCGGCGCTGTTATTGAATTTTAACGCAAGCAAAGGGTTTTTACTGGCATCTGGGGCAGGGTATAAAGTCTCTCTCTATAAACTGGCCAGGCAAAATGGGATCCGCGGCTCTCCGTTAGTAAGGCATATCCTGGCATTTTTCTATCCTTTGGCGAATAGCAATACCGGCGAAGAAGAAGTTCGGGCCTTACTTAATGATATAACCAAGAATAAAATCCTTAATGAAGCAAAAGCAGGCATGTTTATTGAACAGATCAGGGCGCACGAACGGGCTCATCGTCAGGCATCCCAGATAGGTATAAATAATCATCTTCTGAGCGAGATATACGCATTAAGTCACCAGCAGACTCAAAATCCGGAGGTAATAGTCGGCGAAGCGGCGGAAGGAGCCCGTCAAGATAAAGCCGCGCCAGAGCAAGCTGGAGCAGAAAACGCCGGCGTTTTTTCACTCCCGCTGGAACTGCTTGAAAAGAGCGGTTTCAGCCGCTTTGATCTGAATGCTTTCCAGGAGATGAGCGAGCGCACAGAAGCCATTGCAGCAGAAAACGCAAGCGCGCTTATGATTAATCCTCTTACCGGAGAGCCGGTCCTTTCCAGATTATTCCAGCATCCGGATGCTCAAGAATGGCCTTTTACCGAATCCAAACAATTAGTCGCTGTAAGCGCCATCATCTATGAGCGTGTTTCTTGGCAGGAGACAGGCTTCTTATGGGCCAGCGAGCGTTATGTGCCGATATTAGGAGAAGGTATTCTTCATGCTGATGGGACTTTATTAAGCGATGAAGAATTATTAAAAGCCGGATTACGTAAGGTGCTTGATAAGGATGGCCAGGTTTTACGTGTGCGTATGCTTAATACTGGCGGCAGGACAGTAGCCTTGCCCGGACCGTGGATTGTTCCCTATATAGCAGACGGACGGGGCATGCGTGTCCTTAAAACCCTGCGGGAGCTTTCTGAGCTGGCTGGCAGGGAGATTACTTTTGAAACCCTATCTGTTGAGCTGCGGGAATTAACGGAAAAAGGTGTCATAAAATTACGCCTGGCTGCTACCCTTGAGTTTAAAGGTATTGGGGCTAATGCCTTTGCTCCCGCAGACAACAATTTAGATTCATTAAAGGCATTGCGCGGCCAGTCTGTTTATATCCCGGCATGTGATTTTAAGCGGGTTACCCGCAGGACTGATCCGGTTAATGGCGGGGTGGGGGCGGCCGAAAAAGAAGAGTCTTGGTCAGTAAATAACGATCGTTTATTACGCTTAAACGGAGCAGAGCTTTTGGCGGATACGGCAGCCGCTTACAGGCTGCTTACCGCAGATATGTTACCGGAATTATCTGATACCGGATGGAAAGAAACCTGGTATACCATCAGGCTTTCTTACGGCACAGAGAGGATGCGCGCCTTTATGTATCAATGGTCTGACGCGCCCCCCGAAGCCAAGGCAAGCCTGACGTTGCATTATTATAGCGAACTTTTCGGCATTACAGAACCCGGCCAGCTGGAGGAAGCGGTAATTTATCACATGCTTAGTAACCTGGCGCGTAATATACGTGCCTCCTGGCTTATCCAGAAAAGGCGCTCCTGGAATTCTAATGTTTCAGGCAACTACGGCCCACTCATGGAGATTATCGATACCGGAGCTGACAGTCTCAAGGATATGGAAACGGAAACAGACAGGAGGTATTTCTTCGGCGACTGGAGTGATTATCCTGTAGCTTTCTTTGCTGCCGCAATGGAAGTATTTTTATTTCATAAAGATACAGAGCTGTTTGACACAATCGTCAGGCTGCCCTATTTCCGCCAAGCTTTTATCGCTAATCTTACGGGAGACCGCGGGTCTGAAGAGCGGGTATACCAGGAATGCATGGAGGCATTAAGCCAGCGCCCGTCATTTTCTTATCAGAGAAGCGCCATGGATACTTATAAATTCATGGATATAACAGGCGTATTTGTCAGAGGATTAAAGGTCAGCGCGCCTGTCCCCGCCGCCTTATCCGGCGCCCCGCAGCGTTCTTTGGTTACGCACGGCATGTCCACTTCAGAGGAAATAAGGACCCTGGCGGATAATTTGTATACCCGGCTAAAAGATGCCCGGGAGTACGAGCATGTTTCTAATTATTTATATTGGCTGGCAGATAAACTAAAAGACCTGGAAGATAAATTCAATCAGAAGCCTATCGCTGTGCAAATAAATAACGGTCCCGAATTTAAATGGCTTATTCCGGAAGGTGCGGTCGTAGATGAGTTGGTAAGGGAATTGGTTGCAGAACACGAAAAAGGCCTGACTCATGAAGAAGGTAATGAGCTGATGATAAAAAAGATCCGTGAACAAATGGATATGCCGCAACGGCCTGTAAAACCCAAAAGAACCGGCAATCTGGAAGAGGGCAACGATGAAGCCTCCGTGCTATACAGGCAATTAAAGCAGCAGAGTTCCGCATTTGTTACCGGAGACCATAGCGTTATTGCGGCAACCAATCCGGGGAATAAATACCAGGATAGGGAAATCAAGAATGAAGACGCCTGGGGCACACTCAAGAGATGGCTGGGGGTCAAACTCATTACTGAGCCCGACCCGATGAATTTTGAAACCGAGATTTTCTCCGATTTGGTTCCCGGAGGGCTGATTGAGCGTTTTGGCAGGGCCTATGCGTTAGCTGATGGTATGGGCGGCGGAAAAAGTAAGGGGGCCGGCTCATTTGCCAGCCGTTACGCGGTGCACAGGTTCTATCAATTATTCTACGGCGTACTGGGGACAGGGGCGCTGGAGCCTTCCGCAGATGTGTATGGCCGGCTGAAAGCAATCTTTTACCAGATACACAAAGAGATTACCGTTATAAATAAGAGATGCGATACGGAAGCCCGGACCACGCTGGTGGTTGCCGTAGTGATGAACAACCGTTTATACGTTGCCTGGATCGGCGATAGCCGCGCTTATTTACTGCGTAACGGAAAATTGATCCGTTTGACCTGGGATCATTCCTGGGCGCAGATGAATCTGGATAAAGGGAAGTGGAGTTTTGAGCGAGCCAAAACCGACATTAATCGAGGTTTATTAGCGCAGACCATAGGTAATACTGAAAAAGAAACCGATAGATTATTCTCGGTGGGAATAAATACCGATCTAGCCGGTAAAAATCAATACAGCCCGATTAACGCCGATCTTTATCCTCTTTATCTTGAGACCTTCGGCAGGGAAGAGATCATTTTACAGAAAGGGGATAGGCTCCTGCTTTTTAGCGACGGAATTTGGGAGAACTTGAATGATGAATTTACCGGCGATGAAGGCCCCCGCGGTAATAGCCTGTTGATTGAAAACTTAAAGGGGGATTTATCCGGGGCCGGAGAAAAGATAATCGAGGCGGCCATTGAATCCGGCCTGGATGAAGAAATTTTTGATAATATGACTGTGGTGATAGCAGAAGCCCAGTTGTTAAAAGCAGTAGAAGTTCCCGCGGCAGTAGTTGTCACTGCGGTCAAGACAGTTCCTCTTCCGGTTGTTCCGGAAGTAAAGGCAAGGCGGCTCTTGGATACGACAGTACTAGAGAAAACAATGGAGCATTTGTTTTTAATAAGGAGCAGGCTAAAAAGCGATGATTTAACTGAATGCGATGCCCTATACGCTCAATGCGAATCTTTATTGAGCGGAGGCCTTTCTAACCTGATGTTTTTTCCGGAAAGAAAGCAGGAGGTTATGGATAGAATAGCCGAAGCTGTTTCCGGGCTGGATAATAAAATAGAGGCCAAGGTTACGGGAAAGGCCCCGATTTCTATCCTGTCCTGCGGCAAAGACCACAACGCAATACTTAGCGTTCGTTTGGAAAATGGGATGGTCCAAGATCTGGCAGCAAGAATTCCGGCATTGAATAAAAAATACTGGCAAATAATGGGAAGCAGGATAATATTTGACCAGCAAAGGAAACGCATGATGCAAGAAGCCGTCAGGCTGGAAAATGAGATTACCCGGATGTTTATGCGTCAGGATTCCTGTGTTGAAGAGATGGAAAGGCTTTTAGCGGAGGTCGACGGATTTTTGAAATCAGGCAATGCTTCTGACCCCGCCCGCCCTGTTCCCGGCTCATCCATGCCGGCTAAAGCCGCGGTAAACGCTGAAGTAAACAGGATCGGCTGGGATAATGCGCAGGCGATCGGAGTTGATGCGCCGGAAGTAATTTTAGCCGCGGCTTATCTGCGCGGCATTGCCAGAAACGATATGGCCGAATACTTAGAGTATCTTGCCGATGCCGGCCTGATCAGGGCAGGGCCATTCTCAGGCTTCTTAGCTGCTGTTTATCAGGAAAGTATCGCCCTGAGCACAAACTACCCTGAATACAATACCACCTTAGAGCGCGCCGCATCCTTAGTCCACGAAATAGGGGCAACCGCAAGGTTCGATCTTGCTCACGAAGAAAATCTCGCCAGAGAAGAAGCATTCAAGGACAGTTTAGATGATACCCAGCTTATCAGTACCCTTTCGCAAAAACAAAAAACAGCTTTTTTAATCTCTTTTGACTACAGCGGAACCCTTCTCAATATGTTATTGCGCGATCCCCGGTTCGCCGGGTATTTTAACGCGCTCTTAAAAAGGCAGGATGTACGGGTGGTAATTAATACCCGGGATGTCATTACCGCTGTTTATCTGCGTTCTCAGGGAATTGATTTTGAGGATCGTAATATCATTATGGTTAGCGCCCGGGCGCAGGAATTGCCCGGATTCATTCCCAGAATTAATAAGGCTCAATCCTTGCGGGATTGGATGCAGAATAATGGAATTCAGGCAGACGTAGTCATACATTTCGATAACGAAGATCAGGAATTCCAGGGTTTCTCAGAGGAAAATTTCCCGGGCTCAGTGGTTAAAACCATCAAGGTGTTCCCGACCAAGCGTATGGCGGGAAGAAGCGAGCAGTATGGGATAAGCGAATTCGAAGAGGTTACTATTCATTATCCTTCTCTTGATGAAAACCGCCGCAAGGTGGATGCAGACGGGGTGCAATTGGCTATTTGGCCTGAAGATGCTTCTGAAGAAATAGGGCAAATCCTCTCGGTTTTAGGTAAAATTGGCAAGGCCCCTGTTTTAGCGCAAGCGTCTTCATTACGGTTGCCGGGAGGTAAACTTGCCGGCGCCGCGGAGGCGATCCGGGCATGGAAGCGGGGGCATGAAGACGCGCTTGATAGCCGTACCGGCCATCCTTTTGTTACGTATCTGCAGGAAGCAGCCAAGGATATTTATTCTAAATATAAAATATATACCTTACCGATTCACGAACGGCTGGTATTTATCAATACTGTTTTTGAAGGCGAAAAATATGCCAAAGTGCGCCATACAGTGGGTATTCTTTACCAGCGTGTTTTTGCTCACGGGGATGCCGCAGATGTCAAGCTTACAGCCGCCCAATATTATGTTTTGGCGAATATGCTTTCGGAGATGGAAGGTCAATACTCCATTATGGAGAACCGTTATATCCGCTTAGGGATGAACCTTCTCTTCGATATCTGGGAGCAGGAGAAACGCATCCTTGAGCAGATGTATTTGGTTGAACAAATCCAGAAGGAATTAGTGCAACCGGGCAGCGGGAATCTTCCGCTTATTTCAGCGATGCAGGATTTGCACGGGGGGGCGCGCAGAGCGATGGCGCTTATTGGTTTCGTTCTGGGGCTGCCCGCAGATGCCTATGCACAGATTCAGGATTTGGATGACCTTAAAACCCTTCTTGCGGAATACGGTATTGACGTCGGGAAATTAGGTGTGCGTTTTGCCGGGCTCAACGATAAATATGACCGCGGGAATAATCCGATTGCGACTTTTGAGCTGGTCCGGTGGCTTAGGCAGGAGGGTAAGGCCAAAGTATTTGTCGGCAACCATGATCTTTGGCGCACCTGGGGCGTACTGGGGATACCTTTATTGTTTGAGGAGCAGGGGATAGATTATAAGGCGGCGGATATCAGGAATCATCATATTGCCTATTGGTCACGCGACGCCTTTAGGCATGCCGGCTGGGGGGATATAGAACTTGAGCAGGTAAACCAGGGAAGGTTTAACCAGGCAGTAGCCGCGGTGAATTCTATTTTACGCCTTTATACGCTTACCGAATTATCGCCGATTGACCTGGCAGCCGTACGCGCTCAGGATGAGACGGAGATGAAGAAGCTTAAAAAACAGAACGCCAAGATTCGCGAACAGAATGAATTACGCAAAGATGAGCCGGGATATGTCCGGCAGATAGAGTTGCCCCTCCCCGACATTTTTAAAAATACGCTGGCATATTTGCACTCAAAAATAGAAGAGCATAATCAGCGGATTGTTGAATTAAATAAAACGCATAAAATTGACCTGCCGCTGATCGAGTTTGCAGAAGTGAATATGAGCAATTATTTCCGCGATCCTGAAATAATCGAGCGCGCGCTTTGGGAGCTTAAAAATTTCCGGCTTTTCTATGTGGATGTCCTGGGGAATCTGCACATGCATAATATTATGCCCATCGATTACGCGCGCGGCGGGTTTGATGTTTCATACAAGCAGCTGCGCGGTCTTCCGGCGCTGGAATTAATGGCCGAAGATGTGCGCAGCTTCTTCCAGGACTTAGAGACTATCCCCGATTCCATGGAGTTTCGCAGGAAGATGTGGGAAGAGCTGGGAGAGGTATTTACGATAATTAACGGCTGGTATTCAGATATTGATGCTCACGCCAAAGCGGTAGCGGTGAAAAAATTTATAGACAAAGGCGGCCTGGAAGGATTGGGCCATGAGATATTAGGGCACATTACTCAAGCGTTTGTAGACCGGGAATCCACAACTTTTGTCGTCTGGGGGCATAATGAACGTAAAAAATTCGCCGAATCAGAATCAACACTGCCCTACATTTATCTTTACCCGGCGCTCAGGAGCGGAATATTGAATATCGATTATGAGATGTCTGAAGGATATTCAGATAGAGGGGCGCTGATTACATTTTTCAAACGCGACGCCCTAGGGCAAATAACCGGTTTGCGCAGATGGGGGTATCGGGAGGGTTCAACAGTAATCGAAGACTTGACCATGGAAGATATCGAGGGGTTGGGGGTTGAACAATTGGAAATGCTTAAAATGCTTAGTGACGGCGAAGGATTTATGCGCTGGTACATGGCTAAAGCCGCCTATCATATGCAGGAAGAAGCAGAGCGCCTTTTAGTCCTGGCTAAACATGCTAAGCGGCAAGATAAAAAAGATTATGCCCGCAAGGTATTGGCGCAAATCGAAGGGTTTAACGGTCATTTTATACAGTCTTCTGCCATGCATCAGGCAGCCATAGATCATCCTGAAGCGGCGGCGCAATTTAAACTTTTGGCGGACATGTTAAGTATATTAGAGAATTATCTGGTTCGCTCAGGAAAGATTACCGGTCCTCCTTGTGTGGCCGCAAGAATCAATGACAAGATTATTTGGCATCTCAATTGGCTCAGAATCGCGGTTATATTGCTTAGCCGCGGGTTCTCTTTATCCGCTGTCGCCTTTCTTCTAAAACAAATTTCTATTCATGAGTCCAAACCTACCGAAGATCAAGCCATACAGGCTCAGGTAAAATCATTGCAAAATAAAGCTCTGCAGTTAAGGGCAATCAAAGTTACATTGGCTTTAGCAATAGCTGCTGTTGTTTTATTTTTCGCAGCTGCCTTTGGCCGCAATCTTGTAGAACTGGCAACAGCCGCCATTCCCCGGATAGTAATGATGGCCGTTTACTTTACAGGCCTGGTTCCGATGATGGTATTCGGAAAAAGTAAAAAATCCTGGGAACAAGGGGATTTATTTAACCGGGATAACCTGCTGAAAACTGAATTTGAAACAAAGCAAGGAACTCTCTTAGCGCAGATAGCAATAATAGAGGAGAATGCTACTTTGCAGGCGCAGCAATGGCAGGATTATATTGATAATTTAACTGAAGGGCAGTCCCCAAGAAACTATGATTATGGCCAGCTGTCTTATTTTAAGGCACTCGCCGAACGGGCCAATACCGCAAGAACAAAATTAGAGGATCAAGGCCCGGAGGCGCTTTTAAAATACTTAAACCGGATAGACCGCACCAAAGCCATGGCGACGCTGAGGGGATCAATATTACCCGATGCCCGGGAATTAGCAGGTTTAGAGCGCAGGTTGAAAAGCGCAAAAGGAAGCGGAATACAATGCAATATTATTTTGCCGCTTGTCTGGCTGGCAGCGCCTTACCTCCTGCCTTTATTTTTTAATCCCGCAGAAAGCGCTTTCGTATTGCATGAACTGGCGATTACTGTGTTTTTCTTGTCGGCCTTGGCGATGTTATTTTTTACCCCGCTTAATCCTCTTTTAGGTTGGCAGTTATACAAGTTGACTTCGATGCAGTTTAAGATACGTCCTGAGAAACTGCACGATGCGCTAATGAGAAAAAATTGGGAGAGTTTCCGCGATAAGCACTGGATGTATATTTTATTCCACAGCTTTAAATTTATGCCGCAGCGATTCCAGGGATGGTCAGAGTTTTTTCTTTTTAATACTTTTGTGCAGCAGACCAGCATAAAAATTATTTTGGAGGAGATTGCCTCTGAGGGCAACGGCAGGCACGTATTGCTTTCCAGCGGTTTTAACCGCTGGCTTTTAAATACCTCAGTCAGATTGTTAAGGCCCAAGCTTTTGGTAATAGCCGGATTTATGACAGCGGCTATTTTAATGGCCGCACACCTATCGATCGTGTCTGTGTTAGGGGCCTTTCTGTTTATCCTGGCAAGCGCGACCATTTTTATTTTTGGCAACAGCATAAGATTCAGGATCATAAAACATGGATTTGAGGGGCAGTATGAGTATCTTAATGAATTTATTCCGGAAGGGCAGGATATGGCGCTAACCCGCAAAGCTTTCGATTTCCTTATTGAAAGAACTTTCATAAATATGCCCAGCTTTATTAATTTCCGCGATAGCGGGGATCTTTTTGTGTTCCACCAGATAGAGGTAGCGGTCAGCTTGGCAGAGCGTATTAAAGAGATAAGGGATAGCCACCCCACAGCCGACTGGTCTCTTAAAAATAGTTTTAGTGAAGACGAAATAATCGCCGCCTGCCTGCTTCATGACATAGTAGAAGAAAAGGAAGCAACGCTCAATGATATCGAGCGCATCTTTGGGGCCAGGATCAGTTATTACATCCGGGTTATCACTAAAGGGGATATCAATGAGTTTATGCAGCCGGAAGAGATAAGGAGGCAGAAGCAGGAACGGGATAGTATTTATATCAATGGCCTTTATTCTTCTTTGATCGAAGCTGCCGGTAAGCCAAGCGGGCTGCCGGTAATATTTGCCAAGCTTAAAGACAGGATAGTAAATCTGGGAACAATATCTGCTTTTAAGGAAAAGCACGCCCAGGCAGGTTTTGCCAGGCAGGCCGAATATCTTGGTGAAAGCGCAGACCTATATCTTATTGGAAAATTTGCCTGGCTTTTAGTGGCGGATAAGAAACTAAGCATGGAAACGCTGCTCCTGGAAGACCTTTTAGCCAGCATAAAAGAAGAGGTGATGATAAATGCGCAACGTTTAAGGCGGGAAGCTGATTTTGATGTTGCTTTCGAAGAGGAGCTTCAGCTGGCCGAAGCAAGATTCAGAGTTATCGATAGGTTGATCGATGAGCACCGGCATGCTTTTGAATGTCAATGGATCCAATTGCCGCAGACATTCAATCATGCCCGCCTTGCTGAAATAAATTTTAGATATCTTGAGCAAAGCGGTAAAGCGAACATGGCAAAAATAGAAGGGATCATTGCGGCATACCATTTAGTTCACCGCAGAGAAGGCAAGCCCTGTTGGCAGGAAGAATTTGGGTCAAATTGGCCGTTGGTAGAAGCCGCCGCACTTTTTAAAGATGCGTCTGTATGCTACGGCCAACTAGAGGAGGCTATGAATTTCCCGGATGCAGGAGAAATCCTGGTACAGGTAGCCATGCTTATGGAGCCCAGCGGCGATGAAGGCCAATACAAAGCTATGTTTATGCATGAGCACGGCAGAGCAGAGGTAGTGGACCCTAAAACATTTGTCCAGTTGCATTATCCGTTGGGAGCGGAGAAAGCCGTGTTTGCCGCCGCCTCTTTATTACCGGCCGATGAAAAAGAAGAGAGGTTGATCGAAATTAACCTGAGAAGCTTTACTGAATTACCAAAACCCGACATTACAATCGACAGTATCTCTGTGCGCTTAGAGGAATTGCTTAAGTTCATCGGCATTAATTCTCTTTTACTCAGCAAAAAAGCTTTAGGGTATATGACGGTTATGTCTATCCGGGAAAGAAGGCATGCGGCCGCTTTTGAGCTGGATTGGCTTTTCCGGGCCTGGGGGATCAAAATTCCCGGAGACCCGCTGACTTTTAAAATAATGGCGGAATTAGAAATTGCCGTGCTTTTGGGAAATCCGCTGGTATATCAGGCTGTATTTTCAGGCAGCAAATTATCGGCAGATGAGTCGAAAAAAGCGCAACAAATATACGCTTATACCAAGGCATATTATTTCGGCGGATTAAACGGGTTAATGCGCCAGTTCTGCCGTTATTTCTTTGTTAATGTCTTTGCGGAAGCCGGGTTGCAGGAGCATTATCATAACCTGCAAAGGTTAATAAACCACGATGAATTCTGGGGGTTATTGTGGCAGTGTTCTCAGAATGAGAGCCTGCTTCCGCCCCACCTGATGCTTTTAAAAGTTTGCATTAATGATTATCTTGTCCCCGGAGGTATGCCGATAGCCGGCCCGGCGCAAAGAGAAGCAGCGTCAAGGATAGTTGCGACAGCGGATAGATTACTGATCGAAGGGCCGGGGGGGCTGGAAAGCAGAGAAATAGAGCATCCGCTGCTGGCCCTGATCATTGCTTATTTACGTTTACCAAAACCGTCAAACAAGAAGATGTTGATTGCTGCGCTGAAAAAGTTATCCGGAAGCCAGCTCCTCCCTCAAAAAACATCTCCGGCTTCTTTGACGCCTGCGGTCTTGGCAATTGATTATTTAGCCGACAATAACCGGACTGTCGGCAAGGTATTCAGGGTGGCCAAAAAGGCTTATAACGGGCGCTTGTTCTTGGGCGCGCAGAGTTATTTTCTCCACGCCAAACTTACAGCCGAACATGCCATACAATTAAGCGTCGGTTTAGCAGAAGAAAAGCTCGAACTGCTGGTTTGCGCTGCCTTATTACACGGGATTGACGGTAACCCGGAGGGATTAAAGTCATACTTAATCCATGAGGGTATAGATACTGTCAAAGCAGAGCAGGTAGCTGAATTGGTGGGCATATTGAAGCAGGTCATAACCATTCCCTACCTGCCTGATCCTTCCGGCCAACATTTTATTTATAATCATATGAACCTGATCATCCAGGAATCTCAGGGCAGGCCCGAGGTAATGTTGCTAGCTTTCTGCGACACGCTGGCCTCAGTTTCGATAATCAAAGATGTTCCCGCGATCTATCAGGCATATGCTGATTATATTTATCTGGAGGCAAAACAGATTTATGCCCTTCTTGCGGAGAGGACCGGCCTGACCGGCCTGGCAAGCAGGATCAGGGACGAGCTGTTCTTCTTTGAGGACCGCGAACTGTTCCTTAGTATCCGTAAGGGGCTTGAAGACAGTAAAACTCTCGGGTTGGATGCAGAAGGAAAGCCCCTGGATTACGAAAACGCAAGAATTGACTGGGAAATGACCGAGAAGGATGTTCTTGTGTATCGGTTAGGCCAGTTACTTGACCCAACCGCATTTAAGTTACAGTCGAGGCTGAAGGGGATATATTCTATTTGGAAAAAAACCCAGGACCAGCCGAAGAAGTATCCTTCCTATGAAAAAATCATGGATATTTTCGGGTTACGTTTAATTGTTGGCAATGAAGCCGACAAGGATAGAGTTTTAGGGTTTTTGCTGGAATATTTTGGAGGCCAGATCCAAGATTTTGAAGAAAAATGGGACAAATACCATGCCTACCATATTAACCTGCAGGACCGGTATGGCCGCCGCATTGAAATACAAATATTTTGGGAGAATGATGAATACAACAAGTATATTATCGGAGAGTCTGCTCATTGGGTAAAGAAGGCAAAAGATGAAAATCCCGGAAAGGTGTTTTTCTTTGATTCTGTTGAGGCGCAGACCGGAAATTTCTTTGATGATTTTCTGGCAATTTATCAATCTCCGGTTATCCGGGATTATACCTATGTTATTTGGGGAGAGAATGGCCACGCCTTAAGGTTAAGAAAAGGGGCTACTGCTGCCGATTTCGCCGCCCTTCCCAGAGTCAACCGCCTTGGCCGGGATTTTAATAGCGCGCTGGAAGTTGATGAAGCAATAAGTTTTATCAATGCTCTGGAAACAGGCGATGAACAGGAGCAGGCGATGTTCAAGCATCAGGGTGCTTTGCCTTTAAGCGGCGGCAGGACTACCGTAAGGAAAGCGGGAGAGGCAGTAACTCCGGGCTGTACTATTGTCGCAGTGCTTAAGAAAGAAGGGGCCTTGGCAGATAGAAAGCAGGGGCAGTTGCGCTACGCAGAGATTATCGGTTCTGCCAGGCATCTGCGGACACTTCTTGTATCCAGGTTGCTCTCTTATGCCGGCCAGAATAAACAGGGATACACGGAGGGGTTGATTCGGGAAGGATCGCAGATAATATCGGCAATATTAGGCATAAAGATTAATCGGGATCTGCCGATGCGTGAATTTTTCAGGCCGTTAGTTTATGCGTATGATCTTGCGGGGACAGACGAGTTCTACATGTGTGTTGCTTTAGCTAATCGCAAAGATAAAGCGGTGGAGGAGTTGCTTTTTGATCTGTCATTGATTAAGCAGCAGGCTAAGGTTAATGGAGAGGCGATCTGGCAAAAAGCTAAGATCATGTTTTCAGAAGAAACAGTCCTGGAGATCTCGGGACTGGAGTCTATGGAACAACTATTCGTTGCTTTGTCCACCGGCCAGATTACGGTGGAAGAAGTCATCAAGTTGAAGGGTGAGCGTGATTCTTCTGAAGCTAAGGCAAGCGGAGATTCTCTTGCCTGGCATGAGAATGTTACTAAGTCCGGGCAGCGCCAGGCGGAGTTGCTTTTTGGTAGAGCTTGGGCATCTAAAGCTTTTGTTGTTTCCGGTGCGGTAAACCCCGCAGTCCTCGGGAAGTATTCTTCTGCGGCGCATTTGGATTTAGAGCGGTATCTGAATATTCTTAATGAAATAATGAAGGCTTTGATGAATTCCGTAGTGCGCACCGGCCCCCCGGGTATCTTAGAAAAAGTTGTGGAGGCTTTGAGGGGAGTACAGTTTATTATTACTAACGATCCGCATAATCAAAGATTAGGGCACGATCCTTCTGCCGGGCTACCGCATTTTGCTTCCTGCAACTTAGAGAAGCGCATCATTTACCTGCATCCTTCTTTTTTCAGCCTTGCCAGGCGCAGGCAGGTAAAAATAATGTACCATGAACTTGTTAGCCACATAATAAATAATGAGCCTAATGAAGAGAGGGCGACGCATGATACGGAGATATACAGCCGCAGGGAGAGGGTTGCGCGTATTGTTGGGCCTCTGGTTAAAAAACATAAGGATATCTCTATACGCCAGCGCAGCGCCCTTGCCGGACAGCCTACCTATGAGCAGGTATTGGATGCTGAGATTTTGCCTCAGTTAATAAATAAGTTCTCTGACTATCTTCAGGGGAAAGGACCTGGAGCTCCGGTAGGATTGTTGCTTGTCAGCGGAGGAGGGGGCGGAGGTAAGACAAATATTTCCGCATCGTTTGCGGAAACCCTCAGGCAGAGGCTTCTGACATTGGCCGAAGAAAAAGGGAAAAGGATAGAAGATCCGGTGCTTTTATTCGGCTCCGATATGTATATCCTGCAGAAATCCGACCGGCCGATAGATCCGATGACCGGTAAGCCCAATGAAGATACTTATGCGAAGTTCGAAGTAACCCGTTCTATTCGCGATTTGATGGCTTTGAGCAAAGGCGCAGTTATTTATGTTCCGATATTTGATTCGGTTAAACGCGGCAGGCTAAAACTTCGGTTAAACAGCGCGCAAGAATTATCCGTTATTGATAATGACCAGGAAGCGTTGATAAAAACAGATAGCGAAAACAATAAAGCTTATTTTATTTTTGAAGGAAAGCAGGCAGCCAATATACGTTTAGGAGAAATAACTCTCGGCCTTTCCATCAATACGGAAGGCAAGACAGTGTTGAGGGTAAGGGATACCGATCATATCTTTACTCCTGTTGAAGGCGGGAAGACTTTGGTCCAGGTAGGAGAACGCCAACAGTTATTGGAAGGGCAAGGCGTAATTGAAGTGTGCCAGAGGATCGACCCTCACGGAAAGATAATTATCGTAGAAGGCATACTGGTTTTGATCGATCCAGAGCTGAACAAAGAGGCGATTACCATATTTATCGATGCTGATTTTTGGGCGCGGCTATTGCGGATGTTGGTCAGATTCCGTGCGGAGACCGGACGAGGAGAGACAGAGGCGGAGTTTGTCAAAAAGCGCTTAGACTTAAGGCTTGCCGAAGAGGTTCCTTATATATTGCCCACCCGGACTAATGCCCAATACCTGCCTACCTGTCAGACACGTTCAGAGACGATTTTCGTATTGCATCTGCTTGGCCTGCTTGAAGACCCGCAGAAACTGCGGCCTGAAGTCATCGCCACGCTGGCAGAGCTTGGGATTACCCCGGAATTGCTTGATGAGCAGCTAAACCAGATTACGCTGGAAGAGATCCGCGCAAGGCTGAGAAAAGGAAACCTGGTCGGCCCGGTAGTCGGGAGCGCTTTCTTTGTATTTTATTTGGAGCCGGGCCTGGTGATCAAAGTATCCAGGGAGAGTTTTGAGCGGGAATTTGAGGGTTTTGTCCGGTTCTATAATACTAAGATCAAACAGCGGCTGGGAGGTTTATTGGCCCCGGGGATCATTTGTGATGTTAGCGATCTAGGCATCCGCCGCACCGTCCCGGGCAGGCAGCTTAATTTTTCCAGGGTGCTTATCCAGAATGAAGTTGAACCGTTAAGCCATAGGATCGATAACCTTCTACGGGAAAGGCAAATGGCGCAGGAACGCCTAAAGGCTCTAAGCGCTGATCCGGACGGGAATGCCCGGCAGATAACTGTGTTGAAGAGCTATTATGACGGGATATACAAAAAGATAGATGATTTGATTGACCGGTATTTCGAATTACAGCAGGAGCTCTGGAGAAGGGGTTTTGTCGATACTGATCCCCGTTTTATGGAAAAATACGGGTTGGTGGTATTAAACGGCCATGAAACGATGGTAGTCATCGGAGTCAACAGCCTTACCGATGATCCTTCAAAGTACAACCCGGATATCTTCCGCCATGAAGATGTTATGCCTAAAGATCTGCCGCAGGAGTTTTTGAATTATTATCAATTGACGGCAATATCTATGGCTCCCGGAGAAGAAGAATTCCGTAGTAAATATTTTGAGCGGGGGTTGTCCGGAAATATGGTTGTCCCCGCGATTTTTGATGCCCAAATCAGCAAGATCCATATGGCCCACATTGTCCACTTAGTTAAAGAAAGTAAGATGCGCCTGTTGCAGAATATTTTCCGCGATATCAAAACAGGCATAGATGATCCGGCCCTCTATTGGGTCAAGCTGTATTTAGATACGGCATACGCGCAGGGCACGCCGCAATATCGGGTGATACAGGGAGTATATGAATCTATAATTGCGAATCCTGACCTTCTTGACGGAGGAACAAATATACTTGAGGCGATGCGCAGGCTTATTGAAAAAGCCGATGATGCCAAACTTCTTACCGCGTATGAGCAGTCGGATTTAGCCGGTGACTTGATATTCTATACCGTAGCCAAGGATTCTGCCCGCTCTAAATCGGGCTTACCTTTATCTCAAGAAGCAGTGGCTGCGGAGATTTCAGCAAAAAATGAAAATGTGCGCTCCTTGGATGCCGCAGAGCAGATGAAGTTAAGCTCGGCCGCTTGCCTGGTGCGTCCCTTTCTTTCCTCAGTCGGGCTTTCCTCCTGGATACCAAAATTAAAAGAACTGCTTGCTGATCAGGGAAAATTGCGTGCCGGGCCGTTTGCATTATTCTATGGCGCTTTGCATGAAGGTATCCTCTACCTTGATGCACCGTTCTTAAGAAGCCCTTTATCTGTTGCCTTAACGCTTTTGCATGAAACTGGAGCTCTTAATGGAGTAGCCCATGAAGAAAATATTTCCTTAGAAAGCGCCTTTCTTGAATATTTAATAAAGAATAATTTGTCGCCGGTCGGTTTAATCGGTGCCCAGACCAAGAATGGGCTGGTCGGGGTAGAAACCAGCCGTTTTCCCAACGGCGAGTGGAATCCGCTGGTTTTGAATCCTTATCTGCTTGCCGGTGTTGATGCTGCAGTTGTGATTCAGATAACTTCCAGCGATGAATTAGTCAAAATGGTGCTTTTAGCCGATACATTGCACACCTGTGGTGCTTCCCGGATCAGTTTGGAATTAAAAGATCAGCCTAAAATTGAAAATGGCCTTGAAGATATCTTAGCTTTTGGGTGGAATAGTCTTAATTACCGGTATTTAGATCAGCTTGCCCCGATGAATCTATCTATCCCCGCGCATTTTGCAAAACAACCGCTTGGACAACACGTTCATTTTGTGCTTTATCAGCATGATCGTCTGCAAAAAGATGCCCGGGAGGCTTGTGTTGGTTTAATCGATGCTAAAGTCCGCAGAATACTAATTGATAAAAAAAGCGAAAATCCTTTTGACTGGAAAATACGTCTTCCTCAGGGGGTAGCGGGGAAAAATGTAGTGTTGGTGCACAGCACCGAGAACCATTTGGATTTCGCAGAGTTGTGGCTTATGCTTATTGCTCTAAGGAAGGAAGGGGCAAGAAGTATATTTCTGATCAATACTTATGCCGGCTATTCACGTCAGGACAAAACATTCAGATCAGGGGAGGGTAATAGCGCCGCGACCATGTTGAAGATAAATGACGGCCTGACTGACGCTTATTTTGCACTTAATATTCACTATGGGGGTAAAAGGGGAGCAGTTAAGTTAGCCGGATTTCCTTATTTACTTTATAATTTGAACGCTTTTGTTCAGGTTGCCGAAGCGCAATTTGATTTTGTTGCCAGGCAAACAGGGAAAAAATTGCTGGCGCAAGAATTGGCAATGCATCCTATTTTACTGCTTGCTCCTGATGACGGGGCGGCTAATTATATCCGGGAAGCAGCCAGGGTATTGCAGAAATATATACTGAAGAATTACGGGTTACGGATAAAAGTCCATTACGGCTATATGGATAAAGTGCGTACCGGTCCGGATACGGTTGAGATACCCGCTTATATTCTACGTACCGACGGCCGGCATATACACAAAGTGGCCGGCCAGCCGATATCCAGCTGTTGGATCTTTATGATTGATGATGAAACTTCTTCAGGTGGAACGCTTCTGTCAGCAACATTCGTACTGGTTGAGGAAATGGGTTTTTCCTGGGAAAGGATACTATCCGGGGTAGTTCATGGAGTGTTTGCCCGGGGCATCGAACCTTTTTATTCCGGGTGGAGTCAGCGAGAAATTAATTCGGCGGTGAGGTGCGGCAGGCAACTGAAACCTTTATTTCGTTATATGAGCCAGGAGAAAAAACGTATGCCGCCACGGATTATTTTCTGTACTAAATCAGTGGCTTTGCCTATAGTGTTTCCCCGTGAGCAGCAAGTTTCTATCGGAGCATTAATTAGTCACACCGTCAAGGATATTATCGGTGACAGCAAGAAAAAGCAGGATAGGGATTTATTTATGCCTTTATCAAAATATAGATTCTCAACCGAGTCAAGCGGAAATATCCCGGGAAGTCACGATATTACTTCTGCGGCGATGTACACGGCGGCGCGGGCATTTCCTGATCTGGCAGGGGTGCTCAACCCCCTGGGAGATATGTTGCGGATATTGGAGGAATATTTATCCCGGACAAAATCCAGACCGGAAGATACGGTAGTGGCCCGGCGGGACGGGGAGAAAGCGATCTGGAACCTTGACCTGCAAACGATCAACTCCGTACTTTCAGATAACGGGTATTCTTTCTTAGGGATCGCTTTATTGATAACCCAGATCATCCTGCATGAATCCTTTCCTGATGAAGCGCAGGCGATTGCCGCCCAGATAAATGAGCTCAAGAAGAATAGCATTAATAAAGATGAAATGCTGGGAAAAGCGCAGCGGCCGGGAAAGAAGATTTCCGGGTTGACTGTGGCGGTTAACCTGATGGACTTAGGGGCGGAAATTGTTGACGGAAAAGTTGTTTACCGGGAAAGCCTGAAGAAGGCAACACAGCTATTGTATTTGCTTGCAGAATTCGTAGTAAGCGAAGTTTATCTGTATGACGGATTGTATGAACCCGGAGCAATTTCCAAGCGCCTGCACCAGTTGCCTACGGCGGAAAAACAATTTATTGCAGAAGGTAATGCTACTGTCACTGCTGCTAATTACATCGGCAAGAACAAGAAGGTAAACGGTATTGAACTAAAGGATATTTTTGGCAACCCTTTCTCGATCTATGATCTGACCCGGCTTAACCCGCAATTATCCGCATCCGGAACCGAAGAAGATTTAAGTGGATTCATCAAGGTAGCCCACAGCCTGGAAATTAAGGTTACCGTTGATTTTATACCTTGGCTGGCGCCCGACGCGGTCGATGAGCAAAATTACCGGTGGACATTTTATAAAGAGCTTAGCCCCCAGGAGCAGGAGCATTATCGGTTATTACTGGATAGGGATAATAGTTACGCGGCAGTTGTAATCAATGAAGACGGGAAATCCAGGCCTATCCTGGTAAAACATCTTTGGGATTGGGGAATTAACGTGGATCAGGTAGTGCTCAATCCTTTCCGCGATGAAGTACAGAGATACTATTTTGAGTCTTTAAAAAAGATGATCGACCTGGGGGTGGATAATGTCCGGGTGGATTTAGGACATTTGCTGCTTAAGGCGCATTTTAAATTCCGTTTCGGAGATTTTCTTGATCCTGAATACGGCGCTGCTTTTGAAAATATGCCGGAGCCGTTAAAAGTGATCATAGATAAAGCCAAGGAATATGCGCGCAAGCAGGGTAAAAACATTGAATTTGTTTTCGAGGCATATTCGGACGGGGACAGGGGGGCGTTGCTTGCCTTGGGAGCCCGGGAAGTTTATTTTAAAGATATGTATGATAAATACTGCTTGGTTGCCGCGGGGGTATCCGCGGAAGTTTTAACGAACATACTCCAGACATATATTTTTACGAATATCGCCTTTGCCCTTCGCGATGAGATCTTAAAGCGGTATCCGTATCTTGCTTTTCCTTCAAACAGCGATGAACCCTCTTTGGCCAGTGTCGGAGGCTCTCAGCTGGGATTCTCGATGGATCTGATCGCCTTGGCTTATTTGGGCATGCCGGTAATGGTTGACTTGAGGGAATGGATGGGGCACATCGGGCACATTATACCGATGGTCGGAGGTGTCGACAGGCATTTCTTTGTTACGGACCAGGAAATGACTTCCCGGGATAATTTCGTGAAACTGGTCCAGGCTTTAAGGTCTTCGCCATGGAGCCTGTTGATCAGCCGGTTCCTGGACTTAGATCTACCTAACAAACAGGAATGGATGTCTTTCCTTGATAACGCAAATTTACAGCGTTTCGTCAGTTTTGCCTGGGAGATCCAGCCGGAAGATTGGGTTATTCTGGTTACAAATATGCGTTCCGCGGAACAGGAAAATAATTTCTGGGTAGCTTTGCCTGCGCGGGTAACGGATGACGGTAATTATGCCGCTAAGGATATTTTTACGGGAGAGCCGGTTTCGGTAGACCACCAGGCAAAAAGAATAACGGGGATAAAATTCGGCCCGCACGAAGAGTTTAGGCTGATCCGGGTATCTGCCGCTGTTAGATCGGAGGCGCAGGTGACAAATGCGTATCCGTTATTTGTGCCTCAACAATCCCAAAGCCAAGCCGAGCAAAGATACGGGCAGAATATAAATTTAACTGATATAAATGTAGAGAGTTTCGATCTACAGCATCCCGAAGCATTTCTTGATAACCACTATCAGGTTCTCCAGCAGCTTCTAAAATTATTAGAGCAGCTCTTGGGCCGCGCTCCACCGGAACTAGCCAAATGGCGTTTGATTATCACTACTGATCTAGCGCTTACTTTGGGCAATGTCGCTGCCTGCGATATTGATCAACGTGTTGTTTATCTGCATCCTTATTTCTTCACTCTTGATCAAACTCTCCAATTAGAAATTCTCTACCATGAATTGATCAGCCATATCGCCAAAGGTATCCGGGATGAAGACGCGGCGATGCGGGATACTTTGGATGCCGCTATTTATCATCGTAACCGGTTAATTCAATTGAATTGCCATCGTTTGATTGTTATCGGTGATTTGCATACTGATATTGCGGCTTTGGAGGCAATTATGGCGCAAATTCCGGAGGCAGAACTTATCACCGGAACGACCCAGGTAATATTTGTCGGAGATGCTTTTAAAACGATCAACCGTAAAGATTTCGAGAAATTAGTGCGGACCGAAAAGCATAAAGCAGATCCGGATCCCTTAAGTACGGAGGAGCAATTTATCGTTGATTCTTTTTATGATAAGAATAATGTTGCTCGGCGAACAAAAAAACTTTTTGAAATGTTGCGGGCATTAAAAAACAGTTACCCGGACAATTTTCATATTTTAGTGGGGAATGCCGAATTTGGTCTTGATTATGACAGCGATCAATCTCGGGAGATACAGGAAGCGCTTGGCGATTATTATAATGATGCAAAGCGCTTGATTGAAAGCTGCCCGATGTTTGCCTTGGTTCAAGCGCAGGGCATTAGATACCTGGTTAGCCATGGCGGGTATCTTACCTCTGCCGAAACCAGCCTGCAGGATCTAATTACGTTTCCCATAACGCCGCTTTCATCATTAGCCAAGCTTCCTATGGAAGATGGTAATTATAATGCTATGAATGGAGTGAGCTTGGCTGGTAATTTCTACGGGTTAAAATCCCTTGGTCCGGAGGAAATTTTATTAGAGATTGATCGGATGTTAGCAAATGTTGATACCGCATTAGATATAAGCGCCCAAATTACCGGGCATATCCACTTGTTCGGAAGGAGCGATGAACAGGATAAGCTTAATTTAACGGCGGTTAAAGAGAATGAGCAATTGGTGCTTGAAGCGCGGGGTTTTGGTGGAAAGATCTTTATAGTGAACTCATATTCTCCTTTTGGCAGGTATGCTTTTTTTGATTCCCGGCGTAATCGGCCCGGGAAAGTAAGGGAATCCGGCAGCGAACGCCATTCGTTTCCTTTAGTCGTTCCTAAAAGCTTCCAGACAGATCCGCAGCAAAATTATGCTATTTATTGCGATCGAGTCTTACCTGGTTTATTAGAAGTATTGCAGACGGTTTTAGGCCGTTCGCCTCCGGAAGCGTATTTTGTCGCTACTGATGACTCTTCTCTCACCCTGGGTAATGTCGCTGCCTGCGATATTGATAGCCACACAGTTTATCTGCATCCTTATTTCTTCACCCTTGACCAAACTCTGCAACTAAAAATCATTTATCATGAATTAATCAGCCACATCGCTAAAGGCATCCGGGATGAAGATGCGGCGATGGGGGATACGGGATCGTTTTTTATGAGAGGCGTGGTGAAGCTTAGCGTTTTCGAAAGATGCAGGGAGGTTATGCGTTATGTTCAGGATAATTTTTCCGGTATTTTTGCAGGATTCAGGGAAAAGAGAATTATCAGAGGAGAGAAATCTGACTCCGGCACTTTGCGTACCTATAATCCCGGGGATGCCATTCTTCCCGAAGAATTATACTATTTAGGAAGAAAAGAGGCCCTGGACTTAAAATATGGAATAAATTTTTCCGGCACTACGGAAATAAGCGCGTCAGGCTTTAGGGTTGCTCAGGCCCTTGCTCAATCTGCTGCAAAAAGAGGCTGGACCCTGGTAACCGGACATGTTTTTGGGAGCGAATTGGCTTCCGAATTGGGTGCGCTGGACCAAGAAGGGGTTGTGATTGCTGTATTAGGAGACGGTATTTGGGGTAACCCTTTGCCGGATATTCTTGCTCCGCAGAGAACATTAATGGAAAAACTGATATTGCAAAACGGGGGTTGTTTTGTTGCCGAATACGATGGGCGGGCCAAAGACAAAATAGACAGAAAAGAACGGATGCTGGCCAGGGACAGAATATTGACCGGCTTTTCAGATGTAGTAGTAATTGTGGAATCAGCTGTCCAAAGCGGATCAGTAGATACCGCTCGGCAGGCTTATATGCAAGGTAAGCAAGTGATCACTCTTAATTGGGATAACATCGTATTAGGTAATGATTATGGGGTTTATAATTCTTCATTAAGCCAGGATGATTTAGATAAAAGGAGGCAGGGTAATAAGCAACTTATAGAAGAGGGCACTGCGGTAGCTTTCCCGGGCCGGCAGACAAAAACAGTCGAAGAGCTGCAGGAGGAATTTGAGAAGCTGCTAAGCATAACAGAGGAAGATCCAGGCTCATCCGGACGGAAGCGCCATGATTCTGCCTGCCTATCTTTAAAGAAAGCTGAATTAAAGTTTCTCACCGATCAATTGCGGCGTTTAGATGTGAATATTATTTATGTTCAAAAAATATCAGCTTCTTTTGAGAATCGCATTAGAAGATTAATTGGGCGGTTATTTAATACCCAGCCATCTGTCAGCCAGACAGATGATTATTTACGTTCCCTGCAAACCAAAAGATCTCTTTTGTTAGATGAAATTAAAGAAAAGATGTTTCAGGACAACATCACCGCTTTACCGGATGTTGCTCCGCGATATGCCGGGATATGGATGACTTTATTCCAGGATGCCTGGTTTAGTCTTCACGGTTACTCTAAAGAGTGGGGTAAAGTTGCGGAAGGCGATTGTTACCGTTTAACAGAAGTGCTCCAGAAAAAACTTAAAAGTTTGGCTTTTTGGCATCCTCGTTTAGAGATCAGTAATATCGCTATGCTCTATGCGACAGGGGAAGATGGAGTTATCCAGTGCTGGCTGGAGTTTGATTTGGCCGGAGTACCGATGATTATGGACGGAACCGTTAGCCAATTCAGCGATATTCTTGAATATGACCCGGATTCAGTGGAAGGATTACTTATTAAAAAGAGCAGTGTACCCGGCACTCTCTACGCCAGCGTTTACTATAATAAGTCGTATCATTATTTCCGGTTCCGGGAATCAGTAGATGCGTCAGATGCTGGCAATGTTTTAGGGGAGATATCTTTTTCCCGCAGGCTGGAATCTAACGGCGCCGCCAAGACTTTGGGTAATAGGGACAATCAGGGCCGGCTTAACTCCTATCCTTTAGCTGTTTCACAAGAGGAACAACAGCGAGTTGATCAAAAATTCGGTAAAAATAAAACATTAACCGATGTCAGAATAGCCAAGCTTGACTTACGGCATCCCGAAGCATTCCTTGATAACCATTATCAGGTTTTACAGCAGCTTCTAAAATTATTAGAGCAGCTTTTAGGCCGCGCGCCGCCTTTAAGCTGGAGATTGATCATTACCACCGACCTTTCTCTCACCCTGGGCAATGTCGCTGCCTGCGATATTACCCGGCGCATCGTTTATCTGCATCCTTATTTCTTCACCCTAGACCAAACCCTGCAATTAAAAATCCTCTACCATGAGCTTATCAGCCACATCGCCAAAGGCATCCGGGATGAAGATGCGGCGATGGGGGATACGCTTTTGGGAGTTTCTGTTTATGTTGTTCAAGCACAGGATTTTGGCCGCAAGGCCGGGCATCTGGTGGCTGAGGAAATCCGCCGGCTGCAGCAGGATCCTTTATATCAGGTAGTGATTGTTTTTGCCACCGGCAACACGATGGTGGAATTCCTGGATTATTTGTCTAAAGAGCCGGGTATAGATTGGTCCAGGGTCCAGGCCTTTCATTTGGACGAATATAAGGGCTTGCCTACCGATAGCCCATACTCATTTGCCGCTTTTCTTTTCAAAAATTTATTTTCTAAGGTCGCAATTCCCCCGGAAAACATTCATTACATTAACGGAGCGCATCCGGACCTGCCCGCATATATGCGGGAAATACGCCGATTGGGAGGGGCAGATATTGTCTTGCTCGGCGTGGGGATGGATGGGCATCTTGCTTTTAACGAACCGCCGCATTATTCTAGCTTTTCCGGAAGAATGCAGGAGATCAGGGTTGAGGAAAGCACGATCCTGGCCAATGAAGCCGACTATCCCGGTATCCGCGACAATCCTTACGCCTACACTATGGGGATGGCGGATATCTTTGAAGGCAGGCATTTGTTCTTCTTTGCCAATAAAGAAAAGAAAGCGCCCATTATCCAAGCGGCATTGACCGGGCCGGTAACCGAGAATGTGCCGGCATCATTATTGCAAAGGCATTCCAATGTTACCGTGGTTTTAGATGAGGGCGCAGCCGGCTTATTATCGATTGCGGGGAGAAAAGTAGATTCCGGTTCACAGCGGCCGGACCCAACCCGCGCTTCACGCGAACTTACTTTGAAAGAAGTAGATGAATTGGATGTTACCATGTCTTTGTATGTAGATGAGTTTGATGGTATGCCCGAGGCGTACTATGAAAAACAAGAAAAGGTGATCGGGCTCTTTGAGCATCTGGGTTACAGGGACCTGGCCGATATTTTGGAAAACGCTGTGGTGATTTTGGCGCCTCCAGGCATGATAAAAGCGCTTCGATTATTTGAAGAAGAACATGACCTCATCATCTACGCCCTCAACATGCCCTACCAGGATATAAATTATATTATCGTAGTTCATCCTCAAGAGATCGAGCTATCCCTGGTGCATGAAGTTTCCGCTTTAAGCGGAGCCAGCGATGCACGCAGCAGGCAGCTGGAGATGATCGCCGCGGGGCAGGCAGAACATTTTACTAAAACTTGGAAACTTGGCCCTTGGAAATCGACACTGGTGCGATTGGCCTCGATCGCGGCCATTGTCGCTTTGAGATTGCTGGGTTATCAAAGGCATGCCCGGACTTTATCAAATGTTGTCAAGCAAAGCCGCATAAGGGAAATTAAATCCAAAACATTTTGGGTCGCCGGAAGAGAAAAAAGCAGCCATATCTATCTTAAGCTTCCGTATTCTCTGCGCACTATATTATTTTTACCTTATTTCTTGACCAGTGAGTCAGGAAGGTTGGCAGGATTTTCGCAAATAAAAAATAAAATTGTCGGCATAGAAGTTTATTCCATTTTTGGTTTCGCTGCGCTCCTTACCGGCCTGGCATCATCCGGATTGTGGCCGGAATTATTAATCCTGGCAGCGGCAGGGGTAATTCTTTTGGAGCCTTTGCGCAATATCCTTACCGCGATTATTTTCAATAAGATCAGCGATGAAGACCTGCTTGCTGTTAGTATCTCTGGAGGAGAAATAGACCAGTATCTGCTGGATTACGAAAAAAACACGGCTAGAATAAGCAGGCTGCTTTCCGCAAGATTCGGGTTATCTGCGCACAAGGCGGAAATGGCCCGAAGAGCGGCGCTGCTGCATGATGCCGGTAAAAAGATAATCGAAAATTCCTTCAACAAATTCAATCATAGCAGGGTCTGGAGCAAAGAAGTCCGTCAGGCGTTTAGGAAGCAGCATGCGCGCAGAGGGGCAGACGTTATTTTCGACGCTGTTCCGGCGCCCTGGATAGTAATGCAGATTATAGCTTGCCATCACACTTCGCGAAGTGAATTACCGGAACAAATAATCAAAAATAGAGATACTCTTGAGATGCTCTCGATACTGTGCGCAGCGGATAACCTGGAGGCCTTGGTTAATCCCGACCGTACGCATTGGGATGTTATAAGCAGCTTTGACCCTGAAAGAATATTAGCGCTCTTAAAGCAGGAACTAGTGGAGAGGCTGGGGATTGATGAGTATTACTATGATATGATCGAAAAAATGTTTTTCATCCAAGACCCTGTCCTGATGCAAATTATCAGCGAAATAAGAGGGGATAGCCTTGAGTATGTAACCGCAGTGTGTGCATCTGCGCACCGGGCAGTGTATGTAAGCGAGGTCCGGCAGGTAAACAATGAACCTGTGGATATAGCTGGAAATATCCGGCAGCATCATGCCGCAGCGTTGTCTTCCGTGAGCAACAATAGATCATTGGAAGAAATTTGCCGGGCACTGGGAAAATATATTGACCTTTACCGTAAAGCCTGGTTGTTACACCGCGGAACAAAGATCAAAGTCCTCTGCGATGAAGCCGCGGATATAGCCAGGATCACCGCGATCGCTCCGACTATTGCCGCAGGGGTCTTTGAGCCCTGGGTTGCCAGCGAGCCGTATACCAATACTTTGGGGATTATTACCGGCCTTGGCCTTAAAGAAGGAGAGCCTTTCCTGGAGATCGGTCCTTTTAACATGGTTATGGCTTACCTTGCTTTGGCCGCTACGGGCCACCGGGTTTTGGTGGTAGAGGACCCCCGGGTATTAGACAGTTATCAAAATATAATCCTATTTTACGTTGCGCTGCTGGAGGCGCTTTCTCCGGAGATGTTCGGCGGCATGCGTAAAAACATTATTTTAATAGGAGCGGATATTGAGGAGCAAGATAGTCGCTTTAGAATCGAAGAAGAGTGGGATAAATTACAACCCGCAGATTCCGCGCCCGGAGGCGCGATCATGGCTTTGTGTGTTTTTTGGGGGAAGAATTTTAGGAATAATTTCTCTTATCGTGATCCCGTACAGCACGGTATTTTCAGAAAAGAAGATGTGCACACTTTACTGCGCTGGGTCAAAGAGGAATTGAGCCCGCGGATTTTGTTATTATCTGATCCCGGAGAAGAAGGGGAACATAGCTTGTGGGATGCGGCGCTGGGAATGCCTGAATCTGAAATTGTCCTGCCTGAGCTTAGGCATGATTCTCAGCGTCCGGTATTAAGCCGGTATGTTTTTGGAGATGAAATTACCGGACAAAGTTATCGCGATGGCAACCTGCCGGTATATTTTGACATCCGGGGGGTCATTGATAATGCATTGCGCGAAAATATTCGGGAGGTTGTTTTAGGGGTGCAGGAAAAATTAGGGGGGACCTTATCTAGCGGCATCTGCGGGGTTTATTCTGACGCTCTGGCTATCGCGTTAGCTTCCAAGCTTGGCATTACTGAAGTCTATAGCGTGGGTTGCGAAGATCTGTCCCTTAAAAATAAAACTATCCGATACCCCGCAGGCTGGCAGCCTGAATTTGATTTTACCGGACAGGGATATAATAACCATGCCGTAACATATTTTGTAATTGAGGGAACTCATATTGCTGTAGATATGAGTTTGTTTGAATATACTAAGGATCAGGAGCGGATTATCGGTGCGTCGATACTTGTGGCCCATTCGCCAGAGGAGCTTAATACCATGCTCTGCCTGTATTACGGGGGGGCAGTCTGGATGAAGGATGCGGTAGTTAAGGATGGCCGGATGGAATTTTTCCAGGGAATCCCTCTGGTTCCCCCCGCGGGGCAGGATGCGGCACCTTCTTCCCGTTATTCCAGCCCCGCCATACAATTTTTAGGCATGCTTTTATTCCCCCGTTCGGCGGGAATCTTCCTAAAGGTGGGTTGGGAAAGCTGGGTTAAGGGGGCGCAATACCGGATATCTTTGATGCCGCGCGCTCCCCCGGTAATTATTTTTCTGCGATCATTTTTCCTGCCCACTGTTGCTACGGTTACCCGGAATAATTCTGAAGAAAAATCCACAAGAGAAATAAAAGAAATCGTCCCCCTGAACAGTTTTTCATCTTTTACCGCCGTCATGCTGCGTATTCACGAACAGGCGCATCTTAAGGGGGCAGGAGAGATAGCGGCACTTAAGGCACAGATAGAAGCAGATGCGGCATCTTTTGCTTTGGCTCCGGAACTCTTAGGGATTGAGGCGGCAAACAGGTGTAATTTAGCATACATCATGCAGCAGATTACAGGGTTTATTAAAGAACACAAAAGAGCCATTATTTCTATTCTCGCCGGTATCGGGACGGGAGCCTTGCCTACAGTTTTTGCTCTTTTCTTCCTACCCCATGAACTTGTGCACGCTTTTGTGCATACACTGGTTTTTCCTAACGAGATCCTTAAAACAATACTTATCGGGCCGGCAAGCGACCCCTTCGGGATAATTCCCCGGATTATTCCTTTTGTCGCTATCGATCCGACAATGCCGGCAACGACTTTTGCTTTGAAACTTTACACCGAATTGAGTCAGCCGCTTATTCCTTTTCATCTCTCGGGGTTAACCTGGGATCTGCTGGACGGTTTTCTGCCGCCAGTGTTTTCTGCTTTCTCAGGGTGGTGGTTAATCAAGGCAGGGAGAAATAGCCGGCAGTACTGGCTTTCTGGTATCGGGTTATGCCAGTTATTTTATATAGGAATTTCGTATCCTTTTATGTGCGCTTATGGATCCTGGGTTGGAGATTATAATGTCGGGCCGGCAGCTTTGCTTGAGGCTCTGCATATTAAACTGGGCACAGATATTTCCGGAGGACAATTTAATTTATTGATTGTTTGCATGGGGCCAGTGGTTGTTTTGGCTGGATACTTAATAGCCGGTTTTTCAAACTATCTTTTAGAAAAGATATTCCGGGCTATAAAGAATATCTTTACCGGTTTTTCTTTTGGTCTAAGCAGGGGGCAAAGAAGCAGTAGCGTATCCGCCGCACCGCCGGAAAATGGCGCTTCTGCTATTTTGCAGGCTACAGGAGATGACACAGCACGTCTAAGACTGGTTGAGGGAACGTTTCAACGGTACTTCGGATATGCGCCTCAGCTTGCGGCAAAGGCCGGCGGCCGCGATAATTGGCAGGGAGAGCATGTGGATTATCCGATGATGCAGTTCTTATACAAAATATCCGCAGAGCTTTTCTCTTTAGGTGGCGCTATTCAGAATAACTTTATGTTAGCAATGAGCAAAAGAAATGACCGGATAGTGCGCATTGTACATCTGGATGCTAAAGAGCAATTCCAATTTAATTTGGATGAATTAGATATATTGCAGCAAAGCGTCGTAGATGAACGCTGCGGTAAGGCGGAATCAGTAGTGCCGATCTGGGTAAGACATACTTTAGGTGTATTCAGCCAGGTGCAGAATCCTACGGCCAAAGGCCTTGCCAACGGGCTTATAAATGCTACCACCCTTCAAGGGATGGACATAGTGATGACCAGCAATGTGCCATATGGCGGCGGACTTTCTAATTCCGCTGCTAACTGTTGCGCAATAGTCAAGGCATTAAATGAGGCATACGCTATGAACCTTAGCCTCTACAAAATGGCGCGCTTGGCACAGGCAGGTGAACATGATGCTTTTGTCAATGGAAGCTGCGGCCTCTTAGACCAGCTTTTAAGTCTTGCCTCACAGAAAGATTCTTTGACGATGATAAACTACGGGAAGCTGGTAAGCGACCCGGAGCATGCCCTCACCATTTATAAATCAAAGTTGCCCAAATTAAAGAGGGTTTTGATCAATACTGAAGTTCCCCATGACTTACAGACCACTGAATATAAGGACCGCGTACGGGAGCTAGAGCTTGCGTTTGAGTTCTTAGGCAAAGTACTGGGTAGAGAGATCGCAAGTACGAGCTTAACCCTGGCGGATTTAAATTCCCTGATTAAGAGGTTTGACTTTAAAGGTAATGTTACCTTGATTACGTTAGAAGAGGCGGGTATTGATGGCATGATGTCTGATGCAGAAAAATTAATACAATTGAAATGTACTCTTTTAGAAGAAATGAATAAAATTGATGCTGCGGTCAGCGCTGATTATGCAAATCCTTTTGGCACTGCCGGGCCAGGAAGTTTTATGCGGCATGAAGGTAAGACTAAACAGGAAAGCTTTGTTATCCTGCTCCGGCGCATGCGCCATCAATTAACTTCCAGCTTACGCACGCCCTTAAGCGGAAAAGCCGCTACCGAGGGCAATGTCAGAGAGTTTAACAAGTTAATTGCTGCTGAGGGCGCCAGCCTTAGGGATTCCGGAGATTTTGCGATTACCGGGCTCAATGGCGCGCAAGACGTGCTTCTGGATATTGGATTTGAGGCTGCCCGTAAGTCAGGTATACAGGAATATTCCGGACGCATGGAAGGTGGCGGCGGAGGAGGTTTTGTAGGGTTCTTTATTGATGAATCTAATCCGGGCCTCTATAGGCAATGGTTGATGCAAACAGAGGTCGATTATATTGTTTGGGCGCAGAAGAATTTAGGAGAAAAATTTCCTGCCACGGTTAGGGTTATTGAGCCAGAACTGGCTGCAGGCGCTCAAGTATTAGCGCTTAGAGATATGGATCCTGCTGATCATCCTGCCGCGCCGCACTCCAGTCTTGGGCCCGGCCTACTTGCTGCTGTTTTTCCTCTAGCGGGGGGTTTGTCGGGGCATCTCTTTAACCCATCCTTATTATTGTTACAGCCACCCGCATTCGGTTATTTTATACTGAGTTGCTGCGCGGGAGTGGTTTTACTGGCAGCCGGGGTATTTTTATTACTTACCTGCTTGAGGCTCAATGTCTGGCGCAGCGATCCGGAACAGACTATGCGTAATGCTGTGGAGCGCGAAAGACGCTTCCGCAAGGGCTCTGAGAAGGGCGTGCCTATAGACTATAAATACAGGCCTGAAGACGGCAAAGAAATGATCCGGTATTTTACCAATTGGAGATTAGCTGCGGTTGTTATCTTTTTGGCGTTTTTTACATTTTTTATTTATCTCCTCTGGCAGGCTCTGCAGGTTTCTGTTCCGGAAGCTTCAACCATGCCTTTAGCCGCGTCAGGGATGATGGCAGCTGGTTTAGGGTTGGGATTTCCGTTGGGCATAACGCAGAAAGTTTTTCAAACTCCTTTTGAGCTTCGGGGTATGCCTGTGGATGGAAAGCTCTTTCAAAAAATAGAGATTCCTTCTGAGCAGACAGTACAATCATCTGTAATTTCTAATCCAAAAAGTCAAGCCGTGGAGGAATTTTTGCGGGAGGAAGTCCCGCAATTTGTGCAAATGATCGCATTATTGGGGCGTTTCGGAGGCACATTATTTGCAAGCGCCAAAGAAGGATTTTTGCAAAAGGCAGCAACCATCGATGAAGGGTTCTCCCGTTATCTGTCCGAATTGCTTGCGCAAGAAGATTTTGAAGATATGCAGTATGCGGCAGCCCGTTTGAATGAAGAATTCCTTTCCTGGCCGGATATAGGGTTTTATCTTAAAGTCGCTGTTGGTAAGCAGGGAAGTTTATTATTGCTGCCTTTTAGGATCGTGAAAAGAGGGATGTACGGAATAAGCGGTTTCGGGAAAACTGAAGTATTGTTTATCAGGCAGATGGCGCTTTTTGAATACAAGGAGTTGTTTAGTTATGAGCCCCTGGCCGGCCAAAGCGTGGATACAGAAAGATTTGTTACTGTTTCTGTGGATATGGTGGAAATGCTGGCCGAAGAGGCGATAAGGGTAAGTAAGGGGAGCAAATTTTTCGGAGAAAACGCCGGACCGATCCTGGAGGCTATTGCGCAAGAAACCGCAGAAAAAGAATTTAAAACAATGGAGCCCCAGCAGATATACCGCCTGATAGAGGAGTATATCGTTTATCATGAGCTTGGGCACCGCCAACTCGATCTTAACGGCATAAGCGCAATTTTAGCAGAGTATAGTGACGGCAGCATGCTGCATGAGGTGATTGCCGGTTTAGCGGGCCTGGCCTGCGGGGATATAAGCTACTATAGTCTGCTTATCTTTTTGTCCTGGGTGCTGGAGGAAAATTCCGGCCGCCGTGTTTCTTCGCAAATAATCCTGGATTTGCTTGCCGAGGAATCAGGCATGGAAATCCGCTGTGATTCCGAGCAGAATGTTATCGGGATATACCAAAAATTAATTGGCCTCCAACGCGAGGAGATTAAAAGATTGGCCGGCAGCGCGCACGAAAAATTTATTCAACGCCTTCGCGCAGGGCAGGAGAATGATCTGCCCGCTTCTTCTTCGCCAAAAGATTCTCCCGATAGAGGGTTTCCTGCCAGGGTTGTGCCTGTCGCGCCGCAAAACGGAACTGATCCTATTGTGCCTAATCGTTACAAGGCGGTTATTTTTGATGTAGGAGACGTATTGCTGCATTCCGACTATGCTCCGGTTGCGCGTCAACTTAGTGTTTATTCAAACAAAAGCGAAGAAGAAATCATGCAAGCTATAGAAAAATCCCACGCCAGGAGACTGTCTGCCGTAGGGGCGATAGATGATGCAGAATTTGTAAGAATGATAAAAGAAGAATTGGGATTGAGCGGTATCGATGATGCCAAGTTCATCAAGATTTTCAATAATAACTATACTTTTATACCCGAGATGATTAACCTGCTTAGGATTTTAAAGGGAGCGGGTTTTAAAGTAGCGATTTTATCCAATGTCACTAGTTTACATTATAGGGATTTCTTAGAGAAGCAGGCTTTATTCAATGAATTAGACGGGTTCTTCGCCTCCTGTGAATTGAAGATGGAAAAGCCGGACCCCAGGATTTATCAATATCCTTTAACCGCATTAGGGGTTAATCCCGATGAGGCAATTTTTGTTGACGATAAAGCGGAAAATATTCAGGCAGCCCAGGGGTTAGGCATAACGGCTATTCAATTTATTGATTACCGGACGCTAACGGAAAAATTAAGTCAGTTAGGTATTGTTGATTTTACCGGCTTAGCAGATGAACCCGCCGCGCCGCAAGCTAGGGTTCAGAACTCCCAGCTTGAATTTAAAGGCTCGAAGCCGTTTCCGGTTATGGGATCGGTATCGCGATTAATCTTAGGCGAGAAAAAAATAAGAATAGCGGGAGATTTTAGTATTGGAGAGTTGGCGGGGATAAAGGAAAAAACAGGAGAAATCTCGTATAAGCAGTGTATCAATTTAATCGAAGAGCTCATTCATAATTCGTTTGCTTCTCTGGAAGATGATAATGAAAAAGTAAAAGAGGTCTCTGTAAAAGTTATATTACATACTTCTGCCGCGGACAATAATCTCTGTATGTTGGAGGTTATTATTGATCAGCCAAGCAGTAACGGGTCAGACTGGGACAAGCTTCGGGAGAACCGGGAGCTATATTATGCATATGGGCTTGAGATCTTAGGCGATCTAGAGGTCAGACAATCGCGGCAGATAGTTACGAGAGATGGTTATGGATTGAAGATGTTTAAGGAGGTAGCCGAAACTACGCCTGCCATTTTATCTTACAAAAGAGACCAGGAAGGAAGGGTGGAGACCAGGTTATGTATTCAGTTGGTTGTTACTGAATCCGCCGCGCCGCACAATAACAAACCCTATCAAAATGTTAATTTAGGAGTAGTAAAAGGAGGTTTCGGGTCCGGAGGAACGGTTTACGAAACTCTCAGATGGATCAATGGTATCTTTACGCCGTCCGGCTTTAAAGTTTTTGTCGCTACCGGAATAATTGATGACCTCATTTCCTCGCGTCTGCCCGTTGAAGTTGCTTTATTGCCATCCTTAAACAAATTTGAACGTCCGGCGCTACTGAAGGATCATTTATATGATCAGGCGTTGGGAGAAGAAGAGCGCGAAGAATTACGACGCACCTATGAAGCGGAAAAAGCAAAATGTAAAGCTGCGTTGCGGCTATGGATTATGCAGCAAGGCATACAGATCATTTATGCGGACCAAGTTATGTCTACGGAAGATCCTGTTATTTACCCAGCTTTGTGCGAACTGGCTGGAGAATTTAATCTTCCAGTAATCTTCCGGCAACATTATCATACCATGCCAGAAATAAATTCAGAGATCCCGGCAATCTTCCTTCCGAAGCCGCAGCGTCCGGACAATTCTTTGTTTATTTATCCATGTGAAGGCGGGCAGAACGGAGCGGATGAATTTGAGAGAATACATGGTTTTAAACCAGATCTTATTATTCCTTATTCTATTGATTTAAACAGGGTTGATGATCTTCCCGGAGATATCGGCAGTAAAGTCAGGGAGTATTATGGTATTCCTCGAGATGCGATCATCCTGTTGCATCCTTCACGGATCAGTACATTGAAACGGCAAGATAGGACAGTCGATTTAGCCTGGCAACTGCAGAAACAGACGAGTCGCCAAGTATGGATGCTGTTTATTGGCCGTACGTTTACTACCCAGGTTTCTAGCTCAGGGGTTGTTGTTGATAATGGAGTATCTCATCGATGGGCAAACGGAGAAGACCAGGGGTACGCGCGTGTTATGGAGAGACTAGAGTTACGGGGATTAACCGAAAGGGCAATCTTTGCCGGAGAAGTACCCAATCATCATGAACACGCCAGGGAGTCTTTTGAAATTACCCTGGATGCGCTTTTGCAGGCTGCGGATGCAGTTGTGCTGATGTCCGATTACGAGGATTATCCTCTTGTGCCCGTAGAGGCGATGGCTCACCGGAAATTGGTTATCGGAGGCCCACTCATAAAAAATTGTGTGTATAGAGATTTCATGATCCCTCATCTTCCGGCAGGCAGCGAATTTCCGGATCAGGCTTTTGCGGAGGAAGTTTACCGCTTGCTTTCTCAGGAGGATGCATTAAGGTCAGCCGTAGAATTTAATTACAGGCTATTGCAGGAGCGTTTTGAGGTTAGCCAGGTGCGGGGTAAAATATGCGCTGCTATCAAGCATATTTTTGTTCCCGCGGTTTCTGCCGCGTCGCGAAAGATCACCACTTCAGATAGAAAATCACCCCATGTAAAACAATCCAGGCTGCCAAAGACAAAGATAATTCTTGCCCTTGTAACAATTATTACTATTGTGCTGATTGTCTTTAGCATGAATTTCTCTCATAAACAACCTGAGCATTTTTCAAGAAGCCAGATGCCGCAGATAGCGGAGGTAGTGGAAACAAATGCGGCCGGATACATCAGCATAGACTCGGTAAACTATGATCTTTCCAAGCCCCTTGACCGGCAGGTAGCGCTTATGCCGGACGGTACGGCTGATTTGGATGCTGCGGTATGGTTGGTAGAAAATAAAGTGGATGTGCAATATGATGTTGCCCCTAGCACGGTCAGCAACCATTTTATTACCGGAGTGGGAGAAGCAAACCGGCTGATGACCCAGCTTGGCCTTATCCGGCCGGACAGCTGTAAGATTGTTTTTACGGATACAATTGTCATTGATGGCATGGAGAGGGCTGGAGCCTACGATGATTTTATTCCTACTGTGCGCCTGAAAGTTATTCCGCCTTCAGAGATTCCCGACTATAACCCATTTAGAACAGGGGTACACGAGTACACACATTACTGGGATTTTCGGGTTAATCCCCACCCGCATCAGATGCTAAATGAAGACGGGGTTGATCTGCTTTCTGCGGAATTTATGGGGAACGTGGATAACCGTTTTGCCTATATCGATAACTACGCTCAGAGCGATAATGAGGAATACCGCCGAAAAGAAACGATTGCTACGACTATGGAATATTATGTCGATGGAGGCGATTGGTATCGGAAGATGATCCATGACCGGTTCTTTTATTATCCCGGAGAGGCTCAGACTGACCGGGATGCCCGGGACGGCGCAAGAGTCCTTAAAGCGCAATACAACTGGTGGAAGCAAAAACTCGGAGGGGTGGAGTTCAATGGGCAGAATGGAAAGATAAGCATTATCGGTGACCGGAATAACGCAAGCCCGCAAGGCAGCGCTTCAGGTTGGATTATAAAGTTAATTAACGCTATCGGCATGGCTTTCCCCGCGTTACTGATGGCGTATCAGTACAGGGGTAAATCTACCGCGCCGCAGGCCGCCAGCCATATATTCAGCCGGCATGGCCCCAGAAAAGATGGGCCGGTATACTCCTTCGGGCTGAATCAAGACGGGACCCTGCGTCCGTTTGATCCCGAATTTACAGATTGGGCATTCCGCATCCGTAAAGTTTTAAAGTTGATCAGCCGGCATTTCGGCTACCTGCCGTTTTCCCTGGTAGATACTATCAGGATTGTTCCGTATGTTAAAGGCGGCCGCTTAGGGCGCATAGACGGAAGCTTAATTACTTTAAGTTATGCAGCATTGGAAAACGATACGTTGCTTTGGGAAGTCTTGCGCCATGAATTTATCCACGCGGTCCTTTCGCTCCTTCCGGAGGATAACCGTGCCCTGCAGGAAGTCGCAGCCATATTTTTAAGTATGCGTTTATTTTTAAAGGATGCGGAATTTCGCTCCGGGTTATCCGAATATCTTGGCCTGGGCAAAACAGAGTCCGCAACAGGACCGAATAAAACCTACGCTTTTATTTATCAGAGGTTATCGGAGGGTAAGCTTGCAGACGATGAATTGATCCGGGAGATCATGATCGCGCTTGTCGCAGAAACCAATCCGTCTTATCGCTGGCTGCAGGCAGACCCATCGGCGAAAAACAGGCTTAAGGAATATTTCTCCGGAGATTTCAATAAAGCCCAGCTCAGGGTGCGTTTAGCCGTGCAGGCAGTGGATATCATCCTGGAAGCCAGCAGGCAGATACCTTTAGGCCAGGCAGAAAGATTAAAACCGATAGAGCCGATTGACGCGGCAAGGCTTAATGCGGTGTATTTGGGCTTGCAGATAGAAAACGCGATGAACGCATTAGGATATAAACAACCTCCGGTATGCAGCCAAGCGGATTATATTTGGCGGATAGAAAAAATAATGCTGGGAATATATCAGGAGAGGTTAAGGTCGACTGCCGAAGGTTATTCGCATCTTGAAGAGGGCGGGAGAAGCGATGATCCTTGTATCCCCGCCGCGCCGCGGATTTCCCGTTATTCAGGACTAAAGAATATTTTGCTTTTGGCAGCAAGCATCATTGTACTGTGCAGTAATATCGCCTGTGCGCCTATGGGCCTGCAGGGTATCCCGGCCGGAAATTTCGATTGGCTAAATCACCCTTCTTTTATAATCGCCGCGGTTGTATTTATATCGATGATATCAGTCTATTTTGTAAGGGTGATTTTAGATCTCAAGTATACAAGAGCGCAATTAAAACAGAAAGGGCAGCGTTGGGGTTTTATAACTTATAACGCAGGATTGATATTCGGAATATGTTTAACCACAATTTTGGTTTTCGCCACGGTCGAGTGGCCGCGCTTCTATAACCCGTATGTGCCCAGCTCTCTCTTTAACGATACAACATATAATGCCATAACATTTTACGGTATATGGGTAGGTTTTCTAGTCGGTGGGTTGGCTCTGTTTGCGTCTCTTTGGCGGACCCTTCTGTGGGGCGTTATCAGCGTTAAATCGTTACGTAAAAGTATCAACAACATTTATCTTGCCTGGCTCGGGTTCTTATCCGGCAGCTCCGAGCGCCTGCGCCTATGCCTGTTTATCATCCGTTATTCTGCTAAAAATACTTCAGGATCATCCCGCTATCAATATCTTAAAGAGCACGGCCTGCTTCTTTTTCAAAAAGAGGAGGTTGAGGCAGAGGAAGTGAGCGCCGGGTCTTATTTAAAATTAGCTTTATTATTGGAATGCAAAAATAAAGATGGCAGTAAACTAGCTGATTTAATTGAAGGTTATCAGCTAAGAGTGAGAACAAACGGAGAAAGCAAGATTATTTCCGCCAGGGACGGCTCTATTGTGTTGGGTGAGGCATTTTTAAAGGCGAGTATTTTTGGTATTGCTTCTTATGGGGGGGTTTTTAAACAAGCAGTGCAAACCGCCAAAGACCAGCAGGCTTCATTGAGAACCCCTTCCTTTTTAAGATTAAAGATAGCTCCGATGCAAGCAGCGGCCAAAACCAATAGAACCGGAAACGGGTTATCAACGACTCCCGTAATGGCAGAGCCAAAGGAGGGGGCGAATCATAAATACGTCCTGATGGCAGAGGCAGTGGAAGCGATGGAGGTTTCTCCTGAAGAGTTTGCGGAATTGGCAAAGGCGGCGAAGAATTTTGAAGCGCTGATCGATCTGCTTATCGCGCAAAGGCAGCTGGGCGACAGGAGTTCGGGAATGAGGCGCATGGTAAGCCAGAGACTGATAAAATTAGGATTTACTAATAAAGCTTTCTCTGCCATCAGAAAAGATCAGGCAGCCGCCGTAAGATTATCTGCTGCGCAGCAAGGTTCTCCCAAACCCGTAAATAGGATTGTGGAGCCCGGTTTTGGAAGGTTCAGCAGGAAGCTTACCCAGAACGAGGAAACGTTCATCAGGTATTTAGCCGCGGGATTCCAAAACTCCGGGCTCGATATGGAAGAAGCCCGTACAGCCGCAGAAACCCTGGTGCGGTTAAGGCTGGATTCTTTAAGGCTGCTTCAGCGGGATGCTTTCTTATCTGCGCCTGAATATGAGGGCGTAATCCGCCTGAGCCTGGGGCAGGAAGAGGTGCACATGTTGGGAGAGGGGCTCAGGGAGCAACTGGGTCTATATGCGCAGCTTGGTTTAGAAAATAAGTTTATCAAGAGGAACCTGTCCACCCATCTTTTGCCTGCAGCTACCCTGAACAGATTTACGGATGTTTACGGAATAGAATGGAGCCTGGACCAGGGGGCGCTTATAAGTTTCCTGGAGTATCCGCAGGTTGAGCCTTGGGTGAATTTATACGGGGCTTACAAGAGGCGGGGCAGGTTAGACCAAAGGTATTTACGCCGCTATAGCCCGGAGACAACCCTGCGGAATGAAGATGAACGCAGAAAGCTTATTGAGCAACTGCAGGAGGATGCCCGGATATTAAAGTACTTGTCGGGGATCCCGGTATGTGTTCTTCCCTACGAAGTGACCGGATCCAAAGATACGCCATCCGGATATATCTATACCGTTACAGTTGAAAGATTGCCGAGGAGTTTCGACGCAGGATGCCGGTTGCACCTGGAAGACAGTGACCGCTCTTTCAGGGTTGTGGGAGTTTTGGATAATAGAACATTGCAGCTGCAGGAGTTTAATTCTTTAGGAAAGGCAATCGTGGGGAAAGGCAATTTCTATGTAGGCGTTTCGGATATTTCTCTGAGCAAGCAGGCAAAACTGATCGAGAGAATTCTTGCCGGGCTTGATAAGTCCTGTGGCGGCAGCACAGGCTACCCGGTTTTTGACCGCCTCTTTGGGCTTGCCCCGCTTACTCCTGACTGCCGGGAGATTGAGCTTGAGCCGGCCCAACTCTATAATCAAAAGATCGCCAGTGATGAAGCGCAGCTGGCGCAGGTCCGATTGTTCATGGGGCCCACGGAGACCCTTTTTGTCGACGGCCCCCCAGGCACAGGCAAGAGCGCGGTAATATGCGAAGATATAGCGCAGGCTGTTTTAAGCAGCCGCAAGGGGCTGCTTTTTGTTTCCCAGATGCATCAGGCGGTGGATAACGTGGTAAAAGAGCTGATGCAGGAGCTGCCGGTTTTACGTTTAACCAATGATCCTTCCAATCTCCTTTATGGTACTGAAAAAGTATGGCCCGCGTATTCTTATGGCCTGATACAGAGATTAAGAAGAGAATGTAAAATGCCAAGAGATATCCCCGGGGTATGCGCTTTAATGGAAGAGCTGGAAAGAGATGACCCGGTGCTCAGGGATTTTGCGGAAAAAAGAATCCGGAAAGGTTACGTGATCGCTGCCACGGACGCCGGAATAGCTACGGATATTTTCTTTGAACTTTACCGGATATATTTGAGGGCGCAGGAAAACCAGGGGCTTAAGATCTTGATTATGGATGAAGCCAGCCGCGAGAAATTGAGCGGCGCGCTGCTTGCCATACAATATCTTGACGCGGATGGGAAAGTGGTATTTGCGGGAGACGCAAAACAGCTTGCCCCTTATGCCCTGGATGAGGAAGAATGCCGTTATCTCCTTGAAAAAGGCGCGCGCAGCGCCGCAATCAATATCCATCAGCGCAGCGTTTTAGATAGGTTGGCAGGGGCAGCCGGTAACAGGATCAGGCTTTCCACGAACTATCGTTCGCACCCGCTGATCGTCGGGCTTATTTCGCAGTTATTCTATGAAGGCAGTCTTTCTCCCGGGCGCTGGCTTGAGGAGTTTGATCCGGCTATCCCCGCTTTAGAAATACTGGATATCGCTAACGGATGTTTTTTTGAGGAGCCGGCGGTTATGGAATTAGGCCACCGGTCTATCCGAAATCCCGTTTCTGCCAAAAAAGTGCTTGAACGCGTAGAGGGTTATCGGCAGGCCGGAATTCCTCTTGAGCGGATTACCTGCATTACTCCTTATCAGGGCCAGGTCGGGCTTCTGGAAGAATTATTAATGCAGTCATTCTCTGGGTCTGGAGAACTGCCGGTTGTAACCACTACTGACGCATATCAGGGAGGAGAAAATCTTGCGGTAGCTGCTGATTTTGTACGCAGCAACAAGGAATTACGGATCGGATTCTTGAAAGATAAACACCGGCTCGCTGTATTTCTTTCCCGGGCTAAGGACAGCTTCTGCATTATTTGGGATTCCCGGACGCTCCTGGAGGAACCCAGGATGGGAAACGGAAACTCCATTACAAAGGAAGAAGCGCGGACAGATGCGGAAGCCCGCGCCTTATTCCGGAAGATCAAGGACTACCGCGATGCGTTTGCCGTTCCGCAGAGAGGAGGATCGCTCAATAACAATTCTCTGTGTTTTGCGGCGCTTCCTGTTTTTGGTGTAAGCGGTTTAGTGCCGGAATGGTTAGCGATAGCCATCGGGGTTGCGGCAATCTTATGCATAATAATCTGGTTGATCAGGCAGCAGGGCAGACATGGATACTTAAAGTGGTGCGAAGATTTGATCGCTCGAGCAGCGGCAATAGAGCGCGCCTTTGATTCTTTTAGCTTCAGTTACGGGGCTTGGCCTGTTTTAAGCCATTTGTTGCCTAATGCGTACAATGCGGTTATGCTCAGGAAGAAAAAAGAAAACACAAACTATGCGCCGCGGATAGAAGTTGAAGTTGCCTATTTAGCCGGAGGTATTTTTAGGATTGTGGTTGTAGATAATGGTATCGGTATATCACAGGAATTATTAAAACTTTTTATGCAGCAGGAAGGCATAAGCAATTGGCCTGGTTATAGTCGGTGGCAGCATGGCGGAGTAGGTTTGGGGGCGATGCATGCCAGAAATACTATTGCTTCGTTGGTATCCGGCAGGGTCAGTAAGGCCGAGGTAACCATACAGACCAGAAGAGCTGATGATAATTTGCCCAGAGGAAAACGGCTGTTGCTTCAAAGCGGGATCACAGAACAGTTACCATACGATATTATTGAAACAGGCGGCCAGGGAACCCGTATTCAAATAGATTTTTATTTAAAGCAGGAGAGCCAAAAATACGAAGAGGGGATCCTTCTCCAGGCATCTTTCGCTGAGGAAAAACCCGGCCTCTGGGAAAAGAAAATAATTGTAAAATCCGCCGCTCCGCAGGAAAAATCACCGCGTAAGAATAACCCGATTTTCGTAACTGTATTTCCTGCTTTGGGCGCTGCAGGGTATCTTTTTGGAGCGCTGCCGGGTTGGCTGGCTGGGGTGTTTATTATCTTTGGTTTGGCCATGCCTTTTGCGATCGCAGTATTCCGTTCCAGCATAGAAACGTATGGCGCATCAGCGCTGCGGCAGGATTCTTCTTTAAAAGATGCAGTATTCTGGGAGGATGCAGAGAGATTCTATAAAGGCAGCTATATGGGCCAGGTAGCGCGCAGCCTTATTGCCGATAAAGTAGAAGCATATCTCCCGGGGGAAGGACGCCTGCTCGATGTTATGTGCGGGAAGGGTTCTTTTATCAGGAGAAAAACCGGCAGGACGGTCCATGGCATTGGAATAGTGGAAGCTTCTTTAAGGGCAAATAAAGTTTTAGATACTTACCAGGCGCAGGATTTAAATCAGGATCCGGAGATTGTTTCCGGCGATCTTTTTGATGGCGCAGTGCTTTCATTGGGCATCCCGTATATGACCGAACCCCTGGAGCTGATTCGTTCCGTGTATAAAGTATTAAAGCCCCGGGGAAAATTCATCATTATCTGTTCAACTGACCAATGGGAAGGAAGAAAGGCAACTAATATATGGATGGACCCCCACCGATTCGGCGGGATAAGCACAAAGCAGAAGCTCGTGCTTGATTATCTGGAGAAGGCCGGCGGGTTTACAGCCAAGATCATCTACGATGGCGCATTTTCAGAATGTACTTACGCAAATTATGGTTTTATTGTAGTAGCCGAAAAATCTATAGACAGCGTTGATAGTAATAAAGGATTATATGTTTCAGCCCTGCCTGCGCTGGCGATCTTTGGTTATTTGTCCGGAGCGCTTTCGGGTTGGCTGGCGGCAGCGTTTATTATTGTCGGTTTAGGGGCGCCCGTGTTAATGGCTTGGTTTACATCCGGCCATAAAGCTGCTCAGAACACAGGCAGACAGAATGATTCCTCATATTGGGACTGGGCTATCTCTCAAGGTGAAGCTTTGGCAGCCCAGGGATATTCTATCCGGGAAGAGATTACGGAAGATAGCGTTGTCGGCGATTTTTATTCCTGGATCATTATGCAAAACGGAAAACAAATTGGCTACATCCGTGCGCAAGTCAGCGGTATGACCATTAGCATCCGTGAGCTGTATCCGAATTTGCCCGCCGGTAGCGGTTACGGAAGGGCGGTTTTTTTGTTGTTCTTAATTTATGAGAACAGGTGGGCCGGCTATAGAGTTACGATGGAAACCCCCAGGATGCATGCCTACAAGATGTGTGCGAAGATGCGGGAGATCAAAGAACTCGAAATGCAGATCACCTCTCCCTGGAAGAATCATTGGCTGATTAATTTTACAGTGCCCTATGTGAATCGGGAAACCGGCAATTCTCTTTTCTTCGGTAGCCGGCGCCATAATTCCAGCCCCGCCATCCAATTATTAGGTGCAGTTATCTTTCCGCATTCAGCAGGAATGTTCCTCAATGTCTGCCGGGAGACTTGGGTTAAAGGAGCGCAATACCGGATGGGGCGCTTTGCCAGAGCTCCCCCGATGATCCGGTATTTTATTTTTGCATTTATTTTCCTTGCCAGTTTCTTCCTGCCCACAATCACAACCTACACATCTAAAGACGGCGCTAAAACAATAAAAGAGATCATCCCATTAGAATGTTTTTCTCCGGCCACCAGGATAGCCCTTCAGACCCATGAAGGGGCGCATGTGCAGGGAGAAAAAGAGATAGGCGCATTACAGGCTCAGGCCAGAGCTGCGTTGCGGGCCGGGATGGAAGAAGAATTTAATAGAAGAGATTGGAATATTGATGAATTATATGCCGTTTATCTTCCCTTAGCTGACACGATCATAAAATACTATCATCGGTCTGGTGAGAAGATTGTAGTAGGGATTTCCGGAGTTACCTGTGTAGGCAAGAGTGTTTTTGCTGATCGTTTAAGCCTGGTAATAAATATACTGCTAAATGATAATAAGGGCTCAGGAGTTCTCCGGCAGGATAAATTTTTCTTCGCCGCCGCTAAGCTGTCTGCTGCCCAGACGGATTTATATCGCAAAAGCAGTTCTTCGTATATAGATGTATTGACATTGATTAAACAACTGAAAAATTTTAAAGTCGGTAGACCGGCTGTCCAACCATTAATTAATGAATGGGAGAGGCCAAGGGTTTACAAGGGGCCTCCGGAAAAAGTAGCCGCGCGCAGCATTTTAATCCTGGAGGGCGGATATATATTTAAAAACGGGCACACCGATTCTTCTTTAGATCCGGACTTTAAAGAATTATTCCAATTAATCGATATAAAAATATTTATTGATGCCGACACGGAATTAATAGCCGAATGGAGATATTTGCGTTACCGCGAAAGAGGCAGCGGGGAAGAAAAGGCGCGGGAAAAAGAAAGAGAATTAAAGACGGTAGAATTGCTTACAAGAAACAGGCAGGATGGACAAAATGCGGACATTTTAATTAGAAAAGGCAAAAATCATAGGATTGAAGGGGTCACAAGTCAAACAGGAAAAGTAGGCATTAGTGTGGGTACGTTAGCGACTTGTTCCAGGGATGAGTTAAGAAGGATCGATCATATTGAAGGAAAAGGCAATTTACAAAAAATATATGCTATCGCCAAAAAGCTATTTCCGGCCAAAGGAGTTAAAATAAAAATTCTTTTTGCTTCACACCTGTCAGGGACATTACTCGCTACTCGAGAAGTTGCCCGCAGAGTACTTTTTTCAGATGCGGTTGCCGGAACAGTTCAGGGTGAGAATGCGATAATTGACTTATCTGAAATGAGAGATGGGGCTGTTTATGGCATTTTTAACAGTTTCTCTGTTTCAGAAAACCTGCTGGCCAAAGATGATGAAGCTGTCAGGCTGAGGTTATCAAGCAGGAAACTGCTGACTATAGAAGAAGAGGGGATCTATGAAAGCTCAATGAAAGAAAGCCTTGAATTTATCGAAAAACTGCATAACCTGGCGCAGGTACATTTTATATTTTTAGACGATATCTATAGCGTAGGTTTAATCCCCCTGCTAAAGACGAAATATCCCAACCTTAAAGTAGCCTGGGTCAATCATCGGGATTACTCCGGATCCGCGGATATTTCCAAGGATTTTCTCTGGCAATATTTGAAGAGCGCCGATTTGATTATCGGTTGGAGCCAGAACGATTTCCCCGTTGAGCACGGCATCAGGCAACAGGCCAAGATCATGCCCGTGGCAGGATTAAATCCGCTGGATTTTAAAAATACAAGGTTAGACGATGAGTATTTAAGTTATATTAGGAATAAATATGGTATCGATAGTAATCGCCAAGTTGTTTTTCAGCTTGGGCGCTTTGTTAAAATCAAGGATTTTTATTTAACTATCAGGGCATACATAAAAATGAAAAAAGCGTGGCAGCATTCAGTCGGGATCTTGCCTCAGCTTGTGTTAGCTTGCCCTGTAGAGGAAAATGGCATTAAAGACCTTAATGGTCTTATCGCCTATAAAGACTTTTTGGTCAATGAGGGACAGATAGATCAGCAGGATATACTGATTATCGGTCTAAGCAAGCCGAAAATAGAAGGCGGAATGAGCGCGCAAGATTTAAATGAAGGCAGGAAGGCGTTATTCAAGTTAGCCGGCCGTTATGGGCATGAATTCGGAGATTATTTAGAGGACACCGCCCGGATGTTATCAACGGATACCAAGAATGGCAGGGAAATTTTAAACCATTTGGAGGTAAACGCGCTGCAAACAATTACAGACCTGGGAATTCATGTCAGCATGTATGAGTCTTTTGGCATGGTGATTACCGAGCTATTGTGGAAGGGCAGGGTGACAATAGCTTCAACAGTAGGGGGGATACCCCAGCAATATCCGCAAGATAAACAACAGTTATTATTGATGGTCCTGGATGAAGCATATAAGGAAAAACTCAGGCACATTTATGATAGTTATAAATCCGGCAACTGTGGTGATGATATGTTGCTCGGATTCTTAGATGGTCTGCAGGACCCTTCGGAAGGGCTTGCTGAAAAAATGTTGTGGTTTTTTTCGTTGGGGCAAACTCAAAGAGAGATGCTTCAACAAGAACTCAACGGTTATATAAGAGAAAGATACTTGATACTTAATTGCGTTTTGCAATATCTCCAGTTAGTTGAGGAAAATATTAACTTCCCCGTCCCGCAGAACCGGCTCAAAATCGGTTTGGGCGGCGCAATTATTCTGCCAAGTTTTCTTTCAGGCGTAAATTTCGATCAGGGAGTTCTGCTCTCGCCGGATACGCTTAGCATGGTTATTGTCTGCATAACAGCGGTTATGGTTATCGCATTAGCCGCTATCTGGTTTTATATATACCGCCGGGAGCAGGGGGATGCGGCTGCTATCAGCCAAAAAACCCGCCGCAGGATTTTTGAAAAAATAGAAAGATTTTCTTCACCGGAAAGATTATTGAATTCCAGCCTTCTGGATGTTTATGCGCCGGCTATTGACCCCGGTATCCGGGCAGTAGTGGTTTATGATAAGCAGGCCGGAGAAGTGGATTTATTTGTGGTGGATGCCTGTACTTCAGAAATTGTTGCTGTGGCGCCTGTCGATATGCGCAAGCGCACCTTATCCGTTAATGGCGATACACTCACCCTGGTCCGCGGGCAGGGGTATTTGCGGCGCGGCATAGCCTTGTTATTGTTGAGCAGGCATATTGATGAATGGGTTTCCAGTTTTAAACGTTCCGGTTTTGCCAACCGGATGTATGGATGGTTTGAGCGGGACGGCCGTTTTTCAGTAAGAAGGGAAGGGGTGCGTAAATTTATAAGGCGCTCAGGAGATAATGGGCCTGTTTTACCGCTCGCCGGAGTGCATGGAACCCTGGCTGACCTTATTAAGGAGCAGCATTTTCTGGCCACGATAGATTATCGGCAGCCCAGATTTTACAGGCGGGGGTATGAATCTTCCGCGCCAAGGCGCATCGCTAAAATCAAGAACGGCAGGTTAAATATTGCCTCCGGATGGAAGAACAGCCCGATCGCCAAACGATTGGAGCTGGCATCTAACCGGACTTCTCAGGGGCCGCCGATAAAATATGCCGAAGTTTACCTTACGCCCAATATCTCCAACGAGCCTTCTTCAGGCAGGAAATACCTCGGAGAGACCATCCCGCTATCTAAGCCCGGAACTTACCGCATCAATCTTTATCCGGTTTTGAATGAATCCAACGAAGCCCTTAAAGAATTATTTTATACTCCCCGCTCTTTTAATGCCGATACTTTCGCTGAGCTGGTGTGCATGGATGAATTCCTGCACGCTCAAGGACAGGATCAAGGCCACCGGCAGCTAAAAGAGCTTTTTGCCCGCGATCTGGCTTATCCGGGAGCTTTCCACAAAGTAACTGATAAGGTAAATGAGAATGATCTTTATATCAGCGCGGAAGGAACAGAAATAATCGGCGCAGAGGGTTCCCTTGATGAGCGCATCGCCGATACGCTTAAATCCCTGCAAGACCCGGGCGGGTTATCGAGCAACCTGGAGCCTCCGGTCCAGGCATTGCCGGCAATAGCGGAGCTTTTGGTATCTTCCCCTTCTGAGGAGGTGCGTAAAAGAGTAGAGAAGGTATTAAGCATGATGGAGATACCGCCATACTATAAAGAGGATTTTGAAAAATTCATTTTTGATTTTATATTCTTGCGCAGTGAGACAACGGGAGAAGGAATAAGCCGTGTTTCAGAAGTTTGGTCCGCTGGAGAAAAAGACGTTCTGTCTTCGCGCATGCCAACCTTGATGCGCATACTATCCGATGACAAAATCCTGGCGCGCTTTTTATTCATTTTAAGTCTGCTGCGGATTATCTACAGATTCAGTGAAGCGGACAATAAACCCGAGTTTGCAATAGAATATGCGCAGAGGACAGGGACACAATTCAGGCTGGGGGAACTTTATCTTTTGCCGGTATCCGAATCTTTCCGCCGCCATATAATTTATGTGGAAGATCAGGAGGGAAGGTTTTTGTTAGAGATCAAGATGCCCGGGCAGCTGGAATGTAAGGCAGAAATTGTCCCTTTGCATTTTACTATTCCGGAAGAGCTCTGGAAGAAATATCCGCAAGACCCCGGCGTACCCAAACCGCTTTTCTTTATTCGCCTCCAGGGTGAGTTCTCCCTTTATGAAAAAAGCATAGATTATAAGAAAGATACTTTAAATATCGTGGGTTTTGAATACCAGGAGCGTAAGCGTTATTATGTTCTTTCTGAACAGGTAGTGGAGAAAGTCGCCAGGAGCTGCGCAAAGACTCTTTCCGAGCTTGAAGAGGATATGGTTATCGACGGCTTGGTGAGGATTATAAGGATACACTTTTTGGGGTATCAGGGGAATATTGATGGCGGGCTGGATATGCACGTGGAAAATATTGCCCTGCTTACCAGCGGCAGCCTGATCTTGGTCGGAGATTTCGGGGCATCTCAGTATTTGGGGAAAGGGAATATTTCTTTAGCCGCCCGGCAGGCGGAAACCCAGAACCTGATGAATTTACATTATCCGGTCAGTGACGCGGTACTGTTGGGGGTAGTAAGAAGAATACTTTCGGAAGCCGGAACTAAAGAAGAGGGCGCCGGCCTGGCAAAAGAGGCGATCAGCGAATTTGATTATGAGGACAGGAGCTTTCCCCAGCTGTTGGAAGCGCTGGAACTGATCGCGCAAGGTAAAAGCCCCGATCCGCATTCGGCTATTTTTTCTTATCCGCGTTACCGGAAGGTTTTGGATGAAGTGGCCTTATCCGGCGCCGCAGTAAAGAAGGCTACCTCCCGGCAGGTAATGCCTGCAGTCAAGGTCATAGAATTTATGTGCGGTCAGGGAGATTACTCCTTGGCTTATAAACAACTGCATCCTGAAGCAGTCGTTTATGCGGTAGATTTTGATGAAATAAAAATCGCTTTTCTTAAGCAAAGGGCCGCAGAGGAGAATATTGAGATCCACTCTTTCACGGGAGACGTGACCCGCACTAATCTTCCGGCAGAAGAATTTGATCTGGTCGTAATCAAATATCCTCAACCCGTAGATGATGAAATGCAGTTTAGTTTTGTGATCAATGAGGCTTTGCGCTTGCTTAAAAACGGCGGCAGGCTAAGCATCCTTACAGAAAATAAAGAGCGCTGTCATATTATTACTAAAATTGTCGAGCAGCGGGGTTTTGCTGTCCGCTATAGTTCAATATATAAGGATGAAGTATTTCGTAAAATAGGTTTTAATTTTCCAGGATATCTTTTGGAAATAGAAAAAACCTCCTTTATCCCCGCCGTGCCGCCGGCTCGCGAATGGCTGGAGACGCAGCTGGCTGGAGTGGAAGCCGGCCATGCTGAACCGGTAATACGCGCGTACAAACATATAACCGAAAATTTGCTTTTGGGTCCGCAAAGTACGGTGATCTCGGTGGGCGCAGGGCCGGTCCTTTCCATCGCCACGCACCCGGGGAGCATTCCCTGGGAAGAACTATTCTATTTTGGTATCGGCGCCACGGTTTATCTATATGAGCCGGATCAGGAGCTTAATGCCCGCTGGCAAAAAGCCGCCGGGGAGTGGAGTGAGCGGGTGGCGCTCTCGGCGCAAAGCGGGAAAGCGGGTGATCTTCTGGTTGTCCCTGCCCCGGAGGCAAGATTCCAAAACGCAGGTGTTCAGCCGCATTGCGCCGATGCGGTGGTTATGTCAGGGGTTCTGTCTGACTATGAAGATATTTCCTTTGCTGAACGCATGGCAGTTTTTTCTAAGGCGCTGCAAATACTTAAATCCGGCGGGTATCTTATTCTCGGAGGCTACTCTGATTCTTCGGTAATTAGAGAGTGCGAGGAAAGAGAAGAGACCCTGCTTTTTATTCAAAGGATAAACTCCTTGGGGTATAACTATGAAGTAATCGATGAGGGTCGTTCTGCGCCGGACATAAGAGTGCCCAAGTGGTGGGTAACTCTTAAAATTTCGGCAAAAAACAATCTGTATGCAAGGGGCCAACAGCAAAACTGCCTTGATCGGTATCTGCGGAAACAGGGCAGGGCAGATTTAGCAGACAAACTTATTCATGAGTTAGATCCGCAAGACATAATAATCCTACCGGATAATAATACTCCGGCTTATAGGGTGTCTAGTGTAAATAATATTTTAGGGGTAGAGGCGGAAGGTATTTTTCTCGAAGAATCAGTGATCGAAAAAAGAATTGGCGGCCAGATCCATCATATTTATCACGTGAGCGATAAAGGGACAATTGCTTTAACCAGTATTCCCGATGATCAAAATGGCTGGGTAGCCGGGAATAAACCAAAAATCGTAAACATTCTGGTTAAATTAATACTGGTATTGATTATTATTGTTATAATAGGAAATATAAAATTTGTCAGTTTAACTTCGGATCATAATCAGGCAGGCCAAACGGCTACTGAGAATGTGGAAGCCGTAGATACCCGGAGCAGAGAGGAAATAATTTATCAAAAAATTATACTTGATCCTCAGGCAGCGTTGCAAATGGAAATCAGCCGTGATGAGCTTGTGAGTTTATATATGGCCCTAACAGATGGAAAAGCTACCTGGATTGATCAATCTAAAATTTCATTAGTTAAACAATTTTGCCTGTTGCGTTTCGGGCAGCTTGATGATGAGCCAAACGTCTATCTTATTAGTGGCCTTCACGATGGCGATCAAGACGTGCGGACAATGGCGGGGGTCTTATTAAATAGGGGTAATGATTATGCCGGAAGCGTGTCGATTGCTAGTTTAAGCGGGCTTGGATTTACCCAGGGAGGGCAACTTCAGCAGGAGGCAATTTTTAGTTTAAAAGGGGCAACTTCAGAGAATGTAACGGAGTTCCTGTTAAGAGGTCTTGAAGGTGGGTCACCTTATGATATCCGCTATGCTGCTGCCTGGACCTTAGGCGACAGGGTAAATCTGCCGGAAGTAGAAGGGGCTTTGCTTAATTCTTTTAGGTCCGATCCGGATATTACGGTTCGCCAGCAGGCGGTGCTTAGCTTAGGAGGAACGAACAATCCGCAAACCAGGGATATTTTAATCTCTACTTTGAACGATCCTAATCCGTTGATTAAGCAGTCGGCGATTTTAGCGGTAACTCCCTGGGCGGAAGTAAAAACGATGGAATCGATTATCCCATTTTTGAATGATCCGGATTTAGGTGTCCGCCAGGCCGCGATATCCTCTCTGGGTTCAAGATTAAGCGATTTTCCCCAGAATTTAAATCTGCTTATACCAAAATTAGCTGATCCGGATGCAGGTGTTCGTTCTACTGCGGTTACCATTTTAGGGCCAGGTATCAATAAATTTCCGGAATTAAAACAGCCATTCATGGATATTGCCACAGATATTTCGCAGCCGGTTGAAGTGCGACAGGGCGCAATCTTATCTTTATCCAGGATTGATGCTCCGGAAGTGCAATCTTTATTGACTGGAAGCTTAACCGATGCTAATTGGCAGGTCCGCTATAGTGCCGCTTTGGGCTTAGCTAATTTTAAAGATCCCGCTATACCTAAGTTGCTGGAGCCTTTAACTCGGGATTCCGAATGGCAGGTAAGAGAGGCCGCAGTTGTTACATTAGGTAATTTTAACCAGCCGCAAATTATAGATTATCTTAAGCCGCTTTTAGATGATGATGCTTGGCAGGTGCGTTTGGCAACAGTAGATTCTTTTGGTAAATTCAACGACCCTCAGATTATTGATCCGCTGGTTTCTAAATTACAGGATCCTGTTTGGCAAATACGCCAGAGCGCAGCATTGGGATTAGGTGGTTTTACTGATCCCCAAATTCCTCAGCAACTTTGGCCTTTAACCCAGGACTCGCAATGGCAGGTTAGGCAGTCCGCCGCGCTTTCTCTGGGCAGCTTTGATCAGCCGCGGAGCATCGATTACCTTAAACCGCTTATAGATGATAATTGGGCGGGAGTTAGGGTAGCCGCAGTAAATTCTTTGGGTAATTTTACTGATCCTCAGGTTCCTCAGCTGCTATCGTCTTTAAGCCAGAATTCAAATTGGGAAGTCAGGCAAGCGGCTGTGACCGCATTAGGTAATTTTAATCAACCACAAACCCTTGATTACTTTAAGCCGTTTTTAGAAGATCATAGATGGGAAGTTAGGCAGTCCGCCGCGATGTCTTTAGGTAATTTTAATCAGCCCCAAACCATTGATTACCTTAAGCCGCTTTTGGATGACAGCCAATGGCAGGTTCGCCTGACAACAGTGGATTCTTTCCGGGACTTCAACAGCCCGCAAATAATAGATTATCTTGCCCCGAAATTAAGCGATCCGGTTTGGCAGGTGAGGCAGGAAACGGCATTGTCTTTAGGGGGAAGATTGCAAACCTACCCTCGATTAGTCGATCCGTTTATTAACACAATGAAACGGGAAACAGATCCTTTTACCCGGTATATCTTTGCTTCAGCATTAAGAACTGTCCCAACCGACCCGCAGGTTATGCAAGAATCAGCATTTATTCAAGCATCATTAATACCTGGCTTACGTATAGAAGGTTGGGAGATAGAGAGGCCGGAGACAGGGATAGAAATTGGATATACTCCAATTTTCTGGCCTTTTTTCCACACCTTTGTAAATGTAACATATCAAGGAGATTCGAAAATAATTAGCTTCGACAGCATAGAAAAACCCCTTGGTCTTTTATTCCCTCAGTCGGAAGGACGGTATTTAAATAAATTGAATGACGATAAACCTATTATATATCATACACTAACCATTGATCCTGTAGAGACAAAAAGATTGTATGATCTCGCTGACACTTTTTACCAAATGGATGATTTTTATAATATTGCAAATGATCAAAATTTTGGTAAGAATTGTTACGGTGGAGTTGATTTTGTACTTCAAAGCATTGGAATTTCTAAGGGGGCATCAGATTCTCCTTTGAACCCATTAAGGCCGAACTATTTTTCCCGTGTTATTTCAATGCCCTATTCCGATCCGTATTATTTATATTCCTTTAATATGCAGCAAACCGTTTTTTTCCCTTCCCCGGAAATAAGAACTATCGAAACAAACAGTTGGACTAATTATAACACAATCCAACAGCCTGCTTTTGTTCCTAGTTACAATCTCTCGTCAAATTTCCAGTCCCCGGATTTTAATACCTGGGATGGCAATAGTTTTCAGTCTCTTCCAAATACCTATACTTTTCCGGGAAGCAGTTATTTACCTAACAATAATTGGAATGTTCCGACCTTTCAATATGTTGCGCCACCAGTGTTTAATTATACGCCGCCGGTTTATAATCCGCCGCCAAGTTATAACAATTGGCCTTAAAAAGGAGAGTAGAAAATGAAAACACTACTTAATATATTAAAAGTAATATTTATATTTATTTTATGCCTAATAATGGTTCCTCGCATTTACTATTATATTTTTGCTTATAAAGATTTAATTTTCTCTTTTGGTGCAAAAAAGGGGCTTGAAGGAAAAATAGTTTATTCACTTCTTACTTTGTCTGATATCAATGTTAAGACCATTGATTTTTACTCTGGGAAAAAACTCAATATATATACGTCTGTTCCTAGAGGACAAGAAGGATATCCAGGTTACATCGACAGCCTTTCCTTTTCTCAGGACGGAAGGAAGATAGTCTTTAGTAAATTGGGCAAGTCAGAAGGAAACCGCCGATTTAAATTATATATAATAAATAGTGATGGAACAGATATAAAAGAGCTTTTAGATTTGGAAGGCATGAACCTAAAAGATCCTTCTTGGTCTCCGGATGGGAAAAAAGTCGCGTTTATCGTACAAAAACCTTATGATAAAGGAAGTTTATATGTTACCCATATAGATAAACCGTATTCTTTTTTGAAAAAAATTAGCGATATACGCCCTGCAATTTATAAACCTATGTGGTCTCCGGATGGCCAGGAAATTTCATTTATCTCCGACGAATATATTAGAAAACAAATAAACGCAACCTGGCGTTCTGAAACTTTTAATGGCAAGGTTTTTATAATAAATAGTGATGGAACAGGTTTGAGACAATCAAAAGCCAAGAAGCCAGTATCCTGGTCTCCCGATGGTAAGTTGTTACTTTACAGAGGGAAAGACGGCTATTATATTTCTAACGAAAATGAATCTCAATCATACTTAATTATTCCTTATAAGAGGGCGCCTCTTAGTTTCTTGGTCGGAGATCCTAGTTTTGCGGTATGGTCACCTGACGGGAAATACATTGCTTATGTAAAAGAGATTTGGCCGGGAGGTGCCGGATTAGGGATTTACGTTGTTTCATTAAACAACCCTACAAAAGAAATCCAGATTTCTAGTGAGATTTATGGGGTTACCGACATGGTTTGGGTGAAATAAGGCAATTAGTAAAATGGGGGCAATAGTCAATGTATCAAGATTATAAGATCATAAGAGTTAAAAATACATTTGATACGAAATTTTGGCTTTCGGCCGCTTTTATCTGCGTCATGTTGTTTTTAGCCGTTCTTGTTTTAAGAATAATATCTGGTAAAGAAAACTGTAACTTATATCGCATCGCGGGTATCGACAGAGGGGTTCCAATCGAACTTAGAGGGTTACCAGGTTTTGAGCTTAATCAGCAGGATGTTACAACGAATATTAAGTTTATTACTCCACGGGGAATGATCGAAGATACAAGGGGAGCCCAAAAATGCGGTATTCACAAACTGTATAAATCCGTTAATCCTTTACTGGTTAACCCGAAAAGTGTTATCGCCATAACTTTTGCTAAGAAGTTAAATAAAGGTTATGGGTTACGTGAATTTATCTTGGAGAATACGCGTAATTTACGCCTGATGTATCCCGGTCAACATTTGACAATCGGCATCGTTCATTTAGCGTGGGATGTAATTGAGGCATTTGAAGTTATGCGCATGCCTTACTATACGGTGGTATTTTATTTCGATAAAACCGCTGATCGGCCGGCCCAGAGCTGTGCGGTATTCTTTTTTGAAACACCGGATGGTGTTTGGTCGATCATTTGGACCGCACCAAGGAAAGTATTGGAAAATGAAAAAGGGAATGAGAGAGGCATTTTTCTAGGTACGATTAAGTATATGATGATGGCGATATTTGTTCCGGGCTCGAAGAATGCCATATTAGTTTTTTAATTAATAGTCCCATAGCCCATAGACAGTATATCCAACTAGATATTTTCCAATAAGATCTGCAAGAAATATTGTAGTTAAAATTAATTTTGAAAGTAGCGAGGTAAAAATATTTCTTATATAACTAATTAGTCAAAATGAGGTTACGTAAACTGTCTACAAAACTTTATCGTAACTTTTGACGGTATAAGAATTTGAATAAAAATGATTATTAAACATTTAAAAATTTATTATATTGCTCTAAAATAAATAGATTTTTTAACAAAAGCGTGGTATCATAACCCCTTGTCGTGTAATATGTTAAAAAGAAAGCGTTTTCTTTTGGAAATCGATATTTTACTTGATTTATTTAATAAAATGAGGGATACTTTATGTGTAACTTAACTTGTGCCAGCAGGTTAGATACCATCCTGCCGGGGAGGAAGAGTGGGCGGGAAGGAAGAAAAAATGGATGAGCGCAGGGGTATGCCCAGATGGCAGATTAATCAGGGCGCGCAGTTAACTTTTGAAAATGGGGTTAAACCTATTTCCTGCGTGGTCGAGGATATAAGCCGGGGCGGGATGCGCATTTCTCTGCGCCGGGATTTATTTGACGAAGCTTTCTCTAAATTTAAGCTGGCCCTGGCGCAGGATTTCGAATTCAATATCGGCGCCCAGGTAGTTTGGCGCCAGGAGCAGTTTGAAAAAAATATTTACGGCCTGGCTTTTAATCCGGACAGCCGTCCGGGTAAAGATGAATTCGAACGTTACATTAATGAAAATTTTCATGATCTGATAGTGAAGCATTGGTGGGAGCCTTTGAATGAATTACAATCGTAGAAGAATACCCAGATGGCAGATCAACCAGCGGGTTTTGCTTAGCGTGGAGCGGACCTCCGGCCGTAAGGCCGCGGTTTGGCGCCGCCAGTTAGCTCAAGCCGCTGATGAAGTATACGGCCAGCTTAGGGATATAAATTGTGTCGGGGCGCAGGTTACGCTGCATGCGGCGTTACCGCTGGAAACGATGTTTAAAATCCGGCTGCAGCTTTCGCATGAATATACTATCGAAGCCAGGGTTTGGGCGGCTTGGCACAAAGTGGTCAACGGCAGCAATCATTATGGGCTTTATTTTAATCAGATAAAGGATGCGGATAAAGATAAAATTAACCGGTTTATTTGTACTTTTTATCCTAGTGATGATCCGAGAAATGAGCTCAAGTTAGGGGTCGTGGACGCTGAAGAAGAGAAAGGAGGTGACGACGTGAACGATCATCGGATATTCGAAAGATTTAAAAAAGAATTTTCCGCGTGGTTCGTGGGATTAGACGGTAAGGAAGGCGTGGCGCAGACTTTTGACGTGAGCGCAAAAGGTTTGGGGTTAGTAACCAGCCAGGGATTGGAATCCAATTGCAACCTGGAAATTTGGCTGGATGTTCCTAACAGCACCGACCCGCTCTACACCCGCGGGCAGGTCATTTGGTCTAAATTAGACGGTAAGGATGGTTACCTCAACGGAATCGAGCTGGAAAGAGCCGACCTGATGGGTATCTCCCGCCTTTTACGCGCTTAATCCGTATTTTAAGCCGGCCAGGGGACGGTTCGGGAGTTAAAACAAAGAGTGTCTGAGCCAACAAAAAACCTTGACCTGTTGGCGGAAATATGTTAAGTTTTTATATTACGTCTTTTTATAATCTATCCTTGGTGGCAATACCCCCACGACAAACGGAAGGAGTAACAGGATGTGGTGTAAGAAAGCGTTAGCTGCTGTTTTGGTATTATTTTCAGTTTTAGGTTGTGCCGCACAAAAAACCGATTCAAAACCCACCATAAGCGTCTGGCACTGGATGACTGACCGCGATCCCGCTTTTCAAGAATTAGCGAAAAAATATGAAGCCTTGACCGGAGTAAAAGTTAACTTTGAACTTTATGCTCCTTCGGATGCTTATTCCCAGAAGATCCGCGCCGCTGCCCAGGGGACAAATCTTCCGGATGTTTTCGGTATCCTGGGGGAAAAGAGGGACTTCGCTTCTTTTATCAAGGCCGGCCACATTTTAGACCTTACCTCTTATATGGAGGCCAATGACAGCGCTTGGAAAAACAGTTTTTTCCCCAAGGCGCTGGCGGTTAATGAATTCGCCCCGCAAAACAGCTACGGGATCAATCCCGGTATTTACGCTGTCCCCATAGACATCATGACCATTCAAATGGTCTATAACAAAAAACTTTTCGCCCAGTTGGGTTTAAATCCCAATCATCCTCCTAAAACCCTCCAGGAATTTTTGGATACCGGAGCAAAGATCAAAGCCGCCGGAATGCAGGGGCTGGTTTCCGGGTGGGGGGAAGTCTGGATGATCGATTGCCTGGCCAATAACTTTGCTTTTAATATCATGGGCAAGGATAAAGTGCTGGCCACGATCAAGGGGGAAGTTCCTTACACTGATCCGGACTGGATCAGGGTCCTGACGATTTTTAAAGAAATGAAAGAATCCGGAGTCCTGGCGCAGGGCTTGGTGACGATGATCAATAAATCCGCCGAGCAGCTGTTTGCCAATGATAAAGCGGTGTACGCTTTTAACGGCTCCTGGTGCGTAAACGTATACAAAGGAATGAATCCTTCCCTGGAATACTCGGCGATGCTTCCTCCGGCAGCTTCGGATAAATACCCGATCGCTATCTGGGGCGGGGCCGGTTCATCCTTTATGGTTAACGCGCGTTCGAAAAATAAGGAAGAAGCGGTGAAGTTCCTTGTCTGGCTCACCGGCCAGGATCAGCAGGCGTATTTAGCGGCGGCGACCAACAATCTTCCGGCAAACAGGAACAGCTTGTCCAAGATCCCTGAAGTGCTGGCGCAATTTGCCCGGGGCATGGATTACGCGACGCATCCGAATGTCTGGGGGGTTTCCGAATTTTCCCTGGTGATCGAGGCTTGGGACCGGGGGATCCAGTCGATTATTATCGGCGAGAAAACACCGGAACAGGTGGCTGAGGAAGTGCAAAAGATAAAAGAGCGCGAATTGGCCAAGAAAAGAGCGCAGTAAGGTTTCCGTTCCGGATTTTAAAGCGCGGTTTTAAAGGGATAAAGGTGCCGGATAAAGCCGGCGCCTTATCATTACTTGACTATTAAAACCATTTTTAAAAGCATTAAATAAAGCTACCGTGAGAATAAAAGACACTTTAGAAAATTACGTTTTTGTCCTTCCTGCCGTAGCGATATTCTCCATTTTTTATATCATTCCTTTTATCTGGGTTTTCCAGTTGGGGCTTTTTGAATGGGACGGGATCTCTTTTACCAAAGTATTCGTCGGGCTGGGGAATTTTAAAGAGATCTTTACCCAGGATGTTAACTGGTGGCATTCGATGTGGAATGCCGGTTACATTACTTTGATCGCCCTGACCTTGCAGAATATCCTGGCGTTCATGCTGGCCTGGGCCTGTGACCGGGAAATAAAACTGAAAAACTTTTACCGGGTAATTTTTTTCATCCCCCCGGTTTTGTCGGAGGTAGTGGTGGGGATGGCCTGGCGTTTTATCATTAACGATATCGACGGAGCCAACATCATTAACCGCGCCCTGATCGGGATGGGGTTTCCGGGTCTGGCGCATAATTGGTTAAGCGACCCGCAGACCGCCCTGACTGTGGTTGCCGTTGTCCACTGCTGGAAAGGGTTTGGCTGGGGGTTCCTGATTTTCCTTGCCGGCCTGCAGACTATTCCGCGCGAACTTTATGAAGCGGCGCGGGTAGACGGGGCCAGCTCCTGGCAGTCTTTCAGGAAAATTACCCTGCCGTTAATGATCCCGGTAATGGTCCTGGTGGCGATCCTTACCGTCCTGGGAACGATGCAGGTGTTCGTTTTGATCGTCAGCCTGGTCGGAGGGGAGTTTGCCGGGCATACCTCCGTGCCGGTATTAAGGATCCTGGCTTCCATGCGCGGTTCATCGCGTTTCGGCTATGCCTGCGCCCAGGGGATCACCTTTGGCCTGGTGCTGATCGTTATTTCTTTTATCCAGTACCGCTTTTCCAAAAAAGGGCAGTAAGGAACTTTTGTTGTATATATTTTGTCTAATTAGTAAGCAAGCTGAGCACAGCTACCGTAAGAACCGGGATTTTAATTTTTAACCAAGGAAAACTGCCGGATGAAAAACCCGCTCTATTATAAAAGTAAGAAAATCCTGGTGAATACGTTGATCCATATTTTCCTGATCAGCGTGGCGATCACCTGTTTATATCCTTTGCTCTGGATGGTCTCCTCCAGTTTAAAAACCCAGGATATGATCTTTAAGGATATTTCTTTGATCCCGCATCAATTCCGCCTGGAAAACTATGTCTTGGCCTGGAAAGAGGGCGGGTTTGGCCGGAACTTTTTTAACAGCATTATTTACACCGTCTCGGTGGTTTTCGGGATCGTGATCATTTCTTCCATGGCCGCTTACGCCTTCAGCCGGCTGCGTTTCGTGGGGAGCAAGTTCTTATTCGTGATGTTTATGGCGGCGATGATGATCCCTATCCCGGGAAGCTTTGTCGCCCTTTATGTCCTCTTAAATAAACTGCATTTGCGCAATACCCCGATCGGTTACATCCTATGCATGATCAATGTCGGCTTATCCACCAGCATCTTTTTGCTGAAAACTTTTTTTGACAAGATGCCCAAGGAGCTGGAGGATGCCGCGCGCATCGACGGTTGTTCCAAGGTCGGCATCTGGTGGCATGTGGCTTTGCCGTTAGCCAAGCCGGTCCTGGCGGTAGTGATCGTTTTTAACGCCCTGGCGGTATGGAACGAGTATATCCTGGCCCTGATCATCTTCGATGACCGTTCCTTCATGCCTTTACAGGTAGCCTTACAATCTTTCCAGGGGGAATTCGTCACCAATTATCCGCTATTAATGGCGGGGCTGACGATTACCGCGCTGCCGATCATTCTGGTTTATTTATTAATGCAAAAATATATTATTAAAGGCGTCACTGCCGGAGCGGTAGTCGGTTAAGATGAAATCCAGACTTATAAAATTATTCTTTGTTTTAGCGATGATCTCCCCGGCGGTCAGCCTTTGGGCCGAGGAGCCCGCTGCCTCTTCCGCCAAACCTTCCTCGGGGGAACTGACCACCAAATCCTGGATCGCCCACGGTAAAAAAGATATCGAAACGACGAATAAATATACCCAGGAGTGCATCGATCTTTACCAGGAGGAGGCGCAGAAAGAGCAGGCTTCTTTAAGCGCGCTGCCCAAAAACAAAAAAGAGATCGAAGCGGTGACCTCCTTGAATGATGTGGCCACCTGTTATTTTATCCAGGCGGAAAGCCTGATGCGCCAGCAGAAAAATGATGAGGCCAAGAAAAAATTTAAAATAATCATCGCCAAATATTCTTACGGCCAGGCCTGGGATCCCCGGGGATGGTTCTGGTCGCTGCGTTTGGCCGCCGAGCAGAGCATTAAAAAGATCGAAACCGGTTCCATTGAGGTGGAGGTCAAGAAAAAAGTAAGCCAGCTGCCGACCAAACTGGTTTTAGCCTACCCGGGCAAGGAAGAATTTGTCGATTATTCTAAATACGGCGAATTTAAAGATGTCGGGACAAAAGATTATAAATACGAGGTTAAGGACCAGGAGGGGCTGATCGCTGCGGCCGGAGAAGGGGTTTACCCCAACAGCAGCGCAATAAGGAAGGATCCTATTTATAAACAGGTGGTCACGGATAAACGTTTGGAGGGAGAGCTTTGGGATTATCTTTACTCTCCCGACCAGGAAGCCGCATTTGTCAAGTGGTCCACCTCCACTGAACCGCAAGGGGTAAAATTATTTTGCACCGGCTTGATCCTGGAAAGGGCAGGATTGATCACCCAGGCGATCAAATGTTATTATTCTATCCTGGTGCATTTTCCCGGAAGCTACGGCTGGACTTATTGGCACACCCCCTGGTATGTGGGCCAGGCGGCAATCGCTAAAATTAATTTTCTCCTGCGCCGCAATCCCCAATTGGGTTACCGGCTGGAGGGGGCTAAGGTGGATATCCTTAACGGTTTTGATAATGATATTTCCAATGATGTGGCGATCGCCAATCCCGGAAAATTCGTTAAAGTCGACCTGGCCCAGGAAGCGGCAAAAACCAAGCCCACCGCCGAATCCGTGGGGATCAAAAAAGAGGTCGGCCACGGCAAGGTCCGCCTGGTGCAGTATAACAATGATGACTGGCAGCTTTTAGTGGACGGCCAGCCTTATATAATCAAAGGAATTACTTATGCCCCGACCAAGGTCGGCCAATCCCCGGATGAGGGCACTCTGGCCAATTGGATGGAGGAGGATCTGAACAAGAACGGCAAGATCGACGGCCCCTATGACGCTTTTGTGGATAAGAATAGGAACAATCTCCAGGATGCCGATGAACCGGCAGTGGGGGATTTTAAATTGATGCAGGATCTGGGAGTCAATACTATCCGTTTATACCACCACCCGCTTAAGATCAATAAAGAATTGATGCGGGAGATGTACAGCCATTACGGTATCCGGGTGATCGTCGGGGATTTCCTCGGTAAATATGCGATCGGCTCAGGCGCTTCCTGGAACCCCGGTACGGATTATAATAATGAAGAGCAGAAAAAGAAGATGATCGCCTCCGTCACCGAGATGGTCAATGAATTCAAGGATGAGCCTTATGTTTTATTCTGGCTCCTGGGTAATGAAAATGTTTACGGGTATGCCTGTAACGCCAACGAGTATCCGGAAGCCTATTTTAAATTCGCCAATGAAGTCGCCAAGGTGATCAAATCCATCGATCCTGATCATCCGGTAGCGATCTGCAGCGGAGACATTTTGTTCCTGGATAAATTCGGTAAAAATTCTCCCGACATCGATATTTTCGGCACCAACGCTTACCGCGGGGATTACGGGTTTGGGGCTTTCTGGAGGCAGGTAAAAGAGCAGGCGGGCAAGCCGGCGTTTATCACCGAGTTTGGCTGCCCGGCTTACGCCGAAAGCAAGAGCGCTGACGAGGCCGAGGAATTCCAGGCGCAATACCATTTAGGTTCCTGGGAGGATATGGAAAACAATATGGCTTTTTCCGGCGGGGCGGGCAACTGCCTGGGCGGAGTGGTTTTTGAGTGGCTGGATGAATGGTGGAAGGCTTATGAGCCGGCGATCCACGATACTAAAGGCCTGTGGGCCGGCCCGTTTCCCGACGGTTATATGCATGAAGAATGGCTGGGGATCTCCGGGCAGGGGGACGGAAAACAGAGCCCGTTTTTAAGGCAGCTGCGTAAAGCCTATTACATGTATCAGAAGAAGTGGAAATAACTTAAACTCTAAACACTTAGGGTTTAATTAGTAAAGCAACAGTGGTGGATTACACCCCGCGCCAAGAGGAATTGCGCGGGTGTTGTCTACGTAGACAAAGGGGAGGTGGGTATGAAAAAGTTGTTAACAGCAGTATTGGCTTTCGCTCTCTTGGTTCCGGTTATGGCCGTAGCTGAAGAAAAAGCCGCAGGGACGACAGGAGCAGTGGCAGTCACAGGAATAGCCGCAGGAGCAGGGGCCAAGGAATTCGTGATCTACTTGGATAAGAACGCCAAAGACAATCATTATATTCCTTCCGGCTGGATGGGTGATTACGGAGATATAAAAATGAATGACCAGGCGGCGGACAATCCGCACTCCGGTCCAACCAGCATCCAATTCATTTATAGCGGTAAGAGATCGCAAACTCAGGGCTGGGCCGGTGTTTACTGGCAGAATCCGGCAAATAACTGGGGAAACAAAAAAGGCGGTTTTGATCTGACCGGGATGACCAAACTTACCTTTTGGGCCCGCGGGGCAAAAGGCGGAGAGATCCTCCAAAAAGTAATGGTCGGCGGGATCAAGGGGACCTATCCGGATTCCCTGATGGTGGAGATGGGTCCGGTAGAGTTGACCGATACCTGGAAACAGTATACCGTTAACCTGGTCGGTAAAGACCTTACCTATGTTAACGGGGGTTTCGGCTGGACCACTACGGCTGACCTTAATCCTAACGGGGCCACATTTTATATCGATGATATAAAATTCGAAGCGGATACCACCCTTAAGCCTGAAGGCAAAAAACAGCAGGCGATGCCGTTCTATATTTATGCCGACCGTTCCAGCGTCTCCAACCATTTTATTCCTTCCGGTTGGATGGGTGATTACGGTGACATCAAGTATGACGGGGCTTCCAAAGAGGATGCCTACTTAGGGGATACTTGCATTAAGATACTTTATAGCGGTAAAGCCACGCAGGGTGCCCGCTGGGCGGGGATCTTCTGGCAGAATCCGGCGAATAACTGGGGCACGATCGATGCGGGTTTTGACCTTTCCAAAGCCGCCAAGCTTACTTTCTGGGCTAAAGGCGCCAAAGGCGGGGAGCGCATCGAAGAATTCAAAGTTGGCGGGATTATGGGAGAGTACTCGGATTCCGACAGCGCCACTATCGGGCCGGTGATCTTGAATAAAGAGTGGACACAGTACACCATCGATCTAAGAGGCAAAGATATGTCGAATATTATCGGCGGTTTTGCCTGGTCAACTAATGTCGACAATAACCCGGAAGGGGCCACATTCTATTTGGATGAGATTAAGTTTGAGTGATCCAAAGAACATGTTGATTAAAACTGCAGGCTACGGGCGTTTATTGCTCGTAGCCTGCAGTTTTTTGTTTTTCTTCCTTGGCTGCGCGGCTCAGGCGGCCAAGCCGGAGGTTTATATCCAAACGTTGAAAAACAAACATTACCGGATGATGGTCGCCGGTAAGCCTTATATTGTCAAAGGAGTTTGTTATAATCCTATCCCCATCGGCGCCAACCATGAATACAACTGGTGGGCGGATCCGAACAAGCCCTGGATTACCGACGGAAAACTGATGAAGGAAATGGGGGTAAACACTATCCGGCTCTATCAGGTGGGGGAAGACCCGCAGGCAGTCAAGCAGGTGATCGGCGATTTATACAAATTATACGGGATCCGCACGATCCTGGGGGATTGGCTGGGTTTTTGGGAGTATCCCTGTCCTTTTTACGGGGATAAAGATTTCCGGGAGAAGGTAACGCAGCAGGTTTTAAGCATGGTCCGTCTTTATAAAGATGAACCCGGAGTCCTGGGCTGGATCTTAGGCAACGAAAACAATTATTCCTGCCTCGGCCAGGTCAACCCCTGGAGCAGCCCGGAGGTAGATAAAGAGCCCGACCCGCAGAAGCAGAAATTAATGCGCTTTGAAATTTACTATTCTTTAGTTAACCAGATCTCCAAAGAGGTGCATAAAATAGATTTTCGGCATCCGGTGGGGCTGGGCAACGGGGAATTGATCGGGCTGGATTCGGCCGCGAAATTCTGCCCGGATGTGGATTTTGTCGCTTGTATTATTTACCGCGGCAAAACCTTCGGCAACCTTTTCCATTCTTTAAGGGTGACCTTTGATAAGCCTCTATTGATGGCGGAGTTCGGCGCGGATTGTTACGACGCTTATTTGGCAAAAGAAGACCAGAATATGCAGGCATTCTTTTTGCAGTCGCAATGGGGCCAGATTTACGAGAACCTGTATAACGGTAAAGAAGGAGAAGGCAACTGTATCGGCGGGACGGTTTTTGAATGGACGGATGAATGGTGGAAGCACGACCAGGATAACCCGGAAAGCTGGAAGGCGCACGACACGGAAAGCAGCTGGTCTAACGGCAGTTATTATTCCGATATCCGCGCCCCGGGCAATAAAAATATGAACGAAGAGTGGTTTGGGATCGTGGCGCTTGGCCCGGATTTAGAAAACGGGTTAAATAAACGCATCCTGCGCAAAGCTTATTATGTGATCCGGGAGTTTTGGAAAAATCCCGTAATTAAAAAACCCAAGAAAAATAAGGCCCGTTAGGGTTTTGGCCGTTGCTCGAGGAGGAAACATGTTATTTTTAAAAAACGCATTGATTTGCTTAAGCATCATCCTGGGGTTTCCCTCTGTTTTTTTCGCCCAGACCCCGGATGCCGGAGCCGTCTCCTGCTGTGGCAATCTTGAAGAGGCTAAAACCCAATACCTGGCGGAGAATAAGTATAATGAATTTGTCGATTTTTTGAACAACCCCAAAGACAAAGATAAAACGCAGGAGCTTTGCCGGGATTATTATAAGGCCCAGGCCCGCTATTTGCAGCTTAAATCCCTGGAGGATAAACAATCCTGGGATGATTATTTCGCCAACGGCAATACTTACCGGGAACAGCTGGTGGAAAATGCCCAAAAGGTTGTTGCTCAAGCGCCAAGCGGTAACTGCCTGAAAGTAAAAAGCAGGCTTTTACTTTGGCAGTTCCATTCCGGCCAACAGGACGCTTTCGCCCAGGAAGCTATGGATAATTTGATCGCCGATACCCAGGCTTTCGGCGGTTCCAGCGACCCGGGCCTGATCAAAGAAGTGGCGGATACCCTATCGGCTTCAGGAGAAAAATCAAAAGCCCGCTCGATCTATAAACTTTACGTGGATGGTTTGGTCTCCAGAAAAATGACTGCGGAGCAACTTAAGGCCGCGGCTGCCGGATTTTATAAACAGGGCAACCTTGACTTGGCGCAGAGCATCTATGATATTTATATCGAGGAAATAACCAAGACCCTGGCCCCGGAAAAACTTTCCGCTGAGCTTTTTGAGATCGCTTCCCTGTTTGTTTACCGGCAGACCGGTTTATACGACATGGCTTACGCGGAGAAAATTTATTCCCGGATCGAAAAATCTTCCCCCAAAGACGCGTTTAATCAGGATGCCCTTTATGCGCGCGCCTTTAACCTGGAAAAAATGAGCGCTTATAAAGACGCGCAAAAAATCTATCTTAAACTGGTCCAGGAGTTTCCGCAGACCGGGCATCTTGATGAAGCCAGCTATAAAGTGGGAATGATCTACGCTTACAGCTTGGGAGATATCGCTTCGGCGCGTAAATATTTTGAAAGTTTAAGCGCGAAAACGGAAGTCAGCCCTCAGGCAATCTCTTCTCTCTACCAGTTGGGGCTTTTGTCCCAATGGGAGGGGGATGCGGTGAAGGCCGACGGCTTCTACCAGCTGCTTTTGAAAAATGCCCAGGACAAATTCGTTTTGACCGCGGCCCTGGCCCGGGAAAGGATCAAGGAGATCCAGGAAAATAAGCCGTTAGCCTATAACTTGAAGAATTTTCTTGACCTCACTTTGAAAAATGAACCGCCGCTTTTAGAGGCAAATAAAGCGCAGTTACAAAGCGCAAGCTATATCCTGGCAAAAAATCAGAACAACACTATTTCTTCTACCGTGAACATGCCCCAGAGCGGCTGCAACCAGGTTGATCTTCAGTACCTGTGGAGCGGTGACCTGGGAGGGGTCAGCCCCGCGGTAACCGAAAGCAGTTTTCAGGGCATCTACTCCGACAGCGGGACTAAGGAAATAAACCTGGTTATTGTTTCCCCTTCCGGGGTCATTGACCGCGCCTTTATCCTGGTGGATGTTTATTAATTTAAAAGGTTTTCGCTGCAGTTTCCGCTGTTTTTGCGCGAAGGGGCCGGGGGCGACTTCGCCGCGTTCCATTCTTTAGAAGAAATATCCCAAATTAACCGATTCTCTTGAAAATACTTGACTTAAGAATTGTTTAGTAGTATAAATAATATACATATAAAATGGATTTACTCCGGCTTATCCGGATAATTTTAATTTAGAATTTAAGAAATCAAAGTAAACACAATGCGCGCGCTGGATTTACAAAAAGAAGCCTTTAGCGAAAAAGAAAAACGCAATATCGAGATCCTGGGTATTCTCCGCAGGCAGGGTCCGATCAGCCGTTCGGATATTTCCCAGGAGATGGGGATCAATGTCGTCAGCATTTCCAATTATATCGACGATTTTATTAAATGTAATCTGGTTTATGAAAAGGAGCTGGATGTATCCGAGGGAGGGCGCCGCCCGGTGCTCCTGGATCTGAATCCGCGCGCCGGTTACGCTATCGGGGTGGGCCTGAACCTGATGAACATGGTCGGGCTCCTGGTGGATTTAAAAGGCAACATCATTACCAAAACCCAGATCGCCCGCCCGCAGGCATCGGTAAAGGAAGTTTCCGAGTGCCTTTTAGAGATCGTGCGGGAAATTTTACGCCGTTCCAAAGGATACGTGGAAAATATTAAAGGCATCGGAGTAGGGATCGCCGGATTGATCAATAAAAAAGACGGCTCCATCCACTGGCCGCAAAAGATGGACCATTATTATACTTACGCTTCGGTGGACCTGCCTTTGCGGGGGTTAATGGAAAAAGAATTTAATTTGCCGACCTTGATCGAGAATGACGCTACCAGCGCCTGTTTCGGCGAGCACTGGCTGGACCTGAAGCAAAACTATAAAAATGTACTTTATATGTTTTCCGGGGTCGGCTGCGGGATGATCATTAACGGGGAGCTTTACCGCGGGTCGCAAGGTTACGCCGGGGAAGTTTCCGTTTATAATTATAAAGAACAGGACCAGTTCAGCTGCGAAACCGCCAAACCCTGTTTTATCAAACGCTGGGACCTGGATTTGGGGATTATCCAGGAGGTAAAAAAAATATTGCTCAAAGACAGCGTAAAGCAAGAGGAGTTCCTGCGGATTACCGGCGCCTCGATGGAACACCTGGACCTGAAGAATATTTTTAACGCCAGCCGCCTAAAAAATCCGGCGGCTTTATCCGCCCTGGAAACGGCCGCTTGCCGGCTGGGAATAAAAATAGCTTTCCTGGTGAACTTGCTGAACCCGGAGGTTGTGGTTATCGGCGGGGGTTTTGAAGAATCAGGGGATGAGTTCTTGAATACCGTCAAGAAAACGGTTAACGAGTGGGCCTTCCGCGAGTCAACCGCGAATTTAAAGATTGTTTATTCTCAATTAAGGGAAAATGCCGTGGCCATGGGCGCGGCAAGCCTGGTTTTAGAAAAAGTATTCGCCCAACTATAGGGGGGATTATGGAACAAAAAGCAAAATTTATTGTTATCGGCTTAGCCGTCTTCTGTGTCGTCTGTCTTTTTCTTTTTGTCCAGTCGGCCAGCCAACAACAGAGGTTGCTTAGGGAAAGTAACGATCTGAGGACCGAAAATACCACCCTGACCAGTAAAGCGGCTAAGCTGGAGAATGACCTGCGGGAAAACCAGGGCAGAATAAGTACCCTTACTGCCGAAAGAGACAGGGGGACCGAGGAGCTTAGTGTCTTACAGAAAAAGCTGGATGCGGCTGCCAGCGCCCGGGATGAATTGATCGAAAAACTTAAGGAAAGAAGCCGGCAGCAGCAGGTGCAGGCCCCCGCTCCGGTTGCGGAACAGCCGCCGGCTGCCGTTACCGCGGTCCAGAATAACGATGCCTATTGGGCGACCGTGCTTAAGGCTAAAAACGAGCTGGAGATGCAGCTTCGGGAAATCCGCGCGGAATTAAAAAATCAGCAGGCGATTAATGTCGAGTTACGCAACGAGAAGAGGAAGACCGAAGGGGAGATCCGGTTAGAAGGCCAGGTCGCCGACGTGCGTTCGGAATTGCGTAACCTGCAGATTTCTAATGAAGCGTTGCGCAGGGAGAAAGGGATCTTAGAGATCGACCTGAATAATGCGCGTAACGAAAAGAAAGACCTGCAAAGACAGCTTGATTACAACCAGAAACTTTTAGACAGCATGTCCCAGGAGGTGGTCCGGGAAAGAAACGATAAGCTGGAGATCTCCGATAATTTTAAAGGCACCAAGGCCAACAATACCGTTTTGTTGCGGCAGTTAAAGAGTCTGACCAACCGCAAGCTGGCGCTGGACAAAAAAGTCCAGGAGCTGCAGGAAGGAAAAAGAGACCTGGAAAAGCGCTTGAGCGAAATGGAAAAGATGATGGCCGGCAGGAGCTCCAAGATCAATTCCCTTAAAACCGAACTGGAGAGTGTCAAGAGCGGCAAGGATGCTTCCGATAGCGGCAATGGATCGGTAGATCTTCCGGCGATCGTGGTGCATTCGGGGGCAGGGGCTTCTTCGGGGGTAGATAAGGCTAAGGTGTCGCTGCAGGAATTTCCCGGCAAGATCCTGGCGGTAAACCTGGACAGTAACTTTGTGGTTATCGACCTGGGTTCTTCTTTCGGGGTCAAGGTCGGAGACGTATTCAATGTTTACCGTAACGGCCAATCTATCGGTAATATCGCGGCGATCCAGACCCGGGACGCGATCTCGGCTTGCGATATCAAAAGAATGACTACGACCCTGCAGATCGGGGATCAGGTTAAGCAATAATAATCTCCGGATAGAGAAACCGGAAAATAAGTTTTTGTCAATATCATGACGCGCGTAAAAAAAACCCCCTCCAAGAATATCTCCATTATCGATGTGGCCAAGGCCAGCGGTGTATCCATTACCACCGTTTCCCGGGTAATCAATAAGATCGGTACGGTAAAAGAAGCTAACCGCTCCAAAGTAATGCGGGCGGTCAAGGAACTGAAATTCTCTCCTTCGATTTTCGCCCAGCGCCTGGCTACCGGTAAAAGTAATGTGGTGGCGCTGGTTATCCCCCGCTACGAAGGGGTATTTTATTCTTTTTATGCCCTGGAACTTATCCGCGGCGTCGGGACAATGTGCGAAGTTTTAAAATTGGACCTGCTTTTGCATTTGACCGATGCACGCACTCCGCTCTCCTTACGCGGGGTAGGGGGAGTGATCTTTTCCGATATTATCGGAAACCGCGCCCAGATCGAGGATACCCTGGCCAAAGGGATACCCTGCGTAGTAATTAATTATTACGTGGAGGACCTGGATGTCTCCTGTATCGCTATCGATAATGCCGGCGGGGCGGAGAACGCGGTCAATTATCTGGTCGAGTTGGGGCATAAAAAGATCGCCCACATCACCGGCGATATCATGACTCAGCCGGCCGCCAAGCGCCTCGAGGGGTATAAGCGGGCGCTGGAAAAGAACGGCATCCCGGTGCGTGCGGATTATATTTTTGAAACGGATTATTCCCGGGGCCAGGCTCGCAGTGCCGCGGAAAAATTACTCAAACTCGGCGATCCGGCCACTGCCGTATTTGTGGCCTCCGACGCGATGGCTTTGGAGGTAATGGCGGTAGCGCGCGAGTTGGGAAAAAACATTCCCAATGATTTGTCGATCGTCGGTTTCGATGATAACCCCAGCGGGCTTTACGGGCCGGTAGGCTTAACCACGGTGCGCCAGCCGCTGATCCGCATGGCTGAAGAAAGCGTTAAAGAATTGAACCGGTTGATCGGCTTAAATAAAAAATCAGTTAAAAAAATCCTGCTTCCGGCGGAATTGGTCATCCGGGAATCCTGCAAGCCTTTTCCCGTCGGATAAGTTTCCTACAATATGTTGTATACTTCTGTTAATTCTACCCCACCGCTTGTAAAATTATTTATTGACCGGAGTCTAAATTATGATACAATGTTTGGCGTGCGGTTTTTTAAAGTCAGATTGACAAGGCTTAAAGGTTTTGATATAGTTTAAAAAACAACAACGGTAACGGTTTCATATTTAACCCTTCCTTATTACTCGAGGTGAAAAATGGATTTAAAGTTAACTCCCAACGCCATTAAGGTCTTGGAGCGCAGGTATCTGCGCAAGGACCCGGAAGGCAAGCTTATTGAAACCCCGGAACAATTGTTTACCCGGGTAGCCAGCGCGATTGCCAGTGCCGAAAAAGAATATGGCGTAAATGAGGAAGGGGTCAAAAAACTGCAGGATGAGTTTTTTACCATGATGGCCAATCTGGAATTCCTGCCGAACTCTCCGTGTTTAATGAACGCCGGAAAAGAATTGGGCCAGTTATCCGCCTGCTTTACCCTTCCTATCGAAGATTCGATGGAATCGATCTTTGAGACTTTAAAGATCACCAGCCTGATCCATAAATCCGGCGGAGGAACGGGATTTAATTTTTCCCGCCTGCGCCCGAAAAACGCGGTAGTCAAAACTACCGGCGGCGTTGCCTCCGGGCCGATCTCTTTCATGCGCGTTTATGACGCGGCTACCGAAGCGGTGAAACAGGGAGGGACCCGCCGCGGGGCGAACATGGGGATCCTGCGCGTGGACCATCCGGATATTATGGAGTTCATCACCTGCAAGGAAAATAATAACCACATCACTAATTTTAATATTTCCGTGGCAATCACCGACGAGTTTATGCGCCGCCTGGCCAAGGGTGAGGATTATGACCTGATCGATCCCCACACGCATAAACCCGTGCAGCGGATCAACAGCAAGGAAGTATTTAATTTGATCGTCAAGCAGGCGCATAAAAACGGGGAACCCGGAATTATTTTTATCGACCGGATCAACCAGTATAATCCTACGCCGCGCTTAGGGATGATCGAAAGCACCAATCCTTGCGGGGAACAGCCGCTATTGCCTTATGAGAGCTGTGATTTGGGTTCGATCAATTTAGACCAGATGTGCAAGCGCTCCGGTTCGCGCTGCGAGATCGATTGGCAGCGCCTTAAAGAAGTTACTGCCCTGGCGGTAATCTTCCTGGATAACCTGATCGACGTCAATAAATTTCCGCTGCCGGAGATCGAGAAGGCGACTAAAGCCACCCGCAAAATCGGTCTGGGGGTAATGGGTTGGGCCAGCATGCTCATCCGCCTGAACATTCCTTACAATAGCGAAGAAGCGGTAGCCTTGGCGGAGAAAACAATGGCTTTTATTTTGGATGAAGCCAATAAGAAATCCCTGGAACTGGGAAAAACAAAAGGAGTATTCCCGGCTTTCAAAGGGAGTATCTATGACCGCAAGGACGGCACTACCCGGATGCGCAACGCCACCTTGACCACTATCGCTCCTACCGGTACGATCAGCATCATTGCCGGCCCCTGTTCTTCGGGAATCGAGCCCTTGTTTGCCTTATCCTACCACCGGAATGTCATGGATAATGATAAGCTGGTCGAAGTTGAGCCCTTATTCGAACAGATTGCCCGCGAGCGGGGTTTTTACAGCACCCAGCTGATGGAAAAGATCGCCCAGAATGCCTCGATCAAGGAGATCAAAGAGATCCCCGAGGATGTGCGCCGGGTATTTGTCACTTCCCATGATATTTCGCCTGAGTGGCACGTGCGGATGCAGGCGGCTTTCCAGAAATACGTGCATAACGCCACCAGCAAGACTGTTAATTTTCCCCATGAAGCCACTGTCGAGGATGTGCGTAAATCTTACATCCTGGCTTTTGATGCAAACTGCAAGGGGATCACGATTTACCGGGATAGAAGCCGGGAAGAGCAGGTCTTAAACGTCGGTAAACCTAAAGAAAAACAGGAAGCAAGAAGCATCCATGAGATCAAGAAAGAGATCGCCCCTCGCCCCAGGCCCGAGGTGATTATCGGGACCACGACCAAGGTTTCCACCGGCTGCGGCAATCTTTATGTGACTATAAACATTGACGAGGACGGCAAGCCTTTTGAGTTGTTTACGCAGATGGGTAAAGCCGGGGGGTGCGCCGCCAGCCAGCTGGAAGCAACCGGGCGTCTGGTTTCTCTGGCCTTCCGCGCCAATATCGAAGTAAAATCGATCATTGAGCAGTTGCGGAACATCCGCTGTCCTTCTCCTTCCTGGGAAAAAGGGCAAAGGATATTTTCCTGCGCTGACGCGATCGCCCGGGTTATCGAGCGGCGCCTGGTCAACGTGCAGCCGGCACCGATAGCCGAATCGGTGACTATTCCGATGAAGCATTCCCATGATGACCAACTGCAGTCTACTGATCTTGATGAGCAGGTCAATATCGTCGGGATGTGTCCGGATTGCGGAGGTGCGCTGCGCCATGAAGAAGGCTGCGTTAAATGCCATGGCTGCGGTTATTCTAAGTGCTAATTTAATTTTTAAAAAATAAAACCTCAATTAGGGACAGCATTAATCTTGGCTGTCCCTAATTCTTTAATGCGGATATGAATAATTATGATGTGATTGTAATCGGCGCCGGACATGCCGGGATCGAAGCGGGATTGGCCAGCGCCCGGATGGGGGTAAAAACCCTCCTGTTGACCTTAGATATCCATTCTCTCGGCAGGATGAGCTGTAATCCGGCGATCGGCGGGGTGGGGAAGGGGCAGCTGGTAAAAGATATCGATGCCTTGGGCGGCCAGATGGGCAAGGCCGCGGACGCCTGCGCGATCCAGTTTAGGATCCTGAACGCTTCTCGCGGGGCGGCAGTGCAATCTTCCCGGGCGCAGATCGATATGCGTAAATACGGCCGCTATATGGAAAAATTACTCGGCAGCCAAAAAAATCTTACGGTCAAAGAGGCGGAAGCGCACAAGCTGCTTGTCCGGGAAGGGCAGGTCGGAGGGGTAGTTACGGACAAAGGAGAATTCGGCGCCAAGTGCGTGGTAATTTGTCCCGGGACATTCCTGGAAGGGTTGATCCATGTGGGCCTGAAACATTTTTCCGGCGGCCGGCTCAATGAACGCGCAAGTTTCGGCCTGGCGCAAAATTTAAGGGAATTGGGTTTTCAGATCTTACGTTTTAAGACCGGAACCTGCCCGCGGCTGGATAAAAATACGATTAACTACCTCGATCTTATCCGCCAGGACGGGGACTGCCTCCCCAAGCCTTTTTCTTTCTCCTCTAAAAATATAAAGCGCAAACAAGCCCCCTGCTACATAACTTATACTAACCCAAAGACGCACCAGGTCATCCGGGATAATTTGCACCGTTCCCCGCTTTATTCCGGAAAGATCCACGCTACCGGGGTGCGTTACTGCCCGTCGATAGAAGATAAAATCGTCAAGTTCGCCGATAAACAGCGGCACCAGGTTTTCCTGGAACCGGAAGGCGCGGGGGTCAATGAAGTTTATCCTAACGGCATCTCTACCAGCCTGCCGCAGGATGTGCAATTGCAAATCCTGCATTCGATCGCCGGCCTGGAAAATTCCCGGGTCATCCGTTATGGTTACGGCATTGAGCATGCGGTGGTGCAGCCTACCCAGCTTTATCCGACCCTGGAAACTAAGCGCATCAAACGCCTTTACCTTGCCGGGCAGATTAACGGGACTACCGGTTATGAAGAAGCGGCGGCCCAGGGGCTGGTCGCCGGGATAAACGCGGCGCTGGCCGTAAAAAATAAGGCGCCGCTGGTCTTAGACCGGGCTTCCAGTTACATCGGGGTGTTGATCGACGACTTAACGACTAAAGGGACAGAGGAACCTTACCGGATGTTTACCTCCCGGGTAGAATACCGGTTGATTATCCGGGAGGATAATGCCGACCTGCGTTTAAGCAAGACCGGTTTTGACCTGGGGTTGTTGAGCAGGAAAGATTTCAGCCGCACGGAAAAAAAGATAAAGGGGGTCGCCGCAGGGCGGGCTTATTTAAAACAGGCCCGCCTTAAACCGGTTAAAGCAGTAAACCTTAAACTGGCGCGTTTAAACTGTCCGCCCTTAAGCCGGTCCTTCAGCCTGGAAGAATTATTAAAACGGCCGCAGATCAACATCGAAAATTTAGCCACGCTGCATAAATTAAAACCGGGGATCCCGGAAAGCTCCTGGCGGGAGATCGAGATCGGGATAAAATACGCCGGCTTCATCCAGAGGCAATGCAAGGACGTGGAAAGATTCAAACATCTGGAAAAAATCAAGTTGCCGGCGGATTTTGATTATAGCGGTTTATCCGGTATCTCCCGGGAGATAAGAGAGAAACTATTGAGATTTAAACCCCTTAATTTGGGTCAGGCCTCGCGTATTTCCGGGGTGACCCCGGTGGCGATCTCACTTTTAATGGTTTATTTAAAAAAGGGAACCGGTGGCTTTGCCAAAGGGAAGGCAAACCACGGCCATCCGGCCGGCGGTTTTGACCAAAGAAAGCCGAACCAGAGACGGGTGACTAATGAACAGGATTAATAATTATCTAACTTTAAAAAGATTCGCTTTTAAGGAAGGGTTGGATATTTTCGGAGTGGCCGATATCCGCCAGGTGAAAAACCAGTTCCAGATCTCACCCAAGACTTTGCAGAACCTGGATAAGGCCATCTGTTTGGGGGCCAGGCTATCCGGAGCCATCCTTTCGGAGATGGAAACCAAGCCGACTAAATTATATTTTCATCATTACAAAATAGTCAATTCACTGTTAGACCAGGCAGCCTTAAAATTAGGCAACCTGATCCAGAAAAAAGGTTACGCCGCGCTGGCTATCCCGGCCACCCAGATCATCGATTGGGAAAAGAATACCGCGCATCTGTCGCACCGCAGGCTGGGAGTCTTGGCCGGATTAGGCTGGATCGGAAGGAACAATCTTTTGGTGAATGAAAAACTCGGCAGCCAATTCCGCCTGGTTTCCGTATTAACCGATATGCCGTTAAAGATCGACCGGCCGCTGGATAAAAATTGCCGCAGCTGCCGCGCTTGTGTTAAAATATGCCCGGCGCAGGCGATCCATGAGAATTCGGCGGATTTTGAGCAGGATAAATGTTTTGCCAAGCTCAAAACCTTCCAGGCGCAGCGCCAGGTGGAACAGTTTGTCTGCGGGGTCTGCGTGAATATTTGCGCCGGGAAGAAATCATTTTAAATTCAAAAGGTTAAAGATTTATCGATAACGCATGAAAAAATCCCCGGATTGGGAGGGGCTTGGCCCCGAAGCAAAACTTGTCCTGCTTATCGTCCGCTCCCTTGCCGGCTGCTGCAATCCGGAGCTGATCGGAGGATTTTTAGAAAAAAATCAGCTGGACTGGGCGAAACTGAACCGTTTGCTTGCCTATCATGAAATTTATCCGGGTGCCTATATTTTCCTGAAAAAATACCCCTGGCTTTTGCCTGTTAAAGAATTAAGTTTCCTGGAAGATAATTTTTACGCCAATCTGTCCCTATTGGCCCGGATGCAGCAGGAAGCCGTGAAGATATTGTCCGCGCTGGAGGCTAAAAACATTCCGGCGCTCCCCTTAAAAGGGGCTTTTTTTCTTCTGGATGCCTCGGTTTACGGGGATCAGGCTTATTTAAGGCCGATGCAGGATATCGATATATTAGTGAAAAAAGAAGATTACCCCCGAGCGCAGGTGACCCTGGAATCCCTGGGTTATGAAAAAGCGCTGCACGGGGACAAAGAAGAATATTGGCTTAAACAGAATTATCACATGGCTTTTGTAAAAAAAGACTGTTTTGGGCGCGGGTGTATGGCGGAGGTGCATTGGGCGCTGGATTATCCCCGGAAGGCTGCTTTGCTCCCGCAGCTGTGGGAGAGGACAAAAAAAATAGAAGGGGGGGGTAAAACCCAGGAGGTGCTTTCCTGCGAAGATAGTATTTTCAGCTTGGCGCTGCACCAGCGCCGGTTCGGCAAAATGCTTTTGCTTAAAAGCGCCTGCGACGCGGCCTTGCTTTTGAAGAACAGCCGCCTGGACTGGGATTATTTTACCCTTGAGGCGCAAAGAGCCGGGACGCGCACTACCCTTTATTTTGTGCTGGCGCAGGCGCAGATATTGTTCGGCCTGGCGATCCCCTCCGCGGTTTTAAAAAAACTGCGCATCCCCCGGTACAAGCAGGAATTAATCGCCAATTTTATCTTCCGCAACACTTTTCAGGAGCAGCCGGACCTCAGGGGCCTTTATTTAAAAGCGCATTTCCTGCTTTATGACGGTTTTGCCGAGCCGCTAAAAGCAGCTTTCAGCGTTCCCCGGGAACAATTCGCCAAATTCTATAAATTGCCGCCTTATGCTTTTAAAACCGGGATTTTGTATAATTTGCGCTGGTTTTATTTTTTAAAAGAGCCTTTTAAGCGGTTGTTTAAAAAACGGGGGAAGAAACAATCTTTTTCCGGCGGATAAACTTTAGTACTAACAATTTTACCGCGGAAATGGTATAATTTATTAGTCTATTCTACCGGTATAACCGTATTGCGGAGGAAAATGGGTTTTTTTGATTTTTTTAAAAAGAAAAAGGTGCCGGTCCCCCAACCCGCATTTATCGAAAAAAGGCTCTTGCCCCGGTGGAAGATTTGCGCGGGGGCCAAGATAAAATTGCAGGGGGCAAGCGACTACCTGGCTTGCGAAGTCCGCGACCTGAATATGCGGGGTTTTTCTCTGGCCCTTCCGGGGGAGCTCCCGCCGGAGGTCAACCGGGCGGAACTTTATTTTAACGATAAATATTTTTTCGATGTCGAAATCGCCCTGACCTGGCGCAGGCAAATAGGGGCAAAGCAGGTTTACGGGGCAAGGTTCGTGAAAATGCGCGACAGCGACAGGGAAAAGCTCTATCAGATGATGAAGGAGAATTTCCCCGGTTGTTTCGGAAAATTGATATAGCCTTGCGTTTCCCGAAGGCAGCCTTAAAAATACTCCCGGGAGAAAAATATGGTTTAGTTTGTGCCAATTTAAAGCAACCCACATTCGCCGGGTTGTTTTTTTATTAAGGAGGAAAAATGTGTAAGGAAGAAGGGAAAATGACTAAGGCCCAGATTCTCAGGAAGATCGAAGCGATCCTGCGGGAAGATATCAACCTGGACGGTAATTTATTGTTTACCCGGATCGAAGGGTTGCTTGCAGCTGCGGACAAAACAGAAAGTTTTGTCTCCGGCAACATCGGTTACGTGCATATCGATGAAAAAAGGCAGGAAGAGTATCAGGAGTGGGAAAAAAATATTAAGCAGGAGTGGCTGGAAACCATTGAAAATATAAGAAGAGGGCTTAAGAAAGGGCCGTAATAAATTAAGGAAGAGAAGGAGGAAGGATGAAAAAGAAAGCCAGGGGTCAAAGCTCGATAGAGTATGTGATTATTTTTGCCGTAATCGCCGCAGCACTGATTGCGGTGGCAGTGATGTTTTCCCCGAAAATACGTTCAGCGATCGGCGGGTTATCCGGCTCAATCCGGGGCCAGGTGCAGTAGCCGCTGCCGTAATTTTCATCCATAATTGGAACCAATGCGCTTTTAGGTTAATCGAAATTATTTTGTGAAGATTTAAAATTGAAACGGAGTTATATTCTTAGTGTCCGCCGCCTCCCGCAACAGATTTTTCATAATTAAAAGAATATTATTGGCTGTAATCGCGGCGATTTTTATCCTTGCCGCGTTTTTTGCTTTCCGGATATTTTCCCGCAATCTATCAGGAGCATTGTCCGGTGACCGGTCCTTTCCGGAACAGTTAAAAACCGCGTTATACTGGTCTAGCGCCGGAAGCGGCAAGGTGCAGTGTTGGTTATGCCCGCGGCAATGTTTGATCCCGAGGGGAGGGCGGGGTTTTTGCCGGGCGAGAAAAAATATTCAGGGAAAACTTTATTGTCTGACTTACGGCCAGCCGGTGGCCATTCACCTTGATCCGATCGAAAAAAAGCCGTTTTTCCACGTTTACCCCGGCACACGCTCATTCTCCATTGCCAGCGCCGGATGTAATTTGCGCTGCAAGTTTTGCCAAAACTGGGAGATTTCCCAGCTTGATCCCGAATCGGTTAAAGTGGATTTTGTGCTTCCCGAAGAGATTGTCAGGCAGGCCAAGCTTTCCGGGGCCCGTACGATCGCTTTTACTTATACCGAACCCACGGTTTTCTACGAGTACATGCTGGATGTCGCCAAGCTGGCTACAATTGAAGGGATTCCCTGTGTGATGCATTCGGCGGGTTTTATTAACCCGGAACCCCTGCGGCAACTGGCCCCCTACCTGACGGCTGCGGATATCGACCTTAAGGGTTTTAGCGAAAAATACTATTCTTCTTTTTGCGAAGGCAGTCTGAAAAATGTTTTAGAATCCCTGAAGATCTTAAAAGAGAAAGGGGTTTGGCTTGAGGTCACCAACCTGATCATTCCCTCCGCCAATGATTCCGACCAGGATATTCGCAGCCTTTGTTCATGGGTAAAAGATAACTTGGGCCCGGATACTCCGCTGCATTTTTCCCGTTTTTTCCCGATGTATAAGCTGGCGGATCTTTCCCCGACCCCGCTGAAGACCCTGCTTAAAGCCGGGCAGATCGCCAGGGATGCCGGATTACATTATGTGTATGTCGGCAACATCCAGGAGGATGCCGGGGAAGACACCTTTTGTGCGGTGTGCGGGAAGCTTTTGATCAAACGCGCCGGTTATACGGTATTGGAAGACAATATTGTGGAAGGCAAATGCAAGTATTGCGGCGCTAAGATCCCCGGGGTATGGAATTAGCCAAGGCAAAGACCGCGTTCAGGAATACCAGGATCAAGAGCGCTCCGCCTATCCCTAAAAACGGCACCAGTAATAATCCGCAGGCAAAGCTCCCCAGAAAAGCGCCGGTTAAGTCTGCCGCGTAAATGGTCGTGGCGATATTTTGCGCCTGGAATTTATTTGCGCGCAGCTGCCGGGCCAAGAGTGGGTAGGCGCTGCCGGTGAGGAACCCGCAAAAAAACGCGCATAAGAAAAAGACAGGTTGCGCGTAATTTCCCTCGCCGATCGCCTCCAGTTTAAAAAACAAGACAAGCAGCAGGATCGTCCAGGACAGGAAAAGCTGGAGGATAAAATTAACCTTTTCGTTCTTAAGCCGGCCGGCAAAAAAAGTTCCCAGTGCGGTTGCGGCCATGAAGAAAGCGATCAGTAAACCCAGTTTCCAGAAAAGCTCACCGCAAAAAAGCGCAAAACTCACAAAGATAACCGAACTTAAGCTGATAGAAGTAAATCCTATCGCTCCGGCGTTTAAAAGGCAGCTGACCCTGGGGGAGAATCTTCGGCACCCCAGGGCAAGCAGGCCGGCTAAAAGGAATAAAAGGATAGTTCCCCGGCGGACCGCCCCTAAATTTATCCTCAGGTTAGGGTAGAACTTAGCCTGCTCCAGGGCAAGATAATTAAGCAACCCCGAGGGGTTGAGGTCGGAGTTGGGTTCGATTTTTTTGTCGATCAGATCTTGCACGTAAAGGCGCATCGCCGGATCAAGATAATCCCGGAAATGGTAAAGCGTGAAAAATTCGGTTTTGGGATGGACGGCCGAAAAATTATCCAGAAGGGATTGCGCGGGGATATTTTCCCGTGAGGCGATCAGGAGCATGGAATCGGAGGGGATAATTAGCCGGTGGGGGAAGGCTTTATCCAGGGCATTAATAATGCTGGAATCGAACCGGACAAACTGGGGGCTTAAAATTTCCCTTTTGGAAGGAAGGGGAAAAGAAAATATCCCTTTGGGTTTTAAGCGGAGGCAAACAAGCTTAAAGAAATCTCCGGTAAAATAACGGTTAAGGTTGAAATTGGAGGGGGGTGGCATGTTCATTAACACGGCGTCGTATCGCTTAGCAGTTTTTTTAAGGTAACTGCGCGGGTCGGCGGTAATAAAATTAATTTTATTTTTCCATTCTTCCGGTAACTTTTTACCGCGGGCAAGCTCGGTGATCAGCGGGTTTATTTGCAGGCAGTCCAGCGATTTTAATTTATGCTTGGCGATCTCTTCGATCTGTCCGGAGAGGGCCGAGCCGATAAAAAGAACCTCTTTTTCTTCCTGCGCCGGGAGAGCGGATAAGCTCATGTGGATAAATTCTTCACTTGCGGCCTTGTCTTCGCTGGTCGCTAAAAGCGCGCCGGAAGAAAATATGGAGGTTACCCCGGCTTTCTCGGCGGCAATCACCGGGCCGTAACCCGAACCCCGGTTAAAGATGATCCTGGACCCGTCAAACTCCCTTTCCATGATCCGGCCGAAACCGGCCGAAGAGATGACGGCAACCGCAATGATCAAAGCGCCAAATTTGATTTTCCGGTTAAGCTCCCTTTCCACCGGCAATAAAATCAACGGCAGTAAAGAAAAAACCAGCGGGTTGGAATAATCCCTGAATAAAAAGGTAAAAAGCAGCCCTCCGGTAAAGAAGCCTATTGCTTCAAAAGCGAAGAAATTAGCGTAAGCACCGGCGGAAGAAAGATCCTCCGGGGCATAGCTGCGCGCCAGTTCCGCGAATCCCAGTCCGATAACCAGGGCAGCCGGTCCGGTGAGCAGCAGGCTGAAAATGATCAGCGCCGGCAGGCTTAAAGGTTCGTAATATTTTATACCGCTTAAAGCTTTAGCCGTATGGATCAGGCAGAGTGAAAGAGAAAAAGTGATGCCGGCCAGGAGGGCCAGCCAGGGCAGGGGGATTTTCTTGATTGGACGGATTTTGCTGCCGGCGGCGCAAAAGATGATCCAGGCGCCGCAGGCCAGAATAAAAACAAATTCCTGCTTGGCGACGGAAAAGTTTAACTCCCTTAAGATCACCAATTGGAATACCGAAGCGATTATTCCTAAGGCGGTAAAGATAATCATGGACAAATCCTTTGCTTGTCATATATTAATCCTGAGATGAAAGAAAGTCTATATTATTTATTTTTAAGCGGCTTACTTTTGGGGGCCGGGCCCTGCGTCGCTTTTTGCGCGCCGATTTTAACCGGATTCATTGCCGCCTACCGGCCTTCTTTTAAGCAGGCGCTGGTTTCCTACCTGTTTTTTTCTATCGGCAAGATTTTCAGTTATGTACTCTTGGGCGCCCTGTGCGGTATTTTTTCCGGGGTGTTCAAAAGCGGGATTTTTGTAAACTATTTTAAGTCGATCAACCTGGTTTTTGGTTTGTTTATTTTGCTTATCGGCATCCTTACTTTCATTTCCCGGGAACCCTTGAGCAGCAAATACTGCGCGTTTTTTTCCCGGGGCAATCTAAGGAATGCCGGGATTCTGGGTTTTTTGGCGGGATTTTCACCCTGCCTGCCGCTCCTGGGCGTTCTAGATTATATCGTAATCATCTCGCATTCCGCTCCGGAAGGGGCGCTTTACGCCCTCATTTTCGGATTAGGGGCAAGCCTTTCCCCGATGATCCTCTTGGCCGGCTTATCCGGGAAACTGGCCGGCAGTTTTTCCGGCAACCGCAAAATAAAAAAATTCGTCCGGATCAGCTGCGGCCTGCTCCTGATCTATCTGGGGTCAAAAATTATCCTGCCTAGAGCCGGGTTGTAAAATTTTATCCGCGCACCCTTTAAAAAATTTAAATTGACTTGGGTTTATGTTGGCGTTATTATTTATAAAGTAATCAGAAACAAAAAATAATCCTTTAGCAAGCGACTAAGCTTAAAGGTGTATTTTTAAACTTCGGGATCAGCAATGTTCAGGAAATTATTACTTCTTATTTTGATCGCCTTGGTCGGGTATATTTTTTACGAGGAATTTGTGGCGGACTCCTTCGAACCTTTTTTGAAAAAATACGGGAAGAAACAGTTATTTTACCAGGTCAGGGTCCCCAAGGTCGCCTCTGAGGACCCGTCTATTCAGCAGATTGCCAATTAGCCTTTTCCCCGCCCGATAAGTCTGTCCTGTTTTTCGCTCATTTCTTTTTTCCCCACCAGCATTAATTGGTTGCATTAACTTTAATTATTGGTTATAATTATCGTTAGTAAGCCTAAGCAAAAGCTATCTCCTGTTATTCAATAAAGGTACTCTGGACGAAAAAGGAGGAGAGGAAATGGAATTTACCTTGTTTGAAGATTGGACTTTTTTCGATGTGCTGCGCCAAGTGATCATCTGGACAACTCCGGTGGTTTTTCTGGTTGGGATCACGATGTTAGTGTATAGCAACTACCGCAACCTGGAAAAAACCCTGGCCAGGGAATTCGGTTTCCGCAAAAGGTACGTCCCCAAATTAGAACAGAATATTTATACCTTCCATGAGTGGTGCTTGAAAAACCAAGCCTGGATCGGCTTAAGCTGCGTGATTTACGCGGTGGTTGTTTTCCTGATCTTAAGGCATGTTTCTTCCCTGGGCGAGGTAATCGGAGAGCCCTATTAAAGTTTAACCCTAAAGCAGCGCTTAGGCCTTGCCAGAGGAAGGATTTGAGTTCATAAACATGCCTTTGTTTTACATCGGTAACTGTCCTGTTTTTCAGGCGGGGTTGATTATTGCGGCCCTCCGTGATGGAATACATCTGGAGGGTTTTTTTTTAACTAAGCGGTAAAAGGAGAGGCGAAATGACGGAAATGGAAGTTTTAAAGCTGGCTTTAACCAAGGAAGAATCAGCGATCAAGGGATACCAGGAGATGCTCATCAGCTATCCCTCTTTGACGGAGCTCCTTTCTTTCCTGGTGACTGAAGAGCAGAAGCATAAAAAGTTAATCGAAAATAAAATTACCGAATTATCCTGCTGTTAAGCGACGGTAGTATTTTTAAGGAAAAAATCGAAGATGAACCTTGCCTCCCTGGCTTTTAAAAACCTTTGGTACAGGAAAATGCGCACCGGCCTGACGATATTAGGGGTGGGCACCAGTATTGCTGTTTTTGTTTCCTTAGTCGGCCTGGCGGGAGTTTTTACGGATGAATTCCGCCAGATGTATAAATCCCGGCAGACTGACCTGGTGGTGCGGGAAAAGGGAAACTTTGATTTTCTATCCAGCGGCATCGATGAGCAATACGCGGATAAGCTGGCGCAGTTGCCGGAAGTGCTCTCCGTCAGTAAAGTGTTGCTCGATTTTTCGTTAGCGGGGGCAAAAGATTATTTTCTGGTGTTGGGCTGGGAGAAGAATTCCCGGCTTTATTCCAAAATAAAGATCCAGGGGCGCATCCCCCAGGAAGAAGAAGAGGCCTTGGTCGGAGCCAATATTGCCAGGAAGTTGGGCAAGAAGATCGGGGATAAAATAGAAGTAAAGGGCAACCGTTTTACTATCTGCGGGGTTTTTGAAAGCAAAAGCATGTTTGAAGAAGGCAGCGTCGTGGTGCCTTTAGAAAAACTCCAGAAAATTAAAAAAGTCCCCGGCAAAGTTACTTTACTGAACCTGTCAGTCAAAAAAGGGGGATTTGCGCAAGGTAAACCGGTAAATGAACAGCAGCAGATCGAAGGTACCCGTTCCCTGATCGCCGGGCTTTTGCCGGACACTGAAGTCAGGAGCATTGAAGATATCGTTTCCGCCGATAATACGATGACTTATTTTCTTAATTTTGCCTGGGCGGTATCGATCATTGCTTTTATCGCGGCGATTTTGGGGATCATCAATACGATGGTTACCTCTGTATTGGAACAGACCAGCAAGATCGGGATTTTGCTGGCGATCGGCTGGAGGAAATCCCGGATCCTGGCGCTGGTGCTTTATGAAGCGGTACTTTTGGGAGTTTTGGGAGGGGGTTTCGGTTTGGCCCTGGGCTACGGGATCATGAATATCCTGGTCTCTTCCCCGCAGCTGCAGAATATCGGCCGGATCGATTACAACCTTATTTTTATGGCCAAGGTGATCCTGGTGTCCCTGGCAGTAGGATTTTTATCCGGGATTTACCCGGCGATCAGGGCGATCTCGATAAAAACCATTGAGGCTTTACGCTATGAATAAAGATTGCTTGATCCAGACGGTCGATCTATCCCGTTTTTATGAAGACGGCAGGGTTCAGGCGCTGGAGGGAGTGAGCCTGCAGGTACCTGCAGGTGAGTTTTTGGGAGTCAAGGGCCCCAGCGGCAGCGGTAAATCCACCCTGTTACATTTGATCGGCGGCTTGGACCGGCCCAGCTCCGGAGAGGTTTATTTTTCCGGGCAAAAAGCAGGGGAATTGTACCGGCGCAAAGGTTTCCGGCTTAACCATCTGGGATTTGTATTCCAGTCTTTTTATTTGTGGCCGGTGCTCAATGTTTTAGAAAATGTTTCCCTGCCTTTAATGGAGTCTTCCTTAAGCAGGCAGAAAAAACTGCAAAAAGCAAAAGAGATCATCAACCTGGTGGGGATCAGTGATAAAATCAACGCTTCCGTGCACAACCTTTCCATCGGGCAAAGGCAAAGAGTGGCGATTGCCCGGGCCCTGATCATGGATCCCCAGCTGGTATTGGCGGATGAACCGACCGGCAACCTGGATTCCAGGAACACGGAAAATATCCTCGCTCTTTTTAAAACCCTGAATAAGCAAAAAAAGGTGACGATCATCATGGTGACGCATGAGGAGAAAGCGCTGGAGTATTGCGACCGCTGCATCCAAATTTCCGACGGAAAACTGCAATAACATCACCGATAAGAGGGGTAAATGACCGGCGTCAGGATGGGGTATGAGGTTTTAAAAAATTATTTATTGTTGAGCAAAGAAGGCAAGTGCTACCTGCATAAGTCCATCGCCAAATCCCGCCGCTCAAGAAAAGGCGCGGAAAAAACGGCGGCATTCAATCTCCGGCAAACACATTATTTCCTCAGGACCTTAAGGGTATGCGATCGGGTATTTGCCGGACAGGTTTCACGGAAGCTCTGTGCTGAATTAGGTTGGGAGCAGTTGGCCATGTACGCCAGGTTTGTGACTTACGGCTGGTTTTGCCTGATGATCTGGGGAAAAATACTGGACGCTTTCGGGGTAGCTTATGATGAGCGCGCGGAAGAACGCTGCGTTTTGGCCGCTTTTACCCACCGGGAATGGAATGACCTGTCGGACCTGGAAGGATATTCTTTTAAAGAACTTTGCGCCAGTTTCGATTACCAGGTTTCCATTCCCCAGGCGATGACTTTTTTAAGGAAGCTTAAGCAGTTGGAAACCAGGTTTGCTCCCCCGGAGCGTTTCGGCCGGTATTACCGGCACATGGAGGGGTTTGCCGCTGCTTGCGGCACCTTTGAGTATACTCCGGAAAAAGCGGAAATCGTTTTAACCCACGCCGCTCCCTTTATCGCCCGGGTGTTCATGTATTTAATGGTCCCGGAAATACCGGAAGGATTAGAAGAGACCCTGCCGGCGATTGCCCGGTGGCTGTATATGCTGGATGAACTGGCGGATTTAGAGCAGGATAAAAAAAATAACCGTATTACTTATATGCATTTGGTTGCGGACCCGGAAAAAGCTCTGCAGGACCAGTTTGAGCAGTGCCGCCAGATCATCACCCGTAATGCCGGCCATCCGGAGAAGCTTTTGAAATTTATGGGAATGATCACCTCCCGGGTAATCCAGGCCAGGAAGAACCGGGCGGATGTGGAGAACGGTTTTTTTAACATCTGTTAATTAAGGCGCAACGCTAAGATTAATGATGAATACTGCCAGAAAAAAAATTATTCCGGAATTATCAGGTTTATTGCATAAACATTTTTCCCCCGGCGCTTTCACTGATCCGGCGGCCTTGCGCCGGCTGGCGCAAGATCCCGCAGAGCAGCAGGTATTTTTATCCCGGGCCCGCAAAATTATCGCCCTTTCCGCTAATCCCCGTATCCGGGACGCTTTTTTACGCGCTTACCTGAGAATATACGCCAAGAAGATCAATAAAGACGGGCGGCACGGATCGCTGGTAATGGAGATTACCAAGCGCTGTGATCGCCGGTGCCCGCATTGTTATTCCCGCGCCCAGGCGCATAAAAGGATGAGCGCCAGGGTGATCGGCCGGATCATTAAACTAGCGCGCGAAAATTATAAACATATTTTTATTACCGGAGGGGAACCGGTTTTGGACAGGCGGGTTTTAACCATTGCCAAAACCAATCCGGACATCATGTTTTTTATGTTTACCAACGGCGGTAAAATTGACCGCAAATACGCGCAAAAACTTTCCGGGCTGGGCAACCTTATCCCGGTTTTAAGTATTGACGGAACCAGCGCCAGGCAGCATGATTATTTCAAAGGTAAGGGCAGTTTTGCCCAATTGCAGCGGGCGATCCGGGTTTTAAACGCGGCGGGGATGAGCTGGGGGTATTTATCCATGGTCACCAACACCAACGCCCGCCAGGTCTTAAGCAAAAAATTTGTCCGGCAGATGAAAAGCCGGGGAGCGATCCTTGCCCGGTATTTGGAATATATCCCGGTGGGCCCCGGGGCCCGGCCGGGGCTGGTTCCTTCGGCGAGAACTTATTATTTAATGGAAAAAAGAAAAAAAGAAATTGTCGCCGGCGGCGAAATATACATGCAGGAAACCGCGCAAAAAAAATGTTTGGGTCTGCTGTTTTTCGACGTCGACGGGAACATAAAATTCTGCCCTTTTTTCCATTATTCTAAGCATAATATCGGCAGGGGAAACGGCGAAAAATCGATCAAAGATTCTCTCCAGGACTGGTGCACGGCCAGGTACGGGGGAGAATGCCCGCTTTATTCCGACCAGGAAGGGTTGAAGGCGCATCTTTTGCCGCGGGGGTGGAAGCCCACCGTATCTTTTAATCCGGCAAATACGATTACCGCTCCGCTGGCCAGGGTGATGGCGGATAACTATCGGGCTTTTTTAGAACTAAAATCCCCGCATGACCAAAAAAATGAAAAATCCTAAACTTCCCACCCGGCAAAATCCCTGGGGGCTGTCGAAAACCGCAGGCCAAGCAGTCAGCGCAAAGCCGGCCACGGTTAAATATATCGAATTTAATATTACCGGGAGGTGTCAGGCAGGATGCATCACCTGTCCCAGCCCCGCGGCCTATCCGGATGAGAAATCCGTTAAAACCGAGGCGGAATTGCGCGCCGAACTGGAGCTTTTCAAGTCTTATTTTTCCAAGCTGAAAAGATTTGGGATGGAATTTGTGACGATTTACGGCCGGGAGCCGACCCTTTGGGACCGGGAAGCTGCCGGGCCGAATAAATTCCTTATCGAGTTGCTCGAGTGGTTAAGTAAAGAACTGAAAGTCAGGGTTTGCCTGGCCACTTCCGGGATTTCTTTGGATGAATCGGTGCTGAAGGTTTTATTCGATAACCGGGGAGTTTTGTTCATGAAAGATTGGGGCGGCCGGGAATCGATAAAGAAGCTGATAAGATATAAACAGGCTTACCCGCAAATCCGCAAAAGCTGGTCCCTGGTAAAGAAATTAAGTAAGGGGTATAAGAAAACCCGGGTGGTGGCGGAATTTTTATACACCGGGATCAACCGGGGGGACCTGCCCGCCTTTTGGAGGAATTGCTTAAAGAACGGGTTTTTGCCTTTTGTGGAGGTCCCGGTGATCAAGGGCTCCTGCGTAAAGAATTACAAGCATTTAGATATCCGGCCGGAGCAGTATGTCCGGGATATCTATAAACTTTCTCTCCTGAACCTGTCTTGGCGTTACGGCTTAAGCCGGAGGCAGGCGGCTGGATCCCGGATCTGGCAGCCACCCTTCGGGAGTATTTTTCCTTCCCCCTGCGATAAGTTGACCTGGGGCAAAGGGTTATTTTTGGAAAGAAACGGGAACCTTAATTTTTGTTGCGGGGTAGACAGGCGGATCGGCAACATTAATGATCCGGGTATCCTCCGTAAACTGCGCAAAAGTATTTTATTGAAACGCGCCCGGCAGGCTTACGAAAACCTGGAGGGTTTTTGCGCCGGCTGCGATTACAGCAGGAAATTCCGGATTTGTTACGGGTGCCGGGGGAACGGATATACTTATCCCGGAAAAAGCCGGAGGGCGTTTGCCCAAGACCCTTTGTGTTTCGGCAGGCTGGCGCTGGCGCAGGCCCGGGAGGGCAAGTTAGATACGTTGCTGAGCGAAAATCACAGGGAAAAAATATTTTCCTGTTTTAAAAGGTGATGATGGTAAAACATTTGAAATTCTTTTGGCTGTATCTGGGGTTGTCTTCGGCAGGGAAAAAACTTTTCCGGCAGCTGCGCGATATGTTAAGCCAGGGGGGTTCCCCCGCGCATTCCCGGCAGCTTTTGGCTTCGGTAAAAGAAATCATAAATACCGACAGCTCCCGGTGGTTCTACTGCCTGCGGGCAAGTGACGCGGGTTTTAAAGAATTTATCCCGGATTGGTATATCCGCAGCGCTAAAATTAAGCCGGAACAGTTATATTACCGGTTTTTTAAAATGGCGGCGATCCTTTTATATGAACATACCGCTTTATTTTCCGCTTATAATATCAAAGTGGGCAGGGAGGCGGGGAAAAGATGCGTCCTGATCTCTTTTTTGAAACGGGTTTATGACGATTTGCTGGATAGCGGCGGCCTGGATAAAGAGGTTTTGTTCGCCCTTACCCCTGACAAAGGATTGATCGCTAACCCGGATTACCGGTTATTTTTGGAACTGCGTGGAAAGATCCGCCAATTGGCAAAACCGGCGGAATTCGCCAACTACTATTCTTTGCTCAAGCAGGTCAGCGATGCCCAGGATAACCGCACCGCCGGCGGCGGAGGGAATATCCCTTTTAAGATCAAGAACGGGTTCCTTCTGGATATGTATATTATGATGAATGATTTACCGCAGGCGGTTAACCGGGCGCTGGATGTTACCGCGGAGTTTTTTGCCTGTCTGGATGATTTTTACGATTATGATGAAGACCTGGCCAAGGGTAAGGTTACCGTGATCAATCAAAGCCTTGATCCCCGGCGGGAGCTGGAAGATAAATATGCGCAGGCGCAGGATTATTTACGGGCAAACAGCCCGAACCCGCAAGGGTATTTGACCGGGGCCTTGAGCTTGATGAAAAATGTATTGTTCCTGCGGGAGAATAAATTGAACAAATTATCTTTATTTATTTAACCGGATTTAAAGATCAAGAGCGGAGAAAACATGAAAACTTGCCGTTATTGCGAAGAGGTGATCGGGGAGCACGATGAGATTTGCCCGTACTGCGGTTATAATTCCAAAACCGATACGCTTACCCCGGGGTTTGTAAAAAAAGAGAAAAAAAGTTCTACTTTGGAAAAGCAAAAAAAGATCAGCCCCGGGGTAAGGAAGTTTGTGCTCTTGGGGGTTTTGCTGATCACCGCTTCCTTAGTTTTTAAATACCAGGGTAAATTAGGGGATCTTTTCTGGGAGGCAAAAAATACCTTGGCGGGGAAGAAAACCGTAAAAAACACCAAAAAGCCGGAAAAATCCATCCCGAGCAAGCCGGCCGCCCTGATCGATGTGCGCTCCGCGAAAGTTTCCCCGGGAAAAGCTGCCGGGGCAAAAGACAGGATCGAAGGGATATTTTACGATCCCCAGGGGAAAAGCTGGGTAGTGATCGGCGGACAGGTGTTTTCTGAAAACCAAAGCATCGGAAATACGCGGATACTGAAAATAAATCCTGATTCGGTGTCCGTGCTCCAGGGGGGAGAGGAAAAGACCCTGAGGGTCAATAAATAAGGCGGAATTGCGCGTAAACGCAATAAAAAAGAGAGGATAGTTTTTCTCCCATGGTTATGCTATACTTTATTAGAAAGCATAGAGATCGTTCTTTTTATATTGTTTTAAATACGATAAGGGTAAACCATCTGAAAAGATGGGGCACAAAGCTAACAGGGCCTAAATCCATTTTTTTGGATAAGGCAGCCAGCTGCCGAAATTATTTCCACAGCAAATTGTGCCCATTCGTTTCTTTTAGAGAGTGGGCATTTTAGTTTGCGGTGGGCCAGGCTTTAAACCTTTATTGAGGAGCTCTTTGGTTTTTATTGCAAGAAAGAGTTGGAAGATGAGAGGGAGCGTTAAAACAGGGTTTGCTTTGATTGAAGTGCTTTTGGCAACGGCAATTGCGGCGTTTGCGGTATGCGGCATATTGTTAATGTATGTCGAGGGGATGGACCTGATCCGCACCTCAAAAAATACCAGTATCGCTACCAGCGCTGCCGAGGGGATAATCGAAAGAATCCGCAGCGCCGAATTCACTAATGTCACACTCACCCCCGCGCAGAGCGTGGATGGTTTTAAAGATATGCTTTTTACGGTTAATGCGATCCCCAACAGCATGGGCAGGGTTTATATCGATGATGCTGACCCGGAATTTCTCCTGGTGACCATAGAAATATGCTGGCGGCAGGGGAACCGGATTATCGGAGAAGACGCCAATCTTAACGGCCAATTGGACGCCGGAGAGGATGCTAACGGTAACGGGATTATCGATTCGACAGTGGAGTTAGTCACGCAAGTGACTCACCAATCAACAAGATGAAAGGCCTGACTTTATTTGAAGTTTTGGTTTCTTTGTTAATTTTTACGATTATCGCGGTGGGCTTGGGTTACGCGGTGGTTGCCGGAAAAAGCGCTTTATTTGTCAGCGATATCCCTACCCAGTTACGGCAAAGTGTGCTTTTTGGGCTTATGCCGATGGTCCGGGAGCTGCGCCAGACTGCCCCCAACAAGACCAATATCGCGGTAGGGGGGACCGTAAATACAGTTACTTTTAAGCTGCCCCACGATAATAACGGTGATGGCGTAGAGGTGGACAATACCGGCAAAGTCGAATGGGACAATACCTCGGTTACCTACTCTCTTAATGGTGCCAAGCAGCTTATCCGCAGTTATGGCGGAGCCAACAAAGTGATCGCCGCCAATATTATTTCTTTACAGTTTAGCCGGCCGGCCGCGGCGCCCGGGGACAAGGAAACGCTTTTACAGATAAATGTTAACGCTCAAAAGACAGACGCCCGCGGAACGGTTTATCAGGATAGCGAACAGATGACCATAAAGATGAGGAATACGGATGAATAGTTTTACTAAGCTAAAAATGAACAAAAAAGGGGCCGCGTTGATCACTGTTTATATGATCGTGGCGGTATTAATGGCTTTCGGCGGCTACGTTATCGATGTGAGCAATTCTCAAAACAGCGCCGCGATCACTTTTAAAAAACAGGCGTTGGCGGTGAGCATCGCCGAAGCCGGGCTTGACCGGGCATTGGTTTGGCTCAGGTTGCAGCCCAGCCCTCCTATCGGAGCGATCGCCAGCATTACCCAGAATCTTCCGCTTACCGGACCGGTGCTGGGCAGCTACACGGTTGTTTTTACGGATCTTGGGCCGGTGGCCGGATCGACGGTGGTGAGGAGGTATCGGGTAAGATCCACCGGGACAGTGGGAAATACTACCCAGACATTATCGGTTTATTTCCAGCCGGATAATTATGCCCGGTATATTTGGTTTACCGACAGCGAAAGCTATAACGGAACAAATGTCTGGTTTTGGGACCAGGACCATTTAAACGGCCCCACGCACACTAACGGGCACTTTAATATTAAAGGCAATCCCGTTTTTGAAGGGGAGGTCCGTTCCGTCGAGGAGATTATCAGGTATTATAATAACGGAAATAACATCAGTTCATCGAATTTAAGCAATTCCCCTCACGATATCCCGGATTTCCAGGATACGGTTTCCCTGGGCGCCGATCCGATCAAAATGCCCACGCAAGCCCTGGGTTTGCGCACCGCTTCGACCAACGGAGGTAACCGTTATAACGGGGACACGACTATCCGTCTGAATTCTAACGGTACGATGAACGTAACCACCGGCGGGCACACCTATAATAACCAGGCGTTACCCGGAAACGGGGCGCTTTTTGTTAATAACGGCACGCTGAAGATCTCCGGCACCCTTCAAGGAAGGCTGACCGTGGGAGCAAGCAGCGACATCATTGTCACGGGTAATATTCTTTATGCCAATGATCCCCGGATTGCCGGTTCAACCTCTACCGATACCCTGGGAATGATCTCGGAGCGTAATGTCCAGATCGATGATAATGCTTCTCCGAGCGGGGGTAATCTGGAAATAGATGCTTCGATCATGGCCTTAAGCACTTCTTTTTACCTGGAGAATTGGGATGAGGGCGCGGCAAAGGGGACCCTTACTGTTTTTGGCGGGATAATCCAAAAGAACAGGGGGCCGGTAGGGACATTTAACGGCACCACCAAAGTAAGCGGGTATTCTAAAAATTACCGCTATGATACGCGGCTGTTAAATAATCCGCCGCCTTTTGTCCCGACCACCGGAGATTATATCCCTATATCCTGGGAGAATTAAACGATGAAAAAAGGATTGGTTATTTTATTTGCGGTATTTTTAATCGCGATATTGTTGAGCTTGTTCCTTACCGGGCAGGGCCAGAAGGCGGTTTCCGTTTCAGAGAAGGAGGCGGCTGCAATTGAACCGCCGCAAGCCCCAATCCCCTCTAATTATTCCGTCCCTCCCGTTGTTGCCCGGCAACCGGTAATCAATCTGCACCCGGTCAGCGGGATTACCATCGTGGAAAATCTGCTGGCAGAATCCGGGAAAAGAACCAAAAACGCGCCCGAAATAACCCAGAAAGCCTCGAACACCATTCTTAATCCCCCTGAGTCCAGCTCAGAGGTGGAAACGCCGCCTGCCCCGCAAACGGGAATTACCGAAACAGTGGAAAGGCCTCCTGTAAAAGCGGGCAAGGAACCGAATTCCTCCGGTATTTCTTTATATTGATCGTTCCTCCCTAAAAAAGCTTAATACATTGACAATAAATCGGTTATGTTATATTATGTTGTAGCGACGAGGGCTTAAAAAAGCGCAGCTCCTGCGCCATAACCGGATCCAAATCTAATGCAAATATTCCGATCGATTAAAGCGCAATTAATCCTTTATTTAGCCTGTTTTGCTTTTTTTTTGGCGTGTAAAGATAAGAGCCCGGCATTCTTATACACGACCGCGCTTTGCGTGTTTTTTGCCGCAGGGGTAGAGTCGTTCTGTTTATATTTAAAAACCCGGGTTTTACGGCTTACGGATAGCTCCATAATTACCGGCTTGATCATCGGTTTTGTGCTTTACAGCGGCCAACCCTGGTGGAAGTTACTTTTTGCCTGTGCCCTGGCGATCCTTTCCAAGTATTTGATTGTGTTTAAGAAAAAGCACATTTTTAATCCGGCCGCCTTCGGGATCTTTCTTTGTATAATTTTATTTTCCGCGGGTACCCAATGGAAAGGCACCTATATCTGGTATGTGGTTGTTCCCGCCGGCATTTATTTCGCCAAAAGAACAGGAAAACTAAGAATAATCGCCAGCTATCTTTTGGTCGCCCTGGGATTGTTCGCCGTGCAAGCGGTTATCCAAAGGACTCCTTTACAGCAGATTCTGGGTTATTTAAGCTATTTTTATATTTTTGTCATGGTCATTGAGCCTAAGACTTCTCCGGTAAAGCCCCGGAGCCAGCTTATCTTCGGCTCAGGGATCGCCGTTTTAATTTTTTTATTAACCGAAATAGGGGTCAGGTTCGACGCTGAGTTGTGCAGTTTATTGGTTTTGAATGCGGCGGTGCTTCTATTCGAGAAAATAACGCAAAAGAAAGCAACCTGAGGATAATTAAAATGAATATATTCGTCGGTAATTTGTCTTTCGAAGCCAAGGAGATCGATGTGCAAAGGGTGTTTACGGCTTTTGGCGTAGTTACTTCCGTAGCCATTGTAATGGAAAAAAAAGGTAAAAAATCCCGGGGATTCGGGTTTGTGGAAATGCCCGATGAGGTCGAGGCTCAGGCGGCAATTACCGCCTTAAACGGCAAAGAGATATTGGGCAGGCCGATCAATGTCATGCCGGCTGTTTCTAAAGAACCAAAGGTTAAGCAGGAAGATGGCGAGCAGCAATCAGAATCTTCGGAGCAGGGGCGTTATGCAAAAAGATTTTCCGGCGCGCAGGGCAGCGGCTCGGGCCAGGAGCTTGTTTATAAGCGAACAGGAAGATACCGGGAAGGCAGGCGCACGATCAATTATTTAAAGAAGAATAAGGAAGCCGGGATTCCGGTTTCTGCTCCGCGTAAATACAAATCTAATCCGATGCGTTGGCGGAAAAAACCAAGATGGGAAACACCTGTTTCCGCTAAACCTGAAGGGGAGCAAAAACCCTGGCAAAGGCCGCAAACCGAATCTAATCCCTGGAAAAAGCCGGGGGCCAGATCCGGCGCGTGGAAAAAACCTGAAGGTGAGCCCAGGCCCTGGCAAAGGGCGCAAGGGGAAACTAAACCTTGGGAAAAAAGCCGGGGAGGGGCTAGGCCTTGGGCGAAGGAACAAGGCAGTGAATCCAAACCCTGGGGAAAAACCCGGGAGGGATCCAAACCCTGGGTTAAATCTGAAGAAAGGCCGCTTAAGCCCTGGCATAAAAAAGAAACCGAATCCAAACCCTGGGAAAAAAGCCGGGGAAGGTCTAAGCCCTGGCTTAAACCTGAAGGCAGTGAATCCAAGCCCTGGCAGAAAAAAGACGATGCTTCCCGGCCGTGGAAAAAAAGTACCGGTGAATCCAAGTCCTGGCAGAAAAAAGACGATGCTTCCCGGCCGTGGAAAAAAAGTACCGGTGAATCCAAGCCCTGGCGTAAGGCCAGCACCGACCGGGTGCAGTCCGGATTTAAAAAACGTAAACCCTTTGGTAAGCCAGCCAGATGAAGCTAAAGCTTAATCTTTTTCCGGCAGTTCCGGATATGGAAGAAAAGATGGCCGCGATCCTGCAGGAGGCGGTAGAGGGGCGGGCCAGTATTGTCGAGATCGCCTACGGGACAGCTGCCGACAGCGTTAAGAAACGGATCCTTAATTTTTTAAACAAAAAAGAGAACCGCCAACTTTACTCCCGGTTAGAAAAAACCGATAAAGGCTGGGGGAGGATTTACCTACATTTCAGGTGGAAATAATTATGGAAAAAAACAAACTAGTCGACGAGTTTTATTCTCTGGTGCAGGTGGATGATCCGCAAGGGTATTATGCTTCAGATATAAAAGACAATGATTATTTCGGCATGCCCCTGGAAGCGATTGTCAAGGCGGAAAAAAGGCTGCGCGCAAAGCAATCCGGCTGCATTGCTTATTTTTCGATGGAGTACGGCCTGGCGACCAGCTTTTATAATAAATTTACCGGCCAGGCTCAACTTGATCCGGCGAACAGGGCCCCGGAAAGCGCGGTTTTTTCGAATTTTCGCGTGGCGGATTATTTCTTCGTCTTGCAGCAAAATAATATTATCGACCTGCCGATTTACAGCGGAGGGCTGGGAGTTTTAGCGGGGGACACGGTTAAAACGATGGCCGATTACAATCTTCCGGCGGCAGCCATCGGGATACTCTGGAGTTCCGGGTATTTCCGGCAAAGATTCTGGTTTAAATACGGACAGGCGCCGGAGAAAATGCGCTGGGAACCGAACACCTATCCGGGCCTGGTCCCCTTAAAGAACCGGATCAAAATTGCTTTAAAGACCGGGGATGTTTATCTGCGGCTTTGGAAATATTACGTTTACAGCCGCGCGCATGAAGCGGTGGTGCCGTTGATTTTACTGGATTCCAATATCGAGCCCAACAGTAAAAATGACCGCAGCCTGACCGACCAGCTTTACCGCAGCGATAACATCTCCCTTAAATTATTGCAGCGGGTTATCCTGGGCTTTGGCGGGATAAATGCCCTTGCCGAGCTTGGCTATAATATCCATACCTACCATCTTAATGAGGGGCATGCGGTTTTTGCTTTTATCGCTAAGGCGCGGGGATTGGATAAGGATGGACAGGAGGCCTTGAAAAAACAGTTTGTTTATACCTGCCACACTCCGGTTGAGGCCGGGCATGACCGTTTCAATTTCGATGAGTTGAACAAAGTACTCAATAAAGAGGATGTGGAGACTATCGACAGGTTCGGCAAAGAGCGTCCGGGAACCGCCAACCTTACTTTGCTTTCAATGAATATCTCCTCGGCGATCAACGCGGTTTCTCATAACCACCAGAAAGTAATGCATATCCAGTTTCCCGCTTATAAAGACCAGATCCAATATGTGACCAACGGAGTGCATCCTTACACCTGGATGTCGCAGGAGTTCCAGGAACTTTTTAAGCGTTTTGCGGGTACTTTCCCGGATTTTTTTGCCAACCCGATGATCTTATCCCGGGCCGCGGAGCTGAAAAACGATCCCGGATTCCGCGGGCAGTTATGGCAGGCGCATCAAGCCAATAAGACAGGGCTGTGTAAATTCCTGGAGAAATGGAAACTGGACAAAAACACCTTTACGATCTGCTGGGCAAGGAGGGTGGCTGCATATAAACGGCCCAGCCTCATTTTGCATGATATCAGCCGCTTAGCGCGCATTGCCAAAGAAATCGGCCCTTTGCAGATCATCCTTGCCGGCAAGGCCCATCCCAATGATAATTTAGGTTTTACTTATATTAATGAAATGCTGGATAAAGTGGACAGCTTGAGCCAGGACTACGGTAAATTAAGGGTCATCGTCCTGGAGAATTACGATATTTCCCTGGGGAAACTGCTCAGTTCGAGCGTGGATGTCTGGCTGAACAATCCTTTGCCTCCTTTCGAGGCTTCCGGGACAAGCGGGATGAAGGCGATCTTAAACGGAGTGTTGCAGATGAGCACTGTCGACGGCTGGGTGGCCGAAGCGGTTGACCGGAAGATCGGCACGTTTTTCGGGTATAAAAACAGCGAAGGCAGCGTAGGTAATGAATCGGATTTACACATGAATGAGGATTCCGAAGAGCTGTATTCGGCGCTGGAATGCCTGGCCAGCCTTTATTACCGGACCAATCAAAACGGAAAAGTGGACACCGGCTCCCAGTGGATCGATATGATGATCGAATGTATCGGCGCCGCGGCGCAGTTCAATACTTACCGCATGCTGGATGAATACAAAAAGAAAATCTGGAGGATCGCTTAAGGTTCCCGGAATTTTTTCAAATATAGCAAATTATCTTTGTGTTTAAAAAGCTTCCCCGCTTAAATATAGATTACTGGTATTTACCCAACAGGAGCTTCGGATAAGGTTGCGCTATATTTTATTTTTGTGCGGTTTTTTTGTCTTCCTGTTATTTATCTGCGATACGGGTTTTCCCGGTCCCGATGAACCGATCTATTTTGCTTCCCCCGCCAACGCCGTAGAAGACGGGGACCTGAATATTGTCAATCAGCTCTATGCCCCGGGCACCAGCTTCTTGGTCTCCAAAACATTGAATTTCCCGGATTTCCACAATCACGGCGCAACGATCTCCCCCCGGGCAAATCCCCAAAGAAAGGTAAAGTTAAATGAGCCCCCGATTATATAAACAATGGGCGGGACTGGTAATTTTTATTTTGACTTTTTTCCCGGCAGCTTTCTGCGGTGTTTCGGCCGGGGAAACCCGGGATTGGGTGACTATCCGGAATAATGCCCTGATCAAAGATGAAAAACCCTTTAAGTTCATCGGGGCAAACGCGGTGAACCTGGTTTTTTACGATGATTGGGGGCTGGATGCCCGCAAAGCGGTCCTCCAGGCAAAAGAAAATAACCTTCCGGTCCTGCGGCTTTACCTGAACTGGGGCTGGGGGAAGATGGAGGACATCGATGAAATTATCGAGAGCGCTTCTAAAAACGGCGTCTACCTCATCCTGGTCCTCACGGACTGCTGCTGCAGCAGCGACTATTCTACTCCGGAAAAATATTTCCAGGTGCATGCCCCGTTTTGCAATATAACCGATGCGCAAAGCAGGGAGGCTTTTAAAAGGCAGGTCAGGCAAATCATCCTGAGGAAAAATTCCCTAAACAACCGGATTTACCGGGATGAGCCGGCGATCATGGCTTGGGAAATATCCAATGAGTTGGAATATTGGCGTTTTAGCGGTTCCCAGGTGCGCGCCTGGATCGAGGATATTTCCGGATATATTAAGACCCTGGATAAACGGCATCTTTTGACTATCGGCATAAGCACTAATAATCTGGAAACGGTAAACAACGAAGAATTGTTTAAAATGTTTGCCGCCCCCGCGTTAGATTTCTTTTCCTTTCATTTTTATCCTCAGCCCGGAGAAACTCCCTCGAATAAGGATGGGCGGTTTGAGAATGGCCAAAAAATAAATGCCTTAACCAAAAAATTCCTGAGATTAGGCAAGCCCGCGGTAATGGCCGAGCTGGGGCTGAGTAATTCCATCCGGTGGAATGAGAAGGTAAGGGATAATTCTCAATCGGCCGGCCTTTACGCAGTAATCTTAAAAGAATATACGGATGAAGCTTTTAACGCCGGCTGTTCGGGGGTAATGTTCTGGGGGTGGGGAATTCCCGAGGCATCCGGCGTGCCGATGTGGTGGAGTAAGGAAGACCATAGCACGGCCAATGATAAATTCTGCGATTTTCTTAAAAATTACCATATTCCCGCGGCCCGATGAAAGAACGTAAGCAATTATTCTGGTTATTATTGGCCTTTACGGTTTTTAGCCTCTTTTTTATCAACAAGGCCTATCATATCGATGATCCTTTTACGATCACTGTCGCCAAGGCGGTGGGAGAGCATTTTATCCGCGTGCCCCAGAGCTATCAGGGAAACCTTGTTTTGATGAACGAGGTTTGCGATAACCCGCTGTTCCTGGGTTATTACTATGCTCCGATAATTAAATTATTAAGCGATAAAGAAATCTGGCTGCATCTGTTTTATCTCCCTTTTTCCCTGTTGGCGATTATTTCCATGTATGCTTTGGCCCGGCGGTTCATCGGCAGGGGGATTTTCCCGGTTTTATGCCTTTGTGTCAGCCCCGTATTTGCGGTGATGTCGCAAAACATCATGTTGGATATTCCGCTGCTGGCTTTTTTTCTCGGAGGGGCGGCTGCTTTTATCTACGGCGTCGATAAAGATGACAAAAGATTATTGTTTTTATCCGCAATTTTAGCGGGTTTGGCCATCCTTACCAAATACTCCGGTTTATTGGTCCTGTTCCCCATGGCTGTCTACGCTTTTTTGGCAGGTAAAAGACATTATTGCCTTTACCTGCTTATTCCTTTAGCCCTACTTTGCCTCTGGTGCCTGCACAACTGGATCTTTTATCACCGGATTTATTTTTTAGTCGGCATATTGATGAAAGGGCCGGGTTTTAGCCTCGCCGCGCTGGCAATCAGAAAGTTTGCGGTTTTAAGTTTTTTAAGCGGAGCTTCGCTATGTACCATATTTTTAATTCCGTTTCTTTTACACACAAAAATCAACCGGCTGCTTTTTATTCTTTCTTTACCGGCGGCACTATTTCCTTTTTTAATCCGGGTGCCACCGGGAACTAAGTTTTTTGCGAAAGATATTTTTTTTAACGGCTATTCCGGTGCAGAAAAAAGCATCCTTGCGCTTTTGTTTGTTTCCTCATGTTTTATAATTTTGCTTATATTCAAAGCCGGAATGGCGTATATCTTCAAGAGGTCTTCGGATAAGGATAATTTATTCCTGTTCCTCTGGTTTGTCTGCGTGCTTGTTTTTACCGTTGTCGTCCAATTCATCGCCGCGCGTTTTGTGCTTTTGCTTTATCCGGCGATGTTTTTACTCATCTCTAAAGAACTGGAGCTAAACGCCGCTTTAGGCAAGAAGTTGCTTTTTTTCCCTGTTTTTATCGCGGCGGTGATTTCGCTGTTTCTGGCAATCGGCGACTGCCAATTGGCCGGGGCATACCGGGATTTTGCCTCGACCCTCAGGCAAAAGCTGCCTCCGGGAGCGGAAATCTATTTTTGCCCGGCTTCTTTTGATACAAACTTATGTTACGGTTACGCCTATTATCTGCAAAAATATTACCCGCAGGCAAACGGGCAGGATTTGCAGGCTCGCCTGGATAATACAGGAGAACTGATTTATATCAAGCCGGCGGGGGATTTTCTTTCACCGGTTTTTTATGAAAAATGCCCGGATTATCCCCGGGGAGGGGTTTATAGCAAGAAGCTGATCGGCAGTTTTTTTTACGACGGTCATGTTTTTCTGCATAACCGTAAACTCCGCGTTGGATTCTATTCCCATGACTGGGGGCTTTTGCCGTTTTACATTTCTTTTAAAAAATTGCCGCTGGAAGAATTCCAGGTATGGAAAATCACCAAATCAAGACAAGGATAAGCTAAATGCTACCCAGGCGTAAAGCGCATATTCTAAAAAAAGAATTGTTTTTGGGTTTAAGTTCTTTATTTAAGCCAAATGAAGAGTTGTCCGCGGACATAAAAAAGTGGGAGGAGGAGTTTGCGCGTTTTATCGGTACAAAGCAGGCGATTTGCGCAAGTTCCGGCAGGCAGGCAATGCAGGCGATCTTGCAGGCCCTGGAGCTTAAGGCCGGTGATGAAATCATTGTTCCCGCCTATACTCTGAAAGAGTTAGCCGGGATCATCGCTGCCCTGGGTTTAAAACCGGTCGCCGCCGACATCGACCCGCATACTTTCAACATTTCTGCGGAGGCGGTAAAGAAAAAAATTAACCTAAGGACCAAAGTGATCCTGGCTACACATTTATTTGGCTCCCCCTGTCAAATAGACGCAATGGTTAATTTGGGTAGGGAAAAATCTATCTTCGTGATGGAAGACTGCGCGCATTCTCTGGGCGCAAAATTTAAAGGACAGCCGACCGGCTCTTTCGGGGACGCGGCTTTTTTCAGCCTGGAAGTCATCAAGCCGGTAAATACTTACGGCGGAGGCATGGTTGCCACCAATAATGAAAAATTAGCCGGTAAAATACGCCAGATTATCGGCAATACCGGCAAGCCGGCGGGTATTCCGGTTAAAAAAATGCTGCTTGCCCGCCTGGAAAATTGTTTCTTGCCCAGCGTATTTTCTTTTCCCGGGCTTTACCTGCTGGCTAGCCCATATTGGCATAAAAAAATATATTCTTTTTACCGTAAAATCCAGGGCGGATCAAATCCTCGGGCGGAGTTTAGCGGTTTTCAAGCGTTTTTGGGAATGGAAAAATTAAGCAGCCTCGAGCAAAGGATCGACCGGAGAAACAGCAACGCGCGCTTATTAATATCTTTACTTAGTCCTAAGATAGAAGCGCAGCTAATTTTAGAGGGGGCAAACCCAAACTATTATTTTTTTGTCGCCCTTTTGCCCGATGATCCCTGGAAAAAGCGCAAACTTTTGTTATTGCAGGGTATAGACGCCGGGATAGAAGCAGAGATTGCCGATGATTGCGCTCAATACCTGGGGGCGCAGGATTGTCCGGCTGCCGCGGAGGTTTTCAGGCGCGCCATCCAGCTGCCGCTGCATGAAGGGATCTCTGAATCGCGTATCCGCCGCATGGTGCAAATACTGAATAAACTCTTATGAAAATATTAGAGCAGCTTAACCGTCTGCCGTTATTTATCGATCTTAAGCGCTGCCGCCGCTTAGAAAGCGCGCCCGGCTCTATCCTGTTCCCGGTGATCTGGATCACCAACCGTTGTAACCTGCATTGCCGGATGTGCAATCAATGGAAAACCAGCCCGGAAGAGGCGGGGCGGGAACTTTCCACCCGGGAATGGTTTAACTTTATTGATTCCGCCCGGCGTATGCACGCGGCAGTGATCGTGATCACCGGCGGGGAACCCCTTTTGAGGGAAGATCTTTTTGAGATCATTAAATATATCCGGAAGAATAAGATCGCCTGCCATTTATGTACTAACGGAACATTGCTTAATGAAGTTAACGTGCGCAAGCTTAAAGATGCCGGAGTAAATTCCGTTTCTGTTTCCCTGGATAGCGACCTTCCTCAGGTCCATAATAAAATGCGCGGGCAGGATTGCTTTGCCGTCGTGGTTAACGGCATCAAATTAATGCGGGATTTGGCCCCGGAGGTGAGGCTGGGGATAAATTATGTGGTGACCAGGATGAACTTTCGCAACCTTGACCGGATGATCGCCTTTGCCCGGCAGCTTAAGGTAGACCAGATCAAGTTTGACCGGGTGCATACTAATCTTATGCACAGAGGGATGCCGCTTCCGGACTCCGCGGAATTGCTCTTTAGCGCAGGGGACCTGGCTTCCCTTAAAGGGGAGGTAGCTAAGCTTATCAGCGCCGCTTCTAAAAGCAGGCTCCTGACAAACTCGCGCACATTTTTAGAAGGGATACCGGTTTTATCGGAGGCGTCCGGTTTGAATTGTTACGCCGGATATATCTCCTGCGCGGTCGATCCTTACGGCCGGGTTTCACCCTGTGATAATTTTGACGGCCAGGAATCCTTGCGCCAGAAAACCCTGGAAGAGATCTGGCGTTCACCGTCCTTTCGCGGATTACGCGCCCAAGTGCACCGTTGCGCTAATTTCTGCTGGGACACCACCCACACCGAACTGAATATCCGCTGCAGCGGTAAATATTTAACAAAAGAACTTCGCCAGATTATAAAAGAAATCCGGTATTATCTTTAAAAGAGGGATCTTTTCGGCAATGAAAGTGCTCCTGTTGAATCCTTTATATCGGCAGCCGGTAAGCAGAAGGCATGAAAGATACTTTGTGCGGTCCGGATCCCGCTGGCCGCATTCCGGCGTAAAACTTAAAGGGGCCATTGCGCATTACCTGCCTTTTCCGTTTTCTTTGGCTTACGCCGCCGCTTATTTAAAAAAAGCCTCTCTGGATGTCCGGGTAATTGATGCGGTGGCGCTGAATTTACCGGAAGAAAAACTCCTGGGGCAGGTGGCAAGCATAAGGCCGGAGCTGGTTTTTTATGAACTTACCACCCCTACCGTAGATTTTGATCTGTCCCTGGCGGAAAAAATCAAAAAGGCATCCGGCGCCCGCCTGGCCGTAGGCGGGCCGCACGCGGATTATTTTGCCGCCGAAATCCTAAAAGAGCATCAAGCAATCGATTTTGTCATCCGGGGAGACTACGAAAACATTTTGACGGATTTAGCGCAAAGTTTAGCCAACGGTTCAGCAGGGGATGTTCCCGGAGTAGTGCGCTTGAATCGGGGCTCGGTCGTCGATAACGGCTGCCTGTTGAATGAAGCCGGATCAGGGATCCTGCCCGTTCCTTTAAGGGGTATTTTCCCGGCCAATGACCGGCCCGACCCTACGGTTTATTGGGACGGTTTCTGCCAATACCGGCCCGCCCTGCAGGTGCAAAGTTCCCGGGGCTGTGAATACGGATGTTCCTTTTGTCTGGGGGCAAAACAAAAACCACGCCGGGTTGCCGGGCTCCAGCAGCTCTGCGACGATATTCAAAAAGGAATCCGGGAATATTCCATCCGGGAAGTTTATTTCGACGACGATAACTTTACGCAGGAGATGGGGCATGTTGACCGTATTTTTAAATCCCTTCAGGAAAGGAAACTGCGGATAAAATGGAGCGGGATGGCTAGTTTTTCCACCCTCACCCCTGAAATCATCCAGCGCCTGTCCGGTTATGGCTGCATCGGGTTAAAGCTCGGAATTGAAAGCGCAAGTAAACAGGTGCTGCAAAGCATGCATAAGCCGGTAGATTTAAATAACGTATCCGGCATATTGGCTGCGTGCAGAAAATACGGCATAAAAACCCACCTTACTTTTATTATCGGTTTCTTAAACGAGACTTTCTCCGACATCAAGGAAACAGTTTCCTACGCGCGCTCTTTGGATGCCGATTCCATCCAGGTCAGCATTGCTACCCCCATGCCGGGGACTGAATTTTTCGAAACAGCTAAATCCTCCGGGCTGTTAACGCAATCCGGCTGGCGGAATTATGATGCCAAAAGAACCAGCGTAATCCGTCCGTTAGGCTTTAACGGTAAAACCCTGGGCAGGATTAGGAGGGATTTCCTGCGCGACTGGTACCTGCGCAAACTAATCTCTCCGCGGTGGCTTAAAAACCATTTTCCGGTTATTTTTCGCACCCTAAAGGGGCTCGGCTTTATTTTTTTCTGTAAGCAACTGGCGGCGGTGTTTATCGATGAAAGCAAAAACGGTTAAGACGGTTATTGTCGCGACACACGATTCTCTTTTTCCGGTAAAAGGGGGAGGGGCGCTGCGCACCCTTGCGGTAATCCGGGAACTGCAAAAAAGGTCTTTTAAAGTGACGGTCATCGCGCCGTTTGAAACAAAAAACAGGGAAGAGGAGGGGGTTAAGATTTTAAGCCTTCCGCAGCCGACCAAAGAACGCTCCCAGATATTGAGTGCTTTAAAATTTAATCTCCGTTTGTGCCGGCGGCTTCTGCCGGTTCTGGGTAAAGCCGATATTTTGTTTGCGCATAATACCATTGCCAGTATCCCGGTCCCGTTTTTAAAGATAATTTTTAAGCGCTTCAAGTTTTTTTTAGATATTACCGATATTCACGCCGAATACCTGCCGATCGGAAAAAGAAATGTTTTGGAGATAATTTTAACCCCGTTTTTGTTGTGGTATGAATACATCATTATAAAATCCGCCGACCGGATTACCGTGGCGACACAGGCAATGCAAGCCCGCCTGATCGAGAAAGGAGTGGCCGCGGATAAACTCCAGGTTGTCTATGACAGCGTGGATAAAGAGGAAATTCCCCGGGAAAAAGAACCGCCGGCCGGCCAGGGAGTTATCCACTTGGGGGCAATCGACCGGCAGCATAACGTTGAGATCTTGGTCCAGGCGATCCCCGCGGTGATCGAAAAGTTCCCCCAAGCCAGGTTTTTTATCGTCGGGGGAGGCAGGGAAAAAGAGAACGTCCGCAAACTGGCGGTAAAGTTGGGGGTAGAAGGCAGCTGCTGTTTTACCGGCTCTTTGCCTTATGAGCAGGCTAAAGAATTCTTAAAGCAATCTTGCATCGGGTTGATTACCCGCAAGGATTCCCTGGCCAACCGGATCATCACCACGCAGAAAATATTCGAATATTGGAGTTCCAATACCGCGGTTATCTCTACGGCATTAGACGGCATAAAAGAAATAGCCGGCGAAGGCCGGGAGGTGTTATGGTTCCGTTCAGGTGACGCCGAAGACCTGGCGGTAAAGATAAATTTACTTTTAAGTGACAGGGCATACAGGGATAGGCTGGCGGCAGGAGGTTTGCTTAAAGCCGATGGTTTCAGCCGCCAAAAATCAGCCGCAGGAATAGCCGACCTGATTAGCGCGTTATAGGCGTTTAAGTCTATCTTCGGTTTACACAATTGGTGTCATTTTGCCCGCTTTTTCAAGCTAATAAAAAGTAAAAATGAGAGCATTTTCTATTTTTAGCGGGGAAAATCACTCTTTACAGCATGCCAAAATTCTGCTATAACTAATCGCGTTCCCCGGGTATATCTAAAGAAGCAATCCCTTGAACAGTAAATAATCGGTATTTTTTGCGCCCATAGCTCAATTGGATAGAGCACTTGCCTACGGAGCAAGTTGTTGCAGGTTCGATTCCTGCTGGGCGCATATTTTAACCTTCCGGCACGGCAAGCCATGCTTAAAATCCAGCAATATTATATGCAGGAGGCGTTGAAGGAGGCCCGCAAAGCCTTTGAGGAAGATGAGGTGCCTGTGGGGGCGGTAATCGTGCATGATAAACAGATCATTGCCCGCGGCCGCAACCAGATCGAGCGTTTAAAAGACCCCACCGCGCACGCGGAGATGATCGCGATTACCAGCGCTACCCATTACCTGGGGATAAAGTGGTTGAAGGATGCTATCCTCTATGTTACAATTGAACCTTGCAGCATGTGTGCCGGGGCGCTGGTTTTAGCTCGGATAAATAAAATCTATTTCGGCGCAAGCGACCCGAAAACCGGGGCGTGCGGCTCGGTAATCGATATCGTAAACCACAAAAAATTGAATCACCGGATTATTGTGACCGGCGGGCTCTTGAAGGAAGAGTGCGCTAAGCTTCTGCAGGATTTTTTCCAGAAAAAGCGCAAAAAGACCTGCGAAGAGCGTAATTAGTTTTATTCATTTGGGTTTTATTTTTTCGTTCTAAGCTAATTTTATTTTGCGATAGGAGGGGGTAACAGGCCGTTTATAATTTGTGGCGGCCGCCATAGGGGGAACCTTGGGTTTCCCCATGGAGGAGCGGAGCCCTCTAATTTGTCTCGCGACCGACTTTGGAGAGGTGGCTGAGTGGTCGAAAGCAACTCACTGCTAATGAGTTGACCTGGGTAACTGGGTCCCTGGGTTCGAATCCCAGCCTCTCCGTTAAAATTTAATTAAACCGGTCTTTTAACGTTTGCCCGCCGGGATTCGAAGCCGACCCGAACGCCGACGAAGAGGAGGATGAAGTGAGGGCGGCCGGCTTCGGAGGAGGAGCGCTAGCGACGGGGGAGAAGGAATCCCAGCCTCTCCGTTTTTCTACCTTGAACGAATAACTGTCCAACCGAAGGAGGACAGTTATTCGTAACATTTAGAAAAAGAAAACGGCACTTTCCCGCCAGTTGGCGGAAAAGTGCATGTTTGCTCCAATAAGCAGTGTGTCCGGAGGAGAAGGAATCCCAAAGCCTTTCCGGTTTATTTTGTCCCCAACCGTCCATTTCTTCAATAATGTCTAGAAAATCCTCCCTTTTTTTAATTCTCGCGGCAGTAGTAATTGCTTACTTTCCTTCGCTTTTCTTTAAACTTACCTATTTCGACGATCAGGTCGCCGTGATCGCCAACCACAGTTTTCTTTCCCGGTGGAGTAATTTTTTCCTCATTTTTCAAAGAGATACTTTCAGTGTTTTCGGCGGCGGGCAAGCCGGTTATTACCGGCCTCTGGGCGCGATCACCATGTTTTGGGACGCGCACTGCTCAGGGGTAAATCCTTTTTCTTATCATTTGACTAATCTTATCCTGCACGCGGCGGCTTCCTGCGTCTTTTATCTTTTGCTTAATCGGATCTCCGGGGCGGCTAATAAATTAAATTTAGCTTTAGCGCTATTATTTGCCTTGCATCCGTTATCCGTGCCGGCGGTTGCCTGGATTCCCGGAAGAGGGGAAACCCTCTTAGCATTGTTTATTTTCTTAAGTTTTTACTTTTTTTTACCGGAAAGCCAAAATTTTGTTCTGCATCAGTTTTTTCTGCTTTGCGCGCTTTTTATCAAAGAATCTGCTTTGGTTTTTCCGGTGCTTTTGGTCTGTTTTGTATGCTTGAAGATCAATCGGCCCGGTCTTGTCCGGATTAAAGACTTATGGCGGTATTGCCTGGGTTGGATTTTTTGCGCGTTGTTTTTTATTTTTGCCAAATACAGCGCGGTGGGTTCTTTTGCCAGCGGAATGGGAATAAAGGAAATCTTAGGGTCAGTAGCCGCTAACGCCGGGGGGATCTATCTTTATCTGGGAAAAATATTTTTTCCGGTTAATCTTTCCGTTTTGCCGGTTTTAAAAGACGCGAATCTGATTTTCGGGAAAATTACGGCCATTTTAATTTTCGCGCTGCTTTTAGGGGGCTGGCTGCGCTCCGGAAAACAAAAAGAAACCGGCCGGCGCCCGGACTTTAAAATCATCGGGTTTGGGTTGTTCTGGTTTCTGGTCTTTTTGATCCCTTCATTTGTCTATCCGGATTTAAACCGGTTCCCCGGATTCCTTGAGCAAAGGGCTTATTTGCCCCTGGCGGGAATCCTGTTCGCCATCCAAGAAGCAGGGTTATTCCTGGAGTTGCCCGCAAAAAAATATCAAATGCCCTTGCTGCGCCTGGCCGCGGCATTGATCCTGCTGTTTGCTATCCTTACTTTTAACCGGGATTTTGATTTCAGGGGCCGGATGGCTTTTTGGAGTAAAGCGGCAAAGCAATCCCCGCATTCCGCCCTGGCGCGTAAGAACCTGGGGGCGATGTTTTATCTGGAAGGGAATATGGCGGCGGCGGAAAATGAATTTAATGCCGCCCTGGCGCTGGCCCCGGATGAACCAATCGTGCATAATAATCTGGGTTTGATTTTTATGAATGCCGGAAAATTTGCGGAGGCGCAGGAGGAGTATCGCAAGGAGTTGTTGCTTAATCCCGGCTATGACAATGTTTATTATAATTTCGGCCTTTTAAAATACAAAGAAAAGGATTTTGCGCAGGCCAGGGAGCTTTGGCAAAAGACCGTCACCCTTAATCCCGGTTATGCGGATGCCTGGCGGGCGCTCATTAACCTGTCTCTTGAAATGAAAGAAGCCGGGGAAGCGCGGAGATATCTGGAAAAAGCGCAGAATATCGGTTTGCAATTGTAAGCACTACTTTTTTTTACCCGGATATGGTATAATTAACCATAGATATTTGCCGCAAAGGGCGGTAATCAGCGCTATTATTTAGAGGATGAATTTTATGAAGATAGCCATTGGGTTAACCTTCCCGGGTACATTGCAGGATGAATCGATAATCTGCTACCTGTGCAAGAATTTTAACATCAATTTGAATATTATCGAGGCGTCTTTTTCCATGGCTGCCGGGTGGTCCATCCTGACCATTGAAGGGGAAGAAGCGGAAATCAAGCGCACGAATAGTTATTTGGCGGAAAAAGGCGTGAAGGTCCAACAGATCCAGATCGAGAAAAAATAAGAGATTTTTTAACATATGGCTTATACCGTATTTGCTTTAAAGTGGCGGCCCCAGGATTTTGAAAGCATCATCGGCCAGGACCACATCGTCGGAACTTTAAAAAACGCGATCCAGAAAGACCGGCTCGCCCACGCCTACCTGTTTACCGGCCCCCGCGGTGTAGGGAAAACTTCCACCGCCCGCATCCTGGCCAAAGCCCTTAATTGTAAGGATGGCCCGACCGTAAAACCCTGCCAGAAATGCCCATCCTGCCTGGAGATAAACCAGGGGCGTTCCCTGGATGTTATTGAGATCGACGGGGCGTCCAACCGCGGGATCGATGAGATCCGTGCTTTGCGCGAGAACGTTAAATTTTCCCCTACCCAGGGTAAATATAAAGTTTACATTATCGACGAGGTGCACCAGATCACTCCCGACGGTTTTAACGCGCTGCTCAAGACCTTGGAGGAGCCCCCGGAGTTCGTCAAATTTATCTTTGCCACGACCCACCCGCAAAAAGTGATGCCGACGATAATCTCCCGCTGCCAGCGGATGGATTTCCGCCGGATCACCACGATCGAAATTATCGCCCAACTGGAAAAGATCATCCGCCGGGAAAATATCGCCGTGGAGAAAGAGGTGCTGGCGGCGGTCGCTAAAAGCAGCGACGGTTCACTGCGCGACGCTGAATCGGTTTTAGACCAGTTGGTTTCATTTTCCAAGGAGAATATTTCTTTAAAGGACGCGATCTCGGTTTTAGGGATGGTGGAGCAGGATGTTTTATTTTCGCTTACCGACAAGATCATTCAAAAAGACCCTGCGGCGGCCTTAAAACTTTTGAATGAAATTATCGATGACGGCAAGGACCCCGGCGTATTTTTGGTCAACCTGATTGAGCATTTCCGCAACCTGATGGTCGCCAAAGTTTCTAAAGCCGATTCTAAACTGGTAGACCTGCCCCAGGATATCTGCGACCGTTTATTTAAGCAGAGCCAGTTATTAAGCCTGGAGGAGATCTTTACGGCTTTTAATGTTTTGATCGGGACCCAGGAGATGACCAAGCGCCTGGATTCTCAGCGGATCCCTCTTGAAATTAGCCTGGTGAGATTGGCGCACAGCAAGCAAAACCAGGGCCCGGAGGGAGCTGGTCAGCCTCCCGTTAAGCAAAGCCAGGGCACAGACAGTGCTTTTAAACAAACCCAGAAGCTTCCGGCAAGCGGTGTACCTGCCGGCAAGCCGCAGGAAAATTTTCCGGCGGCTAAGCCGGGTAAGCTCCAGGATTCTCCGCGTCCGATCCATAAGCCGGATTTCAAAGACAGCTCCAGTTCATCCGGGGCGGTTAATTCCCTGACCGAAGAAATGGCGTCTCCTCAGGCAGAGGTCGCCGTAAAAGATATTCCTGATCCGGCAATAACCGTCCCCCTGGAAAGAGTAAAAGAGGTTTGGGGTAATATTATCAATAATCTATCCGGGATCAAAATGTCGGTATCCACTTATTTAAGCGAAGGGGAGCCGGAAAAAGTACGGGGGAATTTAATTACCGTGGCTTTTCCCAAGAACTGTTCTTTGCATAAGGAGTCCCTGGAACGGAAAGAAAATAAGGATTTGGTGGAAAGAACTGTTTCCGAATTATGTAATACCAGTTTAAGGGTAAGTTTTATTTTGACTACCGCCGAGGCCAGGCAGCCAACGGATGCGCGGGACAACCCGTTCATTAAATCCGCCCTGGAAATGTTCGGCGGCCGGGTAGTGAAAGAAGACTAAAAAAATCGCCCCAGTTTAAATTCTGCGATTTTTTTGCACCGCGCGATACAATATTCGAATATCTTTGAACCATATCATCCAGGTTTGAGCGCGGTGGAGCGATAAATGCTAATTTGGAGTTATATATGACCAATAATACTCAGTCGATAGAAAAATTGATCGATTCTTTAGTCAAGCTTCCCGGGGTCGGCCGGCGCAGCGCCGAACGGATCGTTGCCCATGTTTTGGGGGCCACGGAGGGAGAGATCAGGGCTTTAGCGGACGCGCTGATCAAGGTAAAAGAAAGCGTGCGCTCCTGTTTGATCTGCAATAATTTAAGCGAAGAGGATACCTGCCGGATCTGCCAGGACCTCACCCGGCAGAAAGAGATGGTCTGCGTAGTGGAGAAACCCAGCGATGTTTCGGCGATAGAGAAAGCGGGTAATTATCACGGCGCCTACCACGTGCTTTTAGGCTCGATTTCCCCCCTGGAAGGAAGGGGCCCCGGCGATTTAAAGATCGAGGGTTTGCTCCTGAGGATAAAGCAGGGGGCTTTAAAAGAAATAATCATTGCTACCGACGCCGATACCGAAGGGGAGACTACCGCGATGTACCTGACTAAACTGTTAAAGCCTTTGGGCGTGCGTTTAAGCCGGATCGGGGTGGGAATTCCCGTGGGCTCAAATCTGGAATACGCCGACGCCACCACGCTTTCGATCTCTTTAGAATCCCGCCGCACTATATAAACGGTATAACATCTAAAGCATAGGCGGTGGTCCGCCTACGTTTCAATGGCGGATATGTCGCACTATATAACCCGCTGATTTTTATTAAAAAACGCACGCAATGACCCGCCGATCCTTGTGGCGGGCCGCCGCACAACCAAAAAATGATCAATATCATCAACCTTTCCAAAAATTACGGCCCCAAAGTCCTTTTTAAAGGCGTTTCCCTGAACATTAATGAAGGGGAGAAGATCGGCCTGATCGGCCCCAACGGTACCGGAAAAAGTACCTTGTTTTTTTTGATCCGCCAGGAGATCGAGCCTTCCGAGGGAGAAGTACGGCTGGATAGGGGCGCACATATCGGCTATCTTCCCCAGGAATCCAGCTTTACTTCCGAACGCAACGTGCTTGCCGAGCTGACTGAAGGGGATGACCGGATCATGCGTTTAAAAAAAGAAAAAGAAGAGATGGAGTCGGCCGGTCAGGCCGGCTCAAAACATTACGGCGAGGTTTTGCATGAGCTGGAGACTTTAGGTTTTTTTGAACTGGAGCATAAAGCCAAACAGATCCTTTCCGGGCTGGGGTTTAAGGAAAGGGATTTTAACCGTCCGATTTCGCAAATGAGCGGCGGCTGGCAGATGCGCGCCCTTTTAGGAAAACTGCTCACTTATCATTACGAGCTTTTACTCCTGGATGAACCGACTAACTATCTGGACTTAAACGCCGCTTTATGGCTGAAGGATTACCTGGCGGGGTTCCGGGGGACTTTTATCATGATTTCCCACGATAAATCGTTTTTGACCGATGTTACCAATTACACTTTAATCCTGGAAAACGGTTCGATTTCCAAGGTGCACGGGAATTATGAGCATTATGAAGAAATAAAGGCCCAGAAACGCATCCATCTGCTCAAGCAGTCTAAGGAGCAGGATAAAAAAATAGAGCAGCTGGAAAAATTCGTCGCCCGGTTCCACGCCCAGCCGAATAAAGCCGCTTCCGTGCGGGCCAAGCGCCGGGTGCTGGAAAGAATGAATGAGGAAATAGTGGTCGTCCCGCCCGATCCGCGGGAGAGCATCCACACTTTTAATTTTCCCCAGACCCGCCGCAGCGGCCACCGGGTGATCAAGCTTGAGCAAATTTTCAAGTCTTACGGAGAGATCAAGGTTTATGAGGGGTTGGATTTTGAAATCAGCCAGGGAGAAAAAGCGGTGCTGGCCGGGGAAAACGGGGCGGGTAAATCCACCCTTTTAAAAATTTTGGCCGGGATTGTGGAGATCGATAGCGGCAGCCGGACCGTCGGGCACAATGTGGATATCGGCTATTTTTCCCAGACCCGCACGGATGTTTTGAATGTGGAGAATACCGTTTTGCAGGAGGCTTACAGCGCCGCGCCCGGTTATATGGCGGAGGAGGCGGTCCGCACGATCCTGGGGGCGTTTTTATTCAGCGGGGATGACGCGGATAAAAAAGTGAAAGTATTATCCGGAGGGGAGAAAAGCCGGCTGATCCTGGCTAAGCTTTTGATCAACCCGCCGAATTTCCTGCTTCTGGATGAACCGACCACGCATTTGGATGTGGACGCGGTGGATGCCCTGGTCCGGGCGCTGCAGAATTACGAAGGCACGATCGTTTTTATCAGTCACGATATTTATTTTGTAAAATCCGTCGCCAATATCGTTTTTGAAGTTAAAGGCGGCCTGATCCGCAAATTCCCCGGCACCTTTGATTATTACCTGGAGAAGCGGGACAGCTTTACGGACGCGCCAGGCCCGGTCAAGCCGAAACAAAAATCCGCCAAGCCCGTTGATGAAATAAAAGAAAAGACCAAAGTTGATGAGCAGCTGTCCAAGGCCAATGAGAAAAAACGCAAATCTAATAACGCGTTTATCCGCGACCAGATCAATAAAATCATCAAGAAGAAAGAGGCGCTGCAGCTGGAAAGCTACGCCAAGGCCCGGGCCTTATCCAACCCGCATTTTTACCGGGATGAAGAAACCGCCAAAGAATACGGCCGCCGGATGAAGGAGATCGAAAAGGCGCTGGCGGAGATGGATGGACAGATAAAAACGCTCGAAGATAAAATAGAATAAAGTTGTTTTATTATAATTTTGCGGTTTTCTTAAAAAACGCCCAGGCAGAAAAGCTTGGGCGTTTTTATTGGTTCCTGATTATGGAGGAATTTTGAAATTTTAAAGCCTAGATATTGTATTTTTTATAGGTCGTATTTCGGGATGGCGGCAATGTAAAATTAACTCTCCGCTAAGGGGTTAAACTGTTCTTTCGTATCCGAAAAAGTTAATTACCGATCTTTTCCGGATACTTTTTTGAGGGTATCAATAAATCCCGGATTAACGGCGTAGCCTAATTCTTCCGCTTTTTGCACATCCAGCCAGGCCTGATCATATTTTTTTGCCATAAAATAAGCAACCCCGCGGTTGTTATAGGCTTCTGCAAAACCGGGATTGATTTCGATGGTTTTAGTATAATCCGCTATAGCGGGAGATAAGCTGCCTTGGTTAAAATAAACCAGACCGCGGTTGTAATAGGCTTCTCCATAGCCAGGGTCGATTGCCAGGGCTTTATTAAAGTCCGAAAAAGCCTGCCGGGCATTTCCTTGCTTTCCATAGATGGCCCCGCGGTTATTGTGGGCCTGGGCATCATTAGGATTGATCTCAACGGCCATGGTATAATCCGAAAAAGCCTGCTGGATGTTGCCCTGGTCTTTATAGATAGTCCCCCGGTTGTAATAGGCATCTGTATAGCGAGGATTGATGGCAATGGCTCTGGTAAAGTCAGAGATAGCCTGCTGGATGTTGCCTTGTTCTTTATAGGTAATCCCGCGGTTGTAATAAATATCCGCTTCATCAGGATCAATTGCCAAGGCTTTGTCGAAATCAGAGAAAGCCATCTGAATATTCCCCTGGTTCTTATAGGCATTTCCCCGATTATTGTAAGGCCTTGCCTTCTTAGGTGATTTTTGCGCCGCATCATTCCATAGCGTAAGCTCATCTTTCCAGACAGGATTCCTTGCATAGGTAAGCAGCGCATAGCCGGAAGTTATAATAAGCAACGCTATAACTACCGGCTTTGCGGATTTGTTTCCAAAAAGATAATAGGGGAGACTGGCTAAAAATACGCTAAACCCGGCCATCGGCAGATAAAGCCGGTGTTCGAAAATTACATCTTTGATGGGGATAACGCTGGATTCGGGAAGAAGGGTCAGGAAAAACCAGAAAATACCAAAGGAGAGCAGCCGGTATTTAGAAAATATCTTAACGGCGATAGTTAAAAGGGAGGCTAAAAAAATAAAGCTGATTAAGACCGGCAGCTCCAATAAGCTTTTAGCCAGGGGATAATCATAATCTAAATTTTGATTTACAGGAATGAAAAGAAGCCTTAAGTATGTAACGATCACTCTAAGCTGGGTACCAAGATACTGCCAGGAGGCAATGCCGGGAGATTCTTCCAGGGTCTTTTTCATACCTATAAAATCGACGGATTTAGTCAAAAACATGGTCAAGGGGATGATCAGCAGGGTGGCCAGGAATGGCGCAAAATATCCCCAGTCAAACTTCTCTTTTGTCCTTAGAAAACAAACTTCATAGGAGATGATCATCAGGGGCAGGGTGATGGCCATCTCCTTGGTAAACATCGCCATAATCACAGCTAACAAAGAGGCGTAATAAAAAAACCTTGAAGTTGCCGGAGCGTTGTTTTTTTGTTGTAAAAGCCGGGATTTAACATAAAAACTTAAAGCTGCCAGGTAGAAAAGGGTGGCCAGGGAAACTGCGCGTTGGATGATATAGATTACTCCCTGGGTTTGGAGCGGATGGGTTACAAATACCAGCCCGGTAAAAAAAGCGATAGATTGGGCATGTTTGGTGATTTTCTGCCCCCGCATTGCAGGAGTAGAGAAGGTTAGTAGTATAAGCCACCAGGCTAAGATTGCGCAGCTTAAATGGACAGCCAGGTTAAAGAGGTGGTAACTGAACACATCTAATTGGCTTAAACGGTAGTTAAGCGCCAGGGAAAGATAAGTGATAAAGCGGGTCGGCCAGAAGCCCCAGATAGCGGGAAGGTTTAAGATATGCCTTATAGCCGGATTATTGATGATCGAAGGATAGTCATCTAAATGAAAAGAGCAGTAACAGGAGTTGGAATAAATAAGCGTCCCTGATAAAAGGATCAGGCACGGAGCGAATAATTTATACTTTTGATTGAAGATCCTGGCAAGCATAATGATTTTACCATACCGATTATATAAAAACTTCCCGTTAATATATTCTATTACAGGGGGGCAGGAAATCAAGCTTCTCTTCCCCTGGGGCTGCGAACTTGTCGCATCCGCCGTAGGCGGATGCTCCCCCTCCATAGGGAAACCCGATGGTTTCCCCTCTGGCGCTCGCCGCCACAAAATTTAAGGAGGCTCCCTGTCACCCCTTCCTTAGCGGATTAAATGACACTTAGGGGGAAAACTATCTTTTTCCCCTAATAACCCTTTTTTTGGTTCTCGTCCACAAGGAATCTCTCCTCGCTATTTATGGACTGCGAACCTGTCGCATCCGCCGTAGGCGGATGCTCCCCAAGGGGAACCCAATGGTTCCCCTATGGCGCTTCCGGGACAAGTTTAACGGTCGCTGTTACCCCTCCTTAGCGGTCTATAGCGCCCTCGGGAGAAAACGATACCCTCTTTTTCTGGTTCTCGTCCACGAGTGGGAGCCGTAAAACAAAAAGCCCAGCGTAAACGCTGGGCTTTTTGGAAGTTGGCTCCCCCTCGTGGACTCGAACCACGGACCTGGAGATTAACAGTCTCTCGCTCTACCGACTGAGCTAAGGGGGAATAGGTCGAAATTTATGGCTTTAGGTTATAAATTATACACGGATTCCAATTATAAGGCAATAAAAAATTAAATTAAAACCGGCTTCAAGTTACTGTCTGCCGGTTGAAATTTACACCCTGCGATAAAATCGATAACCGCATAATATAAATGTAAAACGCAGTTAATCTATCGCTATTTATTGTTTATGTTTGTTTGCCGCCCCAAAGCTCACCAGCTTTCCGGCGTCTTCATCCCACAGCGCCAGGCGCATATGCCGGAATCCTTCCCAGACTGTAATCGGATGCACTTGCTGCAATTGGGGCGTTTGGGAGTAGCAATCTTTAATGTTAAAATTCGGGACCCGGAAGTTCACATGATGCAGGTGATGGTATCCGATGCTGCCGCTAAACCAGTCTAAAACCCTGGGCAGTTTATAGAAAGAGCTGCCTTCCATTGCCGCCCGATGCCCGTCATACTGGTCATTATGCGACCAGTAGGCATTTTCAAACTGGTGTTGGATATAAAATATCCACACCCCGAAACCCGCCGCCAGGTAAATCACCGGCAACTGGATCGCCAGGTAAAGTTTTAAGCCGATCGTAAAATGAGCCGCCAGAATAATTAAAGCCAGGCTTAGGTCGGTAAAAATTATGCTCCAGACCTCTTTGGACCGGTCGATCATTTTAGGGAACCGGTTGGTTAAAATGAATAAAAGCGTTGGGGCGATCCCGAAGAGAAAGAAGGGATTCCTGAATATCCGGTAAACCGCTCTTTTCCAGGCCGGAGCCGCCAGGTATTCTTTAACGGTTAAAGTCCAGATATCTCCGGCACCCCGTTTTTCCAGGTTGGAGACCGTAGCGTGATGGATGAGGTGGGAGCGGCGGAAAGCAAAAAATGAAGTAAAGGTAAGGATGCCGCAAAGATGCCCTAAAATAAAACAGCCGCTGACGGAGCGGCCCAGGTATGATTTGTGGGAACAATCATGCAGGATGATGAATATTTTTACTCCAAAAAGAGCGGCAACCGGTGCCAATAATAAAGCGGTCCAGTAAGGATAACCGTAATGCAGAAGAAGATACATTGCCGCCAACAGGGTAAAATAAGCAATAAAGGTAGCTATCGTTTGCCGGAGGCTTTTCTCAATTCCGGAGTCCTCAAATTTACTTAGCTCAACCACCCATTCCGGTCTGCCCACTGCCATCTCCCTGTGCTTGTTTTAAATATTTTAAAACAAAAGAAATATTCCGTCAATATGGTTTGATCGCTCGCCTAAGTATCAATTTACTGTCAAATTTTCCTTGTATAGCATGTTGCCGGAGTTATAATTAAACTTAACCCTGACGCAATAAGCACCAAAAGGTTAAAGAGGTAAAACGGAAAGATAAATTGCGGGAAGGGCAAATTACCCAGGAGCAATACGCGCAATCTATGCGCCGCAATACTTACCCGGGGACATTCTTTAACCTGAAAGCGGTGCTCGGCGTGGATTAAACAAGGCATTTTGGTTTAAAGGGAAAGGGAAAGTAAAAATGAAAAAATATTTAATTTTATTATTTTGTTTGGGGTTATGGGGGTGCGCCACGGTAATTACCTCCAGCACCTACGTTAAAGAATCCGACCTGCAAAAAGTCGCTCCCGGAGATAGTTTCGATATGGTCACCGCCAGGCTCGGCAAGCCTAACCAGTATTTACCGGAAAAAACCGCTCCGGGAGGAAAAAAGCAAAATATCTGGCTCTACGATATAATCCCGCACGAGCAGTGCAGAAGCGGATTCTTTGACGTCGCTTGTCCGAATGCCGCTGATCAGGATCAGGATTATGAGATGCAATTGGCCGCCAAACCGCCCTACCTGGTCATTTTTACGGATGGCAAGGTCTCCGGAATCGAAAGGCAAAAGATAGACAAACCCGCGATTAAAAAGAAGCATAATAAAAAAGAAAAAGGCAAAGGATTATTTTCGCCAAAAAACAAAACCGCCGGCAGCAGCGGATAATCTGCCCTGGAGTCCTGTTAAGCCGGGAGACGGTTTTCCGGAAACAAGCTTAAAAAATTTAGAGAGATTCAAAAAACCCGCGATGGAACATGCATGGCGGGTTTTTGTTTGCGTAGAAAATTGTCTATTAAAGATGGAATTAGCCAATGGTGATATTCCTTAATATAGGTAAAGTAAAGGCAAGAACAGGCGAATAGCGGATTTAGCAAATTGAAGCCGGGGCAGCGATCTTGAAGGAGTGCAGCTAGGGGTAGGTAACTACAATGGAAACAAAAAACCGTTTGAATTTCTTGCTTTCATTAATTGGTTTTTTTAAGATAACCGCCTCCGGAACGGGTGCGCTCAGGCAGGCGGGGATGCTGCTTGTTTTTTTCTTTCCGATTTTCCTGTCTGCCGCTCCTGCTTCAGCGATGCTGATCTCTCTGGAGGGGGCTGCTGCGGCAGCCATTCCTCTCCGTAATCCCAATCCGGTTTTGGTGAGCAAGGAGAGCCAGCCGTATCCGGTGAACTTTGTGATCCGGGGGGAGCAGGATAGAGCGCATAATATTTTTGTCGCCTGGGAAAGGGCTTTCAGCGGCACCTTTGTGGTGAGAGAAGAATCCGGCAAACCGGACGCTTTAGATTTGAGTATCTTAAAAATAATCTGCCGGGAGAATATCCGCGGCGTGGAAGATTACGCCCGGTGGCTGGATAGTCACTTTACTTATGAAAAACACGCGGGCGCCGATGTTTGGGGTTTACCGCAGGAAACGCTTAACCGGCGTAAAGGAGACTGCAAGGACCTTTCTTTGTTAAATACGGCTTTCTTGCGCGTATTGGGTTACCAGCCCAGGATCTTTGCGATGGCCCGCCTCACCGACAGCCACGCGATCTGCGTTTTTGAAAAAGAAGGCCGTTATTTTTGGTTTGATAATACGGAACTTAAAGAAACCCCGGCTTCTACCTTGGAGGAGTTTAAAACCTATATCTATAACAATAACCGGATGTATTATCTTTATGAAGTGAATGCTGCTAATTTAGATCAAGCCAATGCCTGCAGCGGCGATTAAGGAGAGAGAGGATGGAAAATAAAACATGCGGCATAAACTGGTTTGAAATCCCGGTGGAAAACATGGAGCGGGCGATGAAATTTTACGAATCCATATTCGGGAAAAAACTTGATTTGCAAATCACCGGAGCTCTGGAAATGGCTTTTTTCCCCAAGCAGGGGGATCCGTGTTTCGGCGCGGGAGGTTCCCTGATAAAAGTCGAGGGGATCAAGCCTTCTTCCGGAGGGACACTGATTTATTTTCCGGTAGAAGATATCCCGCCGGTTTTGGAGGCGATAAAGATAAGCGGCGGTAAAACCCTCAAACCGAAAACCGATATCGGAGCATACGGTTTTATCGCGCATTTTCAGGACAGCGAAGGGAACCGGTTGGGGTTGCATCAGTGTAAATAAAATTAAAATGCTTATCTTGATAGCTGCATTTTAATTTTATTTACGCCGAACGTTCCAATATTCGAATATATGCAAACCGTAACCTTTAGGCTTAGTTCGGCGCTAAGCGAACCAGGCCTGAGCGCGGTACTTAACCGATTTTTACCGGATATTGACAAAATAAGTTTCCGTGTTATATTTAAAATCAGAAAACTAAATCGTCCTGAGTTGGAAGGAATAAATCCCGGACGTGGCCTAAAAACCTTCCGCTGTTAAAGCGGGAAAAAATAAGTAAAACCTTCGTTAGCCGCAGTCTGCCGACGAAGGTTTTTATTTTTTCTAAGAATATGTTGATCAGGAAAGCCCCGGATACCACTCAAAAACTTAAAATTCTTTCCCAGGATTCCCGCTATGACCTGGCTTGCGCCTGCGGGACAAGCGACGCTGAGCACCGCCGGCGTTCCGCGGATGACAAATGGATATATCCGGTCATCCTGCCTAACGGCGGGACAACTTATCTGTTTAAAACCCTGCTCTCTAACACCTGCGTTAATGATTGCGCTTATTGCCCGCTGCGCGCTGGTGGGGATGCGCCGGCCCGGTGCACCCTTGCCCCTGATGAACTGGCCGGGGAATTTTTCTCATATTACCGCGCCCGCAGGGTGAGCGGGCTTTTTTTAAGCAGCGGGGTAATGGTAACCCCAGATGTGACCATGGAGCGGATCAACCAGACCGCGGCGCTGCTGCGCCGCCGGCAATTCCGGGGCTATCTGCATTTAAAAATAATTCCCGGCGCTTCCGAGGCCGCCATCCGCCACACTTTAAGTTTGGCCAGCGCGGTTTCCCTGAACATCGAAACTGCCGGGCAGGAAAACTTTCGGAGTTTAAGCCGGAAAAAAGACTATGTGCGGGATATCCTGCGCCCGATCGAATTGATCAGCCGGCTTACGCGTAAAGGCGCGCAGTATGCCGGGGTCAAGCATACTACTCAATTCGTGGTCGGAGCAGCGGGCGAGAAAGATAAAGAGATCATCCGTTATTCCTGGAAATTATACAAAGAACTGGGCCTGCAGCGGGTTTATTTCAGCGCTTACCAGCGGGGGCTGGGCGCAGCGAATTTGCCGGGGGAGCATTCCGTTCTTACCAATAGCCAGCTTCTGGCCAGGGAGCACCGGCTTTACCAGGTGGATTGGCTGCTCAGGAAATACGGTTTCCGGGCAGAGGAGATACCGCTGGATGCCCAGGGGAACCTTTCTTTGGAAACTGATCCTAAAGAGATGTGGGCAAAAGCGCATCCGGAATTCTTTCCGGTAAATTTGAATACCGCCGATGAGAAAACCCTGTTGCGTGTTCCCGGTTTAGGCCAGCTTTCCGTGGCGCGCCTCCTGATGCTGCGCCAAAACGGTAAAAAATTACGGGCGCTGGGTGATCTTGGCCGGATAACCAAAATCCTGGGTAAAGCGCAAAGCTATACGGTTTGTTGATCGCTGAAATGATCAAGGCAGGGCACAGCCAAAAATTCAGCCAGCTTGAATTCTTAACCGCTTATGTTAGAATAGATTTAATTCAAAAGAGGAGGAAGATTGAAAAAATATATGATTTTTTGTTTATTCAGCCTGATTTTGAGCGCCGCAGCATATGGCGGCCAGTCAAGCCGGATCCAGTTAAACGACGGTAGTTCGATCAACGGCGAGGTGATCGGGATGGCCAACGGCGTATACGTCGTCGAAACTTCGGCTTTCGGTACAATGCACATACCTTCCGAAAAGATTGCCAAGATCGAGGCGGCACAGCAGAATGCTTCCCCGGTCACCGGGATGCCGCTTGTTTCGGGAAAGGATCCGGCAGCGGCCCAGGTTACCGCTTACGGGCAGACGCTCCTGCAAAATCCGGAAAATGCCGCTTTGGTCGGCCGGTTAACCAAGGATCCGGTGATGCAGGAGATGGCTAAGGACCCGGAGCTGCAAGCGGCGGCAAAGAACGGGGACATTGCCGCTCTAATGAAAAATCCCAAATTTATGGATCTGGTCAATAGCCCGGAAGTGCAGGAAACGGTTAAAGAGCTTAAAAAATAAAATCAGAATGAAGTTTCCCGTCTTTAAAGTTATTGTATTTTTTTCGGCCGCAACGCTGTTAACCGCCGGAGCGGTTTTTGCCAAAAGCGCCGATGAATATACCCAGAGCGCCGGCATCCACCTTAAGCAGGGGGATTTTACCGCCGCTGTCCTCGATTACAATGAGGCGATCATCCTGGATTCAGGCAATGCGCAGGCTTATTACAATCGGGGGGTGGCTTATGAAAAATTGGGCAATGTTATTCAGGCGACCTCTGACTATACTAAGGCAATTAAGCTGAGATCCGATATGGCCGACGCTTATTACCGCCGCGGGCTGGCCTACGATAAGCAGGGTAATTTTGCCCAATCCGCCTACGATTATACCAATGTGATCAAGTTGGATCCCGATTTTGCCGAAGCGTATTTTCGCCGCGGGCTGGCTTATGCCGAGTCGGGAAAATTACCCGAGGCGATCAATGATTTCAGCCGCTCGATCGTGATCAATCCGGATCCGGGGCATAATCCCAATTTAGCGGCAGCCTGTTACAACCGCGGCCTGGTTTATGATCGGCAGGGAAACTTTACGCAGGCCATCCTTGATTACACTATGGCGATCGAAATCGATCCGCATTATGTCCAGGCCTATAATAACCGCGGTTTTGTTTATGCCACCCAGGGAAATTTTACCAAGGCGCTTTCCGATTATACCAACGCGATCGAAATCGATCCCCGCTTCGCCCAGGCCTATAATAACCGGGCGACGGTTTATTATGCCTTAAAACAGTACCTCAAAGCCTGGCAGGATGTGCATAAGGCGCAAGCTTTGGGGTTGGTGGTAAAGCCGGAATTCTTGGGCGAACTGGAAAAGGTTGCGGGGAAGGATCAATAGCCGCTTAAAAACACAAGCCTATTGCAATCGGCGGCCGGATTAGGTAGAATTATAGTTAAGCAGGGCCAATTATTAAAGGATAAAAAATGGATAAAACGATCAATTTCGGGCCGATCAAAAAACTTTTGGATGATCCGGATATTTCGGAAATCATGATCAACAGTTTCGATAAGATTTTCATCGAAAAAAACGGCAAAAAGATACCCGCGGAATCTGTTTTTAAAAATGTGGGGGAACTGGATGCGCTGATCGAAAGCATCTTTGCTACCCATAACAAGCGCATTGGCCAGGATTATCCTTATGCCGACCTTTGCCTGGAGGACGGCACGCGTATCAACGCGATTATTTCCCCGCTTTCGCGTTTCGGCTCGGCGGTAACCTTCCGTAAATTTTCCAGCAAGATAAAAACTCTGGATGATCTGGTTAAGCTGGGGATGCTCAACCACAAAGCTGCGGATTTTCTGGTCGCTTGCGTTAAAGGTAAAGTGAATATGATCCTTTCCGGAGGCACCGGGGTGGGTAAAACCACTCTCTTGCAGATGCTTTCCCAGTATTTTGCTTTCGATGAGCGGGTGGTGACGATCGAGGATGCCGCGGAATTGAAAATATCCAAGGATAATGTGGTCTCCCTGGAGACCCGCCTGCCGGACAGGGACGGCAGGGGCGAGGTGACCCTGCGCGACCTGACCAAGAACGCTTTGCGTATGTCTCCGGACCGGCTGATCTTCGGTGAAATCAGGGGGGCTGAAGCGGTGGATATGCTGCAGGCAATGTCTATGGGGAACACCGGGGCGATCGGGATCATCCACGGAAATTTACCCAAAGAAGCGATGACCCGGCTTGAGTCTATGGTGCTGATGCTGGGATTGAACTTGTCCTCCCTGGAGATACGCAAAATGATCTCCAATACCATCAATTTGATCGTGCACGTGGCGCGTTTACATGACGGGAACCGGCGGATCACCCACATTACGGAAGTAAGGGGAATGAAGAATGAAGAGATATTTTTTAATGACCTGTTCACTCTTCAGGAAACCAATGTCGCCGGCCGGACACTCTCAGAGTTGAAATCCGCTTTTCAATATTATCCGCTGTTTTTCTCGAGGCTTGAGGAAGAAGGTCTGGTTTCCGCCAACGCTTTCAGTATTTAGGGAGGAAAGAATATGCGTAGATTAAAGGGTATTTTTATCATCGGTTTACTGGCGTTTTTTTGTGCTTTTAATGTCAATGCCGCCGAGAAGACGGAGGCCAAGCCGCCGGACAAAGAAACCCAGATCCGCCAGGAAATAAAAGCCCTGGGGGAGCAAGCCGGCCAGATAGAAGAACAGATCGAAAAGATCGAAGCCCCGGCCAAGCCTTTGCACAAACAGTTAAACTCTTTGCGTAAGAAGATCAAGGCGGATAAAGAGGAGCTTAAGGATCTGCGCCGGGCGGAAAAATAGGGATCGGTAAGCTAAATAATAAAAAAGAGCCGGTTGGCCAATAATCGGCTCTTTTTTATTTTATCCCAATCCCGGATAAGTTTCGCCCGCGGCTGTCCGGTTTGACTTTTTATCCCGCTGTGGTAGGATATTCATCTATAAATAGAAAGAAGCGGGATCGGGATCTCTGAAAATGATAAAAATAACGGTAAAATATAAAATACTTGTTTTTGTTCTTCCGGCGATCTTATTGCTGGCCGGCGGGGCCTGTTTAGCCCGCCGCTATTATCTGCGCTTTCAGGATAGGCAGGGGCAGCAGGTTATTCTTGAGCAAAGAAAAATCGCCTGGGAACTATTGAAACCCAAGCTGGCCGGTGAAGTAAAGCGATTTAAAAAAGGAGAGGTTGGGCTGGTCGTTAAAGACCTGCGGTATAATTGGACGATTTCCCATAACCCGGACAGGTTATTCCCTTCGGCCAGCCTGGTGAAGATCCCGATCATGGCGGCCTGTTTTATTGCCGCCGAAGACGGCACCCTAAAACTGGACCGCCGGATCGTCCTCTCCAACAGCGATAAGTATCCCGGTTCGGGGGTTTTAAAAGATGCCCGGCCGGGAACGGTTTTTACCGTCGAAGAATTGATCGGCTTGATGATTGATGACAGTGACAACACCGCCACCAACATGCTTACCAGCATCCTGGGGATCAATTATTTAAACAGTGTTTTTGACCGCCTGGGATTAAAAGATACCAATCTTTCCCGCCGGGTGGCGGATTTTGATTCCCGCGACCGGGGGGTGGAAAATTATACTTCTGCCGAAGATATTTCCGGGCTCCTGGAACGCATTTACCGCAGGAGTTTGGTCAACCGGAGTATTTCGGAAAAATGTCTGAGGGTTTTAAAAATGCAGCGGGCCAGAGACCGTATCCCAAAATATTTACCCTGTAACCTGGCCGTCGCGCATAAAACGGGTTTAGAGCGTAATGTCTGTCATGATGCCGGGATAGTGTTTGGCTGCCAGGGGGATCTTTTGATCTGCGTTTTGACCCGCCACTGGAGCCGCAACGCCGCGGCCTCTAAAAACTTTATCGCCCGGATCGCCTTCCATGCTTATACGTATTCCCAGGCGCCGGAAAAATAATAGCAGCGGTTTATTAAAATGCTGGATCTGCTGAAAAAAGATTTACAAAAATGCAAGAATAAGCGGGACGCCAGGATCCTGCAGGGGTTTTTTAAAACCGGGCCCGGAGAGTACGGGCAGGGGGATATTTTCCTGGGAATCAAGGTCCCGGTGCTGCGCGTTCTCTCTAAGCGTTACCAGGGGCTGGAATTTAACGCTACCCTCAAGCTGTTAAGGTCCCCTTTCCACGAAGAAAGATTATTGGCGCTTTTGATCCTGATTTTAAAGTACCGCCAGGCCTGCCCCGCGGAAAAAGAAAAGATTTACAAAGCCTATTTAAAAAACGCCCGCTATATCAATAATTGGGATCTGGTGGACCTGTCGGCCAAGCATATCGTCGGAGATTTCCTAAAAGGGCAAGACAAGGGGGTCCTTTTTAAATTGGCCGGTTCCAAGCTGGTTTGGGAAAGAAGGATCGCCATACTTTCCTCATTTAATTTTGAACCAAATAATGATTTTAGGATTAACTTAAAGCTCGCCGGGCTTTTAATTGCCGATGAGCATGACCTGATCCATAAGGCGGTAGGCTGGATGCTGCGGGAAGTCGCCAAGCGGGACAGGCCTTGCGTGGAAAGGTTTTTAAAAAAACACGTCCGCGTTATGCCCCGGACCATGCTGCGTTATGCCATTGAACGTTTCCCCGAAGCCAAGCGCCGGGAATATTTAAGGGTGGGCAGAATCGTTGCGAAGGCTAAATAATTGCGGTAAAATAATTATAAAAAGGAGCGGATATGTCGATCATTAAAGAATTTAAAGAGTTTGCGGTCAAGGGGGATGCGGTAGATATGGCGGTAGGGATTGTGGTCGGCGCGGCATTCAGTAAAATTATCACTTCCCTGGTCAATGACGTGATCATGCCGCCGATCGGCCTGCTCTTAGGCGGGGTAGATTTCAAAAATCTAAAGTTTATTCTGAAAGCGGCGGCAGGCAATGCCCCGGCGGTTACCTTGAATTACGGACAATTCATCAATAATACCGTTGACTTTCTGATCGTGGCATTCTGTATCTTTCTGATGGTTAAAGGCATCAATCATTTGAAAAGAAAATAGCACCCTTTTTTAGAAAAAAATGGAGGGGTAAAGATGAGTGCAGACAATAAGCTGTGCGGCGTAAAACATCTGCCCAGGGCTTTTAGGGACCTGGTCATCCTGTTGGCGGTTACAGTTATCCTGCTTATTCTATCCTATTTTTTTAATGTTTTTATATTCCTGGTAGAATTATTCCAGAAGCATCCGCAGGCAATCACTTATATCGACGAGATCATTACCCTGCTTTTGACCTTGAGCATTGGATTGGCGGTTTTTGCCTGGCGCCGGTGGAAGGAGCTTAAAAATGAAACCGCGCAGCGCCTGAAACTGCAGGAGGAACTTCTGGCTAATGCCATTACCCGGGCGGAAACCGAAAGGATCATTAACCGGCAATTGCATTGCCAGATAGAATTAATTAAGGAAGAAGAGAAAAAGAAGGCCGGTCTTAAGGCAGGAAGGAAATAAATGCCTCGGAAAATACTGTTTTGGTTAATGGTTTTAAGTCTATCCGGTTGCGCGACTACCGCAAAATATGAGGCGCGGTTAGATACTTTGGTCGGTAAAAGCGAAGATGTTTTGATTTCTTCCTGGGGGGTCCCGGATAAAGAATACCGTTTAAGCGACGGGAAAAAGGCGCTGGAATATGTCCGTAAGGATACGGTAAAATCCGGTGGCTATGCTTACGCTTACCCGCAGACGGTTTATCAGTCCGGCACGATCAACGGGAAGCCTTACAGCGGCACCGCCACCCAGTATATAACCGAAACCACGCCGGTGCAAAAATTCAAATTAGTTTGTAAGACCAGTTTTCTTCTGGATAAAAACGGCAAAATAGAAAGCTGGCATCACGAAGGGAATGACTGCGTTTCTCAGTAAAAGAAAGGCGGATGAAAAATGAAGGCTAAATTGTTTTTTAGTATTTTTATCGTGGCAGGATATCTAATTTTGCCCGCGGGTGTTCACGCGCAGGAGCTTAAAGCCGTTAAATTATTGGCGGCGCAGGAGCAGTCCGGTAAACCGCTGATGCAGGCGCTAAAAGAACGTAAAAGCAGCCGCGAATTCAGCGCCAGGGAGTTGCCGTTACAGATGCTTTCGGATATGCTTTGGGCAGCCTGCGGGATAAACCGCCCGGATTCCGGCCATCACACCGCTCCCACGGCGGAGAACTCCCAGGAAATCGATATTTATGTCGCCAACAAAGACGGGCTTTATTTATTCGACGCCAAAAATAATCTGCTTGCGCCGGTTTCCTCCGGGGATATCCGCGGCCTGACCGGGGAACAGGCATTTGTAAAAGAGGCCCCGGTGAACCTTATTTATGTCGCCGATCTTTCCCGCTTCCGGAGTTTCTCTCCCGAAGACAAGGATTTGTATGCGGCGGCCGATACCGGGTTTATCTCGCAGAACGTGTATTTATTTTGCGCCTCCAGCGGATTAAGCACGGTCGTGCGCGGCTGGATCAATAAGCCGGCGCTGGCCAAGGCGATGAATTTAAAGCCCGGGCAGAAGATAATCCTTGCCCAGACGGTGGGTTACGGGAAATAAAAGGCTTCAAAATTAATCGTAAAATCAATAGACAAACGCGGGGTTATTGATAGAATATAAACAAATACCTTATTTTAAAAAAAGATAAATTAATCCCGGTAATTTAACAAAACTTATGTCGCCGCTTACGATCCTGTATATCGTCACACCGATCGCCAGTATCCTGATCGCGTTGCTCCTGATCCATTGGGCCAAATTATCCGAGGAAGCAAGGCTGAGGGAGGAAGGGCTGGGCCGGAGCAAGGGGGTGCAGGAAGGATCTGTAGCCGACGATGAATCGATCAAGCATACGGTTTATAAGGAGCTCAGCTCGGTATTGGATTCCAAGCAGCGCCAGGAAGTAACCAAGATCGTTTCCGATATTTACTCTCAGGAGCTGAATAAAAGGATAGAGCAAACCGCCAAAGAAGTCAGTAAAAAATACGAAAGCATTATCGAGAAAAGCACCAAGAATGAAGAGATCGTTTGGAATAAATATAACCGGACCCTGAATGAAAAAAAGCAGACCGATGCGGTCATCCGCAGCGTCGCCGAAGGGCTGCTGGTGGTGGATGCCCAGGGCAAGGTAGTGATGATGAATCCGGCCGCCGAAAGGCTGCTGGGGGTGAACCGCAAGAATCAGATCGGTAAGCCTGTAGATGACAGCCTTAAAGAAGAGCAGCTTTTATCTTTGGTCAAAGATTCCAAGGGCAAAGAAGGAAAAGAGATCGAGCTGTTCAGCCAGAATAATGAAACCAGCAAAACCATCCGCGCCTCAAGCACGGTCATTGAAAACGAAAACGGCCAGACCGTGGGGATGGTTTCAGTGCTTAGCGATATCACTAAACAAAAAGAGATCGACAGGCTTAAGGCAAGCTTTGTCGCTAACGTAACCCATGAGTTACGAACACCTTTGGTTTCTATTGATAAAGCGGTAACCTTCCTTCTGAGCGGATCCGCGGGGCTTTCGGAAAACCAGCAGCAGTTTCTTTCGATTGCTTCCCGGAATTGCAAAAGATTAAGCCTTTTGATCAATGATCTGCTGGACCTGGCAAAGCTAGAGGCCGGAAAAATGAATGTGGAGCTGGTCCCCAGCTCGATCGAGAAGGTGATCGCCGATTCTATTGAAGGGCTGAGTGCCTGGGCGACCGCAAAATCCGTGGCGTTGGTGAATAGTGCCGAATCCAATTTGCCCCAGGTAAAAATAGATCCGGATAAGATCATCCAGGTCTTGAATAACCTGATCGGTAACGCGATCAAATTTACCCCTAACAACGGCACGATCACCGTGGAAGCAAAAACAAATAACGATCACCAGGTAGTGGTGAGCGTGCAGGACACCGGGGTAGGGATCGCCCAGAATGAACTGGAAAAAGTTTTTGATAAATTTTATCAGACCGGTGAAAGGGTGGCCACCGATGTCAGCGGCACCGGGATCGGTTTATCCATCGCTAAAGAAATCGTGCAGCTGCATGGCGGAAAGATTTGGGTAGAAAGTAAGGATGGGCAGGGAGCAAGGTTCAGTTTTACGGTGCCCTTGAATTAAGCGAAATATTTTTCACCCGTACTGGTTTTTTGTCAGGCGGAACAAATAAGGAGGCTTTTCAATGAACGGTACAAGTATCAGAGTTTTGGTCGTGGATGATGAAGCCGATTTCAGGAACCTGATGTCTTTCTGGCTTGAGTCTAAAGGTTATAAAGTGATCACCGCTTCAGACGGAAAAGCCGCGATCGACCTGGTAAAGGAAAAAAAGGCGGACATTGTTTTCATGGACTTAAGGATGCCGGTGATGGACGGAGTGGACGCGTTGAAAAACATCCGCACCTTTGACGCGGTTACCCCGATCATTATTATCAGCTCTTACATCGCTGATCCGAAAATCCAGGAAGCCAGGAGCCACGGCATGTCCGGGGTATTTTATAAGGGGGCGGATTTTGACGCCAGCCTCCCATTATTAGAAGCGGTACTGCGCACGCATAGAAATCTTAAAAAATAAAATTAAAATAAAAATTGCCCTGATATCAAGTTAGTAATTTTTATTTTACACCGAACGTTTCAATATTCGAATATATAAAAACCATAACCTCCAGGTTTAGTTCGGTGTTTCCATCACTGTTTTTAAAATAAGTTTTTGTCTATTGGGGTCCATTCTAAAGAACTAGAAGGGCCTTTTTTATTTGGTTTTACAATCTTCTAAGTTATTGTCATTTTTTAATTTATACTAATTTCTCTTGACTTTGAAGGAGATATATAGTATATATCATAAGTATGATAGCTCATCTTTCAGGAGTGGTGAATGCCGAATAACGGTTACGAAAACGAAGAGATGATCACTGCCAAAGAAATTATGAGGGAATTCAGTGTTTCCTATCAGATCGTAAACCACTATACTAATTTCGGGCTATTGCCGGTAGTAAAAAAAGAAGCGAATATAAGGTATTACGATAAAAGTACGATCAAATCCAGGATCAAGCAAATAAGGGACTTGATGCAGCAGGGTTACTCCTTAAGCCTGATCCGTAAAAAGCTGGACCAGGATGATAATTTAGAAAATACAGCCCAAACCCCGCAACCCAGGTCAACCTGATTTCTTTTTAAGAGATCAGGTTTTAGTTTTGATAGGGATTAAATATATTTATTAGAGCCAAAACATGAGCTATTTCAAAGTATTAGGATTCGAAAAAGAGCCTTTTTCCACCAGCCCGGATCCCGACTTTTTCTATCTTTCCAAGGAACACGAATCCGCTTTAGCCAATATCTTGATCGAACTGCGCCTCAAAAGAGGGCTCTCGGTTATCCTGGGGGATGTCGGCACCGGTAAAACCACCCTGTCCAGGAAATTGATCCAAGAGTTAAAAGACCGGCCGGATTTTATTTTTCATATTATCCTTGACCCTTCTTTTGAGGGGGAGGAGCCGTTTCTGACTTCCTTAGCGAAAAATTTCGAGATCAATGTCCATAATGATACCCCGGTGGGAGTGGTGGCGCTGCGCGAAGGGCTGGAAAGATTTTTATTTCAAAAAGGGGTGACGGAAAATAAAACGGTCACCCTGATCGTTGATGAAGCCCAGAAATTAAATGAATCCTCCCTGGAAGTCTTACGCGTCCTCCTGAATTATGAGACCAATGAATTTAAACTTATTCAGCTGGTGCTTTTGGGGCAATTGGAGCTGCACGCTAAAATTACCGAGATCGCCAATTTTTTCGACCGGATAAGTTTTAAATATACTTTGAATCCTTTGGATTTCGAGGAGACCCGGGAGATGATCGAGTTCAGGCTCAAGCAGGCCGGGTATTCGGCAAACATGCATTTATTTCTGGATGACGCGATCCGGGAGGTGCATCAATATACCCGGGGTTATCCCCGCCGGATAACCATGCTTTGCCACCGGGCTTTAAAAACATTGGTTTTAAAAAACAAGTTTGTCATTGACGCGCCCTTGATCCATGAAATTATTAATGAGGAAATTGAATCCGGATGGCACAGGAAAGATCTCTCACTCCAGAAAAACAACTTCTAAAGATCATTGAGACTTCCAAGAATTCTCTTGGAATGCATGCTCAATCCAGCCGGCGCCATGGTATGAGCTGGCTGAATTTCGGGGCCTGGCTGGGAAGGATCTCCTTTGTTAGGGGAAGTTTCGGTAAATGGTTCCAGGGGTTTAGCCTCGAGCAGTTGGACGTAAAACTGGTTAACCGCATCCTGGGAAGTTTGGTAGGGCTGCTGGCAATTTATTTTGTGGCCAATTTATTCGTTTCACTGATCGGCTTGAGTAAGCTTCCGCGGTGGAAAGCGCAGTTAAGCGTGACGGCAAGATCCTTTACTGGCGGGAAATTTAGGCAATGTTAAAAATCGGTATGGACAAATTAAAACTTCTTTCCGGGTTGAACAATCCGGAAATGGTCGGGGTCAATTTTAACGGGAATAATTTAAAGATTTCCCATATTAAAATTTATCCTAATAAAAAAGAAGTGGTCAATCTTTTGAACCTGGATACGAGCGGCCTTAACGATATCGATATCGCCAAGCAGGTCCAGATCGCCATCGGGGCCCTGCGGGGAAAGAAAGTGGAGGTGATCGACCTGGTCCCCACCCAGGCGGTGATTACGAAAAATATTGAGATCCCTTCCATCGAAAAGAAGGAGATCAGGGAGATCCTCAACCTCCAGGCGGGCAGGCACACCCCTTATTCGCGGGAGGAGATAATCGTCGATTATGTGGAGATCGGCACCTACAAACACAGTTACACCAAGGTGCTCCTGGTCATTGTCGCCCGCTCCGTGGTGAAAAGGCATTATGAAATACTGGAACGCGCCGGATTCCGGCTTAAAAGGGCGTTCCTGGCGCAGGAAGGGGTGGCTTTGGCGGTTTCCAAAACCTTAAGGCTGGAGAATGAGAATGCCCCGGTCAATATCCTGCATGTGGATGAAAATTTCACGGATTTCAGCATCCTTTTGAAGAATAAGGTAATTTTTATCCGTTCCATCCCTATCGGCGCTTTGCAGTTAAGGGATGAAAAAGAAGTTTACCAGATCAAGTTTGTCGACGAGATCAAACGCTCCCTGGAAGCCTACCTGGGAGGGGATATCGAAATAAGCCCGCATATGCTGATTTTGACCGGGGCCGAAGGGGCGATCAAGGAAATCGAAGGGTTATTGAACAGCACGATGCATTTGCCGGTCAAGACCCTGGCTTACGCCAACATTTTCAATATTTCGGAATTGGCCCGCGGGATGATCGCTAAGTCCCGCGTCACCTCTTTTTTCGATGTGATCGCCCCGCTTTTGCACTACGGGGAAATGAAGATCGACCTTATCCCGGAGGAAGCCCGGGTGCGCCGCTCGATAGAGGAAAGAGGCCGGGACCTGATCAAGGCCGGGATCTTTATCCTCACTATTTTTATCATGGTCTTTTTTATCCTGGCCAGCAAGATTTTCTTCAAGGGTATCCAGTTAAGCCGGCTGGACAGTAAATACGGCCCGGTGACCCGGGAAGCGCAAAAACTGGAGAAGGATATGCTGAAGGTGGGGCTGGTCAGGAATTACCTGGTTAACCGCGGGTATTCTTTGGAGGTGTTGACCGAGCTGCACGCCTTGGTTACGGATGACCTGGAGCTAAACGAAATCCGTTACGACGGAGATAAATTTTCGGTGAAGGGGACCGCCGATACCATGTCGGCAGTTTTTTCCTTTGTCGACCGGATGGAGAAATCGAAATACTTTAAAGAAGTGAAAACCCGCTATACGACCAAACGCAAGGACGGATTAAAGGACCTTACGGATTTTGAGATCATCGCTCTGACCGAAAGGCCGGTGGATTAGATGAAGCTGCCGAATATACAGGTGTTCCAGGTTTTTCTCGGGCGTTTAAACAAAAAAGAAAAAATAATCTTTTACGCCGCGGTGGTTGCCGTCGCTTTGGTGGTGTTTGACCGGGCGATCATTTCTCCGGTATTTAATAAGATCCGCTCCCTGAATAAAGAGATCCGCGATAAGCAGGCGGAGATCAAAAAGGACTTGCGCATCTTGTCCCAGAAAGACAAGATCTCGGCGCAGGGGGCAAAATACGGCTCTTTTCTGGGCAATGCCCAGATCTCCGACGATGAACAGGTCACCTTGCTTTTAAAGGAGCTGGAAGGACTGGCCAGTAAAAGTTCGGTGTACCTGGTGGATATGAAACCCTCCGGGATCAAGGAGTCCGGTTCCTCGAAAAGGATCATGATCAACATGAACTGCGAAGCGCAGATGGAACAATTGGTTGATTTTATGTATAATATAGAGAATTCCAACAGCTTGATCTCCATTGAGAAATATCAGCTGACGCCGAAAACCAAGGAATCCAGCGTCGCCAAATGCAGTATTTCGGTTTATAAAGTGGTCGCCCTGTAAAAAAGGCGAAGCGGTTAAAAGAGGGGAGAGAATAAAATGAAAAAAGTATTTCTTTTGGTATTGGGTTTTGTCCTGGTTTTTGCCCTGGCGGCTCAGGCGCTGGAAACCACGCTCATTGACACGCGCAATGAAATTTTTCAGAACGCCCAGGAGATGAAAAGTTATTTTGCCACCACCCGCGACCCGGTCCTGTTAAACAACATGTGGGACTCTTCGATCATGGCGATTTCCCAGCTGGACGCTTATTTCACCATGTTGGCGATATTCAACACCATAAAAAAAGAGGAGACCGATACGGTGGCTGTCGGTTACCTGGTTAAATGGTTAAACCAGGTAAAAGATTCTACCGCCATGGAAGTAAAAAGCCTGGACGCGGTAACCAAGACTTCCGACGCCCGCAGTAAAGCATTGATGGCAAAATCAAAGACACTGTTCAATAACCTGATTGCCCGCATCGGTAAAGAGCTGGAAACCGTCAACCAGTATCAGCAGACGCTGAAAAAGCAATAAGGAGAACCGCCAAAGACAATGCATAAATTCATTCTGCTTTTTCAATGCCGGGACCGCAAAGGGATCGTTGCCAGGATCTCGGAGTTTATTTTTAAGATCGGAGGCAATATCATTACCGCCGACCAGTACAGCACCGACCCTCAGGGCGGGCATTTTTTTATGCGCGTCGAATTTTTCCTGGACAGCGACCGGTATGACCGCGCCAGCCTGGCGCAGGAATTTTTACCCTTAGCCTCCGAGTTTAACGCCGGATGGAGTCTTTTTGACCGCGCCCAACTCCTGCGCATGGGGATCTTTGTCTCCGAGCCGGACCATTGCCTGGTGGAACTGCTTTATTTATGGAACTCCGGGGAACTGAATGTGGAGATCCCCTTTGTGGTCAGTAATTTCGAAAAACACCGTAAATTGGTTACCGGATACAACCTGCCTTTTCATTATGTGCCGGCGGATAAGCATAACCGCCGCGAGGCGGAATTACTGGCTTATGTCGGCCAGGCTACCGATTTTTTGGTCCTGGCCCGTTACATGCTGGTCCTTTCCGCGGATTTTCTGCAAAAATACAATAAAGATATAATCAATATCCACCACGGTTTCCTGCCTTCCTTTAAAGGAGCCGATCCCTACGGCCAGGCGCTGCAAAAGGGGGTCAAGATCATCGGATCAACCGTCCACTTTGTAAGCAACCAGCTGGATGAGGGGCCGATCATCGCCCAGGAAGTTGAATATGTATCGCACAAGGACAGCCGCCAGGAGTTGATCCGCAAAGGAAAACACGCGGAAAAGAAAGCGCTGGCGCAGGCCATCTCCAGCTACCTTGATTACCGGATCATCAAACACGAAAATAAAACAATTGTTTTTTAAGGATAGGCAGCGCGGCGGTTTGAGGAGCGAACATTGTCTCAAAAAGCGATAATTGTCGGCGCCGGGGTAGGCGGTCTGGCCGCGGCCGCGCGGCTGGCTAAAGATGGCCTGGAGGTGGAGGTTTATGAAAAACTTTCCTGCTGCGGAGGCCGCAACAATCTGATCAGCGACCGGGGTTTTAAGTTCGATACCGGGCCTTCCTTTGTTCTCATGCCGGATTTCTTCGCCGAAGTTTTTTCTTACTGTGGCGCCAAAATCGAAGATTATTTAGAGCTGCGGTTTATCGACCCAAGTTATAAAATTTTTTATGCCGACGGGGAAGTTTTGACCGTTTACCGGGACAGCCGGCGCACCAAAGAGGAGCTGGAGCGGATAGAACCGGGTGCTGCCGCACGCTTCGATGATTTTATCCGGGAAACTGCCCGCATTTACGCTATTCTTAAACCGTTGCTTTATAAATGCGTCACGGTCAAGTCGCTGATTAATCCCGGTTATTGGGGGCTGGCCGGAAGGATCCGGGCCTTTGAGTCATATTGGCACTTGGCGCGTAAATATTTCAAATCCGAAAAACTCTGCTATGCCTTTACTTTCGAAGCGATGTTCATGGGGGTTTCCCCCTACCAGGCCCCGGCCTTCTACAGCATAATCACTTATACCGACCATGTGCAGAAAATTGCCCATCCGCTGGGCGGGATGTACCAGATCCCTCTGGCCCTGGAAAAACTGGCCGGTAGCCTCGGGGCGAAATTCCACTATAATTGCGCTATAGATAATATTGAGCGGGAAAATGGACAGGCTGTGCTTTTGAGGGGCAGGGAGCGGATCCGGGCGGATTACACGGTAGTAAATGCGGACTATGCTTACGCCCAGACAGATTTGCTTAAGCGGCCGATCCAGGATTTTAAATATTCCTGCTCCACTTATCTGATCTATCTGGGGTTGAAAAAGAAGCTCGGGGGCGGCCTGGCGCACCACAATCTGTTTTTCAGCCGCGATTTAAATAAGAACCTGGAGCAAATCTTCAAGGAAAAAACGATCCCCGCAGAGCCGTCTTTTTACGCGCATCTGCCTACCCTGACGGATCCGTCTTTAGCTCCTCCCGGTAAGGATATCCTGTATTTATTGATTCCTTTGGCCAATTTAAAAGCGCCCCGGGAAACCTTGGGGCAGGATCAGGAGCAGAGATTAAGGAAGCTGGTTTTTGAAAAGATAAATAAAGCCTGCGGATGCGATCTAGAAGAGCTGATTGAAGTGGAGCACCGTTTTTACCCCGAGGATTTCAGGGAAAGGTATAATGTTAAATTCGGCGCTACCTTTGGGCTGGCGCACAACCTGATGCAAAGCGCATTTTTCCGTCCCGCTAATTTTGATGCCCGGATAAAGAATCTGTATTATGTCGGAGCCAGTACCCAGCCGGGAGGAGGGCTTCCGGTAGTGATCGCCGGTTCCCGGATCGTTGCAGAGATGATCAGGCAGGCCCGATCGCTTTTAGCTTAGCGATAACTTCTTTAATACTTGACTCCGGAGTGGATGCCCCCGCCGTAACCCCCACGCTTTCGGCATTATTCAACCACATTTTTTTTATTTCTTTAGCCGAACTGACCCAGTAACTTTTTTTATTCAGGGATTTTGATATTTCAAAAATCCGTTTGGTGTTGGCGCTTGTCTTTGAACCGATAATGATCATTACCGAGTTTTCCAGGGGCATGGCCTTGATTTCATCCTGCTTCATCCTGGTCGGATTGCAGATCGTGTTATGGAAAGCGATCCGGGGGATGTGTTTGCGCAGCGTTTCCAGGATCTCCAGCACATTGTCCAGTTTCTGGGTCGATTGTACGACAATTCCGGCCCGGGCAATCTTTTTTATTTTTCCCAGGGGGATATTCCGGGGATAATCGATGACGATCACCGGGTTTTTAAGTTGTCCGACGATTCCCTGGACTTCATCATGGCGTTTGTCTCCGATGATGATCACCTGGTTTCCGCCGTTCTCCAGTTTGCAGGCGATCCGGTGGATTTCTTTTACCATCGGGCAGGTAGCGTCGATAATCCTGTAACCCAGCTTCAATGCCCGCTTTAGGGTTTTCTTTGAGCAGCCGTGCGCCCGAATCAACAGCGTTTTGTTTTTGCTCCGGCGCAACGAGTTAATCTTTTTGATCCCGGCATTCTGGATCTGCCTGACCACTTCTTCATTATGCACGATATCCCCCAGCATGAATACCGGATCTTTTGTTTTTGCGGTTTCCAGAGCGGTAGTGATCGCTTTTCTTACCCCGAAACAGAATCCCGCGGATTTAGCCAGATTGATTTTCATAGGTATTTACCCGAGAGTAATATTTTGGAAACGATGAGTATTTTATTTATCCTGCTTACCCGGGCGCGTTTCGAAAAAACATCGAAGTTGTTCTTTTGAATCGCTTGGAGTATCCCGGCGTAGATCCCTTGCATTAACAGCACTACAAATCTAGTACGGTAATTGTCGATAAGCTTGACCCCCGCTAAACTGTCCCGGTAAAACTCTTCACAGCGCTTGATCTGGAAACGCAGCAGGTTTTTGAAAGCCGCGTTGTTCTGTTCCAGAGATAATTGCCGTTCGGAAACGCCAAAGGAGGCCAGTTCCTCCTGAGGAAGATAGATCCTATCTCGTGCCAGGTCTTCGCTTATATCCCGTAAAATATTCGTCAGCTGCATGGCGGCGCCTAATTTTACGGCGTAACCCTCTGCTGTTTTATCCCGGCAGCCGAAAATCCTAAGCATGATCAGTCCGACGATGCCGGCGACCCGGTAGCAATATTCATAGAGCAGGGGAAAATTGGTGTAGCGTTTTAGTTCCAGGTCCATGCGCATCCCCTGGATCAGTATGTCGAAATATTCTTTCGGGATACGGTAAGTCTCCACGGTATGCCTGAAGGCAGCCAAAAGCGGCGTATCGATCACGTTTTTTGTATAAGCATCAGCTATCTTTTGTTCTAACTTGGCCAGCTCCTGCTGCGGGTCAGCTTTAGTCGGGTCATCCACGGTCTCGTCGCTTAAACGGCAGATGGCGTATACCGCGTAGCTGGCATATTTTTTTTCCTTGGGCAGAAAAAGCGAAGCCAGGTAAAAGCTTTTAGCGAAATTTTTCGTGATCTTTTGGGCTTCCCGGAAACCTTCCCGCAGTTTTCTACTGTCCATAAGACTATTCTACAATTAATTAATCTAAAGAAAAGCCAATTTTTATTATTGCCCGGATGTTCCGATTTTTAAGGAATCCGGAGAGGGGGGTAAACCGGCGAATTCCATTGCTAAAACAGCGGGAGAGGAATAAAATACTTACATGTCCAAGTATCTGCTGCTTCTAGCCGGGTCCCTTTTATTTCCGTTAGGGTTGAGTTTTTATCCTCCCCTTAAATTCTGGCGTAATTTCAAAGCGCTTTTGGCCACCTTAAGCATTATAACCCTGATTTTTGGCTCCTGGGATGTTTTTGCCGCCTGGCGCGGCCACTGGTATTTTGACTCCCGGGGGATCTGCGGGTTAAAAATAATCAATCTGCCCGTTGAAGAATGGTTGTTTTTTATGGTTATTCCGTTCTGCTGCATTTTTACCTGGGAGGCTTTAAAGTTCATCAAAGCTAAACTCAAATGAAAGAATATACTTGTTTAAGTATTATTTTTGCGATCCTTACCTTGCTGGCAGATAAATGGAGCAGGGTGAATGTTTTTAAACGTAAGGAGTTTTACCTGTTTATCGTGATTATTTTAGGTTTTAAATTCCTGGTAAACGGTTATCTTACGCAGTCCGGCATCGTTGTGTATAATCCAGAATATTTTCTCGGGATCAGATTAGGAAGCATCCCCCTGGAAGATTTTATATTCGGTTTCAGCCTGGTTTCTTTAAGCGTGATTTTTTGGGAGAAGTTCAAGGAGAAGAGGGAATGTTAAAGAAAACACTGTTTGCCGTTTTAATTTTAAGCAGTAGTTTTACTTTTGCCTATTCTATGGATTGGAAGGATTTGCACGGCCGGGCGGATAAACTTTCTTTAGCGCAGGCCCGGTCGGCTTCATCCGGTAACTCTGCCGCGGAAGGGCAGGATTATATCTTGGGTTTGGTTTATCTTAACCTGCACCAGGATCAGGCGGCGGGGGAGGTTTTTAATAAACTGTTGGCTGCCCATTCCGGTTTGATTGAGGCGCGCTGGGGTAACGCCGAAATCTTGCGCCGCAGGCATAATCTTTCTGCCGCTGAAAGCGAATTGAATGCAATAATCAAGATCGATCCGCAGTTTGCTCCGGCGCTCATCAGCCTGGCTTACATAAAATACATCCAGATGGACTTCAGGGGGTCTGCCGACCTGGCCGCCGGTATTATCCGGCGGGGCAGGGAACAGGCGGATCTAAGTAATTATGCGCGCGCATATGCTTTGTATGCCGGAGCCAAGGGGATGCTGGCGTATTACGGAGGGTTCCTCTCCAAGGCGATCGACGGTTTAGCGGTAAAATCCAATTTGGATAAGGCGCAGAAATTGCAGCCGGATGCTCCGGCAGTTTTGTTCGGTTTAGGCAGTTATTACCTTTTGGCTCCTCCGATCGCCGGAGGCAATCCGGCGAAAGCGCAAAGTTATCTGGAGCAGGCGGTCAAGGCCGATCCTTTCCTTGCCGACGCTTTCGTGCGCCTCGGGCAGTTGGCAAAATTTAACGGCGACAGGAAAAAATACGATTTTTATCTGCAAAAAGCCCTGGAAATCGACCCGCAAAATGAATTAGCCGAGGATGTGCTTGGGGGAAAATGTAAATTTATTTGCCTGGGCAGGTAAGTGTTTAAGTCTTGAGGATCTTTTGGGAGAAATCATTAAGCGTTTTTTTGTATACCGGATCCATGCTTAATGAACGGATTTGGTCCAGCGCCAGGGAGTAATGGTAGTCGATCTGGTTTTTGGCGTAAGCCAGCGCTCCGGTATCGGCAATGATCCGGCGCATTTTAAGCAATTCCGCATCTTTGACCAGCTTATTTTCCATAATTCTTTTGATGGTTAATTTGTCTTTTCTGCCGGCGTGGTTAAAGGCATACCAGACCAAAAGGGTCCTTTTGGCTTCTTTAATATCGGTGAGGTTGGATTTGCCGATCTCCTTGACGGTCCCGAAGGTTCCGATAATGTCGTCTTTGATCTGGAAAGCCCTTCCCAGGAGCATTCCGTAGGAGTAGAGTTTTTTAATCTGCCCGGATGCCGCTCCGGATAAAGTAGCGCCCATGGTCAGGGGAGAGGCAAAGGTATAGTTGGCGGTTTTATAGTCATAAATTTTATAGATGTCCTTGCGGGAAACCTGTTCGATCGGTTTAGCCCCGAGCAGGAGTTCGATAAATTCACCGCTGCCGGTATAGAGTGCCGCCAGGAAAAGCTTCCTTAATGCTTCTTCTTTGCGGCCCGCTTCTTCTCTGACAGCCAGAAAGGCGTCCAGGGCCATGGCGTACATTACGTCGCCGGCGACAATGGCCAGGTCTTCACCGTCAAATTTAATATTCTTGCTGTGTTTTAATGCCTCTTTGAGCAGGGTGTGCATCGCCGGCTTACCGCGGCGTTTGTCGCTTTTATCGATAATATCGTCATGGACGAGCATAAAATCATGCAGTAATTCCAGGGAGAGGGCACTGCGGTAAAGCCCGGGGGGAGCTTTCCTGGAGAAACCCAGGTAGCCGATACAAAACAATATCGGCCTTATCTTTTTACCGGGGCGGCAGATAAATTCTCTGATATTTTTAAAAAGGACAGGGGAAAGCTTGTTCAGGGAGTACAGCTTATCGATTGCGCCGGCGTAGGTCAGCAGCTCTTTTTCAATTCTATTTTTTATTTTCAAAAACATAATTTATGTTAACATATAAAGAGTGATTGTGCAATTAGTTTGGCCTTAAAAATGAAGAAAATCGCGATTATCGGCGCAGGCTTTGCGGGTTTAAGTTGCGCCGCAAAACTTTCCCGCTCCGGCCTTCCCTTAGAAATCGTCCTTTTTGACCGCAAGGAGGAGTTTGATTTTCTGCCCCTGCTTCCGGATTGTATCGGCAGGAATATCCGTCCGGAAAACCTGGCGAATGATGCTGCCGGGTTCTGCCGGGATCATAAAATCAGGTTTGTGCGGGAACAGGTCGATTCTCTTGATCTGGCGCAAAACCGCCTGAATACCGCGCACAATACTTACCCTTACGACTATCTGGTGGTTGCCAGCGGGAGCCAGCCTAATTTTTTCTCCAATGCGGATGCGCAGAGCTACGGGTATCCTTTAAATAATCTTGCCGATGTACGCAGGATAATCGCATTACTGCGGGAAGGGAATACCGAAAATTTCATTATTGCCGGAGGAGGCTATACCGGGATCGAAACCGCCACTAACCTTTGGCGGTATTTTAAAAACAGGAAAGAAAACAAAAAGATCATCATCGTCGAGCGGGCTCCGGCGATACTGGGGGCGCTTCCGGAGTGGATGAGGGCGTATGCCTCCGGAAATTTGAACAAGATGGGCATTGAGGTTTGGGTTAATGCGGTAGTGGAAAAGATCCTGCCCGGTAAAGTCGAGGTCTCCGGAGGCAGGGTGTTGGATCGGGCGGCGCTTTTTTGGGTCCCCGGGGTAAGGACCGCGGATTTTATCCAGAAGCTGGATCTGCCCAAGAACCCTCAGGGCAGGATCATTGTCAATGGATACCTGCAATGCGCAAAGAACTGTTTTTGCGCCGGAGATGCAGCTTTTTTTACCCGGGATAGTAATCCTTTACGGATGGCGGTCCAGTTTTCCTTTAACCAGGGGGCTCACGCCGCAAAAAATATCATCAAAAGTATAAAAAACATTCCCCTGGAGGAGTTCAGGCCACTGGATTTAGGATATGTCGTCCCGATGGCCAACAACCTTTCCTGCGGAAGGACGCTGGGTTTAAATGTCCGGGGGCGCCTGGCTACTTTTTTGCATTTTAGCATGTGCGTTTTCCGCTCCCGGGGCTGGAAGAATAAAACCGGATTGATCCGGGACTTATTAACAGGATAAAAAAGGAGGTAACAATGGTGGACTGGGGAATTCTGGTTTTAAGGCTGGGGTTAGGGATCATGTTTTCTGCGCATGGGCTGCAAATGGCTTTCGGGTTGTTTGGCGGCCCCGGGGTCAACGGTTTTTCGAAGATGCTTTCCGGGCTGGGATTTGTTCCGGCGATCTTCTGGTCCGGCGTGGCTGCTTACACCGTGTTGATCGGGGGGGTATTGTTGATTTTAGGGATCCAGGTCAGGGTCGCCGCCGCGTTGCTTTTGATCTTTATCCTTACCGCCCTGGTGAAGGTGCATTTAAGCAAAGGGTTCTTTATGGCTAGCGGGGGTTTTGAGTATAATTTTGTGATTGCCTCCGCCTGCATCGCGTTGATTTTGTCTGACGCCGGGCAATTGACTATTTTTAAATTAATGGAGCTTTGAGATTTCCATTGATTCCCGAAATTCGCGGTGCTACTATAATTATTCTTATATAATAAGGTTAAGGGGTTATTTTTACGCGGTAACCCGGACGGATTTGCGCATTTTTTTGGATACGTTTGGGGTTTAAAGCTGCGCTTGCCCAGGCGGGCGCCAGCCCGGATAAAAGAGCAGTAAATAATTCCATGATTAGATTCCGCAATTTAACAATTTTATTCCTGATTTTGTTTTTGCCGTTAAAATTAATGGCGGCCCAGCGTTCCGGGCCGGCCAAGCTCACTGTTTTTTATTCTCCCAGCTGCCACCGTTGCCTGGAAATAAAGCGGGAGGTCCTGCCGCGCATCGAAACCGAATTCAAAGATAAGGTCATCCTGGAATACCGGGATATCAGCGACATAGAAAACTATAAAATGCTTATCGGTTTATTGCAGGCAAGCAAGTTGAGGCTTGAGTTTGATGTCCCGCTTTTTTACCTGGAGGGCAGGTTTTTGACTTCCGAAGGCCAGGTTTACCCGAGGCTGCGGGATTTTATCCTTGAAGGGGTGAGGCGGGAGGAGGCGGTGCAGTCCGGCCCGGCGGACCTGGTGGAGCATTTTAAAAGTTTTGTCCCGGCGGCGGTGATCTTTGCCGGATTAAGCGACGGGATCAACCCTTGCGCTTTTACGGTAATCGTATTTTTTATTTCTTTCCTTGCCCTGCAGGGGTACCGCAAAAAAGAACTTATCCTGATCGGCGCGGCTTTTATTTTTGCGGTATTTTTGACTTATTTGGGTTTAGGGCTGGGGATATTTAATTTCTTTTACCACTTCCGGGGGTTCTGGTTAGCGGCGCGCCTGTTCAATGTGGTCATCGGGGTTTTCAGCATCATCCTGGGTATTTTGGCGGTTTATGATTTTATCCAATTTAAGAAATCAGGTTCCACGCAGGAGCTGATCCTGCAATTGCCTAAACCGGTGAAAGAGCGCATCCACCAGGTGGTGGGATTTTTTTACCGCAGGAGCCGGCAGGAAAAACAGCAAAATTTAAAACCCCCCTTACTGAAACTGGTGGCCAGCGCCCTGATTACCGGATTTTTGGTTTCTCTGTTGGAGGCGGTGTGCACCGGCCAGGTTTATTTACCGACGATAACTTTTGTTTTAAAGTCTACCAACCTTAAGCTGCAGGCCTGCGGTTATCTTTTGTTGTACAATATCATGTTTACCGTTCCCTTAATCGCCGTTTTTATCCTGGCGCTCCTGGGCACCAGCAGCCAGCAGTTTTCCGGTTTTCTGATGAAACGCATGGGGATAATTAAGATCCTCATGGTCATTTTATTTTTTGGATTGGGGATCATTTTACTTTGGAGGGCCTGATGCGCAAAAGAATGCTTATTTTACCGTTCCTTTTTTTACTTTTTCAGTTTAGTTTGTGTTTTGCAGCCGCACCGGTTGCCGCGGATAAACCGGCGGCGCCGGGTGCGCAAACCGCGCCGGATAAAGCCGACGATACCTGGGATTTCGGCACGGTGAAGCAGGGGGAGATCTTAAAACATGAATTTTTGCTTAAGAATAAGACCGAGAATATTATGGAAATAAACAGCATCCATACTTCCTGCGGTTGTACTGCTTCGGAGTCCGGTAAGAAATCCATTCTGCCGGGAGGGGAAACTCCGATCAAGGTAACCTTTAATTCCCGCGGCTACCTGGGGCAGGCGCAGCAATTCGTTTATGTCAACACCAGTGATCCTGAACTGGCGATCATTAAATTTACCATTAAGGCGAATGTCGAAAAGAAAAAATAAGGAAAATTTTTGATCAGCGTTAATTTTTAGGGAGGTTTAAACATGTGGTCATTGCAGTTAAGGATGTGGTTATTGGTCACTTTACTTTTCGGCCTGATCTACGCTTTGGTCGTGGTCATCGGCAGCAGTTTTCTGCACGTAACCGACTATAGCTTTTATCTGATCATTTCTTTGGTGATGATGGTCATCCAGTATATGCTGGGCCCCAAGATTGTCGAATGGAGTATGCGGGTAAAGTATATCAAAAGAGAGGAGAATCCCCGGTTGTTCCAGATCGTCGAGAGCCTAAGCGTGCGCGCCGGCATCCCGATGCCCCGGGTCGGCATTGCCCAGATCGATATTCCCAATGCTTTTGCCTTCGGCCGTTCGATTAAGGACGGCAGGGTCTGCGTCACTCGCGGTATTCTGGAGCTGCTCAACGACGAGGAATTAAAATCGGTGCTCGGCCATGAATTAAGCCACTTGAAGAACCATGATGTGCTGACGATCACCCTGCTTTCGGTAATTCCGATGGTGATGTACCGGATCGCCTGGCAGTTTTTATTTTTCGGCCGCCGCCGGGATGAACGGGGCAGTAACACCATGCTTATCGGCCTGGTCGCTTTCTTTTTTTATTTTCTCACGAACCTGCTTGTGCTTTATGCTTCACGGATCAGGGAGTATTTTGCCGATCAGGGTTCGATCCTTCTGGGAAACCAGCCTAAAGCCCTGGCCTCAAGCTTGTATAAACTGGCTTACGGTTCCGCCAGGTTAAGCAAAGAAGAATTAAAGGAGTCTGAAGGCTTAAAGGCTTTTTTTATCAACGATCCTTCGCAGGGGCGCAAGGAGGTCCTGGAATTGTCCCAGCTGGATTTGGATAAAAACGGTATAATCGATGCCTCCGAATTGGAGATGCTGCGTAACTCTTCAATCCGTTTAAACCTGGGGGATAAGCTGCTTGAACTTTTAAGCACGCATCCGAACATGCTTAAGCGGATCAAAAAGCTTTCCGAACACCGGTTCCCGGGTTAAACTGGAAATCGAAAAAGCGAAGCCGGAATTATCTCTCTATGGTTATGGATGATGCCAGGGGCAAGGCAATATTTTTTACCGTAGTCGCGGGCATTATCGGCATCAGCTTTACCGCAGATTTTTATTTCCGGAATACCGTTTTTTACCGTATTCAGCAGATTTGTTTCTGGCCGGCGGCCTTGGCGCTGGTCATTTTTCTTTTGCGGGGGAAAATGGTTTTGCGTCCCGGTTTTTCCCGCTGTTTTCCTGCCTTATTTTTAATCCTTTCCGGCGGCCTGTTTTTACGGTTATATAACATAAGCGCACTTCCTTTAAACCACGACGAGGCGCATACGACACTGCGCACCCTGTATTTGTTCCAGAATAATTATTTTGTTTCTTACGCGGGAATGCCGGTTGCTTTTTTAAAAGGAAAGGTCCCGGCATTGTTTCCTTTGCTTGTTACTGCGGCCGCGTGGCGGGGCAGCAGCCCGGAGATAATTGCCCGGTTGCCGGCGGTGGCCATCGGGATCCTGACCATTTACCTGACTTACCGGCTGGCTAAAGAATTAAGCGGTAAAAAGGCCGCCTTGGCGGCGGCTTTTTTTCTGGCGGTTTTTCCCTGGCACATTATCCAGTCCCGGGTGGGGGTAAGCGTAGTGCTTACCCCTTGCTGCGGGGTTTTATTTTTCCTGCTGTTTATTAAAGCGGTGAAAAAGCAGGATTACCGGTATCTTTATCTATCTTTTTTGACATTGGGGATTGCGGCATTTTGGACGTACACCGAATCCCAGGTATTTATTATTTTAGCGCCGCTGCTGTGTGTAGTTTTGCGAAAGGAGTTGTCCTGGGTCAGGCCGGTAGATATGCTGAGTTGTCTCTTGCTGTTTTTGTTAACCCTGTATCCTTTTCTGCCCGCCTGGGACAAGGCAGGATTTATCCAGAGTCAGTATTATCATTCGGTCGGCCTTCAGGGAAATTTAGCCTTCGGTATTTTCCAGCGTTTAAAAGAAGCGCTGAGACTGCTTTTTTGGGAAAAAAACCAGTTTTTCCTTTTTGCTCCCGGCCTTAAAGGGCCGATCATCCAGTTTTGTTTATGGCTGCCTTTGGCGCTGGGAATCCTCAATGCGCGCAAAGGTAAAATTTTAGCTGCGGTTTTAACGGTGTGGTTGTTGGGCGGAGTATTCTTTTGTATTTGTTTCGTGCGTGAAGTTGCCGATCGTTATTTTATCGCGATCGCTCCGGCGATCGCCATTCTTTTCGGTGCCGGCATAGCGCTTAATCGCTCTAAAAAGGTTGCGCTCCTTTGCGCTGCCGCCGCGCTTGCCGGATGCGGCATTTATCTGAATAATTATTTCGGCTATTTGCATAAGTTGCCCCTGGAATCTTTGAAGGTATACAGTTACGGTTCTAAAGAAATAGCGGATTTCCTTTCCCGGGAGCCGGATTTTATGCGCCCGGATTCAAAAACGGTCATTGAATGGAGGATGAGCCCGGTTGGGGCTTATTTTGTTTTTGGCGGCCGTAAAACGGGAAGCCCCCTGGAGTTGAGTTTTCTAAATAAGTTTACCCCTTACTGGGAGGGGGAGTTTCCGGTTTCTCCGCAGACCGTTTATTACTGCCTCTGGTCTCCGGAGTCAAGGGCAAATGACTGGGATGCTTTTAATTGCGGGCTGTATAAAAAATTTAAATTGCGTTTTCCGGAAAAAAATCCGGTAAAAACAATTTATTATCCCGACGGGGAAAAAGCGATCGAGATCTTCAAAGCGATCTAAAGAAAGATTAATTTATGTTAGGTTATTATTTAAGAAAACATATCCTGAAAAGGGAGCGGGGTTTTAAATGCTGCGCCAAGATAAAACTTCATCCTGACCATATAAGCATCCTGTCGCTTTTACCTGCTTTGATGGCGGCAATTTCCATTATCAACAAGCTATATTTGCCGGCCGCATTATTGGCCAGCCTGTCATTGGTGCTCGATCTTTTAGATGGAATCTGCGCCAGGATGAGTGCCCGGGAAAGCAGGTTGGGGGATTACATCGATGCCCTGGCTGACCGGTACAGGGAATTTATCTTTTATTTAGGATTTGCCTTGGCCGGCTATCCTTTGGAGGCTTTTTTGGCATTTTCCGGATGCGCTTTATTCAGTTTTGCCAAAGCCAGGACCGCTATGTGCGCGGTTATTGATGACCATGATTGGCCGGCGATCGGGGATATGGCGGATAGGAATATTGTGCTTATTGCCGGCCTGATCGCGGCCGGGATCAAGCCGGTGTGGTTTGCCGGATACGATGTGCTTTCCTTTACCTTGATTCTGATCGCTTTGTTCACCCATGCCGGCTTTTTTTACCGCATAAATTATGCCAAAAAAATCATCCAAAAGGCAGATTAATCCGTAAATCTTAGCCTGTTTTCCGTCCTGCGGGCATCCTGTTTTGTTTTGACATAACCCCAAATTTACTATATAATTACTAATCTATGGATATTAATGAGATCAGAGAACAGAGAATCGCTAAATTAGAAGCGTTAAAGGCAAAAAACGTCTCCGCCTACCCGGCTGAGACCGCTTCCCATATTACGGTCGCCAAGGCCCTGGAGGGGTTTGAGGAAGGCAAAAAAGTTACTCTCTGCGGGAGGGTTACGGCTAACCGGGGGCACGGTAAAGTCAATTTTATGGATTTAAGGGATGTCACCGGCAGGATCCAGCTGTATGTGAAGCGGGATATTATCGGGGAAGAGAAAGCCGCCATTTTCGAACAGCTGGATATAGCGGATATTTTAAGCGTCAGCGGCGAACTTTTTAAGACCCACACCGGGGAACTTACCTTAAAAGTCCAGGATTTTACGGTTTTAGCCAAAGCGTTGCGCCCGCTGCCTGAAAAATGGCACGGCTTAAAAGACGTGGAGCTGCGTTACCGCCAGCGCTACCTGGACCTGCTGTCCAATGAAGAGGTAAAAAAAGTATTTTTAATGCGCGCAAAAATTATCCAGGCGATCCGCGGTTTCCTGGATGCCCGGGGATTTTTAGAGGTGGAAACTCCGATGATGCACGATATCGCCGGAGGCGCCGCCGGGAGGCCGTTTAAAACTTTCCATAATGAATACAGCATGGACCTGTTTTTAAGGATCGCTCCGGAACTTTATTTGAAGCGCCTTCTGGTCGGCGGGCTTGACCGGGTTTACGAGATCAACCGTTCTTTCCGCAACGAAGGGGTTTCTACCCGGCATAACCCGGAGTTTACCATGCTGGAGGTTTATCAGGCTTACGCCGGATATGAAGATATGGTTACCCTGACCCAGGATTTGATCTGCCATGTGGCCAAAACGGTTACGGGCAAGGAAGAACTCCCTTACCAGGGTAAGGTCATTGACCTGAAAACCCCCTGGAACAGACAGTCTTTTGCCGGCCTGGTCAAGGAGAAATTCGGGATCGAGCCGCAGGATGAACCGGCGGTGATGCTGCATAAGCTTCAGTCTAAGGGGTTGGCCAAAGATAAGGATCGCCTGAGCCGCTCCCAGATCAATAAGATCGTCGAGGATGCCCTGGAAGAGGATCTCCAGGTGAATCCCACGTTTATTACGGATTATTTTACCAGCCTGTGCCCTTTAGCTAAGGTAAAAAAAGATAACCCGCTGATCTCGGAAAGATTTGAATTGTATGCGGGGGGGATGGAGATTGCCAACGCCTATTCGGAGTTAAATGACCCTTTGGAGCAGCGCCGGCGCTTTGAAGAAGAGGTCGCCAACGCCGATCCCGGAGAAAAAAAGTGCGTGGATGAAGATTATCTTCTGGCTTTGGAGCACGGGATGCCTCCGGCCGGAGGATTAGGGATCGGGATCGACCGGCTGGTGATGCTCTTATGCGACCAGCCTTCAATCCGGGATGTAATTTTATTTCCTCTGCTGCGCGCGCAGGAAGAGCAGGGGGCCTGATGTTTTCGGAACTCTGGCTTAGCCAACGGTATCTGCGGGCAGGCAAAAAAGAAAAAATTATTTCCATCACCGCCCTGATCTCGATCGTCGGGATTGCCATCGGAGTGATGGTTTTGATCGTGGTGATTTCGGTGATGAGCGGTTTCGACCGGTTCCTGGAAGACAAAATGGTCGGGACCAACTCCCATCTTTCCCTGGAGTTTTATAACGGAGTAAAAGACCCGGAGGCGGTGATCGCTAGATTAAAAACCCTGCCTTATGTCCAGGGGGCTTCTCCTTTTATCGACGGACAGGCGCTGGTTAAGGCGGGCAAATCGATTTTCGGGGTGGAGGTGCGGGGGATCGACCCTAAGCGTCAGGGGGAAACTTCTAAAATTGACCAATATCTGAAATCCGGCAGCTATGACCTTGCCGGCAACGAAGTAGCTTTGGGCGGGGAACTGGCTTTGCGCCTGGGTTTGGAACCGGGCGGGACATTGAGCCTGATTTCCCCGGTGACTTTAAGTAAGACCGATTTTCTGGTTAAAGGAATTTTTAACAGCGGGATGTATTTATACGATTCCGGCCTGGTTTTAACTAGCATCAAAGGGGCGCAGGATTTTTACAAAATGCCCGCCACGGTAAGCGGTATCGCTGTGCGCGTGCCGGATGTTTATAAGGTTGAAAATATCAAGAGCAGGCTGTACGGGGACATCACCGGGTTTGGCGCTTACCAGGTGCGTACCTGGATAGACGCCAACCGTAATTTCCTGGAAGCATTGAAGTTGGAAAAGATCGTGATGTTTATCGTAGTCACCATGACCACGGTGGTGGCGGCATTCGGGATAGTCAGCACCCTGATCATGTCGGTGATGAGCCGGACCAAGGATATCGGGATATTGCGTTCGGTGGGGGCCAAAACCAAAAGCATCCTGGAGATTTTTATTTTCCAGGGGATGGCGATCGGGGTTATCGGGATATTCTTCGGGCTGGCCTGCGGCGTGGGGCTGGCGCTTTCGCTGGATAAAGTGGTGGATTTGATTTCCAAGCTTATCGGCAGGAGCCTGATTCCGCAGGATATTTATTACTTTGACCGGATCCCGGTAAACATTAATTTTAGCGATGTAGGCCTGATCGTAATTTCGGCGCTGGCGATCACTTTAGCCGCCAGCATTTATCCGGCATTTTACGCCAGCAGGATCATTCCCAGCGAGGCAGTCAGGCATGAATAAAGAGATCCTTTCGGCAAGGGGCATCGGGAAAAGCTACCGGGAAAATGCCGTGACTCTTGAGGTATTAAAAGAGATAAGCTTTTCCGTGATCCCGGGGGAATTTTTAGTGATCCAGGGGCCCAGCGGCGCGGGCAAATCTACCCTGCTGCATATTTTGGGCGGGCTGGATGATCCTACCGCCGGATCGGTTTTCTTTCAGGGCACCGATATTTATGCCTTGGATGAAAATGCCCGCAGCGTCTTGCGCAACCAGCAGGTGGGTTTTGTCTTCCAGTTTTTCCATCTTTTGCCCGAATTGAGCGCGCTGGAAAATGTTTCCCTGCCGGGGATCTTGAAGTCCTGGTGGGAAAGGAAAAAGAGTCAGCAGGCGGCGCGGGAGATCCTGGGGCAATTGGGGTTATCCGCCAGGCTCACCCACCGGCCGGGGGCTTTAAGCGGAGGAGAGCAGCAAAGAGTGGCGATTGCCCGGGCGCTGATCAACCGCCCCCAGCTTTTGCTTTGCGATGAACCGACGGGTAATCTGGATTCTGAGAACGGCCAAAATATTTTAAAGCTCTTAGTCGATCTTAACCGGGAGCAAAAGATCACGATTGTTCTGGTGACGCATGACCCGGCCCTGGCTGCTCAGGCAGAAAGGGTGATCCATTTGAAGGACGGGCACATTTTAAATTAGCCATTATCAGGGAGGAACGGATGAAGATTTATATCGACGGAAAATTTTACGCTAAAGAGGACGCCAAGATCTCCGTGTTTGACCACGGGTTGCTTTACGGGGACGGGGTTTTTGAAGGGATCCGTTCATATAACCGCCGGGTATTTAAATTAAGCGAACATATCGACCGGCTCCTGGAATCGGCGCAGAGCATCATGTTAAAAGTCGGCATGACTAAAGAGCAGCTGATCAAGGCGACGGTAGCGGCCCTTAAAGAAAATAAATTAGAAAATGCCTATATCCGCCTGATCGTTACCCGGGGGCCCGGGGACCTGGGGCTTGATCCGCGTAAATGCTGCCAGGGGTCGACGGTGATCATTATCGCCGACAAGATCAATTTATACCCGGAAAAAATGTACCGGGAAGGTCTGGCGATCGTGACCGTGCCTACGGTGCGTAACTTACCCGAGGCGCTGAACCCGCAGATAAAATCCTTGAATTATCTGAACAACATCCTGGCCAAGATCGAGGCGGCTAACGCCGGATGTGACGAAGCGATCATGCTGGATTCCCTGGGGTACGTGGCGGAGTGCACCGGGGACAATATTTTTGTGGTGAAGAACGGGCACCTGTATACCCCGCCGCAGTGCATGGGGACTTTGCGCGGGATCACCCGGGATTCTATTTTAGAGATCGCCCGGAAGAACAGGATTGAAACGCACGAGCACGTGATCACCCGCCACGAAGTTTATATTTCGGACGAGTGTTTCCTTACCGGTACCGCGGCGGAGGTTATCCCGGTAGTGAAAGTGGACGGCCGGGTCATCGGTTCCGGCAAACCCGGGAAACTTACTTTAAGCCTGATGAAGAAGTTTAAAGAGCTCACGGTGAAAAACGGAGTGAAATATTAAAGATGCTTTGTGATGTTTGCGGGAAAAATCCGGCTACCGTTCATTTGACCGAGATCATTGATGAAAAAATGAACGAACTGCATTTGTGCGAGGAGTGCGCCAGGAGCAAGAGCGCGGCGATGGAGCAGCAGTTCGGTTTAAGCGACCTGCTGGCGGGGATGGCGGATTTCGAAAAGTCCGCCAACAGCAAAGAAGAAGAGGTCAGCGCTAAATGCCCCAGCTGCGGTTTAACCTACGCTGATTTTAAGAAGATCGGCAGACTCGGCTGCGGGGAGTGTTATAACGCTTTCCGCAAATACCTGGCTCCTTTATTAAAACGCATCCACGGTTCAAACCAGCATATCGGCAAGAACCCGGGGAAAGTAAAAGCCCCGGCTGCTGCCGCCGTCAAGCCGGCGAGGAAAAAAGCCGGCAGCGCGGGTCTTACGGAATTAAAGAACCAGCTGCAAAAAGCGATCCAGCAGGAGGCTTTTGAGGAAGCGGCGCGCCTGCGCGACCAGATCAAAGAATTGGAAAAGAAAGAAAAAGAATAATGCAGATCAATGATTTGATCAATCATACCAGCGAATGGCTCAAGGGCACGGGGCCGCATTCGGATATCGTCATCTCCAGCCGGATCCGCCTGGCCAGGAACCTGAGCAAGTATCCTTTTCCCCACTGGGCGACCAAGCCGCAGTTGAATGCGGTGATGCAGAAGTGCAGCCAGGCAATGGAAAAAGTGGAGGAGTTAAAGGGGGCTGCGCTTTTTATTCTGGCAAATCTAGACAGTATCGACAAGCAATTTCTGGTCGAGCGGCACCTGATGTCCATCGAGCACACCCAGAAGACCGAGCAGAAGGCGGTACTGGTCAACTCGGAAGAAACTATCGCCGTGATGATCAACGAAGAGGACCACCTGCGCATCCAATTGATGCAGTCGGGTTTTAATCTTTTTGAGGCCTGGGAGATCATTAACGGCATCGATGACGCTTTAGCCAAACTTTTGGATTACGCCTATTTTGAGGATTTCGGTTATCTTACCGCCTGCCCGACCAATACCGGCACGGGAATGCGCGGCTCGGTAATGCTGCACTTACCGGCCCTGGTGATGAGCCGGCAGATAGACCGGGTACTGGCGGCGATCTCTAAATTGAGTTTTACTACCCGCGGGCTTTACGGGGAAGGCACGCAGGCCAGCGGGAATTTTTTCCAGATTTCCAACCAGGTTTCCCTGGGGCACAGCGAAAACGAGATCATTGAAAATATTAACGGCCTCATCCGCCAGATCATTGAACAGGAAACGCAGGCCAGGGAAATTATGCTGGCCAAAAGCAAAGAGGTCCTGGAGGACAGGATCAGCCGTTCCGTGGGGATCCTAAAGAATGCCCGGATCATTACCAGCCAGGAAACGATCGAGCTGCTGTCCATGGTCAGGTTAGGCAGCGACCTGGGGATGGTCAAGGATATCGACCGGCGCACGATCAACGAACTTTTCATTATTACCCAGCCGGCGCATTTGCAGAAACTGGAAAACGTTAAACTTTCCAGCGACCAGCGGGATCTGAAAAGGGCGGAGCTGATCCGGAAAAAATTAAATTTAATGACGGCATAATTTGCCGCGAATTAACTCCCGGTATTTTCTTGGCGAAACCAAAGAAAGCGCCGGAGCTTATCTTACAGTTTATTAACGGAGGGTTTTTCCATGTTCAATCGGTTTACGGAAAGAGCAAGAAAGGTAATTATCCTGGCCAAAGAGGAGGCCCGGCGTTTTAATCATGATTATATCGGCACCGAACATATTCTGCTGGGGTTGATCCGTGAAGGTGAAGGGGTTGCCGCGGCGGTGCTGCAGAAATTGGAAGTTTCCCTGGAAAATATCCGCCTGGAGATTGAAAAATTAGTCCAACCCGGGCCGACCACACAGATCATCGGAGATATTCCTTTTACCCCGCGGGCAAAAAAAGCTTTAGAGTTGGCCGCCGAGGAAGCCCGTTCCCTGGGGCACAACTATATCGGCACCGAGCATCTTTTATTAGGGCTGATCCGCGAAGGTGAGGGGATCGCCTCGCAGGTGCTTTTAAATTTAGGAATGGATTTAAACTCCGTGCGCAATGAAGTGATGAGCCTCTTGGGCTCGGCTTTGCCGGGAATGAACGCCCAGGGTGGGCAGGCTTCCAAGTCCAAGACCCCGGCTTTAGATGCTTTCGGCCGGGACCTTACCGCATTAGCGCGGGAAAATAAATTAGATCCGGTAATTAACCGTAAAATGGAGATCGAACGCGTAGTCCAGATCTTGAGCCGCCGTACCAAAAACAATCCGGTGCTTTTGGGGGAGGCCGGGGTGGGAAAAACCGCGATCGTCGAAGGTTTGGCGCAGTTAATTATCGCCGGCAATATCCCGGAAGTTTTGCGGGGGAAACGTATTGTCGTCTTGGACCTGGCTTTGATGGTCGCCGGGACTAAATACCGCGGCCAGTTTGAGGAAAGAATCAAAGCAATCATGGAAGAGATCAAGCGTTCCCAGGATGTGATCATTTTTATCGATGAGCTGCATACTTTAGTCGGGGCCGGGGCCGCTGAAGGAGCGATCGATGCCTCCAATATCATGAAACCTTCCCTTTCCCGCGGGGAGATGCAGTGCATCGGAGCAACGACGATCAATGAATACCGTAAATACATCGAAAAGGACGCGGCGCTGGAGCGCCGGTTCCAGACGATCATGGTGGAACCTCCGTCGGTAGAGCAGACGGTGGAAATCTTAAAGGGGCTGCGCGATAAATACGAGGCGCACCACCGGGTTACTTTTAAAGATGAGGCGCTGATGGCCGCAGCGGTATTAAGCGACCGCTATATCACCGGAAGATTCCTGCCGGATAAGGCGATCGACCTGATCGATGAAGCCGGTTCCCGCAGCCGCCTGAATGTTTTGATCGTTCCGGATAATATCAAGCGGGTAGAGGCGGATGTCGAATCCCTAAGAAAAGAAAAAGAAGCCTATATCAAGAGCCAGGATTTTGAAAAAGCCGCTTCCCTGCGGGACCAGGAGCGCACGGTACGCCAGGAGCTGGAACGGTTGAATAAAGAGTGGAGCCAGGCGAAAGAAAAAATGCGCCCGGAGGTTACCGCGGAAGATATCGCCAAGATCTTGGCGCAGTGGACCGGGATCCCGGTGTTTCGCCTCGAAGAAAAAGAAAGCGAAAAATTACTGAAGATCGAAGAGGAGCTGCACAAGCGGGTGGTCGGCCAGGAGGAAGCGATCCAGGCGATCGCTAACGCCGTAAGGCGCTCCCGGGCAGGGATCAAGGACCCCAAGCGGCCGATTGGTTCCTTTATTTTCTTAGGGCCTACCGGCGTGGGCAAGACGCTTTTAGCCCGGACTTTAGCGGAGTTCATGTTCGGAGATGAAGAGGCATTGCTGCAACTGGACATGTCCGAGTACATGGAGAAATTCAATGTTTCGCGCTTGATCGGAGCGCCTCCGGGATATGTGGGATATGAAGAGGGCGGCCAGTTAACCGAGCGGGTGCGCCGCCGTCCTTACGCGGTAATCCTTCTGGACGAGATCGAAAAAGCGCATCCGGATGTTTTTAACCTCCTCCTGCAGGTATTCGAAGAGGGCAGGCTTACGGACAGTTTCGGCCGCAAGGTGAGTTTTAAAAATACGATCATCATTATGACCTCCAATGTCGGGGCGGAACTGATCCGCAAAACCGGCTCCCTGGGTTTTAAGGCACAGAAAGAAGAAGGCACTTACCAGGAGATGAAGGAGCGGTTGCTGGAAGCGGTCAAACATACTTTCAAGCCGGAATTCCTGAACCGGATCGATGATATTATCGTCTTCAAGCAATTGATCCGCGAGGATCTGACCAAGATCATCGATATTGAGATCAGCCATGTTATCGAGCGCCTTAAGGAGCAGAAGATATACCTGGAGGTCTCTCAGGAGGCCAAGGATCTTTTGATTGAAAAAGGGTTTGACCCGGTTTTCGGCGCCCGGCCCTTAAAAAGGACGATCCAGCGGTACTTGGAAGATTCTCTGGCCAACGAGATCATTTCCAAGAAATACAAGGAGGGCTCTTTGATCAAGGTAACGCGTAAGAACAAAGAGCTTATTTTCGACTGATGCTGACAAAGTTTTTTATAGAGTTAGGCCGCCGGATCCTTTCCTTCATGTATTTTTTCGGAGGATTGGCCAGCCTTTCCGGACAGACAGTGTACCAGGCGCTCAAACCGCCCTACAATAATTACCGCATCTTTGAGCAAGCCAAGAAAGCCGGTTATGAAAGCCTGCCGATCGTTTCCGTGGTGGCTTTATTCATCGGCGTTATTTTTGCGCTGCAATTCGGTTATTTCATGCAGCAGATCGGTTCGGAGATGTATATCGCCAGCCTGGTGGCTCTGGCGATCGTGCGCGAATTGGGGCCGGTGATCACCGCCCTTATCGTTGCCGGCAGGGTAGGGGCGGCCAATACCGCCGAGCTGGGTTCGATGCAGGTCACCGAACAGATCGACGCTTTGGAAACCCTGGCGACGAACCCGATAAAATACCTGGTAGTGCCGCGGTTCGTGGCACTGAGCCTGATGTTGCCCCTGCTTACCATTTACGGAAATCTTATCGGAGTGCTGGGAAGTTACACGATCTGTGTTGCCAAGCTGGGTATTACCAGCAGTATGTACCTGCATATGACTTTTTCGGCGCTGCGGTACAAGGACCTTTTTACCGGATTGTTTAAGTCGTGGATTTTCGGGATGGTGATCGCCCTGGTCAGCTGCCATGAAGGATTTAACGTCCAGGGCGGGGCGGTGGGGGTAGGAAAGGCGACTACCCGCTCGGTAGTATTCAGTTTTTTGATGATCATTGCCGCGGACTGTTTTTTTACCGCTTTATTTTATTTCATTTTTCCTTAAAAACTTATGATCAAGATCCAGGAATTAAGCAAAAGTTTTAATCATAATTTAGTTTTAAATAATTTGAGCCTGAATGTGCCCTCGGGACAAACCTGCGTGATCATCGGCCGCTCCGGGTGCGGGAAATCCGTTTTATTGAAACACATTGTCGGGCTGTTAAGCCCGGATAGCGGCAGGGTCCTGGTCGAGGATAGAGAGGTCGGGCGCTTGAAGGAGCTGGAATTGGTCGCCCTGCGCTCAAAGATCAGTATGGTTTTCCAGGGCGGGGCGCTTTTTGATTCGATGAATGTTATTGAGAATGTGGGTTTTAGCCTTATTGAGCACACCAAAATGAGCTTTTCCGAGATCAGCGCCCGGGCCAAGGAATCACTGGCCCTGGTGGGTTTGACCGGTATCGGTAATCTCATGCCGTCGGAGTTAAGCGGAGGAATGAAAAAGCGCGTGGCTTTGGCGCGGGCAATTTGTATTAAGCCGGAGATCATCCTTTATGATGAGCCGACTACCGGGGTCGACCCGATCACCGGCGACAGCATCGATGAGCTGATCCGCTCTTTGCACGATAAATTAAAAGTTACTTCGATCGTCGTCACGCACGATATGAAAAGCGCTTACCATATCGCGGATAAGATCGCCATGATGTATAAAGGGAAAATTATTCTGGAGGGGACTCCGGAACAGATCCAGAGCACCTCCGACCCGGTAGTGCACCAGTTTATTAACGGGCTTTCCAAAGGCCCGATCACCGAGGCGGACGGAAGTTTTAAATAAATGGAGGCTTAAATGATCTTCGGCAAAACTAAATTAGAATTGAAAGTGGGCACCTTTGTCTTTATCGGCTTGATTATCCTGGTGATCTTTGTGTTGTCGATCGGAGGGTTTAAAACCTGGACTGTGGGGTACCGGGTGAACCTTGTTTTTAATTTTGTCAACGGGGTAAAGGTGGGCGCCCCGGTACGTTTTGCCGGGGTGGATGTGGGAGAGGTTAAAAAGATTATCCTGCAGCCTAAACCCGAAGAAAACCGTACTGCGGTCTGCCTGGAGGTGTGGGTTAAGGATAATGTGCACATCCCGCTGGATTCAACCGTATGGGTCAATACCCTGGGCTTATTGGGGGAGAAATACGTGGAGATCATGCCCGGCAAGGATTATTCCAAGATCCTTAAAGAGAACGAATCCCTGGTCGGGGTGGATCCGGTACCGACGCACCTATTGTTCAGCAGCGCCGGAAACATCATGAATAACCTGGATACCGGGATCACCCGCATCGTCAACAAGGAAGGGTCTTTAGGAAAACTGCTTTATGACGATAAGCTTTATAATGAACTGGACGCGCTGGTTACCGATGTGCGCAAAAATCCCTGGAAACTTTTGATCAAAACCAAAGAAAAGAAATAATTTCCGGCAGGCTCCGCTGCGCAAGACCGGCAGATAAAGGGGGAGAGAAAAATGTTTAAAAGTTTTATGAACAAAAGGGTGGTTAGGAGGAAAGAAGGAGTTTCTCCTTTAAAGTTTTCTCCGGCGGATAAAGAGGAAACGGTTTTAGAGGCCTTGATCCGGGATATTAGCGCCACCGGTTTTTCCATCGAGACCAAAGCGGTGCTCAGTAAAGACCAGTTGATCAAGGGGGAAGCCGATTTTCCTTTTTTAGAAGGGCAATTGAAATTTACCGGTAAAGTGGTGCGGGCGCAAAAACTGGCGCCGGATAAATACATTTACGGTGTTCTTTTTGAACAGGTCGATCAGGAGATCAAAGAAAAAATAGAAAAATATGTCGAAAGCACAGAATTGGATACCCTGTTGATGCGGGCGGTAAAAAGAGGGGCGCAAAGCGTGCACTTGGTGGTCGGTAGCGAGCCGGTCTGCCGGATTGACAACCGTATTTCGCATTTGGATGTAGCTCCGATCACCTCGCAGGAAATCGAAAGCATGGTTAATTCCGTGCTTAATGAAAATCAGAAAACCGAGCTTAACCGGGAGTGCGAACTGGATTTTGCCTATATTTTGCCCAGCACGCAACGGCGCTTCCGGATCAATATTTTTTTTGATAAAGGCAACCTGGCGCTGGTCGCCCGGATGGTTAATACGGAAATTAAAACCCTGGAACAGTTGCGCCTGCCGGAGGTTTTAAAGAATATCGTGAACAAGAGGCACGGAATGGTGCTGGTCACCGGGCCGGTGGACAGCGGAAAATCCACTACCCTGGCCTGTTTGATTGAAAATATCAATATCAGCCGGGAAAGCGTGATCATTTGTATCGAGGAGCCGATCGAATATATCTATACAAGTAAAAACAGCTTGATCTGCCAAAGAGATGTAGGATTAGATACTCTGTCTTTTACCAATGCCTTGAGGAGTTCATTGCGCGAGGATGCGGATGTGGTTCTGGTCGGGGAAATGCGGGACCTGGATTCCATCTCCCAGGCGATCACCGCCGCCGAAGCTGGGCATCTGGTGTTCTCTACGATGCATACTTATAATGTCATTGATTGCATTAACCGGATCATCGATATCTTCCCGGCCAATCAGCAGACGCAGGTGCGCGTGCAATTATCCATGTGTCTTGAGTACGTGATCGGACAGCGCCTCCTGCCGTGCGCGGACGGCAAGGGCAGGGTGGTAGCGACGGAAGTATTGGTGGTTACCCCGGCGATCCGTAACCTTATCCGCGGCGGGCGCATTGAACAGATATATACTTACCAGGAGGCCGGAACCGAATTCGGGATGCGCACGATGGATGGTTCCCTGCGGGAACTTTATTCCGCCGGATTGATCAGCCGGGAGACTGCTTACGTCTTTGCTACGGAAAAGAAACAATTCGAAGGTTTTTAGCCGGAAGAGCAAAATAGAAATTTTATTTCATGAAAACTAAAACTGTCTTTAGCTGTTCAAGCTGCGGGTACCAATCCCCTAAGTGGTTAGGCCGGTGCCCGGATTGTAACAGCTGGAATTCTTTTACCGAAGAAGACTATACTCCGGTTTCCGCGGGAGCCAAAGAACGGGTCAGTTTGTATAAAGATGGCCCGGTGCTTTTAAAAGACGTGGTGGCCGCGGATGAAGACCGGTTAAAGACCAATATCGGCGAACTGGACCGGGTCTTAGGCGGCGGGATCGTCAAGGGATCGGTAATCCTGATCGGCGGGGATCCCGGGGTAGGTAAATCCACGATCTCTTTACAGGTATCCAATCATTTGACCAGGCAGGGGGCAGTGGTGCTTTATGTCAGCGGAGAGGAATCCGTCGCCCAAACCAAACTGCGTGCCAAACGTTTAGGAGAGGCCGGAAGCGACAATCTTTATATCGTTAATCAGACGGACCTGTCTTTGATTATCGAATACATCCGGAAATTAAAGCCCCAGGTAGTGGTGATCGATTCGATCCAGGTAATTTTTGACCCGGGGATCAGCTCTTCCCCGGGAAGCGTCAGCCAGGTAAGGGAGTGCGCCGGGGCGCTTACCCAGTTAGCCAAAACTACCGGGACCTCGATTTTTATTATCGGCCATGTCACTAAAGAAGGGGCTTTGGCCGGGCCGCGGGTTTTAGAGCATATCGTCGACACGGTATTATATTTTGAAGGGGACCGTTTCGCTTTATACCGGATATTACGGGCAGTGAAAAACAGGTTCGGCTCAACCAATGAGATCGGTGTTTTTGAAATGGCGGCTTCGGGTTTGGCGGAGATAAAAAACCCTTCGGAGATATTCCTTTCCGAAAAGCCGACTAATGTTTCCGGGACCACGGTCACTTCGATCCTGGAAGGGAGCCGTCCGCTTTTAGTGGAGATCCAGTCTCTGGTTTCCCGCAGCAGTTTCGGGTATGCCCGCAGGCGAGCGCAGGGTTTTGATTTTAACCGGCTTTCCCTTCTGGTGGCGGTGCTGGAAAAACGGATGGGGCTGGCGCTGGAGGCGGAAGACATTTTTATCAATGTCGCCGGAGGGATCAAGATAGAAGACCCGGCGGCGGATTTAGCGGTCTGCGCGGTGATCGCTTCGAGTTTGCGCGACCAGGAAGTAATTCCCCAGGCGGTAATCCTGGGGGAGGTGGGGTTGAGCGGGGAGATCCGCAGTATTTCCCAGGTAGTCACCCGGATAAATGAAGCGGAAAAGCTGGGTTTTAAGCGCTGCATTCTGCCCAAGAACAGTATTAAAAACCTTAAGATCAAAAAACCGAATATCGAGATCGTTGCCGTTTCGACTTTGAAAGAAGCTTTGGATATTGTTCTGGGGACAGCGGTAAAGAGCAAATAGTCCGTTTTCGCTTTAACTATGGCGGATCCGCCGCGTTTTGCGGTGGACATCATAAGGGGGGAAAATGAATTTATTATTAGCGCGGCTTTTATTTATTTTCGGTAGCATGTTTATCGGTTATGAAACAGTGCCGTTAAACCCTTTACTGGGGATATCCTTCGGGGCACTGGCAGCGATCTGCATGATCCTGATCGAGGTAGGATTACGCAAGGTTTCGGTCAGCGGCTTATCCAGCGCGGTATTCGGATTGATCCTGGGTTTGATCATGGCTAAACTCATCGGGGATGCTTTCAGCCTGGCCCCGGTGGATGCGGCAGCTCTTTCCCGGATCCGGGTGGGGTTAACTTTGATTTTTTGCTATCTGGGAATGGTGATGGCGCTGCGCGGAAAGGATGAATTCAGCATTATTATCCCTTACGTGCGCCTGCGCCGGCAGGACCAGAGCCAGGATGTGGTCCTTTTGGATACCAGCGTGATTATTGACGGCAGAATCGTGGATATCTGTAAAACGCGTTTTTTAGGGGGGAAAGTGGTAATCCCCAAATTTGTCCTGCGCGAATTGCAGCAGATCGCTGATTCCACCGATCCGATCAAACGCCAAAGAGGCAGGCGGGGCCTGGAGATACTCAATACTATCCAAAATGAACCGGGGATGGATATTACGATCCATGAGCAGGATTTTACCGAGACTACTGAAGTGGATGCTAAATTAGTTTTATTGGCCAAGCTGCTTGAGGCTAAGATCCTGACGGTTGATTTCAATTTGAACCGGGTCGCCAGTATCCAGGGGATCAAAGTTTTAAATATCAATGAATTGGCCAATGCGCTTAAACCGGTGGTTTTTCCCGGAGAAGAGATGCATATTAAGCTGATCAAGGAAGGTAAAGAGCACAATCAGGCCATAGGTTACCTGGATGACGGCACGATGGTAGTGGTGGAAGACGCCCGGCGCCTGCTCGGCCAGGAGGTCAAGGTCGTGGTTACCTCTGTTTTGCAGACCCAGGCCGGCAGGATGATCTTTACGCGGACCGATAAATAATGCTTAGCGCCATTCTCCTGGCCGCAGGAAGCGGTAAGCGCCTGGCCAGCGCGGTATCCAAGCCTTTAGTAAAAATAGGGGGGTTACCCGCGATAATCTATTCCTTGCGGGCGCTGGAGAAACATCCCCAAGTCGATGAAATTATCGTGGTCGTCAATCCCCGGAACCGCGCCGCGATATCCGGATTAACCGCGAAATTTCATTTTAAAAAAATTAAATGTTTTGTCCTGGGCGGATCGCTGCGGCAGGATTCCGTTCTTTGCGGCCTGAAAAACACTGCTCCCCAAAGCAGCTGGGTTTTGATCCATGACTGCGCCCGGCCTTTTATTGAGCAAGCCGACATCAGCCGGGTGATCCGGGCGGCGAAAAGAACCGGGGCGGCGCTGTTGGCGGTGCAACCCAAGGCAACGATAAAGCGGTCCGGGAGGTTAAATTTAGTGGAGAAGACTTTGGAGCGTGACCGGCTTTGGGAAGCGCAGACCCCGCAGGTTTTCCGCAAAGCGCTGCTTCTAAAAGCTTATCAAAGCAATCCGGCAAGTAAAGTCACCGACGACGCATCTTTAGTTGAGCGGCTCAAAGCCAAAGTCCAGCTTGTGCCGGGCAAGTATGAAAACATCAAAATTACCACTCCGGATGATCTGTTGCTGGCCGGTTTAATCTCGAAAAGGTTTAAATATGCGATATAGAACCGGTATCGGCTATGATATCCACCGCCTGGTTGAAGGCAGGAAGCTTTTTTTGGGCGGGATAGAGATCCCGTATATTAAAGGGCTCCTTGGCCACTCCGACGGGGATGTCCTTTTGCACGCGCTTTGCGATGCCCTGCTGGGGGCGCTTGCTTTAGGGGATATCGGGGAGCATTTTCCGGATACCGACCCGCAATACCGGGGGGCGGACAGCGCCGGGCTGCTTAAGACCGTAAAAGGCCTGGTCGATAAAAGCGGCTACCGGATCAGTAACTTGGATGTAATTATTATCGCTCAGGAGCCGAAACTTATTTCTTTTAAGCCGCATATGAAAGAAAAGATCTGCGGGATTTTGGGGGTCGATCAGGGGGTTTTAAATATCAAGGCAAAAACCAATGAAGGGCTGGATGCGGTGGGGCGCCTGGAGGCGATCGCCTGCTGGGTAAGCGCCGCGCTAATTGCTGGAGAATAAAAGATGGCTTATCTTATAAATATTTTAGTGATCGTGCTGGCAGCTTTCCTGGTCAAGCTTGCGTTTATTTCGGCGGTGTTTTACGCCGATATCAAGGCGGCGCAAAAAAGGGACCCGGCAGCCAAAAGTTTCCTGGAAGTGATCCTGCTTTATCCGGGGCTGCACGCTTTAATTTATTACCGGTTGGCGCACCCGCTTTATAAAATGAGACTGTTTTTCTTAGCAAGGATGTTATCCCAAATCGCCCGGTTTTCTACCGGGATCGAGATCCATCCGGGAGCGCAAATCGGCAAGCGTTTTTTTATCGACCACGGCCTGGGGGTAGTGATCGGAGAGACGGCGATTGTCGGCGACGATGTCCTGCTTTATCAGGGTTCCACCCTCGGCGGCACCGGGATCGTCCAGGGTAAACGGCATCCCACGATCGGTAACAATGTGGTCATCGGCGCCGGGGCCAAGGTCCTCGGGAATATCGTGATCGGGGATAATTCTTATATCGGGGCAAATGCGGTGGTGGTTAAAGATGTCCCGCCCAATTCTACTGTGGTCGGCATCCCCGGCAGGATCACCAAGCAGGACGGAAAGAAAATGGACACTGACCTGGATCACGCGCGCATCCTGGACCCGATCATGCAGTCGATCGAAGAGCTGCAGGATAGAGTCAGGAATATAGAGAAGAATAAATAAAAACCCTAAACTCGAAACACGAAACTCTAAACAAATTCAAAACTCTAAACTCAAAATCCAAAACATAAGTTTAGAAATTTGAGTTTGAAGTTTTGGATTTGTTTAGGATTTAGAGTTTAGGATTTAGAGTTTAGGATTTAGAGTTTAGGATTTAGAGTTTAGGATTTAGAGTTTAGGATTTAGAGTTTAGGATTTAGAGTTTAGGATTTAGAGTTTATACATCATGCCTATCTTAATATATAACTCCCTCACCAGAAAAAAAGAAGAACTGGTCCCCCTAAAGCCGCAGGAAATTAAAATGTATGTCTGCGGCCCCACGGTGTATGACCAGCCGCACATTGGGCACGCCCGCAGCGCCTATGTTTTCGACGTGATCAGGAGGTATTTAATTTATAAAGGCTATAAGGTCAAATTCGTCCGCAACGTTACCGACGTTGACGATAAGATCATTGCCAAGGCGCAAAAAGAATTTGAAGGGGAAGAGTTGAATGCAGCAGTGGCCAAGGTTTCCGCAAAATACCTTGGGCTTTACCATGAAGATATGCAAGCTTTAGGGATCCTTGACCCGGATTATGAGCCTAAGGCCACCGAATATGTCAGCGCGGCTAATCCTTTGATGCAGAAATTCATCCAGCTGCTTATTGATAAGGGAAACGCCTATGTCTCTGAAGGGGATGTGTATTTTGATATCAAGAAAGCCAGGGAGTACGGTAAATTATCCCACCAGGCTTTAGAGAAAATGGAGGCCGGTTCCCGGATCGCTTTGGGCGAGAAAAAGAGGGACCCGCTGGATTTTGCTTTGTGGAAAGCGGCCAAGCCCGGAGAACCCGCCTGGGAGAGCCCCTGGGGAAAAGGCCGGCCCGGCTGGCACATCGAATGTTCGGTAATGAGCTCGGATATTTTAGGAGATGAGTTCGATATCCACGGCGGAGGGCTGGACCTTATTTTTCCGCACCATGAGAATGAGATCGCCCAATCCGAAGGGGCGGGGAAGAAATTCGCCAAATATTGGATGCACCACGGGTTGCTGACGATCAACTCCCAGAAAATGTCCAAATCATTGGGGAATTTTATTACGGTTAAGGATTTTTTGAATAAATATAAGCACGCTGATTTATTAAAACTATTATTTTTATCTACGCACTATTTGCATCCTGTTGATTATACGGAAGAAAAGATCAAAGAAGCAAAAAGCGCATATGAAGGAATCATAAACTTAATAAACAAGCTGGACAGGAAATATGGCTCTAGGGACAAAGTTAGTGCTGGCGGTGGCGGTGCAATCCTTCAATACAAAGAAAAATTTATTGAATACATGGATGATGATTTTAATACTCCTAGGGCACTTTCAGTTTTGTTTGAAATGGTGAAACTCTGTAATATAGAAATTGATGGTAATAATGCTTCGAAAGCAGAAAATTTAAATTATGCACTGTCAGTGATTAAGGAAATGACAGAAATTTTGGGTCTAAATTTCCTTACAGATGTTCCTAAAGAAATTTATGATAATGACGTTGAATTTAAGATTAGTACCAGGAATGTTTTAAAGAAAGAAAAAAAATACGCTGAGGCAGATAAGATTAGAAAAGAATTAGAAGAAAAAGGTATTATTTTAGAAGATACTAAAACAGGTACAACTTGGAGAAGAAAGCTATAAGCGGGTGCCGCTTAAGCACCCGGCGCTTAATTGTATTGCGCCGGTGTGGCCTTTTGGCCAGCAGGACCCGCGTAAGGATTAATATGAAAGGTAAATTTATAACATTCGAAGGTTCCGAAGGCTGCGGCAAAAGCACACAGTCAGAGATGCTTTTCGCTTATCTTAAAGCCCGGGGTTTTAGCGTGGTGTATCTGCGCGAGCCGGGGGGAGTTAAGCTTAGCGAAGCGATCCGCGGGTTATTACTTGACCCTAAAAGCACCATTTGTCCACAGGCAGAGACCCTGCTTTATATGGCGGCCAGGGCGCAGGTCGTCGAAGAGATAATCAAGCCGGCGTTGGCGGCAGGAAAAACAGTGGTTTGCGACCGGTTTTTGGATTCTACCATCGCTTATCAGGGGTTCGGGCTGGGGATCGATATCAAATTGATCAAGACTCTGGGGAATTTCGCCACTCAGGGGATTAAACCGGACTTAACCGTTTTTTTAGACCTGCCGGTAAAGGCGGGGTTAAAGCACCGTCAGGACTGCTGCGACCGGATCGAGCAGCGCTGCCTGAGTTACCATGAAAAGGTAAGGAAAGGGTATCTGCGCTTGGCTAAAGCCGAGCCGGCCAGGATCAGGGTGGTAAAAGTAATGGAAGATAAATTTAAGACGCAAAACAAGATCCGGGAGGTCCTCAATGCGCTTTGATCAGGTTCTAGGGCATGAGCGGCCGCTGGGGATCATCCGGACACATTTAGAGCATAATCGTTTGCGCGGGGCATATATTTTCAGCGGGCCGGAGGGGATCGGTAAAAAGATGGTCGCTAAGATTATCGCCCAGGAAATTAACTGCCTGGAGGATGCGCCGCCCTGCCAAACCTGCGGCTCCTGCATAAAGACGGAGAAAGAGCAGCACCCGGATGTGCACCTGATCCAGCACGGGGAAGCGCAGATCAAGATCGAAGATATCCGGGAAATCTTAAGGCAGGCCAGTTTCCGTCCGTATGAAGGCCAAGCGAAGATTTTTATTATTGATAACGCGCACAAGCTTAATCCGGAGGCGGCGAATTCCCTGCTGAAGGTTTTGGAGGAGCCGCCCAAAGACGTGCTCTTTATTTTAGTCACCCATAAGCCGCAGAATATAATCAAAACCGTGCTTTCCCGCTGCAAGGTGATCCGTTTTACCCCGCTGGTGCGCTCCCGGCTGGAGGAGATCCTGGTCAAAAATTATGCCCTGGAGAGGACCGGCGCGCATTTTTTGGCCTACTACGCGGAAGGCAGGCTGGGTTTAGCTTTAAGGCTTAAAGACACGGCGCTGCTTAAGGAAAAAAATAAAATATTCGACGCTTTTATTTTTTCCCCTAAGCCCCTGGACCGCGAGATCATGGGGCAGAGCAAGGAAGAATTGCAGGAAAGCCTGAATATCCTGGCTTCCTGGTTCAGGGATATTTACCTGTTAAAGTGCGGATTAAGCGAGAAGGAAGCGATCCACCTGGACCGCTTCGCTGATTTACAAAAGACCCTCCCCAGGTTTTCCTTTAAACATCTCGATGAGATCATGTTTACGCTTTCGGAAAGTTCTTTGTATTTAGAGAAGAATATTAACAGTAAATTACTTTTACATAATTTAGGAGCGCAGCTATGGAAGGCTTGATCTTAGTGCAGTTGAATAATTCAGGGGCGGTGCAGTTTTACCAGGCGGGGAATTTAAGCCTGAAGGTCGGGGATCATGTGATCGTCGAGCATGACCGGGGGCTGGATTGCGGCTGCGTGATCCCTACCTGCCATGCGCATTGCGGGGCGGAAGAACTGCCTAAAGAAGGGGTGAAAAAAGTGATCCGCCTGGCCAAGGAAAGCGATTTAAAGCAGGTGGCGGATAACGCGCTGAAAGCCAAAGAGGCATTTAACGCCTGCGAAAAAAAGATCTTCGAGCATAAATTGGATATGAAACTGGTCAAGGCGGAGTACTCTTTCGACCGTTCCAAGATCCTGTTTTATTTTACTTCCGACGGCAGGGTGGATTTCCGTAACCTGGTCAAAGACCTGGCCAAAGTGTTTAAAGCCAGGATCGAATTAAGGCAGATCGGGGTAAGGGATGAAGCCAGGCTTTTCGGGGGGTACGGTTCCTGCGGCCGGGAGCTTTGTTGTAAAAAATTCCTTAAAGATTTCGAGCCGGTGACCATTAAAATGGCTAAAGAAGAAGGGCTCCCGCTTAATCCGCCGAAAATTTCCGGCTTATGCGGCCGGTTGATGTGCTGCCTGTCTTACGAATATGAAACTTATAAAATACTTTCTAAGGGTTTGCCGCGGGAAGGAGAACATTTAAATACTCCGGAAGGTAAAGGAAAGGTGATCAACGTCAATGTGTTCAAGCGCATGGTTACCGTCGAGCTTGATGAGGGCGGTTATGTCGAGGTAAGCTATAAAGAAAGGGAGCATGTCCGCTAAATTTTATATTACCACTCCGATTTATTACGTGAACGCCGCCCCGCATATCGGGCACTCTTACACCACTATTGCCGCCGATGTCTTAAGCCGGGGGAAGCGTAAAACCTTAGGCAAAGAGAATGTGCGTTTCCTGACCGGCACGGATGAGCACGGCCAAAAAATTCAGAAAGCTGCGGATGCCGCCGGAATTTCCGCCCAGGAATTTGTGGATAAAACCAGCGGACAGTTTAAGAGCCTCTGGCAGTCTTTGAATGTCTCCTATGATGATTTTATCCGTACTACCGAACCTCGTCACATTAAGGTGGTGCAGAAGGTTTTAGAAATATTGCACAAAAGGGGGGATATTTACGAAGGTAAATACGAGGGATTGTATTGCACTCCCGATGAAACGTTTTGGCTGGAGAGCCAGGTGGTTGACGGCCTGTGCCCGGACTGCAAAAGGCCGGTGGAGAGGATTGTGGAGACAAATTATTTTTTTAAATTAACCAAATATCAGGATTGGCTGCTGGCTTTCTTAAAAGGCCACCCGGGGTTTATCCGCCCGCACAGCCGCTATGAAGAGACTTTGAGGTTTTTGGAATTGAACAAGTTAAACGATTTGTGTATTTCCCGGCCTAAAGAACGCTTGAGCTGGGGGATCCCTTTGCCCTTTGCCCCGGAGCATGTCACCTATGTATGGTTCGATGCTTTAGTCAATTACATCAGCGCCGTGGGAGAATTCGACAGCCAGGATAATTACCGCTCGGATTGGTGGCCGGCGCAGCTGCACCTGATGGCTAAGGATATATTAAGGCAGCACACGGTATACTGGCCGATCATGCTGCACGCTTTGAATATCCCGCTTCCCGAAGGGGTCTTTGCGCACGGCTGGTGGATGTTTAATGAAGATAAGATGTCTAAATCCCGCGGCAATGTGGTCAATCCGCTGGAGATGGTGAAAAAATACGGCTTGGACGCTTACCGGTATTTTCTCCTGCGCGATGTGCCGTTCGGTTTAGACGGGAATTTTTCGGAAGAGGGGATCATTAAGCGTTATAACAGCGATTTAGCCAATGATCTGGGGAACCTGGTTTACCGCACCCTGACCATGGTAGAAAAATATTTCGACGGGCAGATTCCGGATGTAGCCCTGGGCGCAAATCTGAAATCCGTTACGGATATTTTAGCCAAGATAAAACATCTGCCGATCCGGGTCAATCTTGCCCTGGATGAAACTAATTTCAGCCAGGCGCTGGAGGCGATTTGGGAGTTGATCGGCATGGCCAACAAACATGTGGAAGAAACCAAGCCCTGGAATTTAGCCAAAGAAAACAAGCAGCAGGAATTAAAAGAATTCATCCGCCTACTGGTTGAGGTGATCCGGGCGGCAGCCGGCCAGCTGGAAATTTTTCTTCCGCAGACCGCCGCCTCGATCCAGGAGCAGTTTGCCGGGGAGAGGGTCAAAAAAGGCAGCCCTTTGTTTCCGCGCATTGAAACAAAAAGCAGCTAATTATGTTGATCGATACGCATTGCCATCTTGATTTTCCCGCCTTTAGCCCGGACCGCGATGCGGTCATTGCCCGCTGCCTGGAAGCAGGAATAAATTATTGCATTAATATCGGAGCGACCCTGGAATCATCCGCGGCTTCCCTGGAGCTGGCCGCCAAATACCCGCAAATTTATGCCAGCATCGGCCTCCATCCGCACGATGCCGATACTTTCGATGAAAAGGGGCAAGCGCGGTTAAGGGAGCTGGCCGCGGGAAAAAAGGTCGTGGCCATCGGCGAGACCGGCCTGGATTATTACCGCAACCTTTCCTCTAAAGAAAATCAAAGACAGGCGTTTGCCAAACAGATCGCTTTAGCCAGGGATTTAAACCTGCCCTTGGTGATCCATTGCCGCCAGGCAGAGGAGGAAACCCTGCGGATTTTAAAAGAGGCGCTTCCTTTGCGGGCGGTAATCCATTGTTTTTCCGGGGGGCAGGATTTTCTGGAAGGTTGTTTAGCCAGCGGTTTTTTTATTTCTTACACCTGTAATATCACTTATAAAAAAGCCGAGGGTTTAAGGGAGATGGTTAAGTTAACCCCCTTGGACAGGTTAATGCTGGAAACTGATGCCCCGTATTTATCCCCGGAGGGTTTCCGGGGCAAGCGCAATGAACCGGCGCAGGTAAAATTATTGGCTCAGGAGGTCGGCCGGATCAAAGGGGTTGGTTTTGAAGAGATCGCCCGTCAAACCACGCAAAACGCAAAGGAATTTTTTAAATTATCATGAGCGCCAGGGTTTCCCTGATCAAATGCGGAAGTTATGAACCGGAGAGCGTGCTCAAAGGCGTGCGCCAGGCGGTTGAACTTTTGGGTGGGATCCAGGTTTTTATTAAGCCGCACTCAAAAGTATTGGTTAAGCCCAATCTGCTGATGTCCAAGGGGCCGGAGTGCGCCATTACCACTCATCCGGAGGTAGTCCGGGCGGTGATCCGGCTGTTGAAGGAAATCAATTGCCGGGTGGTGGTCGGGGACGGCCCCAGCGCCCTGGCTCAGTACATCGACAATATCGATGCGGTTTACGCGGCTACAGGAATAAAAGAAATCTGCCGCCAGGAGGATGTGCCGTTGGTGAATTTTGATAAGCGCCGGATGCGCGATAAATTCCCGCTTGCCTCCGCCCTGGATGAGTGCGATCACCTGGTCAGCCTGCCTAAATTTAAAACCCATGTGCTCACCCTGATGACCGGGGCGATCAAAAATCTTTTCGGCCTGGTTTCCGGAACCTATAAAATCGAACTGCATAAAAATTATTTTGCTTCACCGGAATTTGCCGGGATCCTGGTCGATATTTACCAGGAGGCTAAACCCAGCTTTACCCTGATCGACGGAATCCTGGCCATGGAAGGAGAGGGGCCGGGCACCGGCGGCACCCCCCGGCAGCTGGGGCTTTTGCTTGCCGGTTCCGATTGTGTCGCTTTGGACGCGGTAATGGCCGGGATAATGGGAATTGATCCGCTGAGGGTTTTGACCACCCGGGAAGCGGCAGCGCGCAATTTGGGGGAAGCGGCGCTGGAGAGGATAAAGATAGAGGGGGAGCAGATCGAACAATTAAAGCTCCGCCCGTTTATATTGCCAAAAAATGCCGCTAAAGGAAAAGAGTTGCCGCCGGCCGTACAGAAATTATTCAAATCCCTGGTCCGGTATTATCCTTACTCCTTAAGTTTAAAATGCACCGGCTGCGGAAACTGTGCCAAGATCTGCCCGCACCAGTGTATCAGCTTCAAGAATAATAAGATGAAAATCAATTATAAGAAATGTATCGCTTGTTTTTGCTGCCAGGAGGCGTGTCCTTCGGCGGCAATGGAAGTAAAAAAGAGCCTGCTGGCCAGGTGCGTCGGGTTATAAACCATGCTTATCCGCACGATTGACTATAAAAATAATAAGATCCGGATCATCGACCAAACCAAGCTTCCCCTTAAGTTGGCGTATATCGATATCGCTACCCTTAAAGGCCTTTGGCAGGCGATCAAGTCTTTACAGGTGCGGGGGGCTCCGGCCCTGGGGGCAGCCGCGGCTTTGGGAATGTATTTGGGTATAAAAGATTCTTCTTCTCCGGATTGGGTTAATTTCAGCCGCAAGCTGGATGCGGCCGCAAAGTATATCGGCAGTTCCCGCCCGACCGCCAGGAATTTATTCTGGGGAATAGAAAGGATTCAGGCCGTTGCCCGGGCCAACCGGGAAAAGCCGGTCAGCCAAATCAAGAAAATCATTCTGGATGAGGCCAGGGGGATTATGCGGGAAGATATGCTTTCCTGCCGCAAGATCGGCCTTTACGGAGCCAGGTTATTGAAAAAGAATAACCGGGTGCTCACCCTTTGCAACGCGGGGATCCTGGCGACTATCGATTACGGCACTGCCCTGGGGGTGATCTATACCGCCCAAAAACAAGACAAAAAAATAAAAGTGTTTGCCTCCGAGACCCGGCCCCTGCTGCAGGGGGCGCGTTTGTCCGCCTGGGAACTGCATCAGCAGGGGGTGGAGGTAACCTTGATCGCGGATAATACCGCCGCCACCCTGATGCGCCAAGGACTGGTCGACCTGGTGATCACCGGCGCCGACCGGATCGTCGCCAACGGGGACGCCGCCAACAAGATCGGCACTTTTAATTTGGCGGTTTTAGCCCGGTATCATAAAATACCTTTTTATATCGCCGCCCCGCAAAGCACTTTTGACCTGAAGACCAAAGACCGAAAAGGGATAAAGATCGAAATGCGTAAGGGCGCGGAGGTAACCAGCATTTTATTTAAAAGAAACAGCGCCCCTCAAGGCGCCCGGGCCTTAAATCCGGCTTTTGATATCGTGCCGCATCAGCTGATCAGCGGTATAATTACGGATCAAGGGGTGATCACCGCTCCTTACAGGGTCAATATCAGGAAAACTTTAAAATGCGCTTAAAAGATCTGGGCGAATTTGAATTAATTAAAAGATTCCGCAAAAAGATCAAAACGGATACTATGGTGATCAGGGGCAGCGGGGATGATTGCGCGGTCTTAAGGTTTAACGCCAGATACCACCAGTTATTTACCTGCGATATGCTGGTAGAGGGGGTGGATTTTTATAAGAGTACGGATTTGTATCTGGTAGGGAGGAAGGCGTTGGCTGTATCAGTGAGCGACATTGCCGCCTGCGCCGGGGTTCCGCGCCACGCGGTGGTTTCCCTGGGGCTGCCTAAAAATATGCCGGTAGCCCGGGTGGACCGCTTGGCAAAAGGGATGTTTGATCTGGCCGCTAAATTCGGGGTCAATATTGTCGGCGGGGATATTTCGGCCGCGGATAAGCTGGTCATTGACGTGAGCATGCTGGGGGAGGTGGAAAAAAATAAACTTTGCCTGCGCTCGGAGGCAAAGCCCGGGGACCTGATCATGGTTACCGGTGCATTCGGAGGGTCGATCAAAGGGAAGCATTTAAAATTTACTCCGCGTTTAAAAGAGGCGCGGTTCCTGGTGGATAATTTCAAGATCAACGCGATGATCGATGTTTCCGACGGGCTCTTGCAGGACCTGGGGCACGTTTTAGAGCAGAGCAAGGCCGGAGGGGTTTTATATGAGAGCCTTATTCCTTTAAGCAAAGCGGCCAAGAACGCGGAGGAGGCGCTTTGCTCCGGAGAAGAGTTCGAGCTGCTGTTCACCGCCTCCAGGGAGGAGGCCGGCAGAATAATTAAAAATAAAAAATACCGTTTTAAACTGATCGGAGAAATAATGCCGGAATCCTTCGGCTTAAGGCTGATCGATTATGAAAGCAGGTATTCTAAATTAAAGCTAAAAGGGTTCCGTCATTTCTAAGGGCGGCGCGGGATATGGAAAAATTAACTTTATCGGTGAATCAAACTTTAAAATTGGGCAAAAGGATCGCTGTTTGCCTTGGGCCGGGGGATATCCTGCTTTTATCCGGCAACCTGGGGGCGGGCAAAACGGTTTTAGCCAAAGGGATCGCCCAGGGGCTGGGGATCGACAAAAACGAAGTGATCAGCCCGACCTTTGTCCTCCTGCGCCTGTATCAGGGGAAGCACTTGTTGCAGCATTTTGATTTTTACCGGATCAATCGCCCTCAGGATATTTATGCTTTGGGCTGCCAGGAGTACCTGGATTCCCGCGCGGTGACTCTGATCGAGTGGCCGGAGCGGTTAAAATTTCTCTTGCCAAAGGAATTTTTAAAGATTAAATTGATCCTGAAAGGCAAAAACCAGAGGCTTTTAAAATTTACGGCTAAAGGGTTAAGGTACAAAAAATTATTGAAAGAGATCGGTGCGGGAATTAACCCCGCCCTTTCTCTAAAGGTAAATACATGCAAAGAAAGGGCGGGATGAAGATACTCGCAATTGATACTACCACCACGCGCCTGTGCCTCGGGCTGCAGGTAGAGGAAAAATTCTTCGAATACAGCTTGTTAACCGGCCGGAAGCTTTCGCAGCTCCTGGTTCCGGCGGTCGGCCGCGTGCTTGAGGCGGCGGGATCAAAGATCACCGATATCGATTATTTTGCCTGCGGCCTTGGCCCCGGGTCATTTACCGGGATGCGTATCGGTTTGGCGACGATAAAAGCCTTTAGCGTGGTGGAGGATAAGCCGGTCCTGGGGATACCGACCCTGGATATCCTGGCCAGGAATGCCCCGGCCACTGACCGTTTGATCATTCCGGTGCTGGACGCCAAAAGGTCACTGGTTTATTGCTGCGCTTATAAATATGAGCGGGGCAGGCTGCAACGCAAAAGCCCGTATTTGCTGCTTAGCCCGCAGGATCTGGCAAAAAAATTCCCCGGGAAAGTCACGCTTTTGGGAGACGGGGCGGCGCTGTACGCGGACTTATTGCTCGGCCGCCTGAAGAACGCGGTTATTTTAGACAAAGATTATTGGTTTGTGCAGGCGCATAACCTTATGGAATTATCCCTGGAAAAGGTTAAGGCAAAAGAGTTTTCTTCAAGCTTAACCGTTAAGCCGGTATATTTATATCCTAAAGAATGCCAAATAAAAACGCGATAGGTTACCGGCCCACCTGGGCGGAAGTTAACCTGGATAATCTGGAACACAATTTTAAAAAGATTAAATCCCTGCTCAGGGATAAAACCAAGGTCCTGGTCACCGTAAAGGCTGACGCTTACGGGCACGGTTTGATTGCCGTGGCCAAAAGGCTGGCCGGCTGCGGAGTGGATTACCTGGGAGTCGCTTCCATTGACGAAGGGATCGCGCTGAGGCAGGCGGGGGTAAAAACCCCGATCTTGATCTTAGGGATGATCTTAAGCAAAGATATCGGGCCGCTGTTTACCTACCGGCTCATCCCTACGATTTGCGACCGCCAAATGGCGGCTGTGCTTAACGCTAAAGCGCGGGCGATGAAACAAAAAATACCGGTGCACGTTAAAGTGGACACCGGGATGGGCAGGATCGGGGTAGCGCCGGAAGAAGCCTTGAATTTAGTCACCGCTATCCATAAATTGAAACATATCCAGGTCCAGGGGATCTTTACGCATTTTGCGCTGGCGGATTCCGACCGTAAATTTACCGCTAGCCAGCTTAAGCTTTTTAATCAATTGATCGGGGATTTAAAAAAGAGGGGTATCAATATCCCTCTGGTGCATGCCGCAAACAGTATCGGTTTGATCAGCCACGGAAAAAGCCATTTTAACATGGTCAGGCCCGGCTTGGTAATTTACGGGCTTTATCCCAAGCGGTTGAGCTTGGATTTGAAGCCGGTGTTAAGCCTTAAAACGCGGGTGGTTTTTGTCAAACAGGTCGGCACCGGCTCCGGAATCAGTTATGGGCGCACCTACATTACTAAAAAGCCGACCCGCATCGTTACTTTGCCGGTGGGCTACGGTGACGGTTATCCGCGCAACCTTTCTAATCTGGCTTGGCTGTTGATCGGGGGGAGGCGTTTCCGGGTCAGCGGCAGGATCTGCATGGACCAGATCATGGTCGATGTCGGTAATTTTAAACCCAGGCTCGGAGAGGAAGTGGTTTTGATCGGAAAGCAGGGGAAGCAAAAAGTTACCGCCGAAGAATTAGCGGATCTGGCTGGGACGATACCTTATGAGATTGTCTGTGGGTTAGGCAGTAGAATCCCCAGGGTTTATAAATAAGTACGCTTGGGTTGTGTAGTGTGGGCGAGGGTGAGTAGTGTGTTTAGTAGTGAGGGCTGGTAGCGGGAAAGCCCAGAGTTAAGTTTACAGAAGCAGCTCTCTTGAGAGAAAGCTGCTTTTTTATTTAGATTAGGGAAGCCGGGCGATCAGGTACAGGCTTCCGGTAAGCACGATAACGTGGCTCGAAGCGGCGGCCAGGCTGGGCATGATCAATCCGGACTTGCCTATCGCCAGGCAAATTGCGTCCAGGACATAATAGAGGAACCCGACAATGATGGAAATGCCGATCGAGGACATCCCGGTAGCGCGTTTACGCATTAGAAGGGAAAAAGGGATTCCCAACAGAATAATGATCACACTGGTAAACGGAGAAACAAAACGCTGGTAAAGGTCGACTTTTAAATTCCGGATTACCGTGGTCGCTCCGCTTTTGGAGAGGATCCAGATATAGTCCTGCATTTGGCGGATATTCATCTGTTCCGGCTTTTGCCTCAAGGAGGCCAGGTTTTCCGGGGTCTCCGGGATGCTCATGATCTCTTCCTCAAGCACGGTCGGCTCATCGATCACCTGTCCGTTTACGTCAAACCGGTAAGTAATGCTCTGGTAAAATTTCCACACCCCGTCCTGGTAAACTCCTTTTGTGGCGATGATCTTTTTGGTCAGGTTCTGGTTTTCATCCTGCTCAAGGATAGTGATCCCTTCCATGGTTTTGGCGGCCGGCAGAAACCGGCTGATAAAAAATAACCGGTTCCTTAAACCGTAAAGGGTAAGGTTGGTGATCGCTTCATTTTTCTTCGGTTTGTTTTTTTTCACCCCTTCCTCGATCTGGGCCTGGATCTTCTGGTTCTGGGTTACCGCCACCGGCACAAACCGGTCATTTATCCAGAATACCGCCAGGCTGATGATGAAGCCGAAGATCAGCGCGTTGCGGGCGATCTCTAAAACGCTTAAGCCGCTTGAACGCATAGCGATGATTTCGTTGTTATGGTTTAGTTTGCCGAAAGTATAAACTGTGCTCAGGAGGCAGGCAAAAGGGGAGACCTGCACGAACATGATCGGCAGGTAAGAAATGTAATAACGCAACAGGAGCGCAAAGGTCGCCTGGTGCTTCAATACCTCATCTAAATTAGTCAGCAGGTCAATGACTATGTAAAGGAAAAGAAAAACAAAAATGCAGGAAAAGAAAATGTAAATGATCGATTTTAGGATATAACGGTCTAAGATGCGCATAGTTTATAAGTCAAATAACTCCCGATGCCGGCAAAGAGCAGGTTGGGTATCCAGAGCGCCAGAACAGGCGGAATGACCCCTTCCATGGCCAGGGCGGTTAGGCCGATATACAACGGATAATAGCAGACAATGATCAATACGGCGATCCCGATATTGATCGATTTTTCCCGGCGCCGGGTAATGATCCCCAGGGAGGAACCCAGGAGCATGAAAACAAAACAGGTGCAGGCTAAGGCCAATTTTTCGTGAATTTTGGTGATCAGGGGGGCCGGGCTGATCCCCTCGGATTTAAGTTTGGCCGCCTCATTCTTCAGTTCGTGGATCGTCATTTCTTTGTATTTTTTATCCACGATCTTATCCTGCATCTGGGCCATGTCCAGGTTCATAAAATAAGTACGGAAATTAAGCTTGTAGAAGTTGGTGGGGTTTTCCGGATCGGGTTCGTCACTGGTGCCGTCGATAAGTTTTAACTTGATCGTGTTTTTCCCGGGGACGGTGATAAACTCTCCGGCTTTGGCGACAATGGTGCGCGTCGGCCGGTCTTCCCCCTGCGGTTCATAAATGCGGATATTGTTCAACCGGTTCTTTTTCTGGTCGACATGATAGATGAAAAGGATATATTTTTTGAAGGAATCGATGAACACCCCTTCTTCAAAGGCGGCGGTCGGGTTTTTGATCCCCATCTCCTGCAAAGTCTTGCGGTAGGCAAAATGCGAATAGGAGGCAGCCTGGTCATTGAACACCGCCAGCGCCAGGCTTAAGATCACCCCAACCGTCAGGAGCGGGAACATTAATTTAAACAGGTTGATCCCGCTGGCCCGGATAGCGATCACTTCATTGTCCCCGCTTAACCTGCCCAGCGCCAAAAGCACCGCGACCAGTATCGATATTGGCAGGGTGTAGGTAACGATATAAGGAGTAAGGTAGATAAAAATCTGGATGACGCTGAAAATATCCACCCCTTTATTGATCACCAGATCGGCGATCCGTTTAAGGTTGCCGATAAGCACCATGACAAAGGTCAGCACGCCCAGGCACAGCAGGAGAGGGCCTAAGAATTCCCTTAAGATGTAATTGCGCAGTATTTTCATGATTAAGAAGCCAAGGTTAAAAGGATTACTTTTTTCGCTCCGGAATCCTTCAGGCATTTCGCCGCCTGGCTGGCCGTGGCTCCGGTAGTAAGGACATCGTCGATAAGCAATAAATTAGAACCTTTGATTAAATCCGGTTTGATTACCGAGAAGCTGCCTTCCAGGTTTTGCCAGCGCTCCTGAAAAGCCAGCTCGGTTTGAGTCTTAGTCGCTTTAACCCGCACCAGGGCATCACTGGAGACCTTTATGCCGAACTCCCGGCCGATTTCTTCCCCCAGGAGCTGCGCTTGGTTGAATTCTCTTTCCCTTTTCCGGCTTGGGTGCAGCGGGACAGGTATAATGTAGTCAAGATATTCGATCGGCAGCTGGTAATCCCGGATAAACCCGCACAGCGGTTCGGCCAGGTATTTACCCAGGTAATCCCTGCCGGAATACTTGAACTCATGGATCAGTTTTTTGATCGAGCCGGTATATGCGCAGGGGCTAAAAGCCCGGTCAAAATAAAAATTTGCCGCCGATTTCGCGCAGCCCGGGCAGGCATTATTTTTTATGGCCTGCTCATCCAGATGCCTGCCGCACCCGGAGCAGAAAGGGGGCGGATTTTTTTCGATCCTTTCCCAGCATCCGGAACAGATTAACTGCCGTTTTTCTACCGCCGGGATGATATTTTTGCAAATCAGGCAGCTGTTCGGATAAATTAAATCCTTTAAACCTTTAAACAGCCCTTGCAACATAAAGATATAATATCAATGAAAGCCGGGATTGTCAAAGTAATTGCCAATGGCAGTTGGCACTGGCGCAATTCCACTAAGCGCCAGGTGCATACGGCGGTTGGCACCCGCGGATATGAAATGTTGACAGCCGGCTTTATCGAGAGTAAAATGGAAAAAATGAGCACTCAAAATTTAGCGCAATTAAAAGAAAAATTATTCGATTTACTCAACCAGGAAGCCTTAAAAAGAGGTAAATTCCTGCTTTCTTCGGGCAAGGAAAGCAATTATTACCTTGACGGCAGGGTAATTACCCTGAGCCCTCCGGGGGCTTATTTAGTCGCCAATATAATCCTGGAGATGCTTAAGGATGAAACACTGGATGCCGTTGGCGGCCCGACCTTAGGGGCTGACCCGATCGTCGGGGCTTTGGCAGCGGTAAGTTATATTAACCAGCGGCCGGTCAGGACTTTTATCGTGCGCAAACAGGCCAAGGAGCACGGAACACAGCAGCAGGTAGAAGGACCGGCGCTGAAAAAAGGAAGCCGGGTAGTGCTGGTTGACGATGTGGCGACCAGCGGAAAAGCGATCCTGGAAGCCAAGCAGGCGCTGGATAAGATCGGGGTGATCGCCGAAAAAGCGATCGTCATTGTCGACCGTAACCAGGGGGCGGCGGAGAATTTAGCCAAAGCCGGCCTGAAATTAGAGTCCATTTTTAAAATTGCCGAATTTGGCTTAGGTTAAGGATTTTGTGGACAAAGCAAAGATCGTAGTAGTCGGCGGCGGGCCAAGCGGCATGATGGCGGCAATCCGGGCGGCGGCTCTTGGACAGGAGGTCACCCTTCTGGAAAAAAAGAGCTCCCTGGGCAACAAACTCCTCTTAAGCGGCAAAGGCCGCTGTAATCTCACCAATACGCAGGAACTCCCAGATTTTCTAAAACGCTTTTCCAGAAACGGGGATTTCTTAAGGGACGCTTTTAAGAAATTCTTCAATCAGGAACTGATCTCTTTTTTCCAGGAGCGCGGCCTGAAGTTAAAGGCCGAACGCCAGCAGCGTGTCTTTCCCGAGAGTAACCGTTCGGCCAGCGTGCTTAAAATATTGGAAAATGAGCTGGTTAAAACCGGGGTAAAAGTCATCTGCCGCAGCAAGGTAACGGATTTGAATGTTTCCGGCGGCCGGATCAAAGGGGTACGGTTGGAAAACGGCCAGCTTATTTCCGCCGACCGGGTCATTTTAGCTACCGGAGGGGCCAGTTACAGTTTTACCGGTTCCGACGGGGCGGGGATAAAGCTCGCCAAAAACCTCGGGCACGCGATCGTGCCGCTGCAGGCCGGATTGATCCCCCTGGATATAAAACAGGATTATATCAAAAAATTAGAGGGGTTGACCCTGCGTAATATCCAGCTTAAGTTTTTCAATACCAAAAGAGAGATCCTTTCGGAAGTCGGAGAGCTGCTTTTTACCGCTACCGGGATATCCGGGCCGCTGGTGATCAGCCTGAGCGGCAGGGTCATCGATCTGTTGGCGCAGTGGGAACCGGTGTTTGCCGAGATAGACCTGAAGCCCGCGTTGTCCGTCGAGCAGCTGGATGCCCGCCTGCTGCGGGAGTTTAAGATCAATTCCAAAAAAATCATCATCAATACCCTGAAAGAACTGCTGCCGTTGCGCTTAGTAAAGGTTTTTGCCGGCTGTGCCGGGATAGATGCTGTAAAAAAATGCAGCCAGGTCACCCAAAAAGAAAGGGAGAAGATCATTGTTTTGCTCAAAAATTTCCGCCTGGAAATCAGGGGGCCGCGGCCGTTGGAGGAGGGGATGGTTACCCGGGGCGGGGTAAGCTTGAAAGAGATCGATCCGCGGACGATGCAATCCCGCCTGGTTAAAGGTTTGTATCTTTGCGGTGAAATGATCGATGTGGACGCCGATACCGGGGGGTTTAATCTCCAGGCGGCTTTTTCCACCGGTTATGTAGCCGGGGAGAATGCGGCCGGCGCCGCTTAATCAAAATGAAAATTTATTTAGCTTCGCGGTCAAAAGCCCGCAAAGAATTACTGGAAAGATTCGGCCTGAAATTTAAAATCCTGCCGGTTGAGGTTAAGGAGCGCGCCCGCAAGGGCAATTTTTCTTATGCGCAGCTGGTGCGCCTGAACGCAAAAGATAAAGCGGAAGCTGCCGCCTCTCGGGTAGAGGAAGGGCTGATCATTGCCGCCGATACGATTTGCGTGCAGGGGGGCAGGATATTCGGGAAGCCTAAAAATTTACCGGATGCCCGGCGGATGCTTAAACGGCTTTCCCGTAAATCCCAATGGCTTTATACCGGCCTGGCAGTGGTCCGGAAGGAAAAAAACAAAACCAGCCTGCTCCTGGATTACGAGAAAACAAAAGTGCTCATGGATAAATTAAGTTCCCGCCAGATCGATGATTATTTCCGGCAGGTTTCCCCGCTGGATAAAGCGGGGAGCTTCGACATCCAGGGGAAAGGCGCTTTTTTCATAAAAAAGATCGATGGATGTTTTTATAATGTCGTCGGTTTACCGTTGAGAAAATTGTACCTTATGTTTAAAAAGTTAGGATTATATTAGTATAAACAAGAAGGAATATGAACCCCGTTAGAGAAAATATACCCCGGACGATTGACTGCTGCCCTTGGCAAACTGTCTCTAACGGGGTGAAGAAAATAATCTGTATTTTAGCGGTAATTTTATCAACCTTTTCCGGCCTGCAGGGGGCGGAAACTTTACCCAAGGAAAATACGATGAATAACCCGGCGGAGCTAAGCAAGGCGAACCTGAATAATCCTTTTGGCGTTTTGGAATTCCTGCACTGGAACCATGATTGGAACCACCATAAATATTCCAATGACCGGGAAATAAAAGAAGCGATCTCGCTGATGCAGCAGGCCGGGGCAGGCTGGATCAGGCTGGATTTTTTGTGGGAGGATATTGAGTTAAAAGAAGGGGAGTTTGATTTTACCAAATACGACAATCTGGTTAAATTGCTGGGTGAAAAAGGGATCCATATCCTGGGGATCCTGCACTATAGCCCGGACTGGGCTTCTTCCTGCGGGCAATGGAACTGCCCGCCGAAAGACAGCAGCTTATTCATCAATTACGCCAGTAAAGTGATTCAGCGCTACAAGGGGCAGGTCACGCACTGGGAGCTTTGGAATGAACCGGATTCGGAAACCTACTGGAAACCGCAGGACAGCTTAAAGAGTTATTGTGTTTTATTAAAAGCAGTGTATCTGGCGGCTAAAAAAATCGACCCGGATTGTAAAATCTTAAACGGCGGGCTGGCTAACGGGTTAAGCAGTATTAACCATCTCTATGAGAACGGCGGGAAAGGCTATTTTGATATTCTGAACCTGCATTTTTTTCAGAATCCTGTTCTTGGCGATAACGCGATAAAAGCCGTCGCCAGTTTTCCGAAACTGGCTTATAAAATCATGGCGCGTAACGGGGACGGGGAGAAGAAGATCTGGATCACCGAGATCGGCTGCCCGGGAGTAAAAAGGGGCCTGGAAACGGGCAATTGGTGGTTGGGCGCTAATCCTACCGAAGCAGAACAGGCTGAGTGGGTTAGAAAGGTATACGCGGAATTATTGAAAAATCCCCGGGTGGAGAAGATTTTCTGGGCTTTTTTCCGCGATACGCAGGAACATTGGGATAACGGAGTGGATTATTTCGGTTTGGTCCGCTGGGATTTTTCCACCAAGCCGTCTTTTCAGGCTTACCGGGAATGTTTCCGGGAATGGAAAAAAAATAAATAAGCCGGAGCTTTGTGATTTTTACCGATGAAAAATCTTAAAACGATTATTCCTGCCGGTCTCATTCTGGCGGCGGTCCTGCTTTCTTTTTACCCGGTCCTGAAAAATAACTTCACGGATTGGGATGATAACCTGTATGTCACCCAGAACAAAGTTATCCGCTCCATATCTCCGTCCAGCCTGGCAAATATTTCTACCCATTTCTTTGTCACCCACTACCAGCCCCTGACCTTATTCTCCTACATGTTGGAGTATAAGGCTTTTAAGCTTAACCCTTTCGGCTACCACCTGGATAACCTCCTGCTGCATTTGTTTAACTGTATCCTGGTCTACTGGCTTATTTACCTCCTGAGTAAAGGCAGTATCCCCGTGGCCTTGCTTACTACCCTATTGTTCGGCATCCACCCGCTGCAGGTGGAGACTGTTGCCTGGGTAGCAGAGAGGAAGAACCTTTTATATGCCTTCTTCTATCTGGGCGCCTTAATCAGTTACCTGAACTATCACCTGAAAAAAGATAAAAAGTATTTCTACCTTTGCCTGGCCCTGTTTGTTTTTTCTCTCCTGTCCAAATCCATGGCGATCACCTTGCCCCTGGCGCTGCTTTTATTCGATTACTGCCGGACGGATAAACTCAAACTTTCTTCCGTTATCCAGAAGACACCTTTTTTTGTCCTCTCGATCAGCTTCGGGCTGCTTGCGCTTTTAGGCGGATACTTGACTAAAAGCTTTTATAATGAGCGGACCGTTAGCCTTTTGGACAAGCTCAAAGGAGCTTCTTCCGATATAATCTTTTACCTGAATAAGTTATTTTATCCGGTCAAGCTTTCGATACTGTACCCGTATACCGAGGTTAAATCCGGTTTTTATTTATTTTACGTTTTAATAGTTGTCACGCTGTTAGCTTTGGTTATTTTCTCCAATAAATACACCAAAAAAATTATCCTTGGCGCCGGTTTATTCCTGCTGATACTTTTTCCGGTTATCCGCAGCCTGCCCTTAGATGACATAATTTTCGCTGATCGCTACGTTTACCTGGCTTCTATCGGGTTGTTTTACTTGTTCAGCGAAGCGTTGGTATGGGTTTGGACATATTCCAAAAATTCCCCGGTGGTTAAGGGGATTATAATTCTTCTTTTATCCCTGTGCCTAATTTGTTTCGGATATTTGACTAACCAGAGGACGCGCGTTTGGAAGGATGACTCCAGCCTGTGGAACAATGTTTTGGCGATTTATCCCGGCTCAACCACGGCGCATAAGAAACGCGGGGAGTATTATTTTTTCCAACAGGATTATGATCGGGCGCGGGAAGATTTTGAAAAGGCGATAGAGATCAGCAAGCATTTTCCTTTCCGGCCGGAGTTCCGGTATTATTATCTTAACCTGGGTTATGCTTTACGCGCTTCGGGCAGGAATAAGGAAGCCATGGCGGTATTTGAACAAGTGATCAAGGATGTAGATGCGTTTAATGTTAAAGCAGCCGCGGGAAAAAGCGATAAAAGTATGATCGTCACGCTTTACCGCCGGTACATAGAGACAAATGCGTATTCTAACCTGGCCAGCCTAAATGACATTCTGGGTAATGATGCGAAAGCAGAGGCCTTGTATCTCAAAGCGCTGGAACTTAACCCCAGGCAGCTTTATGTCCATGAGAATTTAGGCGCTCTCTATGCAAAAGAAGCCAGGATCAAGGAGGCGATCAAAGAGTTTAATCAGGTTATTGATATTGAGCCAACCCAATTATCCGCCTATTTCCAGCTGGATGATATCTATCAAGCTTTTCATGACCAAAAAAACCTGGAAGCGCTGTATCAAAAAGCCGTCTCCAATAACCTGGATTTTTTCCAGGCCTACTATTATCTGGCCGAGCTTTCTTTTGATAAACATCAGGAAGCTCAAGCCATCCGGC